>Ga0213876_10000094_pt1 | contig 100182 bp, 71 predicted proteins | sample BarmaccomBMRX_R9_FD_160113 | JGI IMG/M metagenome (GOLD analysis project Ga0213876, IMG submission 160113) | Root-associated microbial communities from Barbacenia macrantha in rupestrian grasslands, the National Park of Serra do Cipo, Brazil - RX_R9 | ecosystem: Host-associated > Plants >... | reverse complement strand
AAGCCGAGCCGGCCCCCGTGCTCCCTCTGGAATTCGAGGGCTTCGCGGAGCTGGTGCGGGGTCAGGAGATTTTCGCGGACGAGGATTTCGCCGAGTTTGGCTGACATCGTGGAGCGTTCCGTGTTTAAGAACCGAGAAGGCGGGGCGCGTGCGGCTTCGTCGAAAGGGACTTTCGGGCTCAGGCCGACGACCGCACCGTCGGCACAAGGCCAATGGTTTAAAACACCGTTGGCCTAAAGCATGTTACTGTTTAACTATGAGGCTGTCAAGATGAATCTGGAACCGGTCAGGATGAGTCCAAAAAGCCGCGCCCGGCACGGCGGCCGGGCGCGGCTAAGTTGATGAGAAGGGTCGGGTTAAGGCGTCCTTACGGCCGGCGGCGCGACGGACGCGCGGGCGTCGTCTTCTCGGGTTTAACGTTCTCGGCCGTCTTCAGGTAATCGAGCGACTCCTTGGCCGACTGCTTCAAGGGGTCTGTGTCCGGCGCCTTGTCCACGTAGCGCTGGAGGTAGTTGGCCGCCTCCTGGAACTTGGCCTTGTCGCCGGTCGAGAAGAGCGCGAGCCCGAGGACGCGGTTGGCGTCCGGGTTGTCGGGGTCTTCGGCGAGCACCTTCTGCGCTTCGGCGGTCGCCTGCTCAATCGCGCCGCCGTCGAAGAGCGCCTGCAAGGTCTCAGACCTGATCTTGGCCTTCTTGGCCGGGTCGGGCTCAATCTCCATGTACTCCTGGCTGGCGGCGACGGCGTCGGCCGCCTTCGTCGAATCGACCTTGGCGACGACGCGGCGCAGGGCCAGCGCGCGGACGGAGTACGCGGCCTTCTTATTCTGCTCGTAGGCGGTGGCGTTGACGTTCGGGCCGGAGGGGGCGGCCGCCTTGACCAGCGTGACGGCCTTGGAGGCCAGCTCGGCGCTCTCGGCCCAGTCCTTCTTGGCGTCGTTCTGCGCCGCGAGCTTGGCGTCGGCGCTCGTCTCCTTGACGGAGGCGTTGTAGCGGCTGTCGGCGCGCTGGCGCAGCGCCTCGGCGAGGTTGGTCAGCAGGGCCACCTCTTCGGGGCGCGCGGCCAGGCCCTCGCGGTAGTTGCTGATGGCCTCTTCGAGCCGCGGCGGGTTGGCGAACAGCGCGTCGTTGCCGGCCTTGAAGACGCGGCTGACGACCTCGTTGGACTTGGTGATCTCCGCGTTCTTCTTCTCGATCTCGGCGATCTCCTTCTCCCTCGCCTCGCGCGCGGCCTTCTCCTCCTTGCTCTCGCTGTGCGGGGCGGGGGCGCCGCCGCCGGTGCCGCCACCGCCGCCGCCGCCGGCCGCCGCGCTCTTGGTGGTGTCTTCGAGGGTCGGGCGCGAGCCGTCGCCGGGCCGCAGCTCGAAGTCGCGCGCCGTGTCCTGCGTGAAGCGCTGCTTGCTCAGGAAGGTCGGCGCCGCGCCGGGCGCGCTGACGACTATCGTGTAGGTGCCGACGAAGGGGAGCCCGGCGTGGATGTACTTGCCCTTCTTGTCAGTCTTGGTGTGGAACTCGGACTTGATGTCGGTGCGGTAGATGTCGATCTGCGCGCCGGCGACGGGGACGGTGGTGCCGTCGGCCTGCTTGAGCGTCACCGTGCCGTTCACCTGGGTCGATTGCGCCGAGGCGGCGACCGCCGACGCGGCCACAAGGAGCGCGGCGCAGAGCGTGCGAAGTAGAAGGTTGGAACGCATGTTCGGTGGTCTCCTGCTGCTGAATGATTGCTGACGCCTCCGAGGGGAACCGTAAGGCCGCGCTTAGGATGCGAGCGCGCCCCGGTCGGTTGTCAGTCGCTGCCCGGTGTTCAATTTCTGGACGCCATTTTAGCAGCAAAACCGGGCGCTTTGCGAGCCTCTAGGCGTAAGGAATCGGGTCTGCGACGCCCGCCTCGCGGAAGGCCCGCAGGCGCAGCGCGCACGAGTCGCAAGTCCCGCACGCGAGCGCCTCCGCGCGGTAGCAAGACCACGTGAGTTCGAGCGGCGCGCCCAGCCCAAGGCCGCGGCGAATGATCTCCGCCTTGCGCATCCGTATGACGGGCGTCCTGACCCGGACGCGCGTCTCGGGGCGCGTGCCCACGTCGATGACGCGCTGGAAGGCTTCGTAGAATTCGGGGCGGCAGTCCGGGTAGCCGGAGGAGTCTTCGGCGACGGCGCCGATGTAGACGGCAGTCCCTCCGACGACCTCGGCCCAGCTCGTCGCCGCCGCGAGCAGGTGCGCGTTGCGGAAGGGGACGTAGCTGGTCGGTATCTCCTTCGACGAGAGGTCTGCTTCCGAGACGGGAATCGAGTCGTCCGTGAGCGACGAGCCGCCGATGCGCGCGAGGTGTTCGAGCGGGACGACGAGGCGGCGCGAGACTTTGTAGAAATCTGCCAGCTCTTCGAACGCGCGCCGCTCGCGCGCGGCCGTGCGCTGCCCGTAGGTGACGTGGAGGAAGGCCACGTCTTCGTTCTCCGCGCGCGCGACGGCGGCCGTCACGCACGAGTCCATCCCGCCCGAGACGAGGCAGACGGCGAGCGTTCCGACCGCATCATTCTCATCGGCGGCCGGTTCTTCCGGCTCCTCTTCATAAACGAAATCCCTGTCGCTCGGCGAGCCGCCCATCAGACCCCGTGCACCTCCGGCCCCCAGATGTATTTGTGGAGCTGCAACTGCATCCTGACGTTCTTGAGCCCGCTCCCGGCGACCAGCTCGGCCAACTCCTGCAAGTCCGTCTCGCCCCAGACGGGCGAAATCAGAATTGCCAGGGCGCGGCTCTCAAGCTCGTACTCTTCAATAATCCGTCGCGCGAACTCCCAGTCGGCGCGGTCTTTGACGACGAACTTGACCTCGTCGCGGTCGGCGCGCAGGCGCCCGAGGTTCGGCCAGTGGTTGCGCCCGGCCTCGCCCGAGGCCGGGCACTTCACGTCGAGGATGAGCTTCGCGCGCCCGTCCACGCCCTCGGTCGAGACGAAGCCGCCCGTCTCGATTAAGACCTCGAAGCCCTCGTCGCAGAGTTGCCGGATGAGAACCAGCGCCTCCTTCTGTGCCAGCGGCTCGCCGCCCGTCACCTCGACGAGCTGGCAACCGTAGGCACGCACCTGCCGCATCACATCCTCGACCGAGACGTGCTCGCCGCCCGTGAACGTGTACTCGCTGTCGCACCAGACGCAGCGCATCGGGCAGCCCGTCAGGCGCACGAACGCGCACGGCCGGCCGGCGTGCGTCGATTCTCCCTGAACGGAGCGGAACATTTCGGTAACGCGGAGCATAAGAGCTAAGTGATGAATGATGAACGATGAGCGATGAATATGGCGACGCGCCGGCTCTTAATTCATCATTCATCGCTCATCATTCATCATTTGACTTATCGTGTCAAAAGGGCAAGTTTTGAGCGGGCGCGGGCGGGTTCGTGGTAGCATAGGCGCACCGGCCGGCGTGGCATCTTGGCTCCCGGACTCTCGGATGCCGACAGACCTCGAACAACTCGTGCGTGAAGGTGCGGAGCGACTGCTGGCGCGCGCCGGCGAGGTGCGCTCGCTCGACGTGGCCGCCGCCGCACCGCGCGTGCGCGCGACCGTCGAGAAGTACCTGCTGCGCCACAGCCCGCAGGCCGGCGCGGGCGAGGTCGAAAAGTTCATCGACGCGCTGCACGCGGACGAGCTGCTGCTCGTCGTCGCGTGCGAGCGCGGGGACGCCGCCGCGTGGGACGACCTCGTCGCACGGTACAGGCCGACGGTGCTCTCGGCCGCGCGCTCGGCGAGTCCGGGCGAGGCGGAAGCTGAAGAACTGGCCGGCTCCGTCTGGGCGGAGCTGTACGGCCTGCGCGAGCGCGCCGACGGAAAGCCCGCGGGCAAGCTCGCATACTACTCGGGCTGCGGGAGTCTGGGCGGCTGGCTGCGCGCGGTCGTGGGGCAGTTGGCCGTCGATAGACACAGGCGCACGTCGCGCCTGGTTCAGACCGAGGAGCCTTCGGAGTTCGACCGCGCCGCCGCGGACTCGCACGAGCAGGACGGCTGGCGGCCCGCCGCGCCGCTCGACCCCGAGAGCGCACTCGCGGAGTCGGACGCGGCGCGCGCCGTCGAGGAGGCGCTCGCGCGCGCGCTCCGGGGGCTCGACGCGGAAGACCGTCTGCTCGTGCGCCTCTACTACTTCGACGGTTTGAAGCTGAAGGAGGCGGGCGCCGTGCTCGGCGTCCACGAGGCGACGGCGAGCCGCAGGCTCACGCGCGTGCACGCGGAGGTCAGAAAGCGTGTCGAGGCTCTGCTCACGGGCGAACGGCGCTGGACGCGCGAAGAGGTCGCGCGCGCACTGGCCGACACGGCGTACGCGCAGACCGACGCAGACCTGCGTGCGATGCTCGCGCCCGGCCCGGCCGTCGAGAAGCGCGAAGAGTTGTACGAATGAACTTCGGGCGAGAAGAGGTAACGGCCTTGAGCGGCGCAAGTTTGCGGCGCACATGCGTTCAGACATCGGACGAGGCGCGAGGCTAGTTCTCGGCCGGCACGTTTGAGATGAAAGAAGGCTTCGACAGAGAGATCGACTCGCTGCTCCGGCGCCGCGCGCGCGGGACGGCGGAGTCGCGCTTGTGGGGCGACGGCGCGGGCGACGGCTCGCGCGGCGCGCACCTCGACGCGGACGAGCTGGGCGCCTTCGCCGAAGGCGCGCTGCCGGCCGCGGCACGCCTCGCCGCCGCCTCGCACCTCGCCGACTGCGAAAGCTGCCGTGGAATAGTTATTAGCCTCGTGCCCTCGGCGCGCGCGGACGCCGAAGTCAAAGATCAAGCAGTCCCTGCGACCGTCCCGGTCGAATCGGAGCGCACGCCCGCGTGGCGTGCGCTCCTTGCTTCGCTCTTCGCGCCGCGCGTGATGCGCTTCGCCGTGCCCGTGCTCGCGCTCTCACTCGTCGGGGTCGTCTCCTACGTCGCGCTGCGCTCGAACAGACGCGGCGCCACCGAGATGGCGAGGAATGTGAGTCGCCAGGACAGCGCTGCGCAGAGTGAACCGAGTGTCACCGCGGGCTCGGCGGCGAGCAGCGCGAACGCCAACCTGTCGGGCTTTGCCAACGCGAATACCAGCGCGACGTCGAGTGAGGCGCCCGCGGCCGCCGTGCCGCCGAACGAACCGAGAGGGCACGGCGCGGCCGACGCGAAGAGTTCGGAGGCCGAGCCTGTCAAGGCGGAAGACCAGCCCTCGACGGCGGCTGCTCCGCCTCCGCCTCCTCCGGCCACTCCCGCCGCCGCGGCCGAAGGCCCGGCCGAGATGAGCAAGTCTGCGCCGAAGCCCGTCACGACGGAAGAGGGCGAGGTCGCGAGGAAGGACAGCGGAGAGAAGTCGGAGAGCAGGGACAAGTCGGCGCGCCAGTCCGAGCCCACGGATGATAACCTCGCCACGAATGACGCGGCGGCGCAGCGCGGCCGCGTCGCGCAGTCGCGCATGAACCAGGTGCAGATGCCCGACGGCGGCGCGCGCAACGAGAAGCGCGCGGCCGACAACAGCGCTTCGGGCAATTACGGCGGGGGAAATGCCGCCGCCTCGGCACCTGCGAAGGAGTCAGACCGCGAGCGCGCCGGCTCCCGTTCGGACGCCCTGGGCAGCGTGCGCACGGCGAGGCGGCCTGAGAAGAAGACCGACGAAGACGAGACCGTCCGCAGCGGCGACACGCGCGCGGCCGCCGGGCACCGCTTCCGCCGCGACGGCAACGCGTGGGTTGACGTTAACTACAAACCTTCCATGCCCTCGACCGGCGTGCGCCGCGGCACGGAGTCCTTCCGCGCCCTCGTCGCCGACGTGCCCGAGGTCGGCCGCGTCGCGGAGGCCATCGGCGGCGAAGTCACCGTCGTGGTCGGCGGCCGCGCCTACCGCATCCATTAGTGAATAGTTAACCGTAGATAGTAAATGGATGCGGGTAGCCCGAGGCTCAGCCGTTTGAGGTTGGGCCGCGCAAAGCGCGCCGGCTATTCACCATTTACCATTCACCATTTACTATTCGCCAACCATGATCTTCCGCAGCCCTTTCCCCGACGTAGAAATCCCGGAAGTCCCGCTGACAGAGTTCGTCTTCGGCGACGTAGGTGAGCACGCCGAGAGGCCGGCGCTCATCGACGGCGTGAGCGGGCGCGTGCTGACCTACGCGCAGTTGGCGTCCGCGGTGCGCGCGGCGGCGGCCGGGCTCGCGCGGCGCGGCTTCGAGAAGGGCGACGTGCTGGCGCTCTTCAGCCCGAACCTGCCCGAGTACGTCGTCGCCTTCCACGCGGTCGCGACGCTCGGCGGCGTCGTCACGCCGGCCAACCCGATGTACACGGCCGAGGAACTGGCGAAGCAGCTCTCGGACTCCGGCGCGAAGTGGCTCGTCACCGTCCCGCCTCTCCTCGAACGCGCGCGCGAGGCGTCGGAAGGGAAGGGGTTGAGAGAGTTTTTCGTCTTCGGCGAGGCTGAGGGGGCGACGCCTTTCGCCGCGCTGCTCGAAGGCGGCGCGGACGAGCTGCCGGAGGTCGAAATCAACACGGCGGAAGACCTCGTCGTGCTCCCCTATTCGAGCGGGACGACGGGCGTCTGCAAGGGCGTGATGCTGACGCACCGCAACCTCGTCGCCAACCTCGCGCAGATAAGAGGGACGGGGCACGACTGGCGCGACGAGACGCTCGTCTGCGTGCTGCCGCTCTTCCACATCTACGGCCTGTCGGTCATCATGAACCACGGGCTGCGCTGCGGCTCGACGCTCGTCACGCTGCCGCGCTTCGACTTCGAGCAGTTGCTGCGCGTGATGCAGGACTACCGCGTCTCGCTCGCGCACATCGTGCCGCCGATTGTGCTCGCGCTCTCGAAGAGTCCCCTGGTTGACGCCTACGACCTCTCCGCGCTGAGGACGGTCTTCTCGGGCGCGGCGCCGCTCGGCGCGGAGCAGTCGCGCGAGTGCTCCGAACGGCTCGGGTGCACGATTATCCAGGGCTACGGGATGACGGAGGCGAGCCCCGTCACGCACCTCACGACGTGGGAGCGGAACCGGCCGGGCTCGGTCGGCCTGTGCGTGCCGAACATGGAGTGCAAACTCGTCTCGGTCGAGACGGGCGTGGAGGTGGGGATGGGCGAGCGCGGCGAGATACACGTGCGCGGGCCGCAGGTGATGAAGGGCTACCTCGGGCGCCCCGAGGCGACCGCGCAGACCGTGGACGCCGACGGGTGGCTGCACACCGGCGACGTGGCCTACGCGGACGAGGAGGGCTTCTTCTACATCGTTGACCGCGCGAAGGAGCTGATCAAGTACAAGGCGTTTCAGGTCGCGCCGGCCGAGTTGGAGGCGCTGCTGCTGACTCACCGTTCGGTGGCCGACGCGGCCGTCATCCCGAGCCCCGACGAAGAGGCGGGCGAGGTGCCGAAGGCGTTCGTCGTCGTGAAGGAAGGGCACGGCCTGACCGAGGCGGAGGTGCTGAGCTTCGTCGCCGCGCACGTCGCGCCGTACAAGAAGGTGCGGCGCGTGGAGTTTGTCCCGCAGATACCGAAGTCGCCTTCGGGGAAGATTCTGCGACGGCTGTTGGTCGAGAGGGAGCGTGAGCGCGGGGCGCATGAACCCTTGGCTTGACGGTCGCGGGCAGGGCAGTTCGACACAGAGACACGGCTTGAAGCATTATTGTCTTCAAGCCGTGTCTCTGTGTCTCTGTGGTTAATTCCGGCTTACGCTACGCCCGACTCGCGAGTAAAATAACTCATCCCCCGCGCGGAAAATTTTCCGACCAGCGCCCGGCCGCGTGCGTCTTAAAGCCGTCGGGATTCATCAAAGTTGGAGGCCGGAAAGGCCCGGAAAACAGTCAATCTTGAGCGAAACCGGAGCAGTTATGAGATTCATCAGGTCGGCCCGCCGACGCACGGCGCGCGCCTTCGCGCTCGTCGCCACGCTGGCGCTCGTCTCGAACAACCTTCTTGTCGGCGTCGCGCAGAAGGCCGGCGCGCAGAAGTTGACCGAGGAGCAGCGCGTCGTGCACGTGCTCAACCGGCTCGCCTTCGGCGCGGCGCCGGGCGATGTCGAGCGCGTGCGCAAGATGGGCGTGGATGCTTACATCGAGCAGCAGCTCAACCCTTCGAAGATAGACGACTCGGCCCTTGAGGCGCGGCTACGCAACTTCCCGACGCTCGGACTGTCGAACGGCGAGCTGCTGGCGAAGTACCCGCAGCCCGGGCAGCTCCTGCGCCGGCTCGAACGCGCGGGCGAGCTGCCGCCCGAGCTGGCCGGGCTTGTCCGCCAACGTAACCAGGGGCAGCAGAATGGCACCGCGCAGCCGAACAGCCCCGCGCAGGTGAACGCCGACGGCCAGAACGCAGACGCCGAGAAGGCCATCGCCGAGGCGATGCGCCCGCCCGCGCCGGGGCAGGGGCCGGGCGCCGCGCAGGACGAGCAAGACCCGCAGAAGCGCGCCTACCGGCAGGCGCTCGCGAAGTACATGCGCGAGCAGGGGCTCGAAAGTCCGCAGCGCATCCTGTACGAGCTGGACGCCGCGCGCATCCTGCGCGCCGTCTACAGCGAGCGGCAGTTGCAGGAGGTGATGGTTGACTTCTGGACGAACCACTTCAACGTCTTCGCGCAGAAGGGGGCCGACCGCTGGTTCCTGACCTCTTACGACCGCGACGTGATCCGCCCGAACGCCCTCGGCAACTTCCGAGACCTTCTGGAAGCGACGGCGAAGAGCCCGGCGATGCTCTTCTACCTCGACAACTTCCAGAGCGTGAGCCCGAACGCGCAGGCGCAGCGCGGCATGCTCCGGCGGCGCCAGCAGATGGACGCGGACGGCGCGGGGCCGATGCGGCCCGGCGGCGTCTTCGGCGGCCGGCGCATGCGACAGGGCGAGGCGCGGCAAAGGCAGATGCAGCGCGAGCAGCAGCAACAGCAGCAGGGCGCAGGCCAGATGACGGCGCAGCAGCCGCCACGCCCGCCACAGCAGCAGCGCATGCGCCGCGGCATCAACGAGAACTACGCGCGCGAGCTGATGGAGCTGCACACGCTCGGCGTCGAGGGCGGCTACACGCAGAAGGACGTGCAGGAGGTGGCGCGCGCCTTCACGGGCTGGACGATCTTCCAGCCGCGCGGCGGCGGCATCTACGGCGACGACTCGGGCGACAGCCGCGCCGGCACCTTCTACTTCGCGCCGCGCATGCACGACGACGGCGAGAAGACCGTGCTCGGCGTCAAGATTCCCGCGGGCGGGGGCCAGGACGACGGGCGGAAGGTGCTGGACATCCTCGTCAACCACCCCTCGACCGCGAAGTTCATCGCGACGAAGCTCGTCCGCAAGTTCGTCTCCGACGAGCCCGACCCGGCGCTCGTCAGGCGCGTGGCCGACGCGTTCCACAACTCGCACGGCGACATCAAGACGACGCTGCGCGCCCTCTTCAACTCGCCCGAGTTCAACTCTTCGGAGGCGCGGCGCGCGAAGATCAAGACGCCGTTCGAGCTGACGGTGAGCGCGCTGCGGACGCTCGGCGCGGACGTGGAGGTGCGCCCCGCGCTCATCCAGTGGGTCGCGCGCATGGGCGAGCCGCTCTACGGCTATCAAGCGCCGACGGGCTACCCGGACGAGGCTTCGTACTGGGTCAACACGGGCGCGCTGCTGGAGCGCCTCAACTTCTCGCTCGCGCTCGTCTCGAACCGCATCCCCGGCGCGCGCGTTGACCTCACGCACTTCGTCGGCGACGAGGCCGTGAGCAGTCGGGCCGTTGACCAGAAGGCGGTCGTCGAACGCTTCCTCAACGTCGCGCTGCAAGGGGACATCTCGCCCAGGAGCCGCGAGGTCTTGATGAAGCAGCTGACGGCGCAGACGGACGCGCCCATCACGTCCGCGCCCGCCGACGAGGAGACGAAGGAGAAGAACGTGCGGGCCGCGCGCCGCGAGCGTCAGCAGGCCGGCGCCACGGTCGGCAACCCCGAGGTCGCGCGCATCGCCGCGCTCGTCATCGGCTCGCCGGAGTTTCAGAGGCAGTAGGTGAAGTCATGAATCAGAATCGCAGGTTCTTTTTGAAGAGCAGCGGGCTGGCGCTGGCGAGCGTCGGTCTGGTGGGCGCGGCGCCGTCGTTTCTGAGGCGCGTGGTCGAAGCGCAGGGCGTGTCGGCCGCGCCGAACGGGCGGCGCAAGACGCTCATCACGATCTTCCAGCGCGGGGCGGTGGACGGCTTGAACGTGGTCGTGCCGCACGGCGAGCGCAGCTACTACGATTTGAGACCGCAGATTGCAATTGCGCAGCCGGGCAAGGCGGGGGGTGACTCGGCCGTTGACCTCGACGGCTTCTTCGGGCTGCACCCGGCGCTGGCGCCGCTCAAGCCCCTGTGGGACGAGAAGCGCCTGGCCGTCGTGGACGCGGTCGGCTCGCCCGACAACACGCGCTCGCACTTCGACGCGCAGGACTACATGGAGTCGGCGACGCCCGGCGTCAAGTCCACGCAGGACGGCTGGCTCAACCGCTACATGCAGACGCGCCCCGACCCGAAGGCGACGCCGTTCCGCGCCATCTCGATGACGCAGAACCTGCCGCGCGCGTTGCAGGGGCGCGCCGGGGCCGTCGCCATGCGCAACCTCTCGGACTTCCAGATTCGCGCGGGCGCCTACACGGCCGGCGTGCAGGGCGGCTTCGAGGGCTTGTACGAGCAGGGCGTCAACGACGTGCTGCGCGGGACAGGCAAGGAGACGTTCGAGGCGGTCAACTTCCTGAAGCAGGTGAACCCGGCGCAGTACAAGCCTGAGAACGGCGCGCAGTACCCGAACGGCGAGTTCGGCAACGCCTTGAGGCAGATCGCGCAGCTCGTCAAGGCGGGCGTCGGTTTGGAAGTAGCCTTCACCGACGTGGGCGGCTGGGACACGCACCGCGGGCAGGGCGGCGCGCGCGGGCAGTTGGCGAACCTGCTCGGCCAGTTCGCGCAGGGGCTCTACGCGCTCGTCACCGACCTGGGGCCGGCGCGGATGCAGGACGTGGTGGTGCTGACGATGAGCGAGTTCGGGCGCACCGTCCGGCAGAACGGCACCGGCGGCACCGACCACGGCCACGCCAACGCGATGTTCGTCATCGGCGGCGCGGTGCGCGGCGGCAAGGTCTACGGCCAGTGGCCCGGGCTCAAGGACGAACAGCTCTACGAGGGGCGCGACCTCGCCCTGACGACCGACTTCCGCGACGTGTTCGGCGAGGTGGTGTCGAAGCACCTCGGCGCCGTTGATCTCAAGAAGGTCTTCCCCGGGTATACGCCGGAAGGTAAGGTGCGCGGGATGTTGGGGTGAAGCCGGGAGCGCGGGCATCCTGCCCGCCAAAGCGTGCGAAAGCACGCTTAGCCGTGAAGCGCCGTCACTCAAGCGTCGAGTGACGGCGCTTCTCTTATTCGCGCTGCGCGCTCATGGCGGGCAGGATGCCCGCGCTCCCGGGGATTCCGTCTACCAGGGATTCGCGGCGGCGACGGCCTCGGGCGCGAGCTGCTTGTTCTGCTCGTCGAGCCACGCCTTGAGCGGCGCGTAGTAGTCGATGATGGCGGTGGCGTCCATCCTGTCCTCGCCGGTCAACTCCTTCAAAGCCTCGGGCCACGGGCGGCTCCGCCCCATCTCCAGCATCTTCTTCAGGCGCGCGCCGACCTCCTTGTTGTTGTAGACCGAGCAGCGGTGGAGCGGCCCCTGGAAGTTCGCCTGCCGGCACATCGCGCGGTGGAACTGGAACTGGAGGATGGCCGCGAGGAAGTAGCGCGCGTACGGCGTGTTGGCCGCGACGTGGTACTTCGCGCCCGCGTCGAAGTCCTGCTCGCTGCGCGCGGCGGGCGGGGCGATGCCCTGGTACTTCGCGCGCAAGTCCCACCAGGCTTTATTGTAGTCGCCCGGCCCCACCTCGCCCGAGAAGACCTTCCAGCGCCACTGGTCAACCAGGTAGCCGAAGGGCAGGAAGGAGACTTTGGCGAGCGCGCTCTTCAGGAGGAGCCCGACGTCCGCGCTCTCGTCGGGCACGCGGTCGATGAAGCCGAGCTGCTTGAGATATTCGGGCGTGACCGAGAGCGCGATAGTGTCGCCGATGGCCTCGTGGAAGCCCTCGTTGGCGCTGTCCTGGAAGAGGTAGGGCTGCGGGGCGTAGGCCATCTGGTAGTAGTTATGCCCCAGCTCGTGGTGGACGGTCTGGAAGTCCACGTCGTTGATCTGGATGCACATCTTGAGGCGCACGTCCTTCTGCGCGTCGATGTCCCACGCGCTGGCGTGGCAGACGACCTCGTGGTCGGCCGGCTTCACGAAGAGCGAGCGCTCCCAAAAGGTCGGGGGCAGCGGCTCGAAGCCGAGCGAGGTGAAGAAGCCCTCGCCGTAGCGGACGAGCTGCTTGGGGTCTGTGTTGCGCCGCTTGAGAATCTCCGTCAGATCGTAGCCGGGGTCGGCGGCGGGCGGCGCGAGCACGTCGTAGATGTTCTCCCACTCCTGGCTCCACATGTTGCCGAGCAGATGCGCGGGGATGAGCCCGTTCTTCGGCACGACCGCGTCGCCGTACTTCTGGTTGAGCTTCGCGCGCGTGTAGATGTAGAGCGAGTTGTAGAGCGGCCTGACCTGCTGCCAGAGCCTCTCCATCTCGGCGGCGAACTCGTCGGGCGGCATGTCGAAGTTCGAGCGCCACATCGCGCCCACGTCCTTGAATCCCATCTCCTTCGCGCCCTTGTTCGAAAGCTCCACGAAGCGGGCGTAACGTTGTCGGTAGGGCGGCGAGACGGTGTGCCAGCCCGTCCAGATGCGCTTCAGCTCCTCGGGGTCGCGGCTCTTCGCAAGTATCGGCTCCATGTCGTCGAGCGTGAGGCACTTGCCCTGCTCGCCGTCGGGGCACCACTTGCCCTTGCCATAGTCGCCCTCCATCGAGGCGGCGATCTTCGTCAGCTCGTCGCGCTCGGCGGGGTCGGCGGGCGCGGGGAGCACGAGCGCGAGCTTGAGGAGCGCGAACTTGCGCGCGAGCGCCTCGGGCTTCTGCAACTGGTCGAAGCGGCGCGCCTTCTCGGCCAGCTCGGTGACGGCGGCGATGTAGTCCTTGTTGGCGTCGGCGTTCAGCGCCTCCGTGTCGTCGGTGATAAAGGTGCTCTGCACCCAACCCGCGCGCTGCGCCCGCAGCCCGAGGTCTTTCAAACGCGCCTCGGCGTCGGCCATGAACTTCTCGGCCTCGGCCTGCGTCGGCGCGGAGGCCGGCGCATCCCCGTTGGGCTGCGTCGCGCACGACAGGAGCAGCATGGAAAGCATCGGCAGGAGCACGAGCGCGGGCACGAGCAGGCGGCGAAACAGTCTCATCGCAGACCTCCGGCGGAGCATAGTTGGAAGACTTTCGACAGCGGGGAGATTCAGTTTAAGTTGCTTGGCTCCGGCGATTGTAGCGCAAGCGCGCGCCGTCTGTCGCCGCTTTTTATCGAAGAAATTGGAGCGCGAGCCGGGCGCGTGCTAATATCGCGGCAACGATTCCCCCGCAACAGTATTTCATCCGAAGACGTGGACGCGCGGTGTGCGCCCTGCGTCTCAGTTCGCGTTGCTTGACAGACATTTTTGAGCCAAGGGGGAGAGAAGAGAATGGCAGAGAGTGGTGCAGCCGAGAGCAATACTTTGGAGCAGATCATCGACAGGTTGGCGGCGTTCGAGCCCGTGGGGCTCCCCGTCCTGAGCCTCTACCTGAACGCGCAGGCCAACGAGCACGGCCGGCAGGACTTCGAGCGCTTCCTGCGCAAAGAGTTCTCGGAGCGCGCGCGCACCTTCAAGGCGCACACGCCCGAGCGCGAGAGCTTCGAGCGCGACGTGGAGCGCGTCAACGAGTACCTGCGCGACGAGCTGCGCCCCGAGACGAACGGCGTCGCCGTCTTCGCCTGCGCCGGGGCGGACGGTTTCTTCCAGGCGGTGCAGGCCGTCGCGCCGATTGAGAACCACCGGCTCTACATCTACAACCAGCCGCACCTCTACCCGCTCGCGCGCCTGATGGATCAGTACCCGCGCTACGCCGTGCTCGTCGCCGACACAAACCGCGCGCGCCTCTTCGTCTTCGGCCGCGGCAAGGCGCTCTCTTCCGACGAGATTAAGAACGTCAAGACGAAGGGCACGAAGGTCGGCGGCTGGTCGCAGATGCGCTACCAGCGCCACCTCGAACAGTACCACCAACAGCACGCCAGGGAGGTCGCCGACCAGCTCGAACAGATCGTGCGCGAGGACGGCATCGAGCACATCATCCTCGCCGGCGACGAGGTCATCATCCCCAAGCTCAGGGAGCAGTTCCCGAAGGCGGTCGCCGACAAGATTGTTGACGTGCTCAGCCTCGACATCAACGCGCCCGAGCACGAGATTCTCGCGGAGTCCCTGGCGGCCATGCGCGAGCACGACGTGGTGAGCGACCAGGACAAGGTCGAGGAGCTGCTCAACCAGTACCGCGCGGGCGGCCTCGCCGTCGTCGGCTCGACCGACACGTTAGAGGCGCTCGCGATGGGGCAGGTGGAAGAACTCGTCATCGCCGCGCAGCAGCAGCACGTCGAGGGCGACCGCGAGGACGTGGCGATTCTTTCGGACGCCGAAGTCGTCGAGCCGGTCGTCGGCGGGCAGGACGGCGCCGTCGCCAACATCGAGCCCGACTCGGTCATCGTCGCCGCCGACCTCGTCGCGCGCGCGCGCCAGACCGGCGCACGCATCACCTTCATCGAAGACCCGGCGCTGCTCGAAGAGGTCGGCGGCTGCGGCGGCCTCCTCCGCTACCGCATCCAGCCACAGACGACCGACAGCGCCCCGCAACCTCAACCCTCCTGAGCGCGTACTGTGTCAGAGGGAAGTAACGTGGATGGACAGGATTGACAGGGTAAAGCAATTTCAGATTTGAAATCTCAAAGCCTTATCCCGTCAATCCTGTCCATCCACGTTACTTCATTCTTCCGCGAGGGGGACGCATGTTCTGTCCGCGTTGCGGCCAGCAGGCCGCCGAAGAGGTTCGTTTCTGCTCGCGCTGCGGGCTGCCGCTCGACGCGGCGGCCGGGCTCGTCGCGGCCGGCGACGGCAGCGCGCAGCCGGAGTCGGCGCGGGCGAACGTCGGCCTCACGCCGCGCCAGCGCGGGATGCGCAAAGGTCTGATGATTACCGCGGGCGGCGTCTTCTTCTTCGTCATCGTCGCCATCCTCTCGACGATTAAAGACGACTTCCTCCCCGTCCTCCTCTTCGCCGGGCTCATCATCACCGTCGGCGTGATGCGCATGCTCTACGGCTTTCTGCTCGAAGAGCACGCGCCCGCCGGGAAGACTTCGAAGCAGCCCGCCGAACTCCCGCGCGAAAGGGAACGCGCCGCGGAACTGCCGCCCGCGCGCGCCGTCCCCGCCAACGTCTACGCCAAACCCGGCGCGCAGACCAGTGACATGGCCGCCCCGCCCAGCGTCACCGAGAGCACCACGCGCCTCCTCGACGAAGACGAGGCCGGCCGCAGGACGTAGCCGCCGCCCGCCGGTTCTTTAAACTCTGCGGAGAAGATAGTCGGTGCAAACGAAGTTATGACAAACTCCCGCACAACTTCGTCGTTGGAGGTCAAGGTCTTCGCGGCGCCGCCGGAACAGGAGCCCGTCTTAGCCAACCTGTTCGAACTGTACTCGCACGACTTCAGCGAGTTCGTCGAGCTGACGCTCGGCCCCGACGGCCGTTTCGGCTACGAACATCTTCACACCTACTGGGAAGAGCCGGGGCGCCACCCCTTCATCATCAAGGCCGGCGAATGTCTGGCCGGCTTCGCCTTCGTGCACAGGGGCTCCGAGCTTTCCGGCGGCGCGGACGTTTGGGACATGGCGGAGTTCTTCGTCGTCCGCGGCCTGCGCAGGCAAGGGGTCGGGACGGCGGCGGCGCGCGAGGTTTGGAGAAAGTTCCCGGGCAGTTGGGAGGTGCGCGTGCTGGATCGGAACCGGAAGGCGAAGGAGTTCTGGCGGCGCGCCGTCGAAGAGTTCCTCGGCGAAACAATCGAGCCGGTTCAACTCGACAAAGGCGGGCAGGTCTGGCACGTCTTCGCGTTTGAATCTTCTCCGGCACCCGCCTGAGTTTCAGGCCGAAGAAAGTAACCTTGTGGGGATGCTTATGAGAGCAGTTGTCTGCACGAGGTACGGGCCGCCGGAGGTTCTTCAACTCGAAGAGGTGGAAAAACCCGCGCCGAAAAATAATGAAGTCCTCATCAAAATCCACGCCTCGTCGGTAACGGCGAGCGACTGCCTCATGCGCCGCTCCGACTTGCCCGTCATTATGTCGCTCGCGCGTGGGCTGGCGGCGGGTTTTAAAAAACCGAGAAGACCCGTCTGGGGGGCAGTCGTGGCCGGAGACGTTGAAGCCCTCGGCAAAGGCGTAAAGCATTTGAGGGAAGGCGAACAGGTTTACGGCATGACCGGGCTGCGGCTCGGCGCATACGCCGAGTATGCGTGTATGCGGGAGGCGGCGACGTTGACCGGCTGCCTGGCACTCAAACCGGCCACGATGAGCTACGAGGAGGCCGCCGCAGTCCCTTACGGCGCACTGATAGGGTCGCACTTTATAGACAAAGGGAATATCCGAAGCGGACAGAAAGTTCTGGTCTACGGAGCGTCCGGGGCCATCGGGACGACCGCGTTGCAGCTCGCAAAGTATTTGGGCGCGGAGGTCACGGCCGTTTGCAGCACGACGAATCTGGCGTTAGTGAAATCCCTGGGCGCCGACAAAGTGATTGATTACACCAGGGAGGATTCTGTTAGCGGTGGAGAGCTTTATGACTTTATTTTCGACGCCGTGGGAAGAAGGAAAAGCTCGAAGTTAAAACTACAGTGTCGGAGCGCACTAAAGCAGGGGGGGAAGTACGTCTCGGTGGACGGCGGCATGCCGAGGCCGCGCGCCGAATGTCTTGTCCGGCTGAAACAGATAATCGAAGAGGGCCACTTCAGAGCGGTCATAGACAGGTGCTATCCGCTGGAACAGATCGTCGAGGCCCACAGGTATGTGGATCAAGGGCACAAAAAAGGGAACGTAGTAATAACCGTGGGGCATAGCAGCAAAACCTAAGCCGGGATGAGTAAGCGCCTGACCCCGACCATTTTGCGTTTCGACTCGCTGCCTTCGACGAACACAGAGGCGGCGCGGCAGGCCGCGCTCGGCGCGCCGGAGGGTCTGTGCATTCTGGCGCGCGAGCAGACCGCGGGGCGGGGCCGGCGCGAACGCGGTTGGGTTTCGCCGAAAGACGCCGGGCTTTATCTGAGCGTCGTGCTGCGGCCGTCGTTCGACGCGCGCTCCTGGCCGCTCATCACGCTCGCCGCCGCGCTGGCCGTGCGCGACGCGCTCGGCGAAACGTGCGGGCTTGAGGCCGACATCAAGTGGCCGAACGACCTGCTCGCGGGCGGGCGAAAACTCTGCGGCATCCTCGCCGAGACCGCCGACAGCGCGCGCGGCCGCGCCGTCGTCCTCGGCGTCGGCGTCAACCTCCTGCGCGGCTCGTTCCCCCCGGAGATAAACGACGCCGCCACCTCCGTCGAAGAGCAGACCGGCCGCGCCCCCGACGCCGAGCAACTTCTCGAAGCACTCACCCGCGCGCTCGCAAGCTTCTACGAAACTCTCCACGAACCGGACGGCCCCGCGCGCATCCTGCGCGAATGGGAGTCGCACTCCTCCTACGCGCACGGCCGCCGCGTCCGCGTCGCGCTCGCCGAAGAGACCTTCGAAGGCACCACGCGCGGCCTCGAACCCGACGGCGCCCTCCTCGTGGAAACGGACGAAGGGACAACGCGCACCGTCAGGGCGGGGGACGTGACGAGCGTCAGGGAACAGAACCGCGGCCGTGATTTGGCAGCTATCCGGCAGGAATAAAAACAAATACGCCCGAATGGGCGTATTTACCGGCGGCTTGTAGTATGTCTAATATGTGTTGGGCGGCTTCGCTTCTGAATAGATTGCTTGGCAGCTCAACTTCAGAAATTTAATAATTGGATAAGTCGTATGTCAGGAAAAGAATGGACTCGAACAGACAAAATCGGCTTGATTAGTTTAACGATTGCTTTTGTTGCTTTGATATCGGCGATTCTATTACCCGAACTTCGTCGGTTTATTGGACTTGAAAAATCAGCCCCTTCTGAAGTATTTCCTGTTAAGCAATCATCACCTACTTTGCCTAGTCCAATAGCTACACCTTATAAAACAGACTCGAAAGTCGAAGATGCTTCTAAGAATGAACGTGAAACAAATAAGACTGTCCAAACCGCAGAATATGAGGATTTTTTCCGTTTGGAGGCTATAGAGTGGCAATCGAAAATGAAACTGCTTACAAAAGTGGCTATGCCTTTTTCCGGCTATATTGATGACAAAACAATTGATAAACCTGATCCACTCTATCCAGATGGAGTAACTAAGACTCGTAGCCTTAATCAGATTTATGTTGATGTTGTTGTTGATGAGGATGGCAATGTTATTTTAACACAAGCGAATATAGGCGCGTATTCGCCATCTGATTATCCCTTTATTAAAGCTGCTATTGAGGCAGCGCGTAAAGCTAAGTTCCGCAAGCCAGCGCCTGTTGGAGAACAGTCAAAAATGTATGGCACTTTGCGTTATGCCCCTCCGAAGTAATGGAGTAAAGCAAACCGAGACGTACATTGAATGCTCACGTCAGATGCGCCGCCCAACAACGGCATGCACCCGACCGCCGACACGCTGCATTTCAAATTCCTTCAGAGATGCGGGGCGGCGGGTGATGTCGGGCGTTAGATGCCTTCCTCCTTCACCCAATCCATCGTATATTCGGAGTGATGAGCCTATCGTTCGAGTGGGATGAGGGGAAAGCTTCGGGGAATCTCGCGAAGCACGGGGTCTCTTTCTCGGAAGCGTCAACCGTGTTCGCCGACCCACTGTCGAGGACGATCCCCGATCCTTTACACTCGCGTGATGAAGGGCGGTTCATCATCGTCGGCGAGTCGTCGGCGGGGCGCACCTTAGTAGTGGTGCATACCCACCGCGGAGAATCCGTCAGAATCATCAGCGCGCGGAAGGCGATGCCACGCGAGAGGAAAGATTATGAGCGAGGAACAGAATAAAGAAGAGGCCGAGATGTTAGACGAGTATGACTTCAGCCAGGGCGTGATCGGGAAGTACGCGAAGCAGTATGCCGAGGGGACGAACGTTGTGCTCCTCGACCCGGACGTGGCGAAGGTATTCCCGGACTCCGAGGCGGTCAATCAGGCCCTGCGCGCGATAGCTGAAATCATCCAGCAGCGGTCGCGTTAATCCGGCGGGAATAAAAACGGATGCGCCCGCAAGGGGCGTCTTTACCGGCGGCTCGTGGTACGCCTACTTAACGTGAGGCCCGCTTAACTTCAGTGGGGAATGCGATGCCATGTGAGCACAGAATAGCCGCCGGCGGGCTTGTTATCGAAGACGGGAAGATACTACTGGTGAGGTATCGAGGCGAGGAGGGCACCTATCTCGTCGCCCCCGGAGGCGCCATCGAGGATGGGGAGTCACTCTCGTCCGCCGCGGAGAGAGAGGTGGAAGAGGAGACGGGCGTTAAATGTGAGGCCAGGGCGGCCGTGATGATCGAGAACTTACGCGCCACCAGATATCAAATGGTGAAGGTCTGGTATCTGTGTAAGTATGTCGGCGGGGCCGCGTCCCGCACCGCTGGCGCCGTCGAAGAGGGAATCATCGAAGTCGGCTGGTACGCCGACGCCGAGTTACTCAACGAGACGGTCTTCCCCGAAGTCATACGGGCGGCGGGAGTCGCCTCGCTCGATAATCTCCAGACCGGAATTATAGACCCCGGCGTGCGTTACGCTCGCTTCTGACGCCGCCCGACAACGGCACGCACCCGGGCCGCGACACGCTGCCAGTCGAGTAGCTTCCGACGCCCGGGCGGGTGGTGCCGGGCGTTAGAAGCCAGCAACGGAGGTGAGATGTCGAAGATAAAAGAGGTCATACTCTGCCTCGCAGTAATCTCCGCCGGTGCCCTCTTCGGCGGCTCTCTGTATGACTCCATCGTGCTGGCCCCGAACTTCCGCGTCGGCCTGCCTCAATCCGTCGAACACCTGCGCCAGTTTATGGCGGTGGCGAATCCGGGCAACTTCTTCCGCGTAATCGCGCCTTTAACGCAGCTCTCAATCCTCGTCTCGCTGGTGCTCGGCTGGAAGCGCCCCGCCGGCCGAAGGTGGTGGCTCATTCCCGCACTGGTCTTAATCGTCGCGGGCGACGTGATCACTTTTACCTTCCATTACCCCCGCAACGCCATACTGTTCGGCGACCCTTTGCACACGCCGCCGGAGACGCTTGAGAAGGCCGCAATAGAATGGGCGTACGGCAATTACGCGCGCATTCTGTTGGTCGGGGCCGCGCTGGTCTGTGCCCTCAAGGCGTTGTTGATTGACAGGCGCGCGCCGGACGCCTGACGAGCGCATGCGCGCGATTGCCGGCACGAAGGTCGGCAACCCGTGCGTTCAGTGTGTGACAAACTTCGGCCTCTCGCGCGCTTACGAATATGGATTGGAAAAACAAGCACTTTGAGCGAGAGGCCGTCTTTCAAGCGCAGCGCGACCTCGTCTTTGAAGCCGCTCGCTCGTTCGCCGCCGAATCACTTGCCGGGTGGCAGCTCGCGGACACTTCGGACGGCTTCGAGGCGAGGGGGCACAGCGCTTCGCACGCGGCGACGGCAAAGTTCCGGATCGAGCCGGCCCCATTCGGCACGAAGGTGGCCGTCACGCTTCTGGTGGAGCGGGCCGGCCCGCTCGGATTCATGCTGTTCGATGTCGGCGGCTACTACGACCGCCAGATGAGCAAGTGGCTGGAGGGCATCCAGTGGCACCTTCACCAGGGACTTACATCCACGACCCAGCCGGAGTCGTCGGCACAGGCGAGGCAAGCGATTCCCAAACCGGCAGGGACTCAGCGTCTCTACGTCGGCTGCCTGGTCGCCCTTTTTGTCTTCCCCCTCTTCCTTTACTGCGTCTCCGCCGTCGTCGGGCTCCTCACCGGGAATTTATACCTTGTCGGTAGAAGAGGCGGAACGATCCACGGCCCCTGGGCCAGAATAATTTCGGGGATATCTTTGACGATCTTCGTGCTCATCGGATTAAGGGTTTTAAAGACGAGAAAAAAGGCCCGCGGTCAGACCTGAGGCGGGCGGTTTGAATTACCGGTGCCCCGGCGCCGCAGCCGTAAACACGAAACAGCAGAACCGCAGTCGTCGGCGAGCGGGTGCGTATGGCGGAGGAGGGGATTAACGGGGATGGACAGGACGCGCAGGGTGTTGGAATTTGGAATCGCCTTATCCTGAATTATCCTGTCCGTCCCTGTTAATTTCTCTTTAATCGTAGCGAGACCCGTTCGCCGACGCCCGCGGTTCTGTGCTTATGAAGAAGATTGTCATCTCGACGTTCGGTTCTTTCGGCGACGTACACCCGTACGTCGCCATCGCTTTGGAGTTGAAGCGGCGCGGGCACCGGCCCGTCATCGCCACGTCGGAGATTTACCGGGAGAAGACCGACGCGCTCGGGCTGGAGATTCATCCGGTGCCGCCGGACTTGCCGGGCTACGACCGGCCCGAAGAGGTCACGCGGATGATCGCGGAGCTGGTGGACACGAAGAAGGGGCCGGAGCGCGTCTTCACGCAGTTCATCAACCCGCACCTGCGCGGCATGTACGACGCGCTCCTTGAGGCCACGCGCGACGCGGACTTGATCGTCACGCACGTGCTCTCGCTCGCCGGCCCGCCGCTCGTCGAGAAGACCGGCATCAAGTGGGTCTCGTCCGTGCTCGCGCCCATCTCGATGTTCTCCAACTACGACCCGCCGGTCTTCCCGCAGATGCCCTGGCTCTACCGCGTGCTCAAGCTGCACCCTTCGGTGTCGCGCGCCGCGATGCGCGTCGGGCGCCTGAAGCTCGACCAGATGGCCGCGCCCGTCTACAAACTGCGCGCGGAGTTGGGCCTCAAGCGCGGCGGCAACCCGATGCTCGAAGGGCAGCACTCGCCGCTGCGCGTACTCGCGCTCTTCTCGTCCGCGATTGCAAAGCCGCAGCCCGACTGGCCGCCGCAGACGCGCGTCACGGGCTTCTGCTTCTACGACCGGCGCGACCGCCCCGGCGACGAGGAGCGTCTCGACCCGGCGCTGCTGAAGTTCCTGGACGCGGGCGAGCCGCCCGTCGTCTTCACGCTCGGCTCTTCGGCCATCTACATCGCCGAAGATTTCTACCGCGAGTCGCTCGGAGCGGCCCGCGCGTCGGGCGCCCGCGCGCTGCTCTTGACGGGGGAGCCGTGGAATCGCCCCGCCGACCTGCCCGAGTGGGCGGCCGCCTTCGACTACGCGCCCTACGGCGCGCTGCTGCCGCGCGCGCGCGCCATCGTCCACCAGGGCGGCATCGGCACGACCGCCCAGGGGCTGCGCGCGGGCATCCCTTCGTTAATCGTCCCCTTCAGCCACGACCAGTTCGACAACGGCTCGCGCGTCGCGCGCGTCGGCGCCGGCCGCGTCCTCCCGCGCGCCAAGTACGGCGCGGCGTCGGCGGCGAAAGAATTAAGCGCGCTGCTCTCGGAAGCGAGTTACACTACGCGCGCCGCGGCAATCGGTGAGCAGATACGCTCGGAGAACGGCGCATCCGCCGCGGCCGACGCGATTGAAGAAATTCTTATACCGACTTGAGAGATGAGATAAGGCGGCTTAACGCCGGGAGCGCGGGCATCCCTGCCCACCAAAGCGTGCCCAAGCACGCTTAGCCGTCGAGCGCCATGCCTCGACGTTGAGGTGTACAGTCTGACTGCTTTCGCGCTGACGCGCTCATGGCGGGCAAGGATGCCCGCGCTCCCGGCGGTGGGCGGCTTTGTTTCGATTCGCACGTCGGTATAAGAGGGTAAACTGCATGCTGCTTGTCGTTGACGTAGGGAACACGAACACTTCGCTGGGCGTGTTCGAGGGGGAGCGGCTGGCGTGGCACTGGCGCCTGACGACGGAGCGCGCGCGGACGGTGGACGAGTACGGCGTGCACGCGCGCAACCTCTTCGCCTTCGCCGGGCTCGACTTCAAGGCCATCAACGCCGTCGCCGTCGCCTCGGTCGTGCCGCAGCTCAACTACACGCTGAAGCGCATGTCGGAGGTCTACTTTCACCTCACGCCGCTCTTCATCGACGACGCGGTGGACACGGGGCTCACGATCCTCTACGACCCGCCGTCGGACGTGGGCGCCGACCGCATCTGCGACGCCGTCGCCGCGATGCACAAGTACGGCACGCCCTGCATCGTCGTGGACTTCGGCACGGCGACCAACTTCGAAGTTATCGAAGACGGGGGGCGGTATTTAGGCGGCGTCATCACGCCCGGCATCTCCATCTCGACCGACGCGCTCTTCGCCCGCGCCGCGCGCCTGCCGCGCGTCGGCATCGAGCGCCCGCACAAAGCCATCGGCACTTCCACGGTCTCGGCCATCCAGTCCGGGCTTTACTACGGCTACGCGGGGCTCGTGGACGGCATCCTGCGCCGGATGATTGAAGAGCTGGGCAGACGGCCGCGCGTCGTCGCCACGGGCGGACTCGCGCCTTTGATTGCGACGGCCTCCGAATTCATCGACGAGGTTGACCAGACGCTCACGCTCGACGGCCTGCGCCTGCTGTACGAGAGGAATCAGCAGGGGTGATTTCAAATTTGAAATTTCAAATCTATAACGCATGCCTCCTCAGACCATCGAAGAGATTATTGCGCGGCTCGAACGCATCATCGACGAGGCGCTGCGCGGGCAGAAACGGATCGGCTACTTCGCGGCGCTCTACGAGCGCGTCACGTCGAACGTGCGGCACGCGCTCGTCGCCGGCGACGTGTTCCAGGACAACCCGCGCATGGAGCGGCTCGACGTAATCTTCGCCGGCCGCTTCCTCGCCGCGTGGGACGCCTACAGCGAAGGGCGCGAGCCGACCGCCTCGTGGCGCGTCGCCTTCAAATGGCTCGAAGACCCCGGCCTGCTCGTCGTGCAGCACCTCATGCTCGGCATGAACGCGCACATCAACCTCGACCTCGGCATCGCCGCCGCGACGGTCGCGCCGACGCCGCAGGAGCTTCAGTCGCTCAAGCCCGACTTCATAAAAATCAACGAACTCCTCGGCCGCCTCCTCGGCGTCGTCGAGCTTGAGCTGGGGCAAATCTGCCCGCGCTTCAACCGCGCGCAACGCCTGACCTTCTTCGCGCCGCACCTCGAAGACCAGCTCTTCGGCTTCGGGATGGGCGCGGCGCGCGACCTCGCGTGGCTCTTCGCCGAGCAGTTGGTCGCCGCCGGGGAAGCGAACCGGGAACACCTCATCGCCAAGCGCGACGCCGAGACGGCCGTCGTCGGCCAGACGCTCTACCCGCTCTACGGCTTCGCCGCCTACGTCGCCCGCTGGATTCACTCCTCCGAGTGCAGGGAGATCAAGACGAACATTCAGATCATTGCGGAGTGAGGGCAGTTTTCAGTTTTCAGCAAGAGGCTTATCCTTACTGAAAACTGAAAGCGGTTCCTTGACTATTCCCCGCCGCCTGTTCATTCTTTCCCGGCAGGCCGGGTCTGAGGCAGCTTCCGAAATCCTTCTGAAGAACTTTCCGCACGCGAACCGATGACGAACAGGGCGGAGGCGGCGCGCGCCGCCGTCGAGACGGGTGGGCGGGCGCCCCTGAACTACTTCAACTACTTCACAGAGATCGAGGACGCCTTCATCCGGCGGCGCGGGCGGCACCTGCTCCTGAGCCCGATGGACTGGGCACTCATGACGACCTGGAAGGAACTGGGCGTGCCTTTGCACGTCGCGCTGCGCGGCATCGAGAAGTCATTCGACTCCTACGAATCGAAGCCGCGCAAGCGCACCGTCAAGACGCTCTTCTACTGCGACGAGGAGGTGCGGGCACAGTTCGCCGAGTGGCTCGAATCGCAGACCGGCGCGCACGTCCCCGCGGGCGAGTCGGCGGCGGAGGGCGGCGCGGCCGGGGCGTCTGACGAAGGGGGCCGCGGGCTCCCTTTCCCGCGCGAGGTCATCGCCGCGCACCTGTCCGAGTGTCGAGACGGGCTGGCGCGCGCGCTGGGGAAGAGAAGCGGCGCGGGCGAAGATGCCCTGACCGAGGCGCTCGCGCGCGCGGCGGCGCGCCTGGGCGAGTTGGCCGAAGACTTCGAACGCGCGGCGCGGCCGGACGCGGAGCTGCTGGAAAGCTCGCTCACGGACTTGGAGTCCTTGATCGACCGCGCGCTGCGCTCGGCGCTGTCGGACGAAGAGGTCGGGGCGGCGCGCGCCGAGGCCGCGGAGCAGCTGCGCCCCTACAAGGCGCGGATGGAGCGCGCCACCTACGAGCAGACGCTCGACAATCTTCTGGCGAAGTCACTGCGCGAGGCGAACGGCGTCCCGCGCCTCAGCCTGTTCTACCTCTAAACCAAAATTCCCCCGGGGGGTGAAGGAGCATCCGGATGGCGAAAGTTCAAATCAAGCGCGTGGGCGTCTTCTCCTGCGCCAAGATGTATTCGATCACGCTGGCCGCCGTGGGCCTGATCTTCGGCGTCATCTACGGCCTGATCTTCATAGTGCTCGGCGGCGCGATGATGGCCGGCGGCGGGCGCGACTCGGGCATGGCCGGCGGGAGCACCCTCGCCATCGGGCTCGTGATGATGGTCGCCATCCCGATCTTCTACGGCGTCATCGGCTTCATCGGCGGCATCATCGGCGGCCTCGTCTACAACGTCGCGGCCGGGGTCGTCGGCGGGCTCGAACTCGAACTCGAAAACATGGACGGCGGCGCCGGCTTCGCCCCGCCCGCGCCGAACTGGGGCGACCAGCCGCCCTACACGCCGGGGCAGCAGCAACAGTATCCGTACTGAAAGCGTGAACCGTGAACCGTAAACCGTGACAAGATTAAAGCACGTCTTCTCTTGTCACGGTTCACGGTTCACGGTTCACGGGTTTTCTAAATGAAGAGTCGTTTTCGTCGGCCGCGGCGCGAGGCGGACGCAGGGGCGGGCGGGCGCCTGCGCGCGGGGGCGCTGCTCGACGTGAGGGTCGAGCGCATCCTGCCGGGCGGCGTCGGGCTCGCGCACGCAGAGGGGCTGACCGTCTTCGTCTCCCTGGCCGCGCCGGGCGACCTCGCGCGCGTCCGGGTCGAATCGACCAAAGGGCGCGCGGCCTTCGCCTCCATCGTCGAGGTGCTCGAACCTTCGCCGGTGCGCGCCGAGCCGCCCTGCCCATACTTCGGGCGCTGCGGCGGCTGCGACTTCCAGCAGTTGACCTACGACGCGCAGCTCGCCGCCAAGGCCGAGATCATCCGCGACTGCCTGCGCCGCGTGGCGCACGCCGAGCCGCCCGCCGAGATTGAAGTCGTGCCCTCGCCCGAGGTCTGGCGCTACCGCTCGCGCGCGCGCTGGCAGCACGACGCTCTGCGCCGACACCTCGGCTACTACGAGCGCGGCTCGCACCGCGTCTGCGACGTGGCCGACTGCCCCGTGGCCGCGCCGCCCGTGGCCGAACGTTTGACACGTCTGCGGGAGCTGTTGGCGGAAGGGGCTCTGCCGCAGGCCGCGGAGTTCGAGGCGGTCGCGGGCGACGAAGGCGTCGCGCTCGCGCCTTCGGTCGAGCCCGAAGACGGGCGCGAGCAGTTGCGCCGCATCGACGGCGAGACCTACCGCTTCGACGCCGGCTGCTTCTTCCAGATCAACCACGCGCTGCTCGCGCCGCTCGTCGCGGAGGGGCTGCGCGGCACCGCGGACGGCGGCGAGACCGCGCTCGACCTCTACAGCGGCGTCGGCCTCTTCACGCTCCCGCTCGCGCGCCGCTTCCGAAGGGTCGTCGCCGTCGAGGGCAACCCCGCCGCGGCCGTCTACGCCCGCCGCAACCTCGCGGGCGCCTCACTCACGAACGCGCGCGTCGAGACCTCCGCCGTCGGCGCTTGGCTCGCGCGCCACGCGGACGAACTCGGCCGCGCCGACTTCGTCCTCCTCGACCCGCCCCGCGCCGGCGCCGAGCCCGAAGCCGTCCGCGGCATCATCGCTCTCAAGCCCGCGCACGTCTCCTACGTCTCCTGCGACCCCGCCACCCTCGCCCGCGACCTCCGCCTCCTCCTCGACGCCGGCTACCGCCTCGACTCCCTCCGCGCCTTCGACATGTTTCCCCAAACACACCACGTCGAAACGGTCGTCCACCTCCGGGCGGGCTCCCGAGAACAAAACTAACCCGTCGGTACACAAAACTTTCTTGTCTGGTTCCGCACAGATGTTAGAATCGTGCCGTCTCCCTGCTGGTGATCCCGACCCTCGCGTTCAGCCGGAATATTTGTGAGGACAGGTGATCGCGTATGGACTCCCCCCTTTTCGTCCTGACCGCCTCGAACACGGAGGCGAGTGAGTGGCGCCACAGCATCTGGCAGCAGATGCTCTCGGCCACCATCCCCTATAAGTACAGCAAGACCTTCATCAACCAGGCGGCCCTCCGGAACGAGTCCTGGCCGGACGGGCGCGCGAAGTACGTCCCGAACGGCTTGCGCATGGTCGAGACGCTGCTGCTGCGCGAGTACGACGAGCGCGAGGTCGTCACCTGTTACGCCGAGAACCTCGAACGCTTCGTCGGCCCGGAGACGAAGGTCGTCGCCGTCCACGCGCACAACCCGCTCGGCATCTCCTACGCGACGGACGTTTATTCCAAGCTCGCGGGCGAGAACCTGATGCCTTTGAACGCCGCCGAGTTCATCCGCATCGTCACGCACCCGGTCATCGAGCGGTACAAGCCGAAGGTCGTCGTCGGCGGCCCCGGCGCGTGGCAGTTGGAGAAGGCGGGGCGCCTCGACGAGTTTCGCATCGACTACCTCATTGACGGCGAGATCGAGCGCGTCTTCGGCGAGCTGTTCCGCCGCATCATCGCCGGCGACCCGACCCTCCCGCGCATCGTCAAGCTCCCTAAAGACACGCAGCCCGCGGTCGAGGAGATTCCCGTCGTCCGCCACCGCTCGACCTTCGGCGTCGTCGAGATCACGCGCGGGTGCGGCCGCGGCTGCCAGTTCTGCTCGCCCGCGACGAAGGTCGGGCGCTCCTTCCCGCTCGCGCACATCCTGGCCTCCGCGGAGGTCAACGCGCGCGAGGGCGCGACCGAGGTCATGCTCGCCTCCGAGGACATGTTCCTCTATGAGCAGTTCCCGAACTTCACGCCGAACGTCCCGGCGCTCGTCGAGCTTTTCCGGAGCGTCAAGGCCGTCCCCGGCATCGAGACCGTCCAGACCTCGCACATCACGATGGCGCCGGTCGTGCGCGACCCTTCGATCATCGAGAGGCTGACGCCGCACGTCGTCCCCTTCTCGCACGTCACGCACCCCGACTCGACCGACCCCGGGAAGCGGGTCGCCGACCCCATCATCGGCCTGGAGACCGGGAGCCCGCGCCTCTTCGAGCAGTTCATGAAGGGCAAGGCGTACCCCTACAAGGCACACCAGTGGCGCGACGTGGTCTTGAAGGGGATGGAGATTCTGAACCGGCACAACTGGTACCCGTTCTGCACCTTCATCATCGGCCTGCCGGGCGAGACCGACAAGGACACGCGGCAGTCGCTCGACCTGCTCTACGAGCTGCGCGACGCGAAGGGGATGTTCGTGCCGACGTGGTTCGTGCCCTTGGAGAACACGCGCATGGGCCGGCGCGACGGCGCGAAGCTCATCGAGATGACCGACCTCCAGTGGGAGTTCTTCTTCACCTGCTGGAAGTACAACGTCGAGTGCTGGCACAGCGGCAACATGAAGTTCCGCTCGCGCTACAAGTTCGCGGCGGGCGTCCCGCTCTACTACTCGATGCTCGGCCGGAGGCTCTTCGGGACGGGCATCAAGTACCCGCTCTTCCGCTTCGCCGGCGCCCCCGAAAGCCTCCTGCGCAGGCGCCTCTACCTCGACTTCACCGGCCGCCGGCGCGACCCCAAAGGGATGAAGCCCTTCGGCGGCGAGATCGTCCCCGGCTTCGAGACCGTCCGCGGCCTCGACATGATCGACGCCGCCCCCGTCCGCCTGACCCGTAAGGCGGAGCCCGAACAGCCCACGGCCTGCGGCGACTAGCGCCCCAGCCCGCGCCTCAGTCCCGGAGACGAGTCTGGACGTTAATTACGGCCTTACTATCAGCACGGAATTCACGTTACCGTCGCGATCAGTCTCCTTCTGAGAGTTGTCCGGGTCGGTCATCCACTCCCCGTCTACAATAAATTTGTATGTGTACCGGCCGGGCGCCAGATTGATTCGACACACCCACTCGCCGTTTATGTCAGCGAATGTCAGTTGCTCCTGCTGCCACCTGTTGAACGACCCCACAAGTTGAACTACGGAAGCCTTTCGATATCCCACGAGCTTGAACGCCGTATTACCCGCGACGCTCGGCGTCGGCCATATCGCCTCGGTATCCCACAGCCGGACGGTGTTGTCGTAGCTGCCGGAGGCGAGAATCTTGCCGCCCGAAGAGAAGGCGACGGACGTGACGTAGGCATCGCATCTTCCTAAGATGTACACCCGCCCCGAAGCGACGTTCCAGAGACGAACCACATTGTCTCTACTTCCCGAGGCCACCCACTTACCATCGGGAGAGAAGACAACGCTGTCCACCGACTCGTCACATTCTCCCAGGACGCGCATCCGTCTGGTCTTGACGTCCCAGATGCGGATGGGTTTTTCGTCCCCCGCCGAGGCCACCGAATTACCGTCCGGCGAGAAGGCAACCGACCAGATGCTCCCGCCGCCCTGACCCAACTCCTGAACCTTCCCGGTTCGAACGTCCCAGATGCTAACCTTTTTATCGTACCCTCCCGAGGCAATGCTTTTGCCGTCGGGTGAGAACATCGCGCTATGAACTCTATTATTTGAGAATTTATCTTCGAATATACGAACCTGATCTGTTTGAACGTCCCAGACGCGAAACTTGAACTCGCGGCTTGCCACAACCAGATGTCTCCCGTCCGGCGAGAAGTCCACCGAGGTCGCCTGATGTCCGACCGTCCCCAGGATGCGCATCTCGGATGTCGCGATATCCCAAAGTCGCACCGTATTGTCGTAGCTTGCTGACGCGACAGTCTTCCCATTCGGCGAGAAGGCAACGCCCGAGACCTTACCGTCACACCGCCCGAGAAGCTGCATCTGTTTCGTTCTGATGTCCCACGTACAGACGGCGCCTCTCTCGGCGTAACCGCCGCCGCCGGAAGCGAGCATAAACCCATGCGGGGCGAAGGCGACCCTGCTTGTCCCATGAAGACACGTTCCGAGGATTCCGTACTCAACCCCTTTTACGGGGTCGAGGGGCGCGCTCTTACCCAGCGGCCCTCGCCGGCGGACATCGTCGGGCCTCGGGCGGGCTTCGTCGCGCCGTGCCAGCCCCTGCTCCGGGTGTAGATTGAGCGCAGCGGCGCGCGCCCTTAACGCCTCAGTCAATTTTTGGTAGCCCTTTTCCGCGAATAAGTTTACCCAATGCCAACGTCGCAGACGTTCGGGTACATCGCACTCTTCCAGCTTGAGGGGAACAATGAATATCGCGCTTTCCGGCTGCTCGTCGGCAACATCCAAGGCATATCTGATCTCCTTCTGGACGTAACCGCTCTTATTAATCGATGCTCGTGAGAGGCAGACTATTACCGCGTCGCTGTTACGCACCGCTCTCGAAATTTCCTGTGCCCAATCCTGTCCCGGCAGGAGATTCTCTTCGTCGAGCCAGGGCAGTACGTTATCACTGCGCAGTTTTCGGTAAAGAGTGCGGACGGCCGGTTTATCTCCGGAGGCGTGGCACAGAAACACGCGAAGTAGACGTGGGTTATCGCTATCCATGTTAATGCATGCCGAGGAGTGCCTTTGAGTGTCTTATCAAGCGGGCTCAGTGCGAGACGATGACGCCGCCGCCCGTGCCGATGCCGATGCCGCCGGGCGTGTTGGGGGCGGGGTCGGGGTGGTCGTTGAGGACGCTGCGGGCGATGAGGAGGCGGGCCATCAGTCGCGCCTCGTCGCGGTTGAAGCGGTCGGCGGTCTGGCGCGTGCGGTCGAAGTCCACGCGCGCCAGCTCGGCGAGCGCCCTGACGTGGCGGGCGTAGGTGGCGCCCAGCTCGCCCATGCCGGGGCCGAGCAGCATCTCGCCCTTGCGGAACGTGCCGCCCCCGGCGCCGAACTTCTCAAGCAGCGCCGCCGCCGACATCATCTCGTTCGCCTGGTCGATGAGCGGCTCGATCAGCTCGAAGGTCTTCGCCGGCTCGACCAGGGCGTAGGCGCGCGCCACTTCCAGCAGCGCCTCGACCTCGCGCTCGTTGTCGGGCTGGCGGTCGAGCAGGCCGCGCGCCTCTTCCAGGAGCCCGCCCGCGGTCTTCTTGTCGCCCTTCGCGGCGTAGACGGTCGCCAGGTTAGCCAGCGCGGAGGCGCGCCGCTCCTTCGACTTGACGCGCGAGACGACGGCGCGCGCGTCGTCCGTGTTCCCCTTCTCGACGGCGCGCGCGACCTCCGCGTTGTCGAGGTAGGCGAGCACCTGCTCGCGCTCCTGCCCGCGCAGGTTCTCCGTCGCTATCGCGCGCGCGCGCTCGGCGTCGCCGGCGTTGAAGAGCTTCGCGGCGGCGGCCATGTATATCTGGTTGCGCATCTCGGCGGGCGCCTTCGCGGCCTCTTCGAGCATGGCGTCGGGCGGCTTGCTCATGACGGCGTCGTACTGCTCCCAGGCCCGCGCGCGCGGGTCGAGCAGCTTGTCCATCTCGGCGAGCTTCAGCTTGAGCTGCGCGGCGCGCGCGGGCACGCGCTTCTCCAGCTCCGGCATGAGCGGGCGGATCGACATCAACAGCCCGAACGTGCCGTTGCCCGGCGACTCCTTGAGCGCGGCCGACGCGACGAGGTCGGCCAGGTCGCGCACGTCCGAGTCCTCCATGACGAGCGGCTTCGGCCGCTCGGCCGCGCGCGCGGCGGGCACGGGGATGTTGTTGTAGTAGGTGAGCTGCTCTCCCGACTGCGGCAAGAGGACGCTGTTGAGCAGGGAGACGCCGACCATCCAGGGCTCCTGCCCGACGCCCAGCGTCTCGCCGTGCAGCTTCTCGACGATCTTGCCGGCGAGCTTCGTCGCCGCCTCCGAGTCCTTCCGGCGCAGCCGTTCGAGCAGGCTGAGGACGCCGTAGGTGACGCCCTTGCTCAGACTCTCTTCGGCCAGGCGCATCGCCGCCTTCGGGTCGGACTCGGCCGCGAGCGCCGTGAGCGACTGCTCCAGCCTCAGTTCGCCGTCGGGGTCGCCCGCGTTCGGGCCGTCCGCGGCGGCGGGGCGCGAGTCGCGCAGCAGTTCGAGCGCGAACTGCGCGTCGCGCTCGGCGGCGGTGTAGAGCAGTTGCGAACGGAGCTGCGCGGCCATCCAGTAGTCGCGGCCGCCGCGGCTGGGGTCGGCGGGCTTCAAGGCGGCGAGGTCGGCCGCGGCCTCGCGGAAGAGTGAGCGCGCGCGCTTCTCGTCACGCGGCCAGAGGAGGTCTGCGGCCTGCACGCGCACGGCCACGCGGTTCTCGGCCAGCTTGAGCACCGCCACCCCTTCCACCGTCTCGTCGAGCAGCGCGAGCGCCTTCCGCTCCAGCTCCTTGCGCGCCTTCGCCTTCTCCTCCTCGGACTCCTGTTTAGAAGTCTGCGGCAACTGCGCCGCGGCCGTCGTGGGAAGGATGAGCAGGCAGAGCGTGAGTACCTTGAGCGGCAGTCGGAGCGGCATGACTTAACTCCTCGCGTCGAGCTTGCGGGGGCCGCGGAGGGCGGGAGACGCTTGAATCACTTGCGGCCTCGCTTCGGCCGGATTGTACACGAATCCTTCTTGTCATGCCGCGCGCCGTGTAATAAAGTCCTGACGCCGCAGGTCATTCATCCCAGCCGAAATTTTAACGGAGGTCTCGATGCGTCTGTCTCGTCTGCGCCCTCTCGCTGCAACGTTTCTGCTTTGCACGGTTATATCCGCGCAGGCCGCGCCGCCGCAGGGCGGGAAGCCTCTGTCGGGCTTTACGCCCGCGCGCGCCGGACAGCAGCGCGCGCTCGAAGCGCGCTTCGACGCGCTGCTGAAGAGGGAGAGCCTGCGCGAGTGGATGCGCAGGCTCTCCGCGCGCCCGCACCACGTCGGCTCGGCTTACGACAAGGATAACGCGGAGTTCATCGCGGGCCTCTTCCGCTCGTGGGGCTACGACGCGCAGATCGAGACCTTCGACGTGCTCTTCCCGACGCCGAAGACGCGCGTGCTTGAGCTGACCGCGCCCGAATACTTCTCGTACGCGGCGCGGCTCGCCGAGCCGGCGTTGAAGGAGGACGCGACCTCGGGGCAGGCTGCGGAGCAGCTTCCCGTCTACAACGCCTACTCGATTGACGGCGACGTGACGGGGCAGCTCGTCTACGTCAACTACGGCGTGCCGCGCGACTACGAGGAGCTTGAGCGGCGCGGCATCGACGTGAAGGGGAAGATCGTCCTCGCCCGCTACGGCGGCTCGTGGCGCGGCATCAAGCCGAAGGTGGCGGCCGAGCACGGCGCGGTCGGGTGCCTCATCTACTCCGACCCGCGCGACGACGGGTACTTCCAGGGCGACGTTTATCCTAAAGGCGCCTACCGCAACGAGTGGGGCGCGCAGCGCGGCTCGGTCGCGGACATGCCGCTCTTCCCCGGCGACCCTTTGACGCCCGGCGTCGGCGCGGTCAAAGGCGCGAAGCGGCTCGACCTCAAGAGCGCGCCGACCCTGACGAAGATTCCCGTGATGCCCATCTCCTACGGCGACGCGCAGCCGCTCCTGCGCGCGCTCGGCGGGGCGGTCGCGCCCGAGGCGTGGCGCGGGGCGCTCCCCGTGACGTACCACCTCGGCCCCGGCCCCGCGACGGTGCATCTCAAGCTCGAATTCAACTGGGACACTAAAACAATCTACGACGTGATCGCGCGCCTGAAGGGCGGCGAGCGCGCGGACGAGTGGGTCGTGCGCGGCAACCACCACGACGCCTGGGTCAACGGCGCCAACGACCCCGTGAGCGGCCTGGTCGCGCTTTTAGAAGAGGCGCGCGCCGTGGGCGAGCTGGCGAAGTCGGGCTGGCGTCCGAAGCGCACCATCATCTACTGCGCGTGGGACGGCGAGGAGCCGGGCCTGCTCGGCTCGACCGAGTGGGCCGAGACGCACGCCGAAGAACTGCAAAGGCACGCCGTCCTCTACGTCAACTCCGACACGAACGGCCGCGGCTTTCTCGGCGTCGGCGGCTCGCACACCCTGGAGAAGTTCGTCAACGAGGTGGCGCGCGACGTGACCGACCCGGAGAAGAAGATTACCGTCTGGGAGCGCGAGCGCGCGTCGAGGATTTTGGAGGGGAGCGCCGACGAGCGTAAGGAGGCGCGCGAGCGCGAAGACCTGCGCATCTCCGCACTCGGGTCGGGCTCGGACTACACGCCGTTCCTGCAACACCTCGGCGTCGCCTCGCTCAACATCGGCTTCGGCGGCGAGGACAACGGCGGCTCCTACCACTCCGTCTACGACTCGTTCGACCATTACACGCGCTTCGGCGACCCCAACTTCGACTACGGCGTCGCGCTCGCGCAAGTGGGCGGCCGCCTCGTGCTCCGCTTCGCGGAGGCCGACACGCTGCCCCTCAACTTCGGCAACTTCGCCGACACCGTCGCGCGCTACGTCAAGGAGGTGACGAAGCTCGCCGAAGACACGCGCAACGAGATCGCCGAGCGCAACCGCATGCTCTCCGAAGGGACTTACAAAGCCGTCTACGACCCGACCGAGACCTACGTCCTCCCGAAGGAGGAAACGCTCCCCGCCGCGGCGCCCGACCTCGCGCCTTTGCAACGCGCGCTCGCGAAGCTTCAGGAGAGCGCGAAGAACTACCAGGCGGCCTTCGACTCGCAGGACGTTCAGGCCCGCCTGACTTCATCAACCGACGTGCAGGCGCGGCTCGACCAGATTCTCATGAACTTCGAGCGCTCGATGACGCGCGAGGCGGGGCTGCCGCGCCGCCCCTGGTTCAAGCACCAGGTGTACGCGCCCGGCTTCTACACCGGCTACGGCGTCAAGACGCTGCCCGGCGTGCGCGAGGCCGTCGAGCAGCACAACTGGGCGGAGGCCGCCGAACAGGTCGCCGTAGTCTCCGCGACCCTCGAACGCGCCGCCGCCGAGATCGACCGCGCGACCGCTCTGCTGCAAGGGAAGTAGTTGAAGATCGTGCAATAGTCCGCCGCGTCAGCGGCGATTGACGCAGATGTGCTTGAGCTTCCGCCAAAGCTCCGGCGTTGCAAACGTCGAAGCCTATGTCCGGGAGCCCTCCCACGTCGAACTTCAGCGAGCACCCGCTCGTCGTCCTCGCCGCGGCTTTTGCCGCGGGCGTCCTGCTCGCGCGGCTCGCCCACGCGCCCCCGTCCGCCTGCGTCACGCTCGCCGCGCTCACTTCCGCTTTAGCCTTCTTCGCCGCGTTTAAGAGGAAAGAAGCAGCCGCCCGCCTCGTCGTGCTCGCCTTCGCCTGCGCGGGCGCAGTGCTGTCGTCCGTCGAGTTAAAAGATTCAAGCGGCGAGACGCGGCTGCGCGGCCTCTACGAGAGCGGCCGGATTGCCCCGGGCGAGCCCGTCGAGTTGACCGGCGTGCTCGAACGCGCGCCGGAGATCGCGCCCGACGGCCTTCTGCTCTCGCTGCGCGTCGAGGCCGCGCGGCACAAGTCCGTCGAGACTTCATGCGGCGGGCGCGTCGAGCTGTTCGCGCCCGTGCGCGACGCCCGCGCGGCCGTCTCTTACGACTCGCTTGAGCTGCGGCGCGGGGCGCGCGTGCGCGTGGCGGCGGTGCTCACGCGCGAAGAGAAGTATCGAAACCCCGGCGCGCGGCCCTTCGGCGAATACCTCGACGTGCGCGACGTGGACGCGCGCGGGACGCTCAAGAGCGCGCTTCTCGTCGAGCGCCTCGACGACGAGACCGTCTTTGTCCCGCTCGCCCTGCTCGACGGGTGGCGCGCGGCTCTCGTCAGAAAGGCCGACGCCTCCTTCTCGAAGGACGCGGCCGGCGTCTTCAAGGCCGCCGTGCTCGGCAACCGCTTCGGCCTCTCGCGCGAAGCGGCCGAGCGCTTCCGCGAAGGCGGCACCATCCACGCGCTCGTCATCAGCGGCCTCCACATCGCCTTCCTCGGCGGGCTCGTCTGGGCGGCCGCGCGCAGGCTCACGCGCCGACCCTTTGCGCGCTGGGCCGCTTCGGTCGCGTGCGTGTGGGCTTACACCTTCGGCGTCGGCGCCGAAGCCTCGGTCGTGCGCGCGGCACTCACCTTCACGCTGGCGGCGCTCGCGCCCGCGCTCGGCCGCCGCTCGGGCGCGCTCAACGCGACCGGCGGTGCCGCGCTCGTGCTGCTCGCCTGGCGGCCCTCAAACCTTCTCGACCCTTCGTTCCAACTGACGTTCCTCTCCGTGCTCGCCGTGCTGGCCTTCGCGCTGCCGCTGCTTGCCAACTTCAAGGCCGTCGGCGAGTGGCGCCCGACGCGCGCGACGCCCTACCCGCCCGCGTGCCCCGCCTGGCTCCGCGCACTGGCCGAGACGCTCTACTGGCGCGAGCGCGCCTGGCGGCGCGAGACGGCCCGGGCCTCGCACAGCTACGAACTGTTCAAGACGCCCCCGGCGTCGAAGCTCGAACGCTGGCGTTTGCAGCCCGCGCTGCGCTTCGCCTCCGCCGCGGTGTTGACGACGGCCGCCGTGCAAATCGTCCTCCTGCCGCCGCAGGCCGTCTACTTCCACCGCCTCTCGCTCGCCTCGCTCGTGCTCAACCTCTTCGCCGGCGCGCTCCTCGTCGCGCATGCCTTCGCCGCGCTGGCCGCGTTGGCGCTCTCAGGGTTGAGCGCGACACTCGCCGCGCCCTTCATTCGCCTCACGGAGTTTTCGACCTACCTCCTCATTCACGGCGTTGACCCCTTCGCGCGCGCGGGCGTCGCGGCCTTCCGACTCCCCACATATACGGGCGCGGCTTCGTCCGTCTACGCGCTCCACTACGCGCCGCTGCTCCTGCTCGCACGCGCGTCCCTGCGCTGGCGCCCGCTGGCCGGGCCGCCGCGCTCACGAACCGGGCCAAGGCGTGCGCGACTTTTGAAGGGCGCGGGTTGTGTCTCCGCCGCGACGGCCTTCGTCATCGTCGCGCACCCTTTGAGCGCGCCGCGCGCTGACGGCCGCCTGCGCGTGGACTTCATCGACGTGGGGCAGGGCGACTCGGCGCTCGTCACGATGCCCGACGGCTCGACGCTACTCGTGGACGGCGGCGGCCGCCCCGGCTTCCGCGCGCCGCGCGACGACGAAGACGAGGCGGAAGAGTTCGAGCCCGACTCGCGCGGCGTCGGCGAAGCGGCCGTCTCCGAATACCTCTGGTGGAGAGGCTTGTCGCGACTCGACTACGTGCTGGCGACGCACGCCGACGCCGACCACATCGACGGCCTGAACGACGTACTCAAAAGCTTCGACCCCCGCGCCGCCCTCGTCGGCCGCACGCCGCCCTTCGACGAGGAGTTCGCACGCTTCTCCCAGACCGCGCGCGAAGAGGGCGTGCCCGTCTCCGTCGTCGCGCGCGGCGACCGCCTGCGCTTCGGCGCGGTCGAAGTCGAAGTGCTCTGGCCGTCGCCCGCCGGGAATGCCGGGTCGAAGGGGGCGACCTCCGCGAACGACGACTCGGTCGTGCTGCGCCTGCGCTACGGCCGCCGCACGTTCCTGCTCACCGGAGACATCGAGTCGCGCACGGAGCACGCGCTCCTTTCGGCGGGCGACGACCTCCGCGCCGACGCGCTCAAGGTCGCGCACCACGGCAGCCGCACCTCCTCGACCGACGCCTTCGTCGCCGCGACCCGTCCCGCGTTCGCCGTCGTCTCCGTCGCGCGCAACTCGCCCTACGGTCACCCGCATGCCGAAGTCCTCGCGCGCTGGCGCGACGCGGGCGCACAAATCCTGACCACGGCCGAGCGCGGCATGGTCACCGTCTCAACCGACGGCGAAGATTTAAAGGTGGAGACGTTCGTGAGGCCGTGACGGTCGAGGGGAGGGCAGTACAGAATTTCAAATCTGAAAGTTCAAATCAAACTGCCAGGAGGATGCGCACGTCGCGGACGTTCGTGCCCGTCGCGCCGGTGATAATCGCGTCGCCGAGTTGGTCGAAGAGGGTGTAGGCGTCGCTCTCGTCAAGGAACTTCCGCGCGTCCAGCCCGCGCGTTCGGGCGCGCGCGTTGGTCGTCTCGTCGGCCAGCGCGCCGGCGGCGGGGCTGTTGCCGTCGATGCCGTCCGTCCCGGCGCAGAGCGCGACCGCGTGCTTTGGGAGGAGCCCCGCGCGACGTTCCTCCGAGACCTTCTCAAGTTCGAAGGCGACGCGCAGCGCCGTCTCCGAGTTGCGCCCGCCCGTCCCGCCCCCGCGCACGGGGCAAGAGAATTCGCCGCCCGAGATCAGGCACACGGCGCGCCCGCCCTCGCGCGCGTAAAGTGAGGCGAGCCTTGAGACGAGTCGGGCCGCGCCCTCCCCGACGTTCTGCTCGACAACGTCCCGCGCGAACTCGACGGCGAAGCCAAGCCCGCGCGCCGCGCGCACGGCGGCCGCGCACGCGCGCTCGTTGTCGAGCAGCACTTGGAACGTCCTTCGTTCTTCGGGCGGCGTCTGTGCGGGGCCATGTGTGACTGCTTCTTCAACGGCGCGGAGGACGGCGGCGGGAAGTTTAGAAGCCAGCTCGTAGCGCGAGACGATCTCAGCAACGTCGTGCGCGTCGGGCGGGGCCGCGAGGGTCGGGCCGGAGGCCACGTCGAAGGCGCGGCCCGTTGCAACGTCCGAGACGACGAGCGTGATTTGCGTGGCGCGGGGCGCGCGTGAGGCGAGGCCGCCGCCCTTCACGGCCGAGAGCGCGCGCCGCACCGCGTTCACCTCGTCGATGGGCGCGCCGCACGAGACGAGCACGCCGTTCGCCGCGCGCAGCTCTTCGAGCGTCAGGCGTTCGTCGCGCGGGAGTTCCAACATCGCCGACCCGCCGCCCGAGACGAGAAAGACGACCAGCGCCTCCGCGTCGTCTGCCGCGCGCAGAAGCTCGAACGCGGCGCGCGCCGCCGCGAGGCTGTCCGCGTTCGGCAGCGGGTGCCCGCCCTCGTAGACGCGCCAGCGCTCCGACAGCTCGAAGTCGGAACGGGGGGCCGAGAGCACGCCGGCCGCGAGCGCACGCCCGAGCCGCCCGTCGAGGGCCGAGGCCATCGCGGCCGCGGCCTTCCCCAGCGCCACCGAGTAGACTCTCGACGCGTTGCCGCGCAAATCGAAACGGGCGCCGCCGACGCGAAGCGTCGCGCCGTCGAACTCGACCGCGTCGTGCACGGCGCGGCGCGCGTCAACCGCGGCGAGCGCGTCGTCGAAGATTCCGCGCGCGGCAGTCCTTAATTCTCCAAGCTCCTTCAAGGGGCGTTCACTTCGGCGGTGACGTAGGGGCGCAGTTTGAGGAAGCGGCGCTCGCTGATGCCGCGCACGAGCAGGAGGTGCTCCGCGCGCCGGAAACGGCCGAAGCGCTCGCGGTGCTCGACGATGCGCGCGGCGAGCGCGGGGCCGATGCCCGGCAGCTTCTCCAACTCCTCACGCGAGGCTTCGTTGATGGAGACAGGCGGCGTCTCCGGCGGCGTCTGTTGTGCGTGTATTTGTTGTGAGCCGCCGCCGTCTGCGCGGCGTGGCAATTTGACGCAGGAGGGCGCCGCCGCGGCGGTCAGGCAGCACAGGATGATACGCCCGAGGAACTTCCGGAAGAGGGTTGGCACCATGCGCGCGGCCCGTTTCTGCAAAAGCTCCGTAAAGTCTGCCGCGTTTTTGTGCAAAATGCTAGAAGTCTAAATTTGTCAGGAACTTGTAACCTGAAAACGCGACTTTTTCACAGGGTTTTCCACAGAAACTGTGGAAAAGTTGTCGAAAGCTTGTTCTCAAAAGAGAGCAAGCATGGTCGGCGTAAAAGTTAACAAAAACGATGAGAAGGATAAATCAGGAACGATGAACTGAAAGCCTTTTGCCTTACAGTTCATCGTTCAGCGTTCCTACTTCATCGTTCCTTCAAAACTCCTCCGCGCTGTTCTCCTGCAAGTCGTCCCAGTGGTTGACGGTCTCGAAGGCGCGTGCGAGGACGGGGCGGGGACGCGCGCCGTCGGCCGCGCCGATGAAGCCTTCGCGTTCGAGCCCGTCGAGGATGGCGGCCGCGCGGCCGTAGCCGATGCGCAGGCGGCGTTGCAGGACGGAGGTCGAGGCGCGCTTCATCTCGCAGCAGATGCGGAGCGCCTGCTCGAACAGCTCGTCGCGCTCGCCCGAGCCGCCCTCGCCGTTCGCGGATTCCTCGTCAGACTGCGTGATGGTCTCGTCGTAGACGGGCGCGCCGCCCTGCGTCTTGATGTGCGCGACGATCTTGGCGACCTCGTTCTCGTCGAGGTAGGCGCCGTGGACGCGCAGCAGCCGCGAGGTGCCCGGCGGGAGGAAGAGCATGTCGCCGCGGCCGAGCAGTTGCTCGGCGCCGTTGGCGTCGATGATGGTGCGCGAGTCAACCTTCTGCGAGACGCGGAAGGCGATGCGCGAGGGGAAGTTCGCCTTAATCAAGCCGGTGATGACATCGACCGAGGGGCGCTGCGTGGCGAGGACGAGGTGGATGCCGACGGCGCGCGCCATCTGCGCGAGGCGGGTGATGGCCTCCTCCACGTCGGCGCCGCAGGTCATCATCAGGTCGGCCAGCTCGTCGATGATGATGACGATGTAGGGCAGCTTCTTGTGCGGCTGCCCCTCGTCGTCGTAGTCGAGCACGTCGTTGCGGCGCTCCGCCTCCGTGTTGTAGCCGTCGATGTTGCGCACGCCCCACTGCGCGAGCTGCTTGTAACGCTGCTCCATCTGCGCGACGGCCCACTTCAGGGCATTCGCCGCCTTCTTCGGCTCGGTGATGATGGGCGTGGCGAGGTGCGGGATGTCCGCGTAGAGGCCCAACTCAAGCCGCTTCGGGTCGATCATGATGAACTTCACCTCGTCGGGCCGCGCCTTATAAAGAATCGAGACGACGAGCGAGTTCAGGCAGACGGACTTGCCCGTGCCGGTCGCGCCGGCGATGAGCAGGTGCGGCATGCGCGTGAGGTCGGCCGTGTAGTTGATGCCGTCGATGGTCTTGCCGAGCGCGAGCGTGAGTTTCGACTCCGACTCGCGGAACTGGCGCGACTCAAGCACCTCGCGCATGAAGATGGTCTCGCGCTCGGGGTTCGGCACCTCGATGCCGACGTGCGGCTTGCCGGGCAGGCGGTCGATGCGGATGGACTCCGCTTCGAGCGCGATGCAGAGGTCGTCCACGAGCCCCGTGACGCGCGAATACTTGACGCCGGGGTCTGGCTTGAACTCGTAGGTGGTGACGACCGGGCCGGGGCAGATGTGCTTGATCTGCCCCGTCACGTTGAACTCCTTGCACTTCTCCGCGACGCGCTGCGCGATCTGGAGCAGCTCCTCGTCGGCCTGCTCGCGGCGCGGCGGCGCGGGGTTGAGGTACTCCGGCGCGGGGTAGACGTAGTCGAGCATCGCCGCGGCCACGGCCTTCGTGGGGCGCGCGGGCGCGTGCGCCGTCTCCCGCACGGTCGGCGGCGTGTTGCGCTCGAAGGGCATCTCCTCCGACTCGTCGCCCGGCTCGGTGCGGACGACGGCCGCGGTGGACATCATCTCGGTCACGTCGGGCGCTACGGGTCGCGCGGCGGGCCTGCGCGGCGCGGACTCCTCCGCGGCCTCCGCCGAGGCGGAGACGCGGCGCGCAGTCGTCACCTCGGCCCCGTCGCGCTCCTTCCTGCGGGTCGCGGCGGGCGGCGGCGTGTCGGAGGCGGGCTGGATGGTGATTGAGGCCAGCTCGGCCTCGGCCTGCGCGAGCTGCGCGCGTATCTCATCCTCGCGCGTGGGCTTCTCTCCGACCGTGGCGGCGGCCGCGGCGTTCCGCTTGATGGCGGCGGCGGGGCCGGGCTCGGCCTTGGCGCCGCGTTTGGGCGTGCTCGTCGTCGCGCCCCAGTCGGCGGCCGCGGCGGCAGCAGCGTTCGCGGCCGCCTGCGCGGCGGCCTGCTCCTCCGCCTCGCGCGCGGCGACGGACGCACGCCGCTCTTCGGCGCGCGCGAGCGCCTGCTGGCGGCGCGCGGCGCGCCACGCCTGGAAGCGCTCGAAGGTCTTGCGGAAGGTGCCCGAGGGGTTCATGACCGCCGCCGCGGTGCGCTCGTAGGCGGAGACGAAGGAGAAGTTGGTGGCGAGCAGGAGCCCGACCGCGGCCGCGGCCGCGAGCAACACGGTCGCGCCCACCGTGTTGAGCACGCCCTTCAGGCTCTCGGCGACGAGGACGCCGACGAAGCCGCCCGCGTTGAAGCTGCGGTCGAAGAGCGGCTCCGAGACGTAGAGCGCGAGCAGCGACGCGGCGGCGAGCGTGAGCGCCGCCAGGCCGATGACGCGCGAGAGGGGCGCGTGAATCCTGCGGGTACGAAAACGCCGCCACGCGGCGGCGACCAGGAGCAGCGGCAGCAGCGCGGCGGCCAGCCCGAACGTCTGGAAGAGCGCCGCGGCGACGTTCGCCCCGACGCTTCCCGTCCAGTTGCGCGCGCCCGCCGCCCCGGCCGAGACCCACGAGGGGTCGTTCGGGCTGTACGAGACGAGGCAGAGCGTCATCAGCGCGCTCAGCGCGAACAGCGCGATGGCGACGATCTCGTTGCGCCGCGTGTTGCGCGGCGCGGCGGTGCCGCCCGCCTTCAACCGCGCTTCAATCTGTGCAGTTGCCATTGCTCACTCCGGTTTTCACGCGCGCCGACGCCCTCAGTCGCAGCATTCCTTGAAGACGGTACAATACCACCGTCGGTCTTCGCGGAACTCGAAGACGGCGTACCACGCGATGCGTCCGCTCACTACGTTGACGCGTTTGTTGATTGCCGGGGGGGCAACACGTTGCGGCGTGCCGTTGTGAGAGCCCAACCGGCCCTCGCCCGGAACGGCACCGCCGCGCAGGAGCCTTTCGAAAACCTTCCAGCCGCGGCCGCGACTTTCGTCCCAACGCCCGAAGGCTTCGTCGCGCGAGTCGCCGTCGCCGTCGTCATCACCGCCGTCGTCCGAGTAGTCGAACTCGGCGGGCATCATCCTCCTGAGCGCTTCGCGGTCGCGCCTCCTCACGGCGCCGCGGAAGGCTGCGTAGAAGGAGGGCCACGCGCGGTCGGCCTCGGCCTTCTTCGCCGCCGCGGCGTCCGCCCGGGGCGCGGGCGCTGTCAAGAGCAGGAGGAGGATAACCGAAAGTCTCATCCTCTTTCCACGAGAAACATCCGGCCGCTCAAAGTTTCAAGCCGCGCGGCGCGCGAGCAGGTACGCCTTGATGAAGTCGTCGATGTCGCCGTTGAGCACGGCGTCCACGTCGCCGCGCTCGACCTTGGTGCGCGCGTCCTTGACCATGCGGTAGGGCGCGAGCACGTAGTTGCGGATCTGCGAGCCGAAGGAGATGTCGGCCTTGTTCGCTTCGAGCGCGGCCGTCTCGGCCCGGCGCTTCTCAAGCTCCAACTCGTAAAGCCGTGAGCGCAAGACCTGCATCGCCACCGCGCGGTTCTGGTGCTGCGAGCGCTGGTTCTGGCACGCGACGACGATGCCCGTCGGCAGGTGCGTGATGCGCACGGCCGAGTCGGTCGTGTTGATGTGCTGGCCGCCCGCGCCGGTCGAGCGGTAGGTGTCAACCCGCAAGTCCTTCTCGTTGATCTCGACCTCGATGTTCTCGTCGATCTCCGGCGAGACGAAGAGCGAGGCGAAAGAGGTCTCGCGCGTGCCCGTGCCGAAGGGCGAGATGCGGACGAGGCGGTGGACGCCGGCCTCGGCCGAGAGCAGCCCGTAGGCGTATTCGCCCTCGACGCGGAAGGTCGCGCTCTTGATGCCGGCCTCCTGCCCCGGTTGCAAATCGAGCACCTCGGCCTTGAAGCCGCGCCGCTCGGCCCACTTCAGGTACATCTTCAAAAGCATCTCGGCCCAGTCCTGCGCGTCGGTGCCGCCCGCGCCCGATTGGATGGAGCAGATGGCGTTGAGCGCGTCGTGCTGGCCCGAGAGCAGCATCTCAGTCTCGGCCTCGGAGACTTCCAGTTCGAGCCGCTCGACCAGCGCGCGCAGCTCCTTCGCGCTCCCCTCGTCCTCGGCCGCGAATTCAAAGAGCACCTCGGCGTCGGCGACCGATGACTCGAACCCTTCCTGCCTTTTGACAACGCGCTCGATGCGGCTGCGTTGTTGCAAGACCTTCTGCGCGTTCTCCTGGTCGTTCCAGAAGTCGGGCTCCGACGCGCGCGCTTCGAGCCTTCCCAACTCCTCGCGCTTCGCCGCTACATCAAAGAAACCTCCCGAGCTGTTCGACGCGCGTGCGCAGCCCGTCGGCGCGCAGGCGCAAGTCCCGGTCTTCGCTGTCACTCAACTGCAAAGCTCTCGACATTCAACCTCCCGACGATCTCACCTTAAAATTGTTGAAGCTTCCTTCTTCTCCTGAATGTCAGCGCGACGCACGCGAGGCCCAGGAGGGAGCAGGCGGCGGCGAACGCGTCGCCGTGCTCGACGTAAAAACTCCTCCCGCCAACGGAGCGCGCGACCGGCCACGCGCGCACGGCCTCGACGAACCTGCCGGTCTCGTCAGAGACCGCACCGCGCTCGTCGATGCGCGCGCCCACCCCCGTGTTGGTGACGCGCAGGAGCGGACGGCCGGTCTCGACCGCGCGGAAGACGGCGTTCGAGAGGTGCTGCCTCAGGATCGACGTGTTGCCCTGGTACGCGTCGTTCGTCATCTCGATGAGCACGTCCGCGCCCTCGAGCGTGAGCCGGCGCGTGATATCGGGGTACGCCGACTCAAGGCAGATGAAAGCGCCCGCGCGCGGCGCCCCCTCGTTCGGGCCTAACGGAATCAGCGTGTAGTGCTCGCCCGGCGTGAAGTCGCCGACGACGCCGCTGAGCATCCCCGCGCCGGGCAACCAGCGCGGCAGCGGCACGTACTCGCCGAACGGCATCAGGCGAATCTTATCATACTGCGCGGCGGGCAGACCTTTTTCGTTCACGAGCACCGCCGCGTTGTAGCCGCCCCCGCCCGTCGCCGGCTCAAGCGAGTTGAAGAGCAGGGAGACGCGCCGGCTGCCGACGTACTGCGTCAACTCCTCGCGGAACTTTCGATCCCGGTCGAGCGAGAAGTTCATCGGCGACTCGGGCCAGACCACGACCCGCGGCCTCTCATCGTCAGGCGCGCCGGCCGCGCGCAGTCCCTCGTCGCTCAGCTCGAAGTGCCGGCGGCGGAGCGCGTCGTATTCGTCTTCACTTCGTTCGAAGTCCGGGATGACGTTCGGCTGCACGGCGACGACGAGCGCGGACGGCGCGCGCTCAGTCCCCGGCACTCTCGTCAACGACGCGCCGTAGACGGCCAGCGCCACGCACGCGGCCGCGGCGAGCGAGACGAGCGCGCCGCTCACGCTCCTCTTAACCAGGGCGTAAGCGACGGCGGCGTTAAAGGCCACGACGAGGAAACTCACGGCGTAGACGCCGCCGAAGCGCGCCGACTGGATGAGCGCGGGCTCGAACGCCTGCGAGTAGCCGACGGCGTTCCAGAGCTGCCCGATGACGCCGAGCCTCGCCCACTCGCACGCGACCCACAGAGCGGGCGCGAGCAGGAGCGCGGCCGCTCCAAACCGCGCGCACAGGCGCGACACCCCAAGCGCGGCGAGGGCGGGGAAGATGCCGCCCGCCGCGGCCGGTGGCAGCAGAAGCAAGTAGGCCAGCGGCGCGGGTATCCCCGCGTAACGGATCATCGGGTAGGTCAGCCAGTGGCAGGAGACGTAAAAGAAGATCGTCCCGGCGAGCCAGCCCGAGAGGAAAGACTGAACCGGGCGCGGCCTGCGTGCGACGTTGAAGAGCAGCGGGACGAGCGCGACCCACGCGAGCGGCCACGCGCCGAAGTCAGGGAAGGCGAAGACGAGGAGGAGTGCGGAGGCGATGGCGCAGATGATTTCGGCCGGCGCCGGCGTGAGGGCGCGTGCGCGCCGAAGCCGTTGGCTCCCGCGCGCACGCGCCCCCGCGTCAGTTGAAGTCGTCTCCCGCACGCCGCGAGTTTAGCAGAGGCTTTGACGCGCGTCACCGCGTTCGGGCTCCGCCGCAGGACGTTAAACGTGATGCGAAAAATTTTCTGAAATGGGTAAAGCGCTGCGGCAAATCGTCGGGAGTCGGCGGTCAGAACGACGTAAAACGTCACCCCTCTGGTGACAATTTTTGTCGAAATGACATGTGCGCGTATCCCCCTGTTGCCGTCGAGTGACAGCGGGCGGGGCTGCGGTTGACAGCCTGTCGCCGCGGGTTGACAGTCCCGACCGTGCGGAAAAACGCGGGGAATTTCGAGTCCGGGAAAAGTTTGCCCCAAAAGCGAGAGAACCCGGCCGGGAGGCCAGGTTCTTGATAGGTAGGAGATTTGTAGGGACGCTCGGCGGGCGGCTGGCGTAGCGGCAGGCCACGCTCAGAGAAGTGATGGCGGCGGGGTCACGGTTTAACTTCCTCCGTGCTTGCCGACATTCTCTAAAGCAGTTCGCGTGCCACAGAGGAGGCCGCACCGGACTCTTCCAGGAAAGCCGCCCCCTCGTTTCTGGAAGACGGCCGCGCCCGTTCGAGCGGCTCGACCAACAGCACGCAGCCGCCCGCGCCGACCACCCGCACGTTCAAGCCGCCTCGTACGACCGCTTCTCCGCCGCGCGCGCGCGCGCGCCACAACTCGCCCTCGATTAACACGAACCCCTCCGGTTCAAGTGTGCGCTCGACCGACGCGACGCGCCCGACGAGGTTCAAGGGCAGGCGCGAATACTTCTGCTGTCGTGAGGCGTGGACGACGTAGGCCGCGAGCGCGACGGCGGGCGCCGAGAGTACGAGCAGAGAGATGACGAGCGCGCTCATCTTCGTCAGGACGTGTGCGGAGTTAAAAGGGCGAGGGCGGCGGATGACAAGGTGCCTCTCGTCATCCGCCGCCCTCAATCGCAACTCAAAAATCTAAAGTCAAAAATTACTTGATGCCGACTTGCAGCTCGCGCTGGAGGGCGATGGCCTCCTGGTTGTTCGGGTCGATCTGGACGGCGCTCTGCATGTAGGCGGTCGCCTGCGCGCGGTCACCGCGCTCAAGGAAGATGCGCCCGAGCAGGATGTGCGCGTCGATGAGCTTGTGCTCGGTGTCCCAGAAGATCGAAGCCTTGAGCTGGCTGATGGCCGGGGCCAGCTCGCCGCGGCGCATGTAGATGCGCCCCGTGAGCAGGTACGCCTCGGCGTTCATCGGCTCGACGCGGACGACGTTGCGCAGCTCCATCAGCGCCTCGTCGTCGTGGCCGGCCGTGTAGAGGTCGCGCGCTTTGGAGAGCAAGTCCTGCGCGCTCGCGCCCGGCGCGGGCGTCGCGGGCTGCTGCGAGGCCACGTAGTCGGCGTGGTCGAAGCTGCCGCTGAGGTGGACGGAGAGCTGCGAGACGGTCTGCGACTGCTCCCACTCGGTCTGCGCCTTGCCGTAGGAGGCGAGGAGCTTGCGCGCCTCGTTGTCGTTGGCGGCGGCGGCCTCGGCCTGGCCCGTCTTCTCCAGCATCTTGGCGAGGAGGAAGAGGGCCTCGGCGTGGCGCGGGCTCACCTTGACGACCGCGCGGAGCTGCTCGGCCGCCTCCGGGTACTTGCCCTCCAGCGCGAGCGCGTAGGCGTAGTTGTAGCGGACGGTCGGCCCCTCGCGCGAGTCCTCGGGCGCGCTCTCGACGGCGCGGCTGAGGAAGTTGGTCGCCTGCTTCAGAAGCGCCGCGCGCTTGTCGGGGTTCTTCTCGGCGATGGCCGCCTTGGTCGAGATGGCGCCGGCGTTGTTGTAGATGCTCGTCAAAGGGGCGCGGGTCGAGAGCGGGAGCAGCACGTCGAGCGCGCTCTGCAACTCGCCCGCGCGCTCGTAGGCGAGCGCGGCGTAGAAGGCGGCCTCGGCGTAGTGCGCGTCCGCGGGCTGGAGCAGCGAGTAGTTCTCGGCCGCCTTCTTCCCGTCGCCCTGCGCGTAGAAGAGTTGCCCCAGCTCGAAGGCCGCCTGCTTGTAGACGGAGCCGGGGTTGGCCTTCTCATACTCGCGCATCGCGTTCTGTAGGTAGGCGGGCTTGTCGGGGTTGTTGTTCGGGAGCATCGCGCCCTTGACGTACGCCTCGAAAGCCTTGGGCGGCACCTTCGTCGCCTGCTCGACGATGAGGTTCTGCGAGAAGGGCAGCTTGTCGTCCTGCTCGTAGAGAATCTGGTAAGCGAGTTTGCCCTGCACGCTCTGGAGGTTCGTCAGCGCGTCGCCGAAGAAGAACTCGTGGGTGGCCCAGCGGCCGTCGGCCATCTGCTTGCCGGCGATGCGCCCCTCGTTGACGCGGACGATGCGGGCGGAGCCGCGCACCTCCGCGACGGTCTTCTCGTCGCGCGGCGAGACCTCGTAGTTGCCGAGGACGACCATCGTCGCGCCCGCCTCCTGCGCGAGCTTGATCGCCGTGGCGCGCGAGGGGATGACCGTGAGCGGCAGCCGCAGGCGCGCGTAGGCCAGCTCGCGCGCGTCCGAGGAGACGACGCGCAGGCCGTGCGCGCCGAGCAGTTCCGAGAGCTGGTCGGCGAAACTCTCGCCGACCCAGTTGGCCTCGCGGTTCGAGGAAGTGTTCTCGAACGGGATGATGAGCACCACGTCGCTCAAGCCCTGCGCGTTGGCGCGCGCTGGCGCGAGCGCTGCGACGAGCGCGAGGACTGCGAGGAGGGCGGCGGCGGAGCGTCTGAACATCGAAATCACCTTAAAGTCTACAAAAGCGAGAGGCCGTCGGCGCTCCCGGTTAAAAACCCACGGCGTCGGCGGCCTCGCTCGAATGCACACCCGAAGGAGCGTCCCGGAAAACGCCCGCGCTCAACCGTCGGGTCTAAGAATCGGACGGCGACAATTCTACAGCAAACGCCTCAACCTCAAAAGCGCGCGGGGCGGCCGGGAAGTCTCCGGAGGCCGGAAATGTCCCGCCGGAGTTAGACGCGCGGGGCGGCCCGTCGGTTGACCGCCCGAACTCATTTCACGCCCGCGCGGGGGCGCCGTTCCTACTTCTTCGCCGGCAGCTCGTACACGAAGCGGAGGCCGTCGGCCAGCGTCCGGCGCACCTCGACGCCGGAGAGGTCTGCGCCCGCCGAGACGAGCGTGCGCGCGACCGCGGCGCCGATGCCGGTCAAAACGCACCCGGCGCCCAACAGGCGGACGGCCGCGGCCGCGTGCGTGAGGTGCTGCACCACGTCGGCGCCGAGGTTGCGCGCGCCGGTCACGTCGAGGAGGACGACGCGCGGGCGGCGCTCGAAGACGGCGGCGAGCAGGGCGGCCGTCAGGCGGTCGGCGCGCTCGCGGGTGAGGCTGCCGATGACGGGCGCGAGCAGCACGCCCTCGGCGACCGTGATGACCGGCGTCGAGAGGTCTTCGATCAACTCGTCCTTGAGGCGGTTCGCCTCCTCGGCCTCGCGCTTGGCCGTGAGCAGCTCGTCCTCGAAGCGGCGGCGCTGCCGCATGGGGACGAAGACGCAGTCGTTGACGACGGCGCCGGCGCGCTCCCGGCGGGCCGCGTTGGCGAGCACGGGCACCTCGCCGCCGTCGCGCGCGCGCAGGGAGAGGTAGACCTCCTCGGCGCGGTCTCGCAGCTTGAGCAGGGGGAAGAAGTAGCTCTGGTAGAAGAGGCGCCCGCCGGGCGGGAGCAGCGTCTCGAAGTGGCGGCCGGCCACCTCGCCCTCCTCGTACCCGAGCCAGCCGAGCAGCGTCGCGTTGACGGCCAGCACGAGGCCGTCGTCGGCGAGCGAAAGGAAGCCGCACGGCGCTCTGTTCAGCAGCTCGTCCATGCGAACCGTTCTCGGCGCGGGCTCGGACTTAGTTGCCGCCACCCAGGTACTCCTTGATGACGCGGATGGTCTCTTCGGGGTGGCTCATGTGCGGGCAGTGGCCGGTGGCCTCAAGCAGGCGCAGGGCGCTGTGCGGCAGGTGGCGCGCGAGGTACTCGCCCACCTCCGCGGGCGCGATGGCGTCCTCGGAGCACTGCATGATGAGCGAGGGCACGCTCACGCGCGGGAGGTCTGCGCGGTTGTCGGAGAGGAAGGTCGCCTCCGCGAAGCGGCGCGCGACGCGCGGGTCGGTGGAGCAGAAGCTCTCTTCCAGCTCGCGCGCCAGCTCGGGCCGCTCCGGGTTCTTCGTGACGACGGGGGCGAGGAAGCTGGCCCAGCCGATGTAGTTGTGCTCCATCAGCTCGAGCAGCCCCTGGATGTCCGCGCGCTCGAAGCCGCCGCGGTAGTCCGGCGGGTCGTTGATGTAGCACGGCGAGGGGCCGACCATCACGACGCGCGAGAAGAGCCGCGGCTCCCTGATGGAAGCGAGCAGGCCGACGACGGAGCTGACCGAGTGGCCGACCAAGATCACTTCGCGCAGGCGGAGCGCCGCGCACACGTCGAGCACGTCCTGCGCGTAGCCTTGCAGGGTCGAATACCGCGCGGGGTCGTAGGCGCGCAGGTCGGACTTGCCCGAGCCGACGTAGTCGAAGAGGACGACGCGGTAGTCCTCTTCAAACGCGGGCGCGACGAAGCGCCACATGTTCTGGTCGCACCCGAACCCGTGCGCGAAGACAATAGGGCGCGTGCCGCGGCCCGAGACCTTGACGTTGTTCCGCTTGATGACATCCACAGCCATTCAGAACTCCCCTTGTCACACGCCGCGGCGGGCGAGGCTCGCGGCGACGGCCGCCAGCTCGGCCAGCTCGACCGGCTTCGGCACGTGCATCTGGTAGCCGACCCTGAGCGCCTGCATGCGGTCTTCGACGCGCGCGTAGGCCGTCAGCGCAATCGCCGGCACGCGTCCGCCACGCTCCGGCGGGAGCTTCCGCACGCGCTTCATCAGCTCGTAGCCGTCCTCGCCGGGCATCCCGATGTCGCTGATGATGAGGTCGGGCGCGGACTTCTCGATCTCCTCCAGAGCCTCGGCCGCGGAGGCGGCGACGAAGACCGACGCGCCGCACTGCCCGAGCCCCGCCTTCAGCATCTCGCGCGTGTCCGGCTCGTCGTCCACCACGAGCACCTTCACGCCGTCGAGCCGGTCGAACAGCTCGAAGCTGGGGAGCGTGCTCCGCGCCGCCGGGTGGACGCGCACGCTCTCCTCCCCCGCCTGGTAGACGGGCGCCACGGGGAGCAGCACCGTGAAGGTCGCGCCCTGCCCCTCGCCCGCGCTCTCGGCGCGGACGGTGCCGCCGTGCAGCTCGACGAGGTGCCGGGCGATGGCGAGCCCGAGTCCCATCCCCCCGTGCTGGCGCGTGGTCTTCTGGTCGGCCTGCCGGAAGCGGTCGAAGACGTGCGGCAGAAACTCCGCGGGGATTCCGCTTCCGGTGTCGCTGACGGCCACCTCGACGTGCGAGTTCACGCGCTCCAGCCTGACCTGCACGCGCCCGCCGCGCGGGGTGAACTTGATGGCGTTCGAGAGCAGGTTCCAGACGACCTGCTGCAGCCGGACGGGGTCGCCGGAGACGGTGACCGTGCCGGTGTCCAGGACTTTCTGCAAGCGGACGCCCTTGGCCTCGGCCGCGGGGCGGACGGCCTCGACCGCGGCCTCGATGAAGGTGTTCGGGTCGATGGGGCGCACGTCGATGCGGAGCTTGCCGGTGATGATGCGCGACACGTCGAGGAGGTCGTCGATGAGCTGCGCCTGCGCGCGCGCGTTGCGCTCGACCGTTTCGAAAGCGCGGCGGGCCGACTCGTCGTTGAACTGCCCCGTGCGGAGCATGTGTGCCCACCCGAGGATGGCGGTGAGGGGCGTCCGCAGCTCGTGCGAGACCGTCGCCAGGAATTCGTCCTTCAGGCGGCTCGACTCCTGCGCCTCGCGGTACAGGCGCTCGGCCTCGTCGCGCGCGCGCTGCGCGGACTCGTAGAGGCGCGCGTTGTCCATGGCGACCGCGGCCTGCGCGGCCAGGCCCCCGACGATGCGCGCGTGACGCTCGTTGAAGACGCCCGGCTTCGGCGAGCCGAAGAAGAGACCGCCCAGGACTCCGCCCGAGCGCGAGACGACGGGCACCGCGAGGTAGCTGACGACGGGCAGATGCCCCTCGGGCATGCCGTAGTAGGGCGAGTTCTTCCCGTAGCGCGGGTCTTGCTTCACGTCGTCGATGAGGACGACGCCCTCGCCGCGGAAAGTCGGGCCGAAGAGGTCTGTCGCGCGCGGCATCGGGAAGTGTGCGAACGCCTCGCGGGGGACGCCGGAGAGCGTGTAGAGCATGTAGGACGCGCCCTCTTCGTTGAGCACGTTATAGAAGAAGGAGCCGAAGCGCGCGCTGGTCAGCTCGGTCGCGGCGTCGGTGACGGCCTGCACCATGCGGTGGAGGTCTAGCTCCGCGGAGATGACCTGGCCCAACTCGTTGATGACGGCGAGCGCCTCGGTCTGGTCGCGCAGGGCCTCCTCGGTCGTCTTCCGCTCGTCGATGTCCTGCACGACGCCGAGCATGCCGAGCACGCGGCCGTCCTCGGCGTAGAGGCCGCGGCCCCGCGCGAGCACCCAGTGGTAAGAACCGTTCCCCTTCGCCACGCGGTACTCGATGTCGTAGTCGCCGCGCGCGGCCAGGGACTCTTGGACAGCGGTTCGCGCGGGCTCGCGGTCGTCCGGGTGGAGAAGTTCGCGCATCGCCGCCCAGGTGACGGACTCTTCCGGCCGCAGGCCGAAGATTTCGGCAGCGGTCTCGGAGAGCGTGACCGCGTCCGTGACCGCGTCCCAGTTCCAGTCGCCCATGCGCGCGGCGGCCATGGCGAGGCTGAGGCGCGTCGCGCTCTCGTCGAGTTCGCGCTGCGCGCGCCGCTGCTCGGTGATGTCGCGCGCGATCTTCGACGCGCCGACGATGGTTCCCTTGCTGTCGCGGATGGGCGAGACCGTCAGGGAGATGTCGATGAGCGTGCCGTCCTTGTGGCGGCGCACAGTCTCGTAGTGCTCGATGCGCTCGCCCGCGCGGATGCGCGCGAGGATGGCCGGCTCCTCGTCGATGTGGTCTTCGGGGAAGAGGATGGTGACGGGCTGGCCGATGGCCTCCTCGGCCGTGTAGCCGAAGATGCGCGCGGCCCCCTTGTTCCAGGTCGTGATGACGCCTTCCAGCGTCTTGCTGATGACGGCGTCCTCCGCCGACTCGACGATGGCGGCGAGACGCGCCTGCGCCAGCTCCGCGCTGCGGAAGTCTGTGGGCTGCTCTCTCTCTGCTTCGGCGTGAGGCTGTTCCTCTAGCGGGCTCTCACTAGGCATAAACACACTTATCCGGTCGGGATGAACGAAGGGGGCGAAGGGAGAACTTCAGGGGTGGAACCGATTATACAGAAAATGAGGACGACCGCCATCACGGCGGCCGAAACTTCCGTCAGGTAACGTGAAAGTCCGTGGCGTACTGGACGAGGCACAGCTTGCGTGCGACCGATTGCGAGGCCGTGTTCTCCCGGGAGGTGCTGTAGAGGGGCGCGGCGCCCTTGGAGCGGACGAGACGCGCCCAGCCGGCCGTCACGTCCGGCGCGTAGCCCTTGCCGCGGAAGCCGGGCAGCGTCTCGACGCCCGCCTCGTGCGCGGCCTGCGTGACGCGCACACTGCGGCAGACGGAGACCGCGCGCCCCTCTTCCACGACGGCGACGAAGGGCTGCGCGAAGGGAAGCTCTTCCAAAAAATCCTCGAAGCCGCCGCGCAAAACCTCCGCGTTCGCCTCCGTGACAGCGAGGACGGCTCTCGAAGGCTCGGGGCACTCTTCGAAGCGGTAGGCCGGCCCCGCCTCGATGCCGCGCACGGGCGCGTGTGCCCCGAGCAGCCGCACGTACGCGTCGGCGTGTCGGGGCACGTCAACTAACTCCGCGCCCTTCGGCTCGTCCGCGCAGAGCGCCTCCAACTCCGCGGCGAGCGCGTCGGGCAGGTCGGCGCGAAGACGCCAGAGATTCCCCGCGCGCGTCCGGCCGAAGAAGAGGCGCGGCGCGGCGGCTGCGCCCGGCCAGGGCTCGTTGACGGACAGGAGCCGCCCGCGTGCGTCGTGCGTGAACAACGCGCGCGCGTGCAAGTTCAACAGCTCCCGGTCGTCGGGCACGCGTCCTCTATCTTTTGTCTTTGGCGTGGTGTTCTTCGGGGCGGAGCAGGCGCCGACTACGCCGTTGGGTTGCGCCCGCCACGCCCGCTTACCTCTGACTGAGGGCCTGCGCGACGATGCGGTGGTTATGCTCCGGCTGTGTGCCGATGATGACGATGTCGCCGCCGCCCTCCGCCTGCTTCTCCTCTTCCTGACCGTCCGAACTCGTCGAGACGGCCACCTGCAACGCGCCGCTCCCCGCCTTCTTGCGGAAGATGCCCGCCACGAAATTCGACTCGGCCTTCACCTCGAAAGGCGTCTTCTCCGCGACGTTGACGAGCGGGCTCTCACTCGTCACCAACAGGTAGGAGGCGACAAACTCCAAAGGCTCCTGCGGGTCGGAAGAGGTCACCCGAATGATGATCGTCTTTCTTTCGCGCCGGGAGGATTGCCGCGAGCCATCCGAAGAGGCCACGGCCCAGAAACTGACGGCCAGCAGGGCCGCGAAGACTACGACGCGTTTCATCTCTCTCCCTCCTGTCGAGCGGGTGCAAACTGACTGCCGTCGTGCCGGATGATTCGGCCTTGTATGTAACTCCCTGACGAGGTGTTGTAAAGCCGAGCTGTCGGCTTTCATGTAACCACGAAGCCTCTTCCGTCAGACCATTCTTTTGCCGGCCAGAGGCGGCAGGCCCAACGCACGCACGGCCCAGGGCAGCGCCGTCTCCAATTGCCGCCGCTGCACCGCGCGCACGCGCGGGGCGTCGCCGATCCCGGGCAGGCCGGCGCGCGAGGCGAAGTAGCCGGAGACGCGGGCCGCGACCTCCGGCGCGTCCGGCAGAATCTCTTCGGGCTCGACCCCGCTCTCGTAGGCGAGGCTCGGGAGCCAGAAGCCGAGGTCGAGTCGCGGGTTCGACAGACAGGCGCCGTTCCAATCGACGAAGACGGCGCGCCCGTCCTTGAGGCAGATGTTGTCGCTGCGCAAGTCCCAGTGCGTCAAACTCTCGCCCGCGGTGGGGCAGCTCTCTTCGACTTCGATGAGGGTGGGGAGTGTCGCCCCGAGCCAGTTCGCGTCCGCAAACCCGAGCGACAGAAAAGGCGCCGGGTCTTCGGCGACCACGAGCCAGTTCGGCACGCCCGCCCCGTGCACCTGCGCGTACGTCTCGAAAGGGGCCTTCGTGCCGTGCAGCGCGTCGAGCTGCGCCAAAGTCAACTCTATCTGCCGCCCGCCCCACGGCGGCGGCCAGTAATGTTCGGAGAGGTCTTCGATGAGGAGGACGGGGTCGGACTCGTCATCCTCCGACGCCAGGAGGCGCGGCATGAAGTCGCCGCGCAGCCGTTCGTAGACGTGTATCTCGCGGCGCAGGGCCGCGCGCGTCAACGGCGTCGTGCCGACTTTGGCGAAGAAGCTGCCGCCGCCGCCCGTCCTGCACAAAAGCCGCAGCGCAACGGTGTAACCGCCCTCCACCCGGCGGTACGACTCGACCCGTGCCCCGGCGAGTCTCTCGATGCGTTCGGCCAACTCCCGGTGCGGCACGCCTTCATTTATCATAAAAAAGAAAACAGCCACCGCGGGGGTGACTGTAAGATGTGGCGTCCCGTACGGGACTCGAACCCGTGTTACCGCCGTGAAAGGGCAAGATTCCTATGGAAAAGCCCAATAAAATCGGTACGCCAACACTTAAAAGAACACCTTCCACGCCCCAAAGTGTCCTTCAACGTGTCCTCGAAAAACGGAGACACGGACGATGGCAAACGAGAGAAGCGGCTATACATTCAAAGACAAAACCGGTACATGGTATGCGCGTACCACGATAACAGATTCAACCGGAAAACGCCGCAACGTCAAACGGCGCGCGAAAGACAAGCGAGATGCTAAGGAAATCCTCAAAAGCATCCTGCGGGAATTAGACGCGGAAGGTAGCAAATCGCTTGACGCATCCAAGCTGATTTTCAATGACTTGGCCGACTTCTACCAGAATCATTATTGCAAGCCAGCCGAGTACGTTGATGGGAAGAAAGTAGCTGGTTTGCGCGACGTAAGGCGAGCACAGGATTGTTTAGTCCGCTTCCGAGAGTATTTCGGCAAGCGGCGGCTGCGAGAGATCACATACAGCGACATTCGCTCCTACTACATGATGCGGCTAAAAGAACCTACTCACTACAAACGCCCGCCGACGATTGCCACAATGAACCGTGAGCTAGGGGTGTTACGTCGCATCCTCGGAATAGGGGTGCGCGAGGGCTGGATTCCACGCAGCCCGTTCAACATGGGTGAGCCGTTGATTTCACCTGCTTCCGAGAGGCGGCGCGAACAAATCTTGAGTGTTACCGATGAGCAAAGACTACTCACCGCTTGTGTGAAGTCTCAATCAAAACATTTGCTTCCGCTTATTGTCTGTCTGCTTGATACAGGCGCGAGAAAGTCAGAATTGGCGAAGCATCTACGTTGGCGCTCCGTCTGCTTTATTACGCGCACTCTCACAATCGAATGCATGACCACTAAGACCCTAAAGGCGCGGCAAATCTGCATGACGGAGCGAATGTTTCAAACGCTTTCGGCGCTTTATGAAACCTCATCAAAAGAGCTGGACGCCTGCGTGTTTGAGACGAGTAGAACGGTTCACAGGGCGTTCGCAAAGGCGTGTAAGGCGGCCGGAATCACTTACGGTAGCCCGCACGGGATAACCCTGCATTCGCTTCGCCATACCGCCGCCACAAGGCTTGTCAAAGGTCAAATGCCTCTTCACATGGTCGGGCGCATACTAGGTCACTCACAACCTCAGACTACATACAGGTATTTGTCTGCGGACGCAGAGGCAACGGCTCAGGCGGCGGCAATCTTTGAGACGTTCAACGCGCTGGCAAGTGAACCGCAAAGCACCAGCGAGATAGTTGACCTGATAAACTAAAGCCCTCGGCTCGCCAACTCACATTTAGCTTATGTGAGTACAGTCGCGTAATATTTTACGCGCAGGTGAGCCGAAATTTTTGTTTTCAGGTGGATAAAATGAAAGGCAAAATAGGACTGCCGCCAAAAATCCAACACTGCTCGGAAATCACTATCTCGGCGGAACCTTTCGGGGAAGATTCCGTCAGTTCAAAAATCACACGCAGAGCGGAAATAGTGGTTGAGGCTGACATACGCAGCGATGGGAAAAGCTTTGAACCGCTTGTAGAAACATTCCCGGTTACGCCGGCTTCACTTAAGGAGTTGAATGCGCTTTTTAAGTATGTGTCGGAACATATTCAAGACGCGCAGTATAACGCGATTGCTAAGGTGTTCCAGCGGGGGCGCTTTTTTGCATTACGTTCGCATGAAGCGCGAAATCCGAGAGCGCACAAGAAATTGATTCTGGACTGGATTGATCTTATCCAGAGCATAGAGAAACAGGCGATTATAGAGAGCCTGAATTTAAAAGTAGGGCGCGGCGGTAGTGTAGGGAAATGGACGCCAGAAACTCGCGCGGAGTTCTTGAAGCTATACAATCAAATTCTATCTCAAGTGAAGGACGCTAAACGTGCTTATAAGGATAACCAGAAGCGGCGAAACTGGCCTGAGATCGTTAAAGCTGCTCACCCTGACTTGCCGGACAGTGTGATTAAGCGGTTGAACCTTCAAGGTATAAAACCTTCCGATACAGCTTTAGAGCTTAGTGCTATACAATTTGGCGTGCATGGTAGTGAATACCTGAAAAGAGTCCTAAAAGAAGCACGACGGGAAGCAGAAAAAGCGAGGGATATTGAATGACATAATTGAATGTCCCTCAAAATATCTTCTACTGGCGGACGTTCATAGTGCCAATTAAAAAGCGCCTGTAACCCTTCTTAACCTTTGCTAGCTTAGTGGTCGTCGGTGAGAAATCTCCGACGACCATTAGCTTTCTTGAAGGGTGAAAAATGAACGAGATTCACGAAGGAAAAGACGCTAGACAAGAGATTGCCCGGCTTCATTTAAACATTATCCGCAAACATGCGCGAGAGGGTTTTATTGAAGTCCGCGGATTGATGAGGGGTGGCGCTTCACGGGGCACAAGGTTCTTCTCCGTTGATGCTAGGGAGGATGATGTTAAGTCAGTTCTTGGGTGGGCTGACGAGGTAAATGCGGAAGGCGGCGAAATCTACGTCGCCTATAACGCGAGGTCACAGAGGCGCGGCACAAAAGAAGACGTTAAGATTCTGACTACCTGCTATGCCGACCTTGACCTTCATCTTGAGAAATATGGAGATGTTGAGGGCGGGGGTATCTTAGATGCCGCGCTGAACGCTCTCCGCAATGCGCCGATTCAACCTCATCTCATTGTCTTCTCAGGATATGGGTTGCATCCAATTTGGTTCATCGAACCGAATACCGATAAAGCAACATGGGCGGGCGTACAGCGCGCAATTCGCTCACACTTTGCGGAACACAAAGCCGATATTGCCGTGGCGACGGATGAAGCCCGCATCTTGCGGTTAGTACCGTACCCAAACCGTAAACATGGCAAGTGTATAGAGACTAAAATTCTCCAAGTCCTCGAAACTGACCCCTATACGCTTAGCGATCTGGCGCGGGCTTACGGCTTGGCAGCGAAACCGGCTACGGTAGTGAATATGATGGCGCTTGAGCCACTGATCCGAGTGCCGGAAAACGCTAAGTTCGACAACATAGCTTCAATCCCAGAAGGACAAAGAAATAGTGCGCTGTTCCGCATGGGATGCGCGCTACGGCATAACGGCGCTAACGAGACTGCCATTTACAAGACTCTGATTGAGGAGAATGCTACCCGCTGCATTACCCCGCTTGACGAGTCTGAAGTCCGCGCCATCGTGCAAAGCTGTTTGCGGTACGATCCTACATCTGAAACCACACTATTCCCTTTGACAGACTACGGAAACGCGCAACGCATAGTGCAGCGTCATGGTGTAGGACTTCGCTTCTGTCACGCTTGGAATAAGTGGCTGATATGGGACGGCAAGTGCTGGCAGAAGGATGATAGCGGAGAGATCGTACGACGCGCCAAAGATACGGTTCGTAATCTATACGCTGAGGCTTCGCAGATACACGAGCCGGAAGCGCGCAAGGAAATCGCACGCTTCGCCAGAATGAGCGAGTCCGAAGTACGGATCAGGGCGATGATTAAGCTGGCCGCATCTGAGCCGGGAGTTGCCGTGACACCTGACGAGTTGGACGCCAAGCCGCACATGCTCAATTGCTCTAATGGCGTTCTGGATTTACAAACCGGCATCCTACATCCACACAGCCCGGAACAGTTGCATACGAAGGTTGCGCCGGTCGAGTACGATCAAAACGCCGCCTGTCCGGTGTGGCTTAGCTTTCTTGATTCAATCATGGCGGGTAACAAGCGGCTTAGCACCTTCCTTCAACGGGCGTTCGGGTATTCGCTCACCGGGGATATTGGCGAGCGAAGCCTATTCATCCTCTACGGGATGGGTGCGAACGGCAAAAGCACGTTTCTCGAAGTCATCCGCTCGATACTTGGGGAGTATGCGATGCGGACGCCTACTGAAACGTTGATGATGAAGCGTGACGGTGCGATACCTAACGACGTTGCCCGGTTGAAAAGCGCCCGCTTTGTTTCGGCGTCGGAGACAGACGAAGGTAAGCGGCTGTCAGAGGCTCTGATTAAAGACCTGACTGGCGGTGACACCATCAGCGCACGATTTATGAGGGGCGAATGGTTCGAGTTTGTGCCGGAATTTAAGATATGGCTGGCGACAAACCATAAGCCTGTCATCAAGGGTACTGACAAAGGTATATGGGATCGTATCAAGCTGATCCCGTTTGAAGTCCGCATCTCGCCTGAAAAACAAGACAAGCAACTCGGAAGGAAGTTGCGTAAGGAACTCCCCGGCATCTTGGCTTGGGCTGTACGCGGCTGTCTGGAATGGAATAAAGAGGGTTTGGGTGTGCCAGATGAGGTGAGAAATGCAACTGAGGGCTACCGCGCAGAGATGGACACTTTCGCGCAGTTTTTATCCGATTGCTGTCTCATCTCTCCTAACGCTCACGAACAAGCTGGAATGCTCTATGAGGAGTACAAAGAATGGTGTGAGCGAACGGGTGAGAGGACTATCACGCAGAAGGCGTTCGGCCAGAGATTGCAGGAGCGCGGATTTACCCCGGACAAGGTTAAGGGTTTCCGCTGCTGGAAAGGTCTTGAGCTATCGTCAGCAATCAAGGGAAACAGCAAGTACAAGGCTGCTTAGGACGCATTGGACACATTGGACATGAGTTTCGATATGAGCTTAAAGATTCTCTCTCATATAGCTTTATACGAAATATCGTGTCCAATGTGTCCATCCGTCCAGAACGGACATGAAAGGGAAGGTTAAGAAGATGCGGAAAACGCAAAAGGGGAAAGTTATGCGAGACACGATGGAAGGGATAGCTAGATTCAACTCATCAGAACGGAGCGCGCGATATAAAGCCGCTCTGAAGGCTTTACGGGAGCTTGCAGAGGAAGAAGGTCTTGACAAGGCCAAACTCGCACATGCCGAGGCTACTTGGGACATCAGGCTTGAACAATGGGCAGGGAGCAACGGGCTAACCAAAAGCAAGCGACACGGATGTATTGCTACCCTTTTGGGCGAGAAGTGCGAGGGTATTAGATACGATGGCATCCCTTGCAGCGCCCCCGGCGGGGATCATACGAGTTTCTGGCTACGTGACGGCGAGCCAGCAGTGTATATCTCTCAGCCTTACGCGCTGCGCCTGCCTGACATGCAAGAGCTATTGAGCCTGAGTCAGAAGTATGACCTTGACGTTACGATCCACCCGGCAGACGAGTCGTTCTACTTCCCCGGCGGTACGCTAATGGTTGAAATACGATCTAGGAGTGGGAAGAAGGTATACGGTTGATGTCATATCAGCCGTAAACCCTATAGTGAATTTTTACAGCACATTCAGCACCATGTTCGACAACATGAATCAGACATCCCTTTATTAATCAGCAAGTTATATGCAACATGCTGTTGAAATCAAAAAAATTCCATAATTGGAGAGGCTATGAGGTCGCCCGACACCCGCATCTTCAAGCGTTTAGAAGTACCTTCAGCGACAGGAGTCTTACGCTTCTTTGCCTCGCCCGCTGCCTACAGATAAAAATTTCTGTTGCAATAAAATCGGCAGAGCGTTAATCTCCGGCGCGTGGGCGTCGCCTCCGCTTTCCGACGCTCAGAACAGAATAGGCACACGAATATCGCGCCACCCGAAGGCAGCTTTGCCCCGCCCGTGACGGCGCGCGACTTAGAACAGGGACGGCAAGACCGCGAGCAGTTCCAGCGCGGCCTGTGTCCAGATTGCCGTCGCGTCGTCAGGCGTCTTGTCAGTAGATACTTCGCCGCCTGTGGTCGGCTCTTGAAAGGCGCTCGCCGGTTGTGATGGTGGCGGCGCAGGTGAACCGTTCGGCATCCAGTCGGCTCGCGCAGAGCAGGCCAGTAGTAGAACCAGAACGGAAGCGGGGATAGCTTTACTCATTTCCTTACACCTTTCGCTATATGAGGGGTTGTGCAACGTCGCCGCCGGAATCGCTAAGTTCCGGTGGCGTTTTCGCTTACGCAAGGATTTCCACATAAGCGAAGAAAGGCTTGCCTCACATGAATTTAACAGACGAGCAGCTTAAGGAACTAGATAACCCTTCTCTGACCGAGAATGAACGTGTTTTGTTGCGCTGCCGTGTGGCCGCAGACTTCATACACAAAGGGCAGTACGAGGCGGCGCGCGAGGCTCTAGGCGGGTTGTGGCTAGGCGTCGGGCAGAGGCCAGCAGTAAGCAACCTGCCGCCCGCTATAGAGGCCGAAGTGTTGCTTCAATGTGGAACGCTTACGGGCTGGCTCGGCAGCGCACGCAACGTCTCAGGCGCGCAGGAGCAGGCGAAAGATATGCTCTCGGAAGCGGAGCGTAAGTTTCGCGCACAGGGGATGCTCTCTAAGGCGTCGGAGGCTCAGTACGAGTTAGGCATGTGTTATTGGCGGCTGGGCGCTTATGACGAGTCCCGCTTGGTAATGCGTGAGGCGCTAAAGCCCCTGACCGGCTCCGACCTCGACCTAAAGGCTAAAATCCTTATCAGGAGAACGCTGGTCGAAATATGGGAGAACAGGTATTACGAGGCGCTAAGCATCTTGAAAGAGGCTGAGCCGGTCTTTAACTCCGCTGGTGATGCGCTCAAAGGCAGATGGCACGGGCAAATGGCCTTAATTCTGATAAGGCTTGCCCTGATTGAAGGGAATACGGATTACTCAGATAGAGCAATCATCGAATTTACTGCTGCTATACATCACTATGAACAGGCAGGGCATGAAAGATACTGCGCGACGAACCTGAATAATCTTGCAATGACGTTCTACAGGCTAGGGCGTTACAAGGAGGCGCATGAATCGTTAGATCGCGCTCAGCTAATCTTCACCAAGCTCAAGGACGCGGGCAATCTAGCGCAGGTGGACGAGACACGGGCGCGCGTCCTAGTCGCGGAAAAGAAATACCGTGAAGCAGACCGTATCCTCGTGGGAGTGATTAAGACTTTCGAGCAGGGCGGCGAGTCGGCGTTATTGGCTAACGCACTCACGCTTCAAGGTGTAGTGTGGGCACGGATCGGGGCGTTTGAGAACTCCGTCAACATCCTCCGTCAAGCGATGGAGGTAGCGCAGGACTCAGGCGCACTCGCGCGGGCAGGGCTGGCGGCGTTGACGCTGATAGAGGAGCACGGGAAGACGCGGCGGCTTTCGGAGTCCGATTTGGTTAAGGTGTTCACGCGCGCCGACGAACTTCTAAAAGGCACTCAGGACGCGGAAGACATAATCCGTCTGCGCGCGTGCGCTCGCATAGTTGTTAAGAGGCTATCGGGGCTGGAACTGCGCGACAAGAATTTTTCTTTTTACAGCGCCGTGCGGGAGTACGAAGCGAGATTGATAGAGCAGGCTTTAGCAGAAGCCGGGGGGAGTGTGACACGGGCGGCGAGGATTCTAGGGCTGACGCATCAAAACTTGGGCTACATGTTGCTGAAAAGGCATAAGAACCTAGCCGACAAGAGAACGCCACGGGAGAAGCGCTTGCGTAGCATCATCAAAGAGACGAAAGAATAGAGAGGAGCAAGCGACGCCTCACTTTATAAGTGTATATTTAGTGCCGCTACCCTTGCCGACTCTTTGAAGCCTCTGATTCTCAACCATTGAGTTGAAAAAATAAATTGCTTGGTCATAATTAATATCTGCTATTGAACGGAGTGTTCGGTTTGTTATAAAGGGATGCAACGAAAGAAATTCACTGACAATAGCCTCCACCTGTAATAATTCGGAGGCCGTAAGAGTAGTTCTTTTGCCATTTTGCTCTTTAAACTTATCCATAATAATTGTGAGTATAATCTCAGCGGACTTACCAGCGGTACATCAATTTTCATGCTACTGGCTTACCCGTGTTAGTATCCCGTCTGCTATTTAGAAATTGCCGGGACTCACTTACTCCTGAACAGAACGTTCGACCACTAAAGACAAAAGGTAGGGGGAAAGTTATGCGCGCTTTAGAGTTCAAGAAAATACCGTTTCGCCCAGTACAAAGAGAAAACGGATTGGTAGTCCCGTTTAGCGGGTACTTTTTTTGGGAGCGAGTCAAAAATAAAAACGCACAGGAAGAACCTGTAAGACAACTTGTGCTTCATACTCTAGTAACTGAGTACGGATTTCCTGCGGAAGAGGTACATGAAGGCGGACTTATCGAGATTGAGCAGGAAGTACGTTTCGGGAGCGAGCAGAATAGAGCTTTTGCTGACATTGTTATAAAGAACTCTCGCCGTCATCCTTACATTTTTATCGAATGCGCTGAGCCTAACACGTCTATTGAAAGCAAATGGAATCAAATGAAGGGCAATGTTTCAGCCGAGTGGTCAGTTATTTTTGGGGGCATATCAAACGGGCGGGAGTTGCATTGGTACAAGAAATCTCATAACCCCCGCGAAGTTGTTCCTGTTGATGATATAGCCCGGTACTCTGGCACATCTTATGGTAAAGGGGACGTGTCGCAAGACTTAATTGCACCTGTGCCAAGTGGTGGAGAACTAAAGACAGGGCTTACTCCATTTTCAACTACAACATTCAGAAGCGTTCTCGGGAATGAAAGAGACGGGCTGCACAAAACTTTATGGAGTGAAGATGGGTTAAATCCGGATGATTGCGTGGACGAATTAGTAAAACTTCTTTACGTTAAAGAATATGATGAGCGTAAGACAGTTGAAGAAGCTAAGCGAACGAATATCCCTCAATCATTTATCTTCAACGCTGAACGATTTAAAGAAGACCCTGACCAATTAGCCTCTAACGTTATCTCAGCCTTTGAAGAGGCTGTTAAAGCAGATAAGGATAAAATGATCCAACTTGGGCGTGCTGATGGCTCACGGCTGGTTTACGAGAACGAGCACATAAGCCTCAAGCCGTCCACAATTTATAAGGTCGTGCGCCAACTAGCGCCTTATAGCATTCTTGAAACGCCCTCAGACCTTCGCGGGCGTGTGTTTGAAAAATATCTGAGCACAACATTTCGGAAGGGCTTAGGGCAATACTTTACCCCTGAGCCGGTTGTCCGTTTGATGATCGGTTTGCTTGCGCCAAATGAAACCGATTACATCGGAGACCCTTTTTGCGGTAGCGGGCGCATGCTCACAATGGCTCTAGAGTATGTCCGTGCGCGCCGAACTGGCATAGCTAAGCCGGAAGATATGCATGGCTTTGCGACTACTCATCTTTTTGGTGTTGACATTAGCCGCAAGCTTGTTCGCATCGCTCAACAGAATGCAAGGTTGCATGATGATGAGTTTATTGATGCGCGGCAGAATGATTCACTTACTAATATTCAGCAGTTAGGAGATATGCCACGGGCACACGGCTTCCGTCCCGGTGGATTGACAGCTATTGCTACGAACCCGCCATTTGGTGCTCCGATAAAAGATGAGCATACCTTAGAGCTATTCCGCATAACTCGGCGGCAGCGTGGGGGACGAGTTACAACCGTCAAGTCAGAAGAAAAACAAGTCCTAGCTATAGATCGATGTTTAGATATGTTGGCAAGTGAAGTGACCTTGCCAAGCGGGAAGGTTATTGGTGGCCGGATGGCAATTATTCTTCCTGATGGTGTACTGGCTAACAGCAACACGCGAGTCATTCGCAATTGGTATCGAGAGAACGCTATCTTGCGCGCGGTAGTCAGCCTGCCTGCACATACCTTCATGCCGTTCGGGGCGGGAGTAAAAGCGTCCGTAGCCCTATTCGAGAAAAAGACCCCTCAGTGGGATGATTCTCAAGACTACGATGTTTACATGGCACGGGTTGACGATATTGGCTATGACGCCAAAGGCTCGGATCATAATTGTCCAAAATGCGTCGCTCGTCGTATCGACGCTGACGACGAAAATAAGTTCTGGACTATGAAGGCCAAAGATGAAATTGATGAAATTATAGAGGACTTTCATGCACAAATGGACTTAGGGTGGAGGCTGACATAATGGAGTCGGGGAAAGTTAAAGGATCAGAACTGCTTCACCGCCGCAATACCGTAGAAGAATTTTACTCTCCGGCTGTCAAGCGAATTGAGTTGTTAAACTCGCGCTGCCACTATCCACTTGAGCCTGTCGCAAAGTTTGCTCACGTTCGTGGCGGAAAGCGACTACCAGCTAATACTCCATATTATGAAAATGAAGACGGAACAGGTGTCCCTTACATCCGAACTTGTGACATACATCCTGAGTCTGGCTCTATTGACTTAACAGATGTGGTTTATGTGGATGAGCAAACGCATCAGATTATTGCCAACTACCAGCTTCAAGAGAACGATATTGTAATTTCAATAGCGGGAACAATCGGAGCAATCGGGATGCTCCGCGAATCACTTGAACGGTGTAATTTCAACGAGAATATGGCAAAGGTACGTGTGTTCGACCCTGACTATCTGCCCGACTATGTTGCGGCTTACTTCGCCAGCGGGTTCGGACAGGCTTACATTGAATGGTTAAAGGGCGGGGCTGTTCAAGCTAAGTTAAGCCTTGAACGTATCAAGGAAATTCAAGTTCCCAAACTTTCATCCAGCGCTCAATCGCAAATAAGCGAAATCATGCAGTCTGCTTATAGTGAAAGGCAGAATCTTATTCAAGAAGCCGAGGAGCTTGGGCGTGGAATAAGTGAGTACGTGCTTGGGCGTTTAGGGGCAAGTTTAGAGATCAAGGCACATCAGCTAAGGCTTAAGATGTCGTTATCAAAATTGAAGCGCCGGGATGATCCTGAATACTATAGTCCTGAACGATTTGAGGCGATTGAGGCGATTAGACACTTATCTTTCCAGCGTAAGCCGTTAGGAAAGATTGTAACTTTTTCGGAGCGGCGAGTTGCACCCCAAGACTATTCTGACTCTACCTTCAACTATTTAAGCTTAGCGAATGTACAGTCCCACTCAGGAGAGCTTCTAGGTAATACCCTCGTTACCCGCGACGACGTAGCCAGTCAGTCAAATATCTTTGAGAAAGGCGATGTATTGTTCGGTAGGCTGCGCCCTTATCTTAATAAGGTTTATTGTGCTGATGAAGATATGTCCGAAGGGCTTTGCTCTACGGAGTTTTATGTGTTTCGGCCTGACAAATCATTTGATGAATTATTTCTGACATACTACCTTCTCAGTCCCTTAGTAGTCGCCCAAACCAAGCATGCAACGACCGGAAGCGCATTGCCGCGACTGCTAAAACATGATTTCTCAGAGATAGAAGTGCCTCTTGTCCCTTTCGATGAGCAAATTAAAATCTCCGCAGAGATTAAAAACCGGCGACAAACTGTTCGGCAGAAGCTACAACGTGCAGAGAGTGTGGTTGATGAAGCGCGGAGGGAAGTTGATAAGCTGATCTTAGGTGAAGACTTTATATTCGAGGCTGAATCAGTTAATTAACACCCTGTGCCCTAGATTAGTCGTTTAATGAGTATGAATCGTGATGACGAGCTTATCGGGTTAGGTGAAGCCGCGGAAGAATTTGGTATACCACGCCGTACACTCAGCAAGGCCGCTGCTGACGGATTGCTCCATGCACGAAAGACGGCGGGGGCATGGTTGGTGACGCGGCAAGAAGTAAAAGATTACATTTCTAACCGTAAGCCCAAAATGGGTAGACCCTCACAAAAAAATTGAACACGACGCTTGAGAAAGTTTGCTAAATCTGGCAAACTTTCTGCGAAGCGTTACCCGTAAGTGTTACGAGCACCTACGGGTAACTAACCCCACCGACTGAGCAAGCAGTCAGTTGGGCTGACTCCATTTAACAAAAATCGAGTCCGCCTGTCACCTGATTGTAGGTGGGAATTACAGGAGGACTCGTGCCGCCTAAAGATACTTCTGGCGCAGGCCGCGCTATCTTCATTAACTCGACAGGGGAGCATTCCGCAGATTCGTTCTGTGGTCATTGCTCTAATGCTTTGATTAAGCCGGGGACAGTTGAAAGGGTATTTCCCGGCGTAGACGCTAAAGGTGTCCCCATCTGTGCTAAGTTTAATCTTGGTGCTCCACGGAATTGGCAGGGACATTGCGGAGTAAATTTCCGCAAGGAATTGCTTCCTTTAACCCTTTGGAAATGTAAAGCAAACTATTGGCTGTTGGTTGAAGGTGTCACACATAGCGATGGTTAGCTATGTGAAAAACAGGCTAGCCGCTATCGTGCAATACGGTAGCGGCTTAAACCATTCAACGTGACACGTTGAAAGACACGGACAGCGTGAAGGTGTCCTCGAAAGTGTCCAAAAGGAAAACAGCTACCATTAAGGTAGCTGTAAACCTTTGATAAGATGTGGCGTCCCGTACGGGACTCGAACCCGTGTTACCGCCGTGAAAGGGCGGTGTCCTAGGCCACTAGACGAACGGGACTTGAATGATTTCGTCGTTGATAACGGCGCCGTTTAAGTTACCGTAGAGCCAAGGGGCTGTCAAACGAGGCGGGCGAGCGGGGGCGTGCATCCTTCGCGCGCGCCGAAGGCATCGGAGTGTGAAAGCAAGCAGGCGCCCCCCGGCACGTTCAGGGGGCGTGCTCGTGCGGAGTCCTTGAACGAAAATCCCCCCAGCCCCTTTCGACGAAGAACAAGCGCGGAGGCTCTCCATGAAGTCCCTTTTGCCGCCCCTCTTACTCGCACTGCTCCTTCACGCGCACGCGGCGGCGGCGCAGACCCCGTTTAAGGCGGCCCCCGACGCGGCCGCGGCCGAGCGCGAGCGCGCGGAGCTTGAGCGCAAGGCGCTCGGGCTCGTCGAAGACGCGCTGACCGAGGCGCAATCTCTCAAGGTTTTGGAGAACCGCGTGCGCGCGCAGGCGGCGGCCGCGCGTCTGCTCTGGCCCCGCGACGCGAAGGCGGCGCGCGCGGCCTTCAAGGCGGCGGCCGACGGCGTCGCCGAGCTGAACGCCGCCATCGACCCGGAAGACCCGCAGTTCTACAACGCCGCGCAGGCCGTCACGCAGTTCCGCGCCGAGATGGTCAACGCCGCGTCGCCGTTCGACGCGAACCTCGCGCTCGAATTCCTGCGCGCGACGCGGCCGACCTACGGCGAGGCGCTGGTCGCGGCCGGCTACGCACAGCCTTCGCAGGAGCAGGCGCTTGAGATGAGCGTCGTCGCCAACATCGCGGCGCAGGAGCCGCAGAGGGCTCTGAAGCTCGCCGAGGAGAGCCTGGACAAGGGCGTCACCGTCTCGCTGCTCGGCGTGGTGAACCAGTTGAGGGCACAGGAGCCGGCCTCGGCCTCGAAGCTGGCCGCGGACATCGTCCACAGGCTCCGCCCCGAAGACCTGCGGGGCCAGGGCGATGCGGGCTCGGTCGCGCAGCAGCTCCTCGTGTTGACGCGCCCGGCAGATAACCCGCCGCCGGTCACGGTCGTGGACGGGCCGGAGGTGGTCTCGGTGGGGAGGGTCGTGCCCGACTCCGGCGCCCCTCTGCTGGACGAGCAGACGCGCCGCGAGCTGGTCGAGAAGGTTTTGACGGCGGTCGCGGCCGGCGTGCCGAGCCAGGGCGGCGGCTACAATCTCTTCTACGCCTTCCAGACGCTCCTGCCCGAGCTGGAGAAGTCCGCGCCCGCGCGCGCCGCGGCGCTGCGCCGCAAGGCCGACGAGATGGGGCGCAGCTTCAACCCTTACGAGCAGCAGATGAGACCCTACCGGGAAGTTATGAACACGGGGACGGTCGAGGCGCTGCTTGAGGCCGCGCGGAAGGCGCCCGCGGAGGTGCGCGACCAGCTCTACACGAACGCGGCGTGGAAGGCTTACAACGACGGGAACGACTCGGAGCGGGCGCGGCAGATTCTTGAGAACGTCGCGAACCCGCAGCAGCGCGCGCAGGCGCTGCGGGAGTTGGAGCGGCGCGGGCAGTGGCGCGCCGTGCAGCAGGGCGGCTACGCGGAGGCGCGACAGACGGCGGCGCGGCTGAAGACGCCCGAGGAGCGCGCGCAGGCCCTCTTGCAGATCGCGGGGCGGGCCGCGGCGGCCGGCGACGCGGAGACGGCGCGGCAAGTCCTGGAGGAGGCGCGCGGGCTCGTCGAGACGCAGATGCACGGCCAGCCGCAGTTCGCCTACCGCCTGCAAGTCGCCAACGCCTACGCGCAGTTCGATTCGGACGCCGCGTTCGAGGTGGTGGAGTCGGCCGTCGGGCGGCTCGACACGCTGCTGGACGCGGCCGAGGTGCTCGACGGCTTCGGCCAGGAGGCTTTCAAGGAGGGCGAGCTGAAGCCGCAGGGCGGCTACATCTGGAACGACCTCATCAACCAGTGCGCGCAGTCTCTGGCGCTGCTCGCGCGCAAAGACTTCGAGCGCGCCGCCGACGCCGCCCGGAAGTTCCGGCGGCCCGAGGCGCGCACGTTTGCGCAGCTCAACCTCGCGCAGAGCCTCCTCGGCGGCCTCCCGTCCCCGCCGCCCCGCAAGGGCTTCGCGGCGGCGCCGACAATCATCTACAGCAAAAATTAGTCTCAGCCGACACGGATGAGGTGCGGGCCGCGCCCTTCGACGCGGCCGATGAGTGAGGCGTCGGGGTAGCGCTCGCGCAGTGAGGCGAGCAGTTCGTCGGCGCGCTCGCGCGCGACGGAGATGAGCAGGCCGCCGGCCGTCTGCGGGTCGAAGAGCAGGGAAGCGAGTTCTTTGCCGACCCCTTCGCCGAGCGTCACGTCCTCGCCGACGTAAGCCCGGTTCGACTTGTCTCCGCTCGTCAACATCCCCGCAGCGGCCAGCTCCCGCGCGCCGCGGATGAGGGGCACGCTCGACGCATCGATCTCCAGCGTCACGCCGCTCGCGCGCGCCATCTCCCACGCGTGGCCGAGCAGCGCGAAGCCCGTCACGTCGGTCGCCGCCGAAGCGCCCGCCTCCGTCATCAAACGCGCGGCCTCGCGCCCCGAGAGCAGCATCGTCTCCAGCGACGCGCGCGTCACCTCCTCCGGCGCCTTGCCGAACTTGATGCCGGTGGAGACGACCCCCGTCCCTATCGCCTTCGTCAAAAGGAGCGCGTCGCCGGGGCGCGCCCCGCGGTTGGTGACGACGCGCGCGGGGTCGATGACGCCCGTCACGGCGTAGCCGAACATGATCTGCTGGTTGTCCACGCTGTGGCCGCCGACGAGCGCCACGCCGTTCTCCGTCAAGACCTGCAAGCCGCCGCGCATGATCTCGCCGAGGATGGAGAAATCGACGCCCTTCTTCGGGAAGCAGGTGACGGCGAGCGCGGTGACGGGCGTCCCGCCCATCGCCCACACGTCGTTGATGGAGTTGAGCGCGCTGATGCGCCCGTAGTCGAACGGGTCGTCAACGATGGGCGTGAAGAAGTCCACGGTCTGGACGAGGGCGAGCGTGTCCGAGAGACGGTAAACCCCCGCGTCGTCGGCCGTCTCGATGCCGACAATCAGGTTCGGGTCGCGGGGAATGTCCAGCCCGCCCAAAACTTGAGCGAGTTCGCGCGGCGCGAGCTTAGCCGCTCAACCGGCGCACGAGACCATCTCTGTGAGACGCATCTTCGTCCTCCCAAATGAATGATGAGTGATGAATGATGAGTGATGAATATGACCTCGTTGCGAGATTCATCATCCATCACTCATCATTCTTCACTTAACCTTCATCGTACCACGAACCTCGTCGGGGCAACGACGGTGCGCGCTTCGGGGTTGTAGTAGTCGTAGAGCTGCGAGGGCGCGGTCAGGGCTTTGAGGCCGTAGCGCGGGCGGAACTTGAACTTGAAGCGCGTGCCGCCGCCCCGCGGCCAGAGGTAGACGACGAGGCGGTCGGGCAGCACGTCGTAGCTGTCGAGCGACCAGTCGGACTCCGCCGCCGCGCGTTCGAGCGACGCGCGGTCAACGTCCGCGCCCGGCGGGAGCCCGACCTCGGCCAGCAGCATGCCGTAGCCCATGTGGCCGACGCGCTCGGCCGACACGCTGCACGTCACCTCCTCGCTCACGCCCGCGTCGGTGTGGTCGTAGCCGACCGACAGCTTGAGCGCCGACGCCGCGCCGCGCTTCTGTGCCTCCGTGCCTTCGGCCGACTCGCCGCCACCCGCACGCGCCCCCCAGGGGACGTAGAAGGTCGTGACGAGTTGCGCCTGCGCGTTCGTCGCCTGTGCCCGACGCTTCAGCTCGACGCGGTTGCCGCCCGCCGCGAGGAAGGGCGTGAGGTCGAGCGTGAGCGGGCCGGTCAGTCTGTCCGGCGGGGGCAGCGTGAGCCGGCCCGCGCTGCGGCCGTTGACGAAGACCTCGGCCACGTCTGCTTCCTGCGCGCCGCCCGCGCCGCCGCGCGCCGCGACCGCCGAGAGGAGCGCGTCGAAGACGTTGATCGTGGCCTGCGTCGAGTACCACACGCCGTAGCGATCTTTCTTGCGCAGCAGGAAGTCGAGCCCGCGTTCGACCAACACGTCCTTCGACCCGCAGCCCGCGTCCGGCATCCCGCACGAACGGTTGAGCGCCTGGACGGCGAGCGCGGTCGTCTCGACGCGGCCGGCGAGGCCCCAGCCGTAGAAGGGCGTGTTGGTTTCGAGCGCCCAGTAGGTGCCCGCGCCCTCTTCGTGCGCGAGCGCGCGCAAGCGCGCGGCCTCGCGCGCGGCGAGCGCCGTCTCGCCCGCGTCCGCCGCGGCCAGCGCGAGCGAGGCGACGAGGTACGGCTCGTCCGCCTCTTCGGCGCGCGCCGCGGCGTAGGCGAGCGCGCGCTTGAGCGGCGTCGCCTGCTCCTTCGCGGCGTCGGCCTTCGCCGGGGTGGTTTGAGTGGGAGCGGTCGGCGCGGGAGTCTGTCGTGCGACGGGGGCGCGCTCGACCGACTCGGTCTTCTGCGTGGCGGCAAGGACGCGTGCGATGAAGACGGTCGTGAGCGCCGTCCGCATCTTGTCTTCGTGGTCGCCCCAGGTGTGCGCGGGCCAGCTCCCGTCCGGCCGTTGCTGCTTGACGAGCCAGTCGCGCGTCTCGGCGATAACGTTCTGGTCAACTTCGATGACGCGGCTCACGTCCGTCAGGAAGCGCAGGGCGTAGGCCGTGAGCGCAAGGTCTGCCTCGCCGCGACCCCAGTAGGTGAAGCCGCCGCCCGGCGCGCGGTAGCCGAGCAGGCGCTCGTAGCCGAGCTGCGCGTACTTGCGCGCGCGCACGACGACTGCGGGGTCAAGCCCGCCGCCCTTCAGCCTCTCGGAGTAGTTGAGCACGAGGACGCTCGGGTAGGCCGAAGAGATGGTCTGCTCGGCGCAGCCGTACGGCCGCGACATGATCGCCTCGACGCCTTCGAGCACGTGCGCCGTCAGGTTCGGGTAGACCTTCAGCTCGCCGCGCAGAGACCCGCGCAGGGCGTCCGCGGGGACGTTGACGGCGAGCGCGCCCGCGTCGGTCAGGAGCGTGCCGTCCGTCAACGAGCGCTCCTCGCCGTCGGGGTGGACGGTGACGGGCTTCTCGATGGCATCGCTCGCGTCCGCGCCGAGCGCCGTCACGCGCTGCTTGCCGTCGTTGACGGAGGCGACGGCGCGGAAATCAAACGTGGGGCGCGCGGCGTCGCCCGCGGGCACCTCGGCGCGCTGCCGCGAGGCGCCCGAGAGCGCGAACCAGCTCTCGGGCTTCATCTCCACGTCCACGCCCTGCGGCTTCGAGAGGTAGTTGCGCAGCACGACGGGCAGGGAGATTTCGTCACCCTCCGTCAGCACGCGCGGCGGGTCGTGCTCGACGAAGAAGGGCTGGAAGGAGAGGAACTCCTGCTCGGCCGTGCCGAGCCGCCCGTCCTCGGTCGAGGCGATGACCGACATCTTCCACGTCGTGATGTTGTCGGCGAGCTTGAAGTTGAGGCGCGCGGTGCCGTCGCCCGCCGTCTCAAGCTCCGGGCTCCAGACCAGAGTCTCCGGGAAGAACTCGCGCAGCCGCGGCGTCGAGAGCGGCGCCTGCACGACCGGCCCGCCCTCGGACTTAACGACGGTGGCCGAGAACTGTGTGCTCGTCTGCGTCGAGCTGTCCCCGGCCGTCACCGTCACGGTCTCCGTCATGGCGGCCGGGGCCATGCTGGCGTCCAGCTTCGTCAGGTTCGAAGAGATGACGCGGACGGCCTCTATCGTCATCTGCGAGAAGCCGTCCGCGTTGAACGTCACCGTGTAGACGCCCGAAGGCAGGTTGCGCAGGAGGTAGACGCCCTCGTCGTTCGTCTCCGCGCTGGCCTCGAACTCGACGAAGCCGTGCTTGGCGACGACCTTCGCGTGGGCGATGGCGGCGCCGTTCGGATCAAGCACCGTCCCCGTGATGGCGCCGGTGCCGCCCGAGAAGGTCGTGGTCTGCGCGGCCGGCACGGGCGCCGCGTCCTGCGCCGTCTGCTCGTCGCCGATGCTGGTGTGGTACGCGAGCGTGAAGTCGTCGGGCGTGCCCTCGCGCCCGTCCGGGCCGGCGCTGCGTAGCGTGAGCGTGCGGACGGTCTGCGTCACGGGCCGCGCCGAACGCTTCAAGAGGTCGGCGCCGCGGGCCGTGACCTCGACGCGGTCGGTGAATCTGGACAACGTCGAGAAGGTCACGTAGACGGGGCGGCCCCAGCCGTCGCGCAAGCCGTCGAGGCTGAGCGAAGAGTTCGCCAGCGCCGAGGCCAGCTCCGCGCGCGTGCGCGGGAAGGCGCGCCCCTCGCGCGCGTTCTTTTCGAGCGCCCCGTCCAGGGCCTCGCGCGACTCCTTGAAGTAGTCGGTCAGGAGGTTCCACACGTCGAAGTCGTCGGAGCCGGAGGCGCCGCGCGACGGCGCGAAGACGCGGTCGGGGCCGCTGCTCTCGACGATGATGACGTTGTGCGTGCCGCTCGTCTCGAAGTGGAAGCGGTAGGGCTGGCCCCACGGGTCGAGCAGGGCGTCGCCGCCAACTTTTTCGTTGCGCAGCTCCTCGCGCAAAGTGGCGAGGTCGCGTATGAAGCCGCCGGTGCGCTTGTGGTACGCGGCGGCGGCGCGGTCGATGGCCTCGCCCGTCTTGCGGAAGTAGGGACGGTTGAAGGTCGCGGCGACGAAGTCGTCGTCGGTGTCGGGGAGCTTGTCGGCGCCGCTGCTCAGAAGTTCGAGCCGGTCACTCACGCGCACGACCGAGAAGCGCGGCCGGAAGGGCTGGCCCCACGGGTCGCGCAGCGCCTTGAAGTCAACGCCTCTGGGCGCGAGTATTTGGACGAGCGCGGTCTCGCCGGTCGGGTACATGAGCGAGCCCGCGTAATACGTGTTCAGGGCATCCGTGAGCGGCTTCAGCTCGGCCGCGACGAGGTCGGCGAAGACGCGCGACTGCTCGCGCTCGAAGTTCGTCCCCGTCGTCACGCGGTGGAAGTCTTCGGGGCGCTCGTTGTTGTAGAGCATCTCGGCGGCCACGTCGAAGCCCTCGGGCCGCGTGCGCGCCGGGTCGAGCCGCTCCACGTCGCGGCGCGTGACGCCCGCGATGTTCCAGTAGCCGTACCAGTAGTCGATGAATGAATTGCCGAAGCCGAAGCCGCGCCCGGCCTCGCCGTCGGTGCGCGCGCGCTCCTCGACGGCCTTGTCGAAGACGACGACGCCGAGCGCGCCCGCCGCGCGCCGCCCGTCGGCCGTGCGCACGGCGAACTGCGCGCCCGCCTCCTCGCCCGGCCGGAAGCTCTTCTGCGAGAGCTTCACGTCGAGCTTCAGCTCGCGGTCGCGCGGGAAGACGACCGTGCGCGCGCCGTTGGCGAAAGAGCCTTCGTCCCCGCCTTTAGTCGGCGCCGCGCTCGTCGCGGTGACGGAGACGACGCCCGCGAACTCGGGGCCGGTCGGGATGACGAGCGCGGCGCGCCCGCCCGAGAGCCTGGCCGAGCGCGAGTAGAGCACGCGCCCCTCGGAGACCGCGTCAACCACGACGGCCATGCGCTCGGCGTCGGAAGACAGCTCGACCCTGACGGGCTCGCCCGGGGCGTAGATGGTTTTGTCCGTCTCGACGCGAATCTCGGGCACCTCGCTGCGGTAGTAGCCGAGCCAGAAGTCTTCGCTGTGGTGGCCGGCCCGCCCCGAGCGGTCGCGCGCGACGAAGCGCAGGGGGATGTTCTGCCGCGTCTCGTCGCGGCGCACGGCCGGCCCCGAGACCTTCGCCACGCCGTAGCGGTTCGTGTGCACGTTGACGAGCACGCGGTCGGCGTCCGTCACCTCGTGGACGCGCCCGTCCTCGCCGCGCCTGGTCTCGGTCGCGCCCTCCTCGTAGATGGTCACGTCGCACTCGGCCGGCGTGCCGTCGGCGTAGAAGGTGGCGAGGTAGAAGGCCACGGGGAGCCCCTTCGCCTGGCGGTAGCGTCCCTCGCTGACGTAGAGATGCACGGGGTCTTTCGTCAGGCGCAGTTCGAAGCGGCGCTGCTCGGTGCGTTTGGTCGTGGGGTCGGTGACGTAGGCGGCGAAGTCGAGGTCGCGGAAGCGCTCGTAGCCGGACTCGGCCAGCTCCTTGTACTCGTCCTTGAGGTCGAGGCGCGCGACGTAAACCCCTTCCCTCAGCTCGCCCTCGACGGCCGGATGCTCCTCGGTCTCGTACTTCTGCTCCTTGTAGTTCCAGCGCCGCTCGGTCTGGCGCACGACGCGCACGCGGCCGCGCTTGACCGGCTGGCCGAAGAGGTAGTCGGCGCGCACCTCGACCGAAGGGCTCTCCCCGGCGAGGTAGTAAGGGCGGTCGGCCTTCGCGGTGACGGAGAAGTTCGGCAGGTCGTAGCGACTGAGGCGGAAGTCCGTGCGCGCGCCGTAGTCGATGTCGTACTTGTCATCCATCTCAAGCTTGAGCGTGTAGCTGCCGAGCTTCGTGCTCTCGGGCACGCGCCAGTCGGCCGCGGCGACGCCGAAGCGCGAGGTCTTGAGGTCGGCGCTGAAGGCCGTGGAGTCATCCTCGTCCTCGACCTTGAAGGTGACCTCCTCGCCTTCGAGCGCGTGGCCGCTCTGGTCGAAGACGAGCGCGCGCATGTGGACGGTCTGGCCGGGCTGGTAGAGCGGTTTGTCGGTGGTGAGGAGGACGCGCGGCTTCTCCTCGACGGAGACTTCCGCCTCGGCCTGCTCGACGAGGACGCCGCGGCGCGCCGTGACCTCCAGCTCCGCCTCGTCGTCAGAGGGGTGGAGCCCGCGCGGCAATTCGAAGTCGAGCGTGACGAAGCCTTCGCCGTCGGTCGTGCCCGAAGCCTTGAGGGCGGTCTTCTTGTCGCCCTTCTCCTCGAAGGTCATCTTGGCTTCGACGGCGACGCCCTTGAGCGGGCGAGCGTTGACGGGGTTGGCCGTGCGCGCGCGCGCCATGTAGTGCGAGCCGGGGCGCGCGGCCGGGGCGGAGATGACGCTCAGCTCGAAGAGGTCGGGCGCGACCTCGGAGAGGGAGGCGACGCCTTCGAGGGCGGGCGGCGCGTCCGTCGTTGCCGATGTCGGGGCGACGCTGTAGCGCAGGCGATACCAGGGGAACTCTTTGCGCTCTGCGTCGGACAACTCGGCGTAATGGAATTCGAGCGCCACGTCCAGGGCGTTCGGGCCGCGGCGCAGACGCACGTCGGTCGCGGCCGCGGCGCGCACCTTGTCGTGCGGGTCTACCAACTCGACGCGCAGGCGCGCGGGGAGGTCACGCCCCGTCCCGTTCTCGACCTCGACGCGGGCGCGCGCCGGGTCGGAGTCGAGCGAGAGCCTGACGCGTGACTCGTCTAAGCGGAAGGCGGGGGCCGCGCTCGAAAGGTGGGCGGCTAGCAGGCACACGAAGAGGCCCAGAAGGGCAGGGGCAGACCTCCGTAACATCGACGTTCCCTCCTCTAAGTTGTGCCCGTGTGATGCGGACTCGTCGCCCGACGGTTGGAGAAGGGGAGGGGAAAATTTTAGAAGATGTCAGATGAGAAGGAGATGTCAGATGCTAGATGTTAGATGCTAGTCAAGAGATCGACTCTCCTACTAGCATCTAACATCTAGCATCTGACATCTCCTTCAAAACGGCCGGGCGGCCTCTTGCAATCGCTCGCGGTGTTCGAGGATGTATTCGATGAAGGCGCGCGTCGGCGAGGGTTGGAAGCGGCCGAGGGCGATGACGGCGACGGCGCGCTGGAGGTGGTGGCCGGCGACGCGCAGCCAACTGAGGCGGCCGGCCTCGACCTCCTCGCGCACGGCCCACGAGGGCATGACCGAGACGCCGAGGCCGTGCTCGACCATGAGCTTGATGAAGTAGGTGTCGTTCGATTCGAGCGCGAGGTCGGGGCTCAGGTCAACGCGCTTGAAGAAGGCGTCGGTCGCGCGGCGGATCGACGCGCCCTGCTCGAAGAGGATGAAGCGCTCGCGGCGCATCTCGACGACGCTCGTCTCTCTTTGCTTGGCGAGCCTGTGGCGCGCGCCGACGACCACGCCCAGCTCGTCCTCGAACAGCTCGGTCACTTGCAGCGCGGGCGAGTAGACGGGGAGCGAGGCGAAGCCCACGTCGGCCGCGCCGTTGAGGATGTCGGCCACGGTCTGCTCGGTGCTGACGGTCGTGCGGAAGGAGAGTTCGACGCGGTCGTGGTCGCGCATGAACGACTCGAAGAGGCGCGCGAAGAGGTGGACGAAAGCTTGCGTGGCGGCGGCGGCGCGGACGCGGCCGCGCGGCTCGTGCTCGTCGCCGCGGATGCGCTCGCGCAGGGCGTCGGCCTCTTCGAGGATGCGCTCGGCGTAGGAGAGCGCGAGCTGGCCGGCGTCGGAGAGGCGGACGCCGCGCTTGGCGCGGATGAAGAGCGGCTCGCCCAGCTCGCGCTCCAGCGCCTTGATCTGGTGGCTGACGGCCGACTGCGTCATGTTAAGTTTCTGTGCCGCGCGTGTGAACGAGAGCGCCTCGGCGACCTCGCGGAAAGTTCTTAACTGCGACAGCTCCATCGTTTACGCCTTTCGGGGAAATGTGGATGAATATAGTTAATCCGCCCGATGAACACAATGCGTTAGACGCGGGGGCAAAGGCGTGCCTATCATTTCGCGTCGAACCTGCGCGACACAGACAAGGGGGCATTTAACGTCGCGGCCGTCGGGCCGCTTTACAGAAGGGGGAATTTAAGATGATACCGTTCAGACTGGATTACGTGATTGAGAAGGCCGGCGGCGAGGCCGCGTGCGAGGAGCAGAAGGTTCTGAAGGAGTTGGCCGGCGTGAAGCTCCGGCCGGCCGAGGCGCGCGCCGAGTGGCCGCGCGTGCTCGAACACAAGTGGTTCATGAGCGAGCGACTCGGCCGCGACATCGGCCTGCGCGTCGCCGCGCTCGACTACTTCGAGAACGTCCGCCTCCCGCGCCACACGCGCACGTCGCACAGACCGGCTACGTCAGGCTCCCGCCGCCTCGAACAGGCGCACCGGCTGGTGGCTTAAAACGCTCGACGTACTTTCGATAAGCCTCGACCTCACCCGAGGCGCGTCCTTCATCCCAGCCTAAGAACTTCTGTGCAAGGCGCGCGGCACCGTCCAGGGCGTCGAGCCCGAGCTCACTGTTGAGCCCGACCATCGTGCGGCGCATCAGGCAGTCGGCGAGCGTCTCGGCCAACTCCTCGCGGAAGGCGTGGACGACCTCCGCGCCGATTGAGCCGGTCTCTTCGCTGATGACCTGAGAGAGTTCCGCGTCCGTCTGCGCGAGCCGCAGGACTTCCGACGCCCGCGCGCCGTAGACCTTCAGGAGCCTCGCGGTGCTAACGGGCGGGAGCGTGCTCCGCGCGGCGAAGTCATGCTTGAATTGCTCGAAGTCTTCGACGGCGGCGCCGGGCAGCGGCACGTCGGCGGTCTCGCAGGGCGGGGGATTCCTGCCGAGCGCGCGGAAGATTAAATCGACCGCGCCTTCGGCCAGCGCGCGGTAGGTCGTGAGCTTGCCGCCGACGATTGAGAAGAGGCCGCGCACGCTCGCGGGTCTGATGAAGTGTCGGCGGGTGATGCCGCCCTCCCGCCCTTCGGCGACGTACGGGAGCGGGCGCACGCCCGAGTAGGTGTAGAGCACGTCCGCTCGCGTGAGACGGGCCGAGGGCAAGACGCGGTTCGTCTCGCGCACGAGATATTCGACTTCGCTCTCGTCCGCCTCGACGCGGTCGAGGTCGCCCACGTAACGCTCGTCGGTCGTCCCAATCAAGAGCTTCTCGTCCCAGGGCACGACGAAGAAGGGGCGGCCGTCTTCGGCGGCCTCGGCGTAGACGGCCGCGCGCGGCGCACCTTTGAAGGCACGAACGACGACGTGGCTGCCCTTCGTCCCGCCGATCAATTTCTCGCCCCCCGCGGGCGAGCCTTCCAGTACCTCGTCAACCCAGGGGCCGGCGGCGTTGAGGACGACCGCCGCACGCGCCTCTTGCGTCCCGCCGCCGAGGAGGTCTTTGAAGACGACGCCGCGCACGGCGCCGCCTTCGACCATCAAGCGCTCGACGCGCGCGTACGTTAGGACGTGTGCGCCGCGCGCGCGTGCGTCGAGCGCGTTCTCGACCGCGAGGCGTTCGGCGTACTCGGCCTGCGCGTCGTAGAAGAGCGCAGCGCCGCGCAGGCCCTCGGAGTTAAGTCCGGGCGCGTGCCCGAGCGCTTCGGACGGCGAGAGCATCCGGTGGCGCGGGAGCGACTTGGACGAAGAGAGCAGGTCGTAGGCGAGCATCCCGGCGCGGATGGTGAGGCGTCCCCGCCGCCGCCCCGCGTAGACGGGGACGAGCAGCGGGAGCGGGCGGATGAGGTGCGGGGCGACCTTGCGCAAAAGCGTCTCGCGCTCGCGCAGAGACTCGCGCACGAGCCCGACCTCGCCGTGTTCGAGGTAGCGCAGCCCGCCGTGAATCAGGCGCGTCGAGCTGGCGGTCGTCCCCGCCGCGAGGTCGCCCTTGTCGAGCAGAAGCACGCGCAAGCCCCGCATCGCCGCGTCGCGCGCCACCCCGCACCCGTTCACACCGGCGCCGACGACGACGGCGTCGAATGACTCACCCGAAATCTCTTGTAGGACTCGTTCCCGCATCGTTGACGCTTGAGAAGCCGCGCGCGAGCCTTTATCCTCGGCCGGCCGTCTCAACTTCAGTTTACTAGAAACAGACCGGAGCCTTTATCTTGCACAGGGCACGATTCGAAGCTTTCATCAACAGGGCGGCGGCACTCGCCGTCACGTTGCTCCTGCTCCTCTCGGCCGCCGCGGGCGCTCGGGCCAACATGGCCGAGCGCCAGCCAGCCTCGCGCCCCGGCGACGCCCCGCGCGAGCCCGCGGGCGGGCTGAAGTCCGAGCGCATCCTGAGCGAGACGCTTGTGCTGGACATGCGGCCGCTGAAGGAGCGGCGCCCCGCCGTGGTCGAGGCGACGTACGTCGTTAACAACGACGCGGGCGAGCACAATCTCGAACTCGTCTTCGTCGCCGCGTCGATGCGGCCGGGCGCGGCCTGGGTCTGGAAGGGCTATAAGTGGTCGCCCGTCCCGGGGCAACCGGAGGCGGAGCGCGGCGTGTGGCTCGACGGGCGGCCCGTGGAGGCGAGCGCCGCCGCGGACGAGACCGGGCTCCCCGCGGCCTGGGCGCCGCCGTCCACGACGCCGGGACTTAAGCCGGGGCAGGGCGAACTCCCTTTCAAGTCCGAAGGCGACGGGACGCTCTCGTTCCGCGTCACGCTCACGCCCGGGCGGCACGAGCTGCGCGTGCGCTACGAAGCGCGGCCGGGCGCCTATGCCGACGCGAGGTCTGACGCCGTCTACTGGCAGCTCGGCTACGTGCTTTCGCCCGCGCGCGAGTGGGCGGGCTTCGGCGGGTTGGACGCGAAGGTGCTGCTGCCCGCGGGCTGGAGCGCTGCGTCGCGGCCCGAGATGCGGCGCGAGGGCGACGCACTGGTCGCTCACTGGGACGGGCTGCCCGCGGACACACTCGCCGTCACCGCGCAGACGAACGAGAAAACTCTCTACGACCCGGGAGTCTTCTGGACGGCGCTGCTCATCCTCGGGGCTTTGTTCACGGCGCCCGCCGCGTTCGCGGGCTGGAAGCTCGGCAAGTGGCTCGGCCGCCGCGGGCGCACGAGCATGTGGGGCCTGCTCGCCTCGCCCCTCGTCGCCTTCACCCTCTACGCGCTCTCCTACGTTATCGCTTCGGCGCTGAGCGCGCCGCGCGCGCCGGGGCAGGCGGCCTTCAACCAGGTCGGCGACTACGGCCTCATCGTCACCTTCTTCATCTTCCTCGCCGTCACCGCCTGGCACTTCCTCGTCGCGCAGGTCACGACATACATCGCGCGCCGCCGCGCCGCAGAGGTGAAGTGATGAATGATGAGTGATGAATGATGAATGAGAAGCGGCGTGCTCTTTATTCATCATTCATCACTCATCACTTCTTCATTCCTCCTCACGCTCCCAACCCTTCGCGCGTTCGACGGCGCGGAGCCAGCGGCGGTGGAGGCGTTCGCGTTCGTCGTCGGGCATCCGCGGCTCGTAGCGGCGCGCGACGCGCCAGCGCGCGGCGATCTCGCGGCGGTCTTGCCAGAAGCCGACGGCGAGCCCGGCGAGGTAGGCCGCGCCCGCGGCCGTCGTCTCTGTGACCTCTGGCACCTCGACCGCGACGCCGAGGATGTCCGCCTGAAACTGCATGAGGAACCCGTTGCAGACCGCCCCGCCGTCAACGCGCAGGTCTTTTAAGGGCACGCCCGAGTCGCGCTCCATCACAGAGGCCACGTCGCGCGTCTGGTAGCACATGGCTTCGAGCGCGGCGCGCGCGAGGTGCGCGCGGGTCGTGCCGCGCGTCAGGCCGACGACCGCGCCGCGCGCGTAAGCGTCCCAGTGCGGCGCACCCAGGCCCGCCAGAGCGGGGACGAAGTAGACGCCCTCGTTCGAGTCGAGCGAACGCGCGAGCGCCTCGGTCTCGTCCGCGCTCTCGATGATGCCGAGCCCGTCGCGGAGCCACTGCACGGCCGCGCCCGTGACGAAGATCGAGCCTTCGAGCGCGTACTCCGCGGGCTCTTTATCTAATTGCCACGCGACCGTCGTCAAAAGTCCGGCGCGGCTCGCGACGGGCGCGGCGCCCGTGTTCATCAGCAGGAAGGAGCCCGTGCCGTACGTGTTCTTCGCCGCGCCCGGCTCGTAGCAGGCTTGGCCGAAGAGCGCTGCCTGCTGGTCGCCCGCGAGCCCCGCGACGGGCACGCGCGCGCCGAAGAAGGCGGCCGGGTCTGTGTGGCCGTAGACGAAGGACGAAGGCAAGACTTCGGGCAGCGCCGCGCGCGGCACGTCGAAGAGGGCGAGCAGCTCTTCGTCCCACACGAGCCGTCTGATGTCGTAGAGGAGCGTGCGCGAGGCGTTCGAAGGGTCTGTGACGTGCGCGCGCCCGCCGGTCAGCTTCCAGACGAGCCACGAGTCAACGGTGCCGAAGGCGACTTCCCCGCCCGCCGCGCGCCCGCGTAAGCCCTCCGTGTGGTCGAGCAGCCAGCGCAGCTTCGTGCCCGAGAAGTAAGGGTCGAGCACGAGGCCCGTCTTCGCGCGAATCGAATCTTCCAGCCCGCGCGCCTTCAGCTCGTCGCACATGGCGGCCGTCCGCCTGTCCTGCCAGACGACGGCACGCGCGACGGGACGCGAGGTCGAGCGCTCCCACGCGACGACCGTCTCGCGCTGGTTCGTGATGCCGACGGCGCGCAGGCTCCGCGCCTCGACGCCGGCCGCTTTCAAAGCGTCGGCCACCGCCCCGAGGCTCACGCGCCAGATTTCGTCCGCGTCGTGTTCGACCCAGCCGGGGCGCGGGTAGTGCTGCGTGAACTCCGAGTAGCCGCGGCCGCGCACGCGGCAATCCTGGTCGAAGACGAGGGCCGTCGTCCCCGTCGTCCCCTGGTCAATCGAGAGCACAAAGCCGTCCATCTTTCCTCCCCGCCGGCCGTTGTCCGCCGTCCCGCGAGAGTGTAATATACGCCCACGCGTTTTCGGACAAGGCTGCACAAGTAACCTCATCCGTCACGGGAAATACGTTATCGGAGAAACGGATTCGGACATGAAAGACCACAACGACTTTTTTGACGAGATGATCGACGTTGACGACGAGTCGGACGGCGAGCCGGCCGAGTTCCTCGAGGAGGAGGACGACTACGAGTTCGACGACGAAGAAGAGGACGAGGGGGGCGAAGACGACGGCGCGACGGTCGTCCGCACGGCCGTCCTCCAGAAGAATGACATGCTGGCGCTGCTCTCTTTGAAGGCCGCGCCCGACGGCGGCCAGCTCGTCCGCTACGACCCGCGCCAGAGCCTCCCCTCCCTGCGCCGCTACGAGTCGGAGGAGGAGGCGCGCCGTTGGTACGCGCGCAGCCTCGCCACCAGCCGGAAGAACGGCTGGGCGGTCGTCTACGACGGCGCGCCGCTCATCGGCTAGTGGTCGGAGTTCAGAGTTCAGAGGCTAGTTAGGAGTTTGCCTCCTGACTGGCCTCTTGCCTTTTCCATCAACTCGGGAGACGAACGATGATTCTCATCACGGGAGCGACGGGGACGACGGGCAGGGAAGTCGTTGCAGAGTTGCGCAGGCTCGGGGCGCGGGACGTGCGCGCGCTCGTGCGCGACCCGGCGCGCGCGGACTTCATCCGCGAGGCCGGCTTCGAGGCGGTCGCGGGCGACTTCGAAAAGCCCGAGACGCTCGGCCCGGCGCTCGAAGGCGTCGAGCGCGCGCTGCTGCTCACGCCGCCCACGCCCGACACGGTCACGCATCAACGCGAGTTCATCCTGGCCGCCGCCGCCGCGGGCGTCCGGCACGTCGTCAAGCTCTCGGCCGTCGGCGCCGACGCGGACGCGCCCGAAGGCTTCGGCAAGTGGCACGGCCAGTCGGAGAACTTGCTGAAGTCCTCCGGCCTCAAGTGGACGATCCTTCGGCCGAACTTCTTCATGCAGAACCTGCTCGGGCAGGCGGGGCAGATCGCTTCGACGGGCAGCATCTTCCAGCCGGTCGGCGACGCGCGCGCCAGCTTCATCGACGCGCGCGACATCGCGGCCGTCGCCGCCCGCACGCTCACAGAGGACGGGCACGAGGGGCAGACCTACGTCCTGACCGGCCCCGAGGCTTTGTCGTACCACGAAGTCGCGGCGAAGCTCTCGGAGGCGACGGGCCGAAGCATCAACTACGTCCCCATCTCGCCCGAGCAGTTCCGCGCGGGCGCGCTCGGCGCGGGCCTGCCCGAGTGGCTGGTCTCGGCGCTCGAACGTTTGAACGAAATCTTCGCCGCCGGCCACGCCGCCGGGGTGACGGACGCCGTCCGTCGCGTCGGCCAAACAGAGCCCACGCCGTTCGACCAATTCGCACGCGACCACGCCGCCGCTTTTAAAGGCGAGTGAGGGAAGAGACGATGAAGGCGATTCGCATTCACGAGTTCGGCGGGCCTGACGTGTTGAAGGTTGAAGACGTGCCGGAGCCTTCGCCCGCGGCGGGGCAGGTGCTCGTGCGCGTGCGCGCGGCGGGCGTGAACCCCGTTGACACGTACATCAGGAGCGGCGTGCACGCGGTCAAGCCCAAGCTCCCTTACACGCCGGGGCTCGACGCGGCGGGCGAGGTCGAGGCCGCGGGCGAGGGCGTCACGCGCTTCTCCGCGGGGCAGAGGGTCTACACGGCGGGGAGCCTGACCGGCACTTACGCCGAGCTCGCGCTCTGCGAAGAGTCGCAGTGTCATGCGCTCCCCGAGCGCGTCACCTTCGCGCAGGGCGCGGCCGTGTTCACGCCTTACGTGACGGCGTACCGCGCGCTCTTCAACCGCGCGAATGCCAGGCCGGGCGAGACCGTCTTCGTGCACGGCGCGAGCGGCGGCGTCGGCACGGCGGCCGTGCAACTCGCGCGCGCCGCGGGCCTGCGCGTCGTGGGCACGGCGGGGACGGAGGAGGGGCGCCGGCTCGTGCTCGAACAGGGCGCGCACGAGGTGCTCGACCACCGCGCGCCGGACTACCTCGAACAACTCGGCGCGCTGACGGGCGGGCGCGGCGCCGACGTGATTCTTGAGATGCTGGCGAACGTGAACTTAGACCGCGACCTCGGCGCGCTGGCACTCGGGGGCCGCGTGGTCGTCATCGGCTCGCGCGGCACGGTCGAGATCAACCCGCGGCAGGCGATGACGCGCGACGCGGCCATCCTCGGCATGACGCTCTTCAACGCTTCGCCGCAGGAGCTTGCGAGCATCCACGCGGCGCTCGGCGCGGGGCTCGAAGCCGGGACGCTGCGCCCCGTGGTCGGGCGCGAGCTGCCGCTTGCGGAGGCCGCGCGCGCGCACGAGGAGGTCTTGAAGCCCGGCGCTTACGGCAAGATAGTTCTGGTTCCCTGAACCTACGAGGCGGTAGCCCGACCGTCAGCGAGGGCGTCCGTCTTTCAACAACCCGCCCCACGACAGTGGCGAAGTCCTTCCTCATAGACGGGCCTTCGCCACGCACTTCGACGTGTGAACTCAATGGAAACTACCTGTCCTCACTGCGGCGAGGGGGACATAAACAAGACCGCGACCTCGTGCCCTTCGTGTGGAGAGAGCCTGGGCGGCGGCAGGCCCGCGCGGCGCGCGCGCGAGTACGACAGCTACGCGGTCGGGAGGCGCGTGCTCAGGCTCGCGCCCGCGTGGCTGCTCCTGGTCGTCGTAGCCTTCGGGCTCGCGCTGCTCCTCTTCAGTTGGGTGGGACGGCGCGGCGACACTTCGGACGACGGTGCTTTCAGGAACGAGGCGACCAATCAGACGGCGGTGACGCCCGAAGGAGCCCACGCGGCCGCCTCGCCTTTGCAGACGGCGCCGGCCGCGGGCGCGACCCCCGCCAAGACGCCCGAGATAAAGAACGCGGTTGCCGTCCCGGACGAGGCCGGCTCGTACTCGGTGCAGGTCGGGGCGTTCGCGGACGTCTCGCAGGCGAACGAGCAGGTGTCGCGCTTGAGGGCGGCGGGTTTCGAGGCGCGCGTGGTCGAGGCGTCCGAGGTGACGCGCTTCCGCTTCCAGGTGCGCAGCGGGCTCTACGCGACGCGCGAGGCGGCGGCGCGCCTCGCATCCGATTTACACGCGCGCGGCGTCGCGGGCGAGACCGTCATCGTCGAGCCGGAGAAGAGGTGATGAGTCGCGGCCCGTGGGTGGCGGGACTTTGATTAACAACAGAGACACAGAGGCACAGCTTGATGTCTTATGACTTCAAAGCTGTGCCTCTGTGTCTCTGTGGTTTGAATTTTTACTTAAAGCAGTTAGGCGACGAAGACGCGCTTGCCGTTCGCCTGCGGGTTCGCGATGCGGGCGGGCGCGGCGAGGGCGCCGTAGGTCTCGGCGATGATCCTCTCGGCGCCGTCGGCGTTGACCGGCTTGGAGAAGAAGTAGCCCTGTCCGTTCTCGCACCCGAGCTTCTGTAGAATCACGAGCTGCTCGTTCGTCTCGACGCCCTCGGCCACCACGTCCATCCCCAGGTTCTGCGCGAGCACGACGATGGTGCGGACGATCTCGACGTTCTCGTTGTTCTCCGACATGCGGGTGACGAACGAGCGGTCGATCTTCAGGGTGTCAATGGGGAAGCGGTGCAGGTAGCTCAAAGAGGAGTAGCCCGTCCCGAAGTCATCAATGGCGAGCTTAACGCCGAGGCCCCGGAGCTGGCGCAGCATCTCGGTCGCCGTGTCCACGTTCTCCATGACGACCGACTCGGTGATTTCGAGCTTGACCGACTGCGGCTTGACGCCCGTCTCCTGCAAGATCATGGCGAAGGTGCTGATGAGCGTCTCCTGCGTGAACTGCTTGCTCGACAGGTTGACCGTGATGAAGAGCGGGTGGTCGAGCGGGAACATCTTCTGCCAGCCGTGCATCTGGCGGCACGCCTCGCGCATGACCCACTCGCCGAGCGGGACGATCATGCCCGTCTCCTCGGCCACGGGGATGAAGTCCATCGGCGAGATGAAGCCGCGCTCCGGGTGCTGCCAGCGCACCAGCGCCTCGAAGCCGCGCAGTTGGAAGTTGTCGAGCGCGACGATGGGCTGGTAGTGGAGGATGAATTCGTCGCGCTCAAGCGCGCGCCGCATGTCGGTCTCCATCTGCAAGAGGTTGATGGCGCGCGCGTGCATCGCCTTGTCGAAGATTTCGTAGCGCGCTTTGCCCATCGACTTGGCGCGGTACATGGCGGTGTCGGCGTCGCGCAGGATGTCCTCGGCGCGCTCGTAGCCGGTGGCCGAGGGCGCGATGCCCATGCTCACGGTCGTGAAGACCTCGCGGCCGCTGAGGTTGAAGGGGACGGAGAGTTCCTTCTGGACGCGCTCGGCGACCTGGATGGACTCGGTCTCGTCCGTGATGTCCTCGATGAGCACGGTGAACTCGTCGCCGCCCAATCTGGCGACGGTGTCGCCGGGCCGGAGGTTCTTCTTCAGGCGGTCGGCGATGCCGACGAGGAGCTGGTCGCCGATGGTGTGGCCGAGCGAGTCGTTGATGACCTTGAAGCGGTCGAGGTCGAGGTAGAGGACGGCGAACCTGGTCGAGGCGTTGCGGCGCGAGCGCGCGATGGCGAGCTTGAGGTGATCCATGAAGAGCGCGCGGTTCGGCAGGCCCGTGAGCGCGTCGTGGAAGGCGTCGTGGTGCAACTGCTGCTCGGCCAGCTTGCGGTCGGTGATGTCCTGAATCTGGAAGATGAGGTGGACGGATTTGCTGTACTGGTCGCGCACGAGCGAGACGCTCCAGTGCACCCAGACTTCGTGGCCGGACTTGTGGATATAGCGCTTCTCCATCTGCGACGCCGACACCTTGCCCTTGAGCAGTTGGCCGATGTTCGAGAGCGCCGTTGGGAGGTCGTCAGGGTGCGTGACGGAGAGGAAGTCGGTCAGCAGCAGCTCCTCTTCGGCGTAGCCGAGTATCTGACACAGGCTGCGGTTGACCTGGAGCCAGCGCCCCTCGGTCGAGACGAGCGCCATGCCGATGGCCGCGTAGTCGAAGGCCGAGCGGAAGCGGTCGGCCTCCGGGAGCTTGTGCTGCGGGGCCTCTGCGGCTGACAGCGCGCGCCCGGCGTTGAGCTTCGCGCGCAACGCCGTCGCCAAAAGGCACGCGAGCGCGCCCGCCGCGACCGAAATCTCGACCCCCGCGAAGCGCACGCCCAGGGCGGCGGCGAAGGCGGCGAGGAGCGCCGCGGCGTTCCCCACCACCTGCCAGAAGAAGAGGCGCGCGCCGTCCTGCCAGGCCGAGAGGTTCATGCGGTACGACCCGCCGAAGGCCGCCAGGCCGGCGTTGCAGAAGGAGAGCACGAGCACCGCCGCGCACGCGGCGTTGAGCATGGCGGGCGTGGGCCAGCCCTCGGTCAACCCCGAAAGCGGCCCGGCCGTCAGCCTCAGCGTCCAGACGGCGAGCGTGGCCGCGAACGCCGCCGCGCCCGCGCGGAAGCCGACCGACCGCCACCCGCGCCCCTCCGGCAGCGCGCAACAGAACGCGACGAGCGCCGCCAGGAGGACGCCGACCTCCCCCTCGAAGAGCAGCATCGAGAGGAAGACGAACCCTTCGGCGAAAGGGAAGTGCCAGCCGCCCGCCGGCCGCGCGTCGTAGCGCGCCGAGACCTGCACGGCCAGCAGTGCCAACAGCACGACGGGGAAGCCGAGCTGCCCGAACGGCAGCCAGAAGGCGGCCGCGAGCAGCGCGACGCCACCCAGGACGAGCACCGCGTTGACGAACTGCTGTGGGAAACGCTGCCCTTCGTTGATCTCTATGGTCATGTCTGTAAAGAGGGGTTCCCGTCTGTTCTTCAAGAGGGTTTCGCGCGGGGCGGCGCGGCCGCGGCCATCGGGAGAGTCAAATGCGATGCCAGAAGGGGGCCGAGGCGCTCTCTTTAAATATCTAAGCAAAAAGCCGTTTAGGTCTGAAGCGACTCTCTGCGGCGGGTCAGGCTTCGGTCAGTGTGACGTGCGCGTGGCGAGCAATCTGACGGCTATTCTCTTCAAGCTCTGTTCAGACGGCCGGCGTGGAGTGAGTCGGCGGCAAGTGTTGCGCGGGCGGGGAACGCCCAAAATCATCCTAGCACACGGGTTGGAGGTTTGAGGAGATGTTTTTTTAGTACGCTAACGGACGCCGGCCGTCGTCTGCCAGGCGTAGTAGAGGCCGAACAGGATGCTCGTCGCGCCCGCGAGCAGGCGGACGGGGGTGTCCACGCGGCGGAATCGTTGGGCCGTGAGGACGAAGGGCAGGCCGATGAGCGTGCTCATCAGAAGCATGCCGCCGATGGAGCCCACGCCGAAGACGAGGAGGTAGGCGAACCCCAGCAGTTTCGACCCGCCGCGCAGAACCTCATCCCCAAGAATGATAAGCACCAGCGCGGCCGACCCCGCCAGCCCGTGCACCGCGCCGACCGCCAAGGGGCGCCAGCCCCAGAGCCCTCGGTGCCACGCGTGCGAGACGGCGTGCGCGTCCGCGGCGTCGTGCGCGTCCTGGCGGCCGTGAAAGTGGAGGTGCGTGTGCGTCCGCCCGCCGTGCGTGTGCGCGTGGACGTGCACGTCGCGCCGGTCGCGGAGCACGAGGTAGAGGATGCGCGTGCCGAGCAGCACGATCATCAGCGCTACCGCGAGTTCGAGCGCCGTCGCGACCCGCGCGGGCACCGGGACGCGCAGGGCGATGAGCACGGCGCCCGCGACGAAGAGCGACGCCGTGTGCCCCAGCCCCCACAGCGCCCCGACCGCGGCCGAGCGCCAGAGCGAGCGGTTTTCGCTGACGATGGTCGAGACGGCCACCAAATGGTCGGCCTCGGTCGCGTGCTTGAGCCCGAGCACGAAGCCGAGGCCGAGAAGGGGGAGGGCCGAGTCCATGCGGACATCTTATACTCCGTTTCTCAGTCCGAAGTAAGTGCGGGGCGGCGGCCCCCTCCTCAAACCCCGAGACTGAATCGGTTCAAACTGACAGACGCGGGGTCTTCAGCCTGACCGGCCGCCTGACCGTACGAATCCGCGCAAGTCTAAATTCCCCTGCAAAAGTGGAAGTTCGAGCATGAAAGTGCTCGGGCACGGCCGTTGCCAAAGTCCGGGCGTGCGGGCGGTACTTTCTCTTCGTTTGCCGCCTTCATCGGTTTGAAAGTTTTCGAAGTGAACCCTCGTCCCTCGGAGAGCCCGATGAATTACCGAACACCCTCGCGGGTCGCGACTCTGCTGGCAATCTTCTCCCTGCTCGCACACCTGTGCGTCGGCACGGTCGGGAGCGCAGCCGGCGGCGCCAAGAAAGAGAAGGCGTCTGAGCCCCCAGCAAAAATCTCGAACAAACTGCGCGAGCGCCTGCGCCGTTCGGGCGGGTCGAACGCGAGCGGGTCGGGTGAGACGGCGCAGGTCATCCTGCAACTGAACGGCAAGCCTTCGGGGCGGCTCAACGCGCTGCTCAACCGCACCGGCGTCCACGTGCGCGCCAGGCACGAAAACTTCGACACGCTCGCGCTCGACCTCCCGCTCGCAGCGGTCGATGAACTCTCCACCCTCGACGAGGTGCATTTCGTCTCGACCGACGAGAACGTCGTCTCGGCCGGGCACGTCGTGACGACCACGGGGACTGAGATGATCCGCAACGCCGGGCTCGTCTCCGGCCTCCTCGGCCAGACCCTGGACGGCACGGGCGTCGGCATCGCCATCGTGGACTCCGGGATGGACGTTTCGCACAAGGCTTTCGCCCTGAAGCTCGACCTCTCGGGGAGCCGCGTCAAGTTCAAGAAGGATTTCACGGGCGAGGGCAAAACGGACAAAGACTTCTACGGGCACGGCACGCACGTCGCCGCCTCGGCCGCGGGGTTGAGCACGGTCTCGGGCGGCGCCTACGAGGGGATCGCCAAGGGCGCCGACCTCATCAACCTGCGCGTGCTCGACTCGCTGGGGCGCGGCCGCATCTCCGACCTGCTGAGCGCGCTCAGCTGGATTCTCAGCCCCGTTGACCCGAGCAAGCCGCTCAGCTCTTCCAACCCGACGAACGCGACGAGGTACAACATCCGCGTCGTCAACATGAGCCTCGGCGCACCGGCCGTTGACTCGTACCGCGTAGACCCTCTGTGCCTGGCCGTGCGCAAGCTGGTTGACGCCGGCATCGTGGTCGTGGCCGCCGCCGGCAACAACGGCAAGGACGCCTCGGGCGCGAAGCTCTACGGCGCCATCCACTCGCCCGGCGACGAGCCCTCGGCCATCACCGTCGGCGCGACCAACACCTTCGGCACCGACGCGCGCGACGACGACGGCATCGCCACCTACAGCTCGCGCGGCCCGACCCGCGGCTCCTGGGTGGACGCGGCCGGCGCGCGCCAGTTCGACAACCTCGTCAAGCCCGACCTGTGCGCCCCCGGCAACAAACTCATCTACGCCGAAGCCGACGACGGCGGCGGCAACGTGAACAACCTCGTCAAGCAGAACCCGAAGCTCGACTCGGGGCTGGTCGATTCCGACAACCGGCGCCTGATGTACCTGTCGGGCACGTCGATGGCGACGCCGCTCGTCGCGGGCGCGGCCGCCCTGATGCTCCAGGCCAACCCGAAACTGACGCCGAACATGGTGAAGATGATCCTCATGTACACGGCGCAGCCGCTCCCGGGCTTCAACACGCTGGAGCAGGGCGCCGGGGAGTTGAACGTCGAAGGCGCCATCCGCCTGGCGAAGCTCGTCCGCACAGACCTGAACGCCTCGACCCCGCTCGGCGCGCCGCTCCTGACGGGCGCGGCGCCGACCCCTTCGACGACCGTCGCCGGCTACACCTTCCCCTGGGCGCAGGGGCTCGTCCTCGACTACGGCTACGCGACGGGCGGCGAGCTGTTAACGAAGTACCAGAAGGTCTACGGCACCGGCTTCCTCCTGAGCGACGGGATGCTCCTCGGCGCCGACGGCCATCTGATGAGTGACGGCACGATCTGGACGAGCAGCGTCGCGTTCGGCGACGGCGTCAGCCTGAGCGACGGCTCGCCCCTCTTCGGCGGCGAGCGCCTGTTCGGCGACGGGATGTTCTTCGGCGACGGCCACCTGATGAGCGACGGGCACCTCATGAGCGACGGCCACTTGATGAGCGACGGCCACCTCATGAGTGACTCGGTCATGTTCGGGGACGGCATCCTTTTGTCGGACACCGCCCTCTTCGGCGACACGATCCTCTTCGGCGACGCGAACATCGCGGCGCAGTCGGCGCAGATGGAGGGCGACAACACCACCTGCATGCAGTAGGCTTCTCGACCTGAGGCCGCGCGGCGCGACTTGTCCCAACTCGCACGCGCCGCGCGGCCTTCAAACACGGACACACCCCTCACCCTGCCGCCCGGGAACTCCGCCGGGACGAGGGTGCCAGATGGACTCGCCAGGGCCGCACCGCCACACACAGACCTACTTCCGCCTTCTGATCGCCGCCGGGGGCGCGGTGCTCGCGTGCGCGCTCTGGCGCCTGCCGGCCGCGCGTTTGGACTTCTACTTCCTGCTGCTCTGCATCCTCTCGCTCCTCATCGGCGCGCGCATCACGGTCAAGATTCCGCGCCTCAGCTCGCACATCTCCGTCTCCGACACGTTCGTCCTGCTCGCCGTCCTGCTCTGCGGCGGCGAGGCGGCCGTCCTGCTGGCGGCGCTCGACGGCTTCAGCTCGACGCTGCGCCTGTCGCGCCGCCCGCAGACCTTCCTCGCCAACATGGCCGTCACCGCGCTCTCGACCTCCGTGACGGTCTGGACGCTGCGCCTCTGCTTCGGCCCGGTCGAGGGGTTGGCGTCCGGCCCGGCGCACGTCTTCGTGTTGGGCCTCTGCGTGATGGCGGTGACGCAGTACGCGGTCAACTCCTCGCTCGTCGCCGCCGGCATGGCCCTCAAGACGGGGCAGGCGCTCTGGGAGACGTGGCGCAAGTATTACCACTGGACTTCGGTCACGTACTTCGTCGGCGTGGCGGCCACGGGGATCATCGCCAAACTCGTCGGCGTCGCGGGCTTCACCGCCTTCGTCGTCGCGACGCCGTTGGTCGCCGTCGTCTATCTGGCCTACCAGACCTACCTGAAGAACATCGAGACGGTCGAGCGCCACGTCGCCGCGCTGCGCGAATCGGAGGAGCGCTTCCGCTCGGCCTTCGACTACGCGGCCATCGGCATGGCCCTGGTCTCTGCGGAGGGGCGCTGGCTTCAGGTCAACCGCTCCCTCTGCGACATCCTCGGTTACGACGAGCAGGAGCTGCTCGGGATGACCTTCCAGGAGATCACGCACCCGGACGAGCTGACCTCGGTGCGCGCGCACGTCTCCCAGATGCTCGAAGGCCGGCTGCCGACCTGCCACACGGAGAAGCGCTACATCCACAAGGACGGCCACGTCGTCTGGATTTACCTGAGCATCTCGCGCGTCGGCGGCGGGCCGAGCGCCGGCTCGCGCCTCATCTTCCAGATACAGGACATCACCGACCGCAAGCAGGCCGAGCGCCAGCTCTTGCACGACGCCTTCCACGACGCCCTGACGGGACTCTCGAACCGCGCGCTCTTCATCGACCGCCTCAAGCTCGCGCTCGCGCGCCACAAGCGGCTCGGCGCCGACCACTTCGCCGTCCTCTTCCTCGACCTCGACCGCTTCAAAGTCATCAACGATAGCTTGGGCCACGCCATCGGCGACCAGCTCCTCGTCGGCATCGCGCGCCGGCTCGAAACCTGCCTGCGCCCCGGCGACACGGTCGCGCGCCTCGGCGGCGACGAGTTCACCATCCTGCTCGAAGACGTGACGGCCACGCGCGAGGTGACGGCCATCGCGAAGCGCATCCAGAAGGAGCTGGCGCTCCCGTTCAACCTCGGCGGCCACGAGGTCTACACGACGGCGAGCATCGGCATCGCCCCCTCGACCACGGGCTACGAGCGGCCGGACGACATCCTGCGCGACGCAGACACGGCGATGTACCGCGCGAAGTCCCTCGGCAAATCGCGCTACGAAATCTTCGACAAGGAGATGCACACGCGCGCCGTCAACCTCCTGCACCTGGAGACAGACCTGCGGCGCGCGTTAGACCGGAGGGAGTTCATGGTCTATTACCAGCCCATCGTCTCCCTGGAGACGGGCGTGGTGCAGGGCTTCGAGGCGCTGCTGCGCTGGCGCCACCCCGTACACGGCTTCATCTCGCCGGTCGAATTCATCCCCGTCGCGGAGGAGACGGGCCTGATCCTCCCGGTCGGCCGCTGGGCGCTCGAAGAGGCGTGCCGGCAGATGCGCGAGTGGCAGTCGCAGTTCCCGCGCGCCGCGGAGATGTACGTGAGCGTCAACCTCTCGGGGCGCCAGTTCGCCAACCCCGAGCTGTGCGAGCAGATCAGGGAGGCGCTTGAGACCTCTGGGCTCAAGCCCGAGAGCCTGAAGCTTGAGATCACCGAGTCGGTCGTGATGGAGAACATCGAGAAGACCATCGAGATGCTCCGGCAGTTGCGCGCGCTCGGCGTCGAGTCGAGCATCGACGACTTCGGCACCGGCTACTCCTCTTTGAGCTACCTGCATCACTTCCCCTCGACGACGCTCAAGGTTGACCGCTCCTTCATCAGCCGCATGGGCGGGGAGGACGAGAACGGCGAGATCGTCCGCACCATCCTCTTGCTCGCGCGCAACCTCGGCATGTGCGTCGTCGCCGAGGGCGTCGAGACCGAGGCACAGCTCGCGCAGCTCCGCGCGCTCTCGTGCGACTACGGCCAGGGCTACCTCTTCTCGAAGGCGGTCAACGCCGCGGCCATCGGCCGCCTCCTCTCCGAAGCCTCGCCCGAGTCTATAAGGGAAGCCAACTCCCAAGGGCTCGCCGGCCTGCGCATGCTCGTCGCGTAATAAAGCAGTAGGCAGTTAAAAGAAAGAGAAAGCAGCCGAAGCAATCTGGGGAGGCGAGATTCGCAACTCGCCTCCCCCGATTATTTCAGGCACCTTCCTGCCTTCAACTGCCTACTGCCATCTGCCTACTGCCTACTGCTCTCCTTCGGCCGGTGGGCGCGGCGGGGTGTACGGGCCTCGCCGCGCCCGTCCGCGGGTCAGGCGGTCGGCTCGGGGGAAGTGGTGGCAACCGCGGCGGCGCGAACGGCGCCGTTGCTGGCGGGCGCAGGCGCGGGCGTCGGCTTGGCCGCGGGCGGCCTGGGCTGTGTCGCGGCGGCGGCGACGGGGCGGGGCGCTTCGGCCTTCGGCGTCTTTGCCGCCTCGGGCCTGGGCTGCGTCTGCATGCGGCAGTTGCCTTCGAAGACGGCGCCCTCCTCGATGACGAGGGCGGGCGTCTGGATGTTGCCGTGCACGCGCGCCGAGCGGCCGAGTTCGACGCGCCCCGTGGCGTTGATGTCGCCGTTGACGGTGCCGTTGATCTTGGCGGAGGCGACCTCGATGTTCGCCTCGACCACGCCGCCCGCGCTTACGATGAGCGAGCCCTTCTCCGAGCGCACGCGCCCCGTGAAGCGGCCGTCGATGCGGAGCATGCCCTTGAACTCGGCGTCGCCGGAGACGACCGTGCCCCCGCCGACGAAGCCGCTCACGACACCCTCGCGCAGGTCGCGCGCCAGCGCCTCCGACTCCGTGACCGCGCGCGGCGCGGAAGGCGTCGCGGTCGCGGCGGGCTGCGCGGGTCGCGCGGGCTGCTCGTAACTGTGCGCGGCGGGCTGCGGTTGATAAGGGTAAGCCTGTGCGGGCGTCGCCGGCGGCGGCTGCAAGGGCTGCGTCGGGGCGGACGGAGACTCAGCGGCCGCGGGTTCGTTGGACTCGACTTTAGGGGAACGTCCCATTCTCAACATCGAAATTATTCCTCCATCCAAAAGGGGTCGGCGCTCGGCGCGCCGCGGGCGCGGGCACAAGTGGCCCGCGGCACACGCGTGCGCCGTCAAGGCGTCGGGTTCTGACTGTTAAGAGAGCTGCAAAACGAGGCAAGAGCATTCGGGAAGAGCAGGGTAATCATATGCCCCGCGCGCGCGAACTGCGTTGCGAAGAGATTATCTTTCGGTTGCGGCGCGCGCGGGGTATGATTCGAGGCGACCCGTTGTTAAAAAACGAAGGCGGTGCTTCACACTTGAGCGTCATCGAGACGGAGCGTTTATCCTTGCGCGAGTTGTCCGGGGCGGACGCGGCGTTCATCCTCGAACTCTTGAACGACCCGGGCTTCATCCGCTTCATCGCCGACCGCGGCGTGCGGACGCTGGAGGGCGCCGCGCGCTACATCGAAGAGCGTTTCGCCGAGAGCTACCGGCAGCACGGCTTCGGCCTGTGGCTGGTCGAGACGAAAGAAGGGAAGGCGCCCGCGGGCATCTGCGGGCTTTTGAAGAGGGGGGCGCCGGTGCCCGGCGTCGAGGTCGGCTACGCCTTCCTCCCTCAGTTCCGCGCGCGGGGCTACGCGTTCGAGGCGGCCTCGGCCTCGGCGGTTTATGCGCGCGACGTGCTCGGCCTGCCGCGCCTCTACGCCGTCGTGAACCCCGACAACGCCAGCTCGATCCGCGTGCTCGAAAAACTCGGCATGAGGTTCGAGCGCGCGGTCAGGCTCACGGGCGAAGAGTTTGATGTCAACCTCTTCTCGACCGACCTTTGAACGCGCGGCGCGGGGGCTTTCATGTTCGAGGTCAAAATCTTCAAAGGGCGTGAGGCGTTCGACGCCGGGCTCGTCGAGCGCGTCGTCGAATTTGACAAGCGGAACATGCGCCGCGCCGCCGCTTCGTCAAATTCATCAACGAGCTAAAAGGTCTGACTCATGCCGACTATGAAGAGAAAGGCGCTGCTCGTCTCGCTCGCCCTCCTGCTGCTCTTAGCTAACTTTCGGGTTGCAGACGCGCGGGCCAAGTTCGTGACGACGCGGGGGAGGGAGTTCGTCGCGCCCGACGGGCGCCCGCTGCTTTTGAAGGGCATCAACCTCGGCAACTGGCTTTTGCCAGAGGGCTACATGTTCAAGTTCAAGACGGCCAACTCGCCGCGCCTCATCGAGACGGTCGTCAACCAGCTCGTCGGCGAGGCGGAGGCTCGCCGCTTCTGGAAAACCTACCGCGACAACTACGTCACGGCCGAAGACATCCGCTTCATCAAGCAGTCCGGCTTCAACTCCGTCCGCGTGCCCTTCAACTACCGCCTCTTCGTCACGGAGGGCGAGCCCGCGCGGCTCGAAGGCGCCGGCTACGAGCTGCTCGACCGCGTCGTCGGCTGGTGCCGGCGCGAGGGGCTCTACGTCATCCTCGACATGCACGCCGCGCCTGGCGGCCAGACCGGCGACAACATCGACGACAGCTTCGGCTACCCCTTCCTCTTCGAGAGCGCGGAGGCGCAGGACTTGACCGTCAACCTCTGGCGGAAGCTGGCCGCGCGCTACGCGCAGGAGCCGGCCGTCCTCGGCTACGACCTGCTCAACGAGCCCGTCGCGCACTACTTCGACGCCGCGCACTTCAACCCGCGGCTCGAACCCTTATACAAAAAGATCGTCGCGGGCATCAGGGAGGTGGACAAGAACCACGTCGTCTTCCTCGGCGGCGCGCAGTGGGACACGAACTTCAAAGTCTTCGGCCCGCCGTTCGACGGCCGTGTGGCCTACACGTTTCATAAATACTGGATGGAGGTGAAGCAGGAGGCCGTGCAGGAGTACGTTGACTTCTCGCGGAAGTACGGCGTGCCGGTCTGGCTGGGCGAGTCGGGCGAGAATAAGGACGAGTGGGTCGCCTCCTTCCGCGAGCTGCTCGAACGCAACCGCATCGGCTGGTGCTTCTGGCCCTACAAGAAGCTCGACGCCGCGTCATGCATCGTCTCAATCAACAAGCCCGCCGACTGGGACGCGGTCGCGGCCTTCGCCGACCACCCGCGCACGACCTTCGAGGACGTGCGGAAGAATCGCCCGCCGCGCGAGCAGGTCGAGCGCGCGCTCGCCGAGTACCTTGAGCAGGTCAAGTTCAGGAACTGCAAGGTCAACGGGGGATACCTGAAGGCGCTCGGCCTGCGCTGAAGCGGGGAACGATTTTGTCCCCGCGCGATTAGAATGGCTCATGTGCGCGATTGAAATTTATACGGCGAGACATAACATCTTTGACACACGCGGTTCGTACGATGTTTGTGGTGGGGCGCATAGTCCCCCGCACAATGTTACAGAGAACGTATTGTGTAAGGAGAAAGTTATGTCAGCCAAAATCAAGTTTCGACGCGTAGCAAGCGAGCTGCTCTCAATCTATCTGAAGCACCAGAGTTGGAAGGCGCACGAAGGATTGTTCATGCCGTTGTCGTTCGAGTCGGAGAGGCCCGCGGCGTCCGTCGCCGTCGAGCAGAGCGCTCGCCGCCTGAGGCGTGCGCTGCGGCGGTTGGCCGGCGTCGAGCTGTCGGCGCGTGAGGCGCGCGCCGTCTGGCCGAGCGTGCTCGAACACAAGTGGTACCTGGGCGAGCATCTGGGGCGCGACGTGGGCCTGCGCGTCGCGGCCGTGGACTTCTTCGAGAACGTCCACCCGGCCCCGCGGCGCGTGCCCGCCCGCGCGCACGGCGGCGGCCTCCCGCCGCGCCTGCCGATGATGATGCCCCTCGGGCAGAGGTCTTAAGTTAAGATTTGAAATTTCAAATTTGAGATTTCAATTTCCCGAACCGGCTGCGTCCGGCCAATGAAAGGCTGGACGCAGCCGGTTCGGCTTCCGAAAAAAGTTCTTGTGTCCGGCCGCGCCCGGATGCTAAGTTCGATGTAGCTCTCGCCGGGAGGGGCTTCCTTGGCCCGCCCGCTTCTCCGTCGGAAAGGCCGCCAGGCCGCTTACCTTTAGCCCTCCACGCCGCACCGGCCACGCCGTGCAAGCGTCACGTCAAACCAAGCTGGAAACCGACCGTCCATCTCCCTTCCGAAGGAGGTTGCCCCGATGCAGCCCCAGCTCATTTCGATCTTGCAGAGTATCGAGCACGGCGACACGCGCGAGTTCGTCCGCGGCGTCTTCGAAGACCTCAGACGCCTCCTCGGCTACCTCGACGGCGTGCGCGAGGCCGTCGGAGCCGACGGCACGGCCGACCAGGCGCACTTCATCTTCGAGGCCGTGCGCTGCGAGGCGCTGGCGACGGCCGGCGGCCTCGACTACTTCTGCGCCTGTCAGGACGCGCCCGACGCGCTCTTCGAAGAGCTGGAGCGCGTGAGCTTCGCCGTGCGCCACGAGCTGCGCGCCGTCTTCGAGCGCCTGCTCCCCTGCGCGCAGGTGTCCGCCGAGGACGGCGAGGCGCGCACGCTCCTCTCCGAAGCGCACGACCTTTTGCGCAACTGCTTCGAGCAGTCCACGGTCTCGCTGGCGCGCACGTTCCGCGCCGACGTGGACGCCGCCGACCTCTTCGAAGACCTCCGGGCCAAGCGCGACAACTCCCTGCGCCTCTACGAAGACCTCGACGCCGTGCTGCGCAGCGCGCGCTTCGCCGAGTGGCACGACGGCGCGGAGGCGCTCGTCAACTTCTCCGAGCGGCTCGAACTCTTCCGCGCCGGGAGCATGCGCCACCTCATGCAGAAGGATCAGGAGACCTGCCAGGGCTTCATCGACGGCCTCACCCTCCCGCTGCTCTGCGACCGCCGTTCGTCGCGGCGCTACCTGCACCGCTTCACCTGCTACCTCGAAATCCTCCTCAAGCACGTCTCCATGCGCTCCGTCCTCGCCGAGACCTCGCTCTGCGCCGCCGCCTGATTGACGGGCAAGAATAACTATTTCCGTATACAGAAGCGGAGGCGCGGCTCGATGAACTGAATCATCGAGCCGCGCCTCCGCTTTTCATCCGTTGATGAGCCGAGCAGGACTCGAACCTGCGACCCGCTGGTTAAAAGCCAGCTGCTCTACCAACTGAGCTATCGGCCCGCGCGTGGGTGATTATAGTGACGGGGTTTCGATTATTCAAACTCACTCCGCCGGGGCGTCGGGCGGCTGCTCCTGGTGGTGGCGCATGAGGGCGCGGAGGGTGGCGGAGTCCTTGTCGGTGAAGCCCGAGAACTCGACGCCGAAGCCCACGTCGCGGAGGTAGTAGAGGACTTCGCCGCGCACCTCCCAC
>Ga0213876_10000093_pt1 | contig 100604 bp, 72 predicted proteins | sample BarmaccomBMRX_R9_FD_160113 | JGI IMG/M metagenome (GOLD analysis project Ga0213876, IMG submission 160113) | Root-associated microbial communities from Barbacenia macrantha in rupestrian grasslands, the National Park of Serra do Cipo, Brazil - RX_R9 | ecosystem: Host-associated > Plants >... | reverse complement strand
AAGTGTGGACGGACCAGAGCAGCAGTCACGCTCGCCGGCGGTGGAGGAGGAGCCAGGGCATCGTCGGGATGGGCCATCTCGACGACATCGAGCACGCGTGAGTCGGCGCTGAGCGTCCGGGCACGGGTCGGCAACATGGCGATGGCAAACTGCCGGACGTCTGACGACGCAAACGGCTCGAGCTGTCCCACATAGGCCCGGGCCAGCGCCTCGGCCGAGGAGTGCGCAAGGTCCGCCGTGACCGACGGGTCGAGCGTCACCAGGTAGCGGCCAACCACCGGCGGGATGCCAGGCGCTGGGTGGAACTTCAACTCTGCGCCTTTCGCGGAGGCTGCAATGACGACGAACGCGGTGACCATCACGGCCATCATCATTGTCGGAACGACTCGGTTCGCTCTGTACATGTCCCGTCCTTTGGCGCTCATTGTGTGCTGTCCTGCAGCTCGCGGAAATGGATGGCTCTGATGGGCGTCGGAGGCGTCGTCGTCAGCGCGTCTGTGTACGGGAACGCCGCTACTCCCGCGAATCCCCGCGCGGCCGTCATCTCTATTCGAAGCGCTTTGAGGTGGGCCGCGCAGATCGGACCGTTCGCGGCGGGAAGTGGAAATAGCTCTGTCGGGTGGCTCGGCGCGTAGTGGTCGTGGATATTCTGCCAGCTCAACTGCGTGGAGCCGCTCGCCGCAAGCACGGCGTTCAGCCCGTTCAGCAGCTCGGTGAGGTGCGCGAATTGAACGGTGGTGACAAACGACTGGAGCGGAGCGAATCTCATGGTGGTAGCCAGATCGGCGGCGCTCCAGTCGGAGACGCCATTGCCTGAGGAATCGACCGAACGGACTCGATACACATAGGTCGTGTTTGGTGTGCGGCCCGGGTCGGCACTGCCACTTGTTGCGGTAAACGGGTTACTACACCCGGGCGAGCAGCGTTGGAGTTGGTAGTGGTCGGCGCCGGTGCTTTGCCATGTGACCGTTATCGAAGTGAGAGAGCCCGTCTGGCCGGGTGTGACGTAGGCGTTCAACCCTGTGGGGACTGGCGGGACAACCGTGATGGTCGCGGCGCGCGTCACCGTGTTAAGCGAATCGCCATAGATCTCGACCCAGACGGAGACGGTCTGCGGCGGATAAAAACCGTAAAACGTCGAAGTGCCGTTACCGGTACTCCCAGAGCCCAGTTGTATCGAAGCGCTTTTGTTGCCCTCTGGTCCCTGCCACCAATTGAAGTTCCTTCCGGTACAGCCGGTTACCGCAACATGCAGCGAAGCCTCGCTGCCAGCATTGATCGTCTGGTTCTGGGGCGGTTCCGTGACCTGAGGCGTACACAACGTGTTCACCGTGATGACGGCCGTGCTGCTGTTGATCGTGGTCGGGCCGGACGAATCGGTCACCTTGACCCAGAAGTTAGTCGTGGACGTCAGCGATCCGGTTGCGTACGTGGCCGCCGTCCCCTGAAGCGGCGTACTGGTGTCGCCGGAGCTTCCGCGGTACCACTGATACGAAATCGTTCCGCAACCATTCACTACGACAGACAGCGCGATTCCCTGGTTCGGCGTGTCCAGGGTTGTGCTTTGCGGTTGTGTTGTGATCGCGGCTGGATCGCAGATTGTGATGACCGTGGTCGCGCTGCTGGCCGAGTTAGTGGTCGAATCGGTGACTCGAACCCAAAACCTCGTGGTTGTTTGCAGCGGGCCGGTCGCGTAGCTCGAACTCGTACCAAGCGGTGCGCTCGTATCGCCTGAACTGCCGCGGTACCACTGGTACGTCAATGTGCCACTGCAGGCTGTTGCGCTCGCGGCCAGAGTGGTGCCCTGGTTGTTCGTGCCGAGTTGCGTGCTCTGTGCGGTTACCGTGGGCGTGGATGGGCCGGAACACGGCGGCGTCGTCCAGCCGGCATAGGCGATCGACTTCGGCCGGGGCATGCCAGAGTCGTCCGGCGTGATGGTGTCGGTGACATTGTTTGAATGCGCCACGCTGCCGAGAGTGCCGTTGGCATTGTAGGCACCCAGAGACGCGAACCCCGTCACACCGGTTAGAAATCCGTTCGTGTATCCGTTCGTCGCAGGTGCCGCGGGAGCCGAACAGGGCGAGAGGCAGGTTGGATAGCCCGGCGCGGTAATGGCACCCATAGAGTCGTAAGCGAACGATTCAATGAATGATTGAAGCGTGGTGGTGCCCTTCTTCACCTCGGTATCACGCTCCGAGGGTAGCCCTGCATCGTTTATGTACTTGTAGGTCTCGGTAACAGCGACATCTCCGGAAACAGGGGCGGGTATGGAGTTGTAGCGAACCGCCGTGACAAGCTTCCCTTTACGGTAGTCGATCGGCGAACCCGTTCCATTCAGGTCGCCGAAGGTGAACGCCTTCACGGGATGGCTTCCGCCGGCATCGCTAACCCCAGTCAATCGCTCGGCTGAATCATACGTAAATGAGAGATCATAAGTCCCGCCCACCGGCCCGGTGCGCTTCTTGCCAGCGTGGCCGCGGGCGTCGTAGGCGGTGTAGGTCGTCGTTCCATTGCCGTCAATGCCCAGCTCCGGATGCTGTTCCGATTGCAAAAATCCACGGCCGTCGTACACGAAGCTTCGGCTCTGTGTATTGCTGCCGGCGACCATCGATACGCCGCTCAAGCGCGCACCGATATCGTAGGTGTACGTAGTAGTACTGTTCGGGGTGGTACCGCTAATCGCCGGTTCGTCCACGGAAGAGAGGCGCCCGAGGCCGTCATAGTGCTCCGTGGTGGCTGAATCGGTATCGGGCGTGGACGACGACGTAGAGATCTTTGTGGTGCGAATGATTTTCGACGTCCCGGTGTAGGCGAAGGTCGTATCTTTCCCGTCGGCCGCCGTGAGTTTCAGAGGCCGGTCGAACGCGTCATACGTGGTCGTGGCCACGTGAGCCGGAGCAAACGCCGGCTGGTAGCCGCTGGTGGTGGTGTACTCCGGCATCGACGTCGCGATGGCGCGTCCAAGAGCGTCGTAGCTGCTATTTACGGTCGACCAGCCGTCCGGCATCTGGCTCTTGGACTGCACCACTCGGCCGAAATCATCAAAGTACGTCCGGCTCTCGGTTAGTGGGCTCGCGCACGTCGTCGCTCCGATCGGACATTGTTTGGCGACGAATGACGCCGGTGTGAATGTCGCGGGCGGCGTCAAACCAGTCGCGACGTTGTATGTGTACTCCGTCCACGCCCGTCCGGCCGGCGTCACTTTCTGGACGCGGCCGGAGGCATCGTAGAGGAACGTCGTTTCCACTTCGCTGGAATCGCGGCTCTTGTAGACTAGACCCGTGTGCGAATCGATGGTCCGGTCTGCCGTCATCCAATTCATCCCGGAGTACTGAGACGACTTGAGCACGCCGGAGTCATACGTGTAGTCCATTTCATAGTCCTGAGTACTCGTCGGCACGGTACACAGATCCGAATAGTTGCTCGGCGACAGGGGATGCTGGTCACCTCCGAACCAATGCTCATCAGCGACGAAGCCCCGGTTCGAGCCGGTGGTCTTCTTCGTGAATGTAGTGACAACGTCATTCGTCGAGGCCGTAAGGGTTGCTCCCGTGTTCTTGTACGTACGCCGCCCCGTCAGAAAACCGGTGGCGTCGAAGCAGGCGTCTACAACGTTGCTGGCGGTCCCCTCCGTCGTGGTTGTGCGATCGTACGTGTCTAGAATCCACGGGGCGCTGCGTCCGATCATCAAACCAAGCTCTCCAGCCTTCCTGCCATTAGCGGTGGAAAACGGGTTGTACCTCGTCGTCACCGTCCGCGATGGGGTTCCTGCGAAGGTGGAGCTGGTGACGTTCGTCCGCAGATGACCGTAGCCGTCGTAGTCGCTGGAGTCCGTGTCCAGGTATTTGCCGCCGTCGTCATGAAAGACTGTCCGGCTTCCGATCACGCGCGGACTGTCGAGGCCACTAATCCCGTCATAGAGGACATACGACGAACGTTTGAGCACTTGTGTACAGTCTGAGGGGCATTCCTTCTGATACTCCTGACTGGATAAGAAGCGGGTTCCGTTCTTTTTCGTGCTGAACGAGGTAAAGGGATAGCCGAAGTTCCTGAAGTCGAAGCCGTCGGGGTTTTCGCGCTGGTCCGTCGGCCAAATGGAGAAGTAGTGAACGCTCTCGTGGCCTTCTGGTGAGGTCACCGCGACCTGCAGCTCCTCAGAAAGGAACTCCTGCTGGTGTGGCCGGCCGGGATCCGGGCACAGAGCATCGACTTGGACGAGTCCGTTGTCAGTGTTCATTGCGTACGTCCATGTGGCCGCCGCCGAAGTCGTTTCGCCCATCTTGAAGTCACTTTTCGATTGGATACGTGGCGTTGCCATTAAATAGGTGTCGCACGAGGTCACAGGAACTAAGTTTGCCTGATACTCGTACTTGCGAGTCCCTCCAGTGGGGAGTTGGACCGAGGCGATCGCGCCCTGGGCGCAGCCAGTGGTGTCCGTGTGATAAGTAAAGCTGTATTTGGAACCGTCGGGAAGCGTCAGCCCCTGCAGAACCGGCACGACTGCGGGAGTCGGCGAAGCTGGGGGAGGGCCCGGATCGTCCCCACAGCCACGAGAAAAGCTGACGTCGCCATAGTCGAAGGTGTACGTCGCGGTCACTGCCGCAGCACCAGGTTCTGAAAAAGCCGTGAGTTCGACCTTGGCGGGTACGCGCTTGTAGTTTTCAAGTCCGTTAGTCCATGTCCTGTAGGTCACCGTCTGCGAGCGGGAATGCGAGTCAGACAATGTCCAGGAGTCGACGAGCCCGTCGGTAATGACGTAGGTGACAGAGAAGGAGTTGCCGAAGGCATCTACAGCTGTGATAAGACGGCCGTGTATATCGAAATTCTGAACCTCACCATTTGGAAAATCGAGCTCGTCTTGCCCATTGGAGAAAACCTTCAGGCGCAGATTGCTCCCGTCGCGAGAGTACAACACCCGCTTCAGTGGGCTGCTGTTGTCGCATATGGAACCGCTTACCGTGCAGTCATATCGTTGTGCAACATCTTCATCATGAAAAGATGGCTGGAATTGGTGTTCGTTCCCAGTGCTGTCGAGGTAGACGAGTTTTGCGCCGTCGCCAGGCGCATCGCCGGAAGGGAGGAGTTGGCCGAGGGACAAGGTCCATCCGAAACCGGCGTTGGAGCGGCGGTCTGGGTACGTGTTGGTATAGACCCGTATCTCCCCCGTCAAGGGATCAGGGTCGGTTGGAAACCGGTCGTAATCCCACACCTTGCTGTTGTAGGAGAGCATGAGTTGATAGCCGAATCCCGGCCCCACCGGATAACTCGGCCCGATCGGCAAATGAATCATCAGATTGCCGTTGAAAAGGTTGACGGTGTCGAGGTTTCCGAACTGGTAAAGCTTATTCGCCGCAACACCCTGTTCAAAATTGGGATGTTGCTGCGCAACTGCCGACGACGCGATGAGCAGCGCGAGAATGGCCAGGCGTTTCATGGCTGCACCTCACGCCCCACCCGGCCGCTCCAGAATTTGAGGTAGACAGGATCGATGAGAATCACCGTGTCATTCGGTGAGAGCTTCCTCGGCGGAGGAGCGCCGTTCGCTGTGAAAGGCGAAAGCTTGCTGAGAAGAACGACTACCTTCCCGGACCTGGCGTCCTCGTCTTTCGATCCGCCGTCATCACTTCTCAGGATCCAGGCACCTCGTCCCGGTGTCACCAGAAGGACAAACACGTCGGCGCGTTCGTGTGCGATCGCGGTCAGGTCTGCTCCGTCGCGCGGAAAGGAGGGCGTCTCCGCCAGTCGTTGCGGTTCAGTCTTGTCGTCGAGCTCCCCGTCGCCCTGCCACGGGGCCTTGACGTCAAACTCCCCTGTCTGGAGGTCAATCGCGCACCACACCGACCTCAAGGGAATCGGGCGTCCGATGTCCCAGGTGACGGTCTTGTTGCCGGGAAGGGCCGAAAGGGTCTTGTCTCGTCGAACGACAGTTGTGACATAGCGCCCCGTCTCGCGCGAGATGCTGAATACCAGGACATCATGTCCCGGCGGAGCGCCTGACACCTGGATCCCTGTACCTGTAAACGAAATACCGAAGCTCGCTGGCTGCGCCCAAGCCGGGCACGCCAGGACGCCTACTATGATGATTGCCCCAAAGATCTTGTTCACCGTCATTTCCCCTATGCAGATCACTGCAGACTCAGCAGAACGAGAATCTCGCCCTCGCCGCTGGCGAGCGGCTCGAGCGCTTTGCCGATTAATGTTCCGGGGCGGTGGAGTTTAACGCCTCCGACGTCGAGCGGCTCGGATTTCATGGCCATGCCGGGACGGTCGCTGGTGACGAGGAGGTCGCCTTTGCGGATCGGCGACTTGGTGGCATCCACGCGGACGCGAACCCGGCCGGTCGTGGCGATTTTCTCTTTCGATGCGCCGGCTACACCGAGGAGCAGGCCGGGATTGGGGGAGACTACTCCCGCTACTCCGGTGTCGTATGCGTGTTTCGATGCTGTGACCGTGTTGCTGACAGCATCGCTGATGACGACAACCGTGCCCGCGGCCATTGCTTCGAATGCGGGCACCCATTCGGCTACGTCCTGATAGTTCGCGTAAATCGTTCCGTTCGCCGTTATGTTCCGTGCCACTATGAGATCGCCGTGCGTCCCGCTCCCGATGTTGACGTCGCCGGCCGAGTTTTGAAGATAGAGGGTATTCGAGGTCGTTTGAATTTTCGGCATGGCCATCGAGCCGATCTGAAGTCCCGCCACGTCGATCTCGCTGTTCAATGCCAAGTTGAGCTTGATTCCATTAGAGACGCCCTGTGTGCTCATGTCCTGGAATTGAATCAGCGAGGCGGATCCGATATCCAGCAGCGACTGCGGCGCGGTTGCGCCGCCGATGCCGATATGGCCTTGTGGATCCACAAATAGTCTTGTGGACTGCGCGTTTGTGCTGTCCGAGTTCAGAAGAACGAGACTGAACGTCGAGGGCGTCGTCGTGTTCGGGCCCCATGACACGATCCGCGCACCATTTGTGCCGAAGCCAATCCAATCAAGCGACGCCGAGCTGGGCGTGATGGTGGTCGTAGCCCCGAGGACCTTCACCGCACCGTTGACCTGAAGCATTTCGGAGGGCTCAGGCAGCCCGGCATTGTTTGGTAGCAGTCCGATGCCGACCCGGCCGACCGAATCGACAAATAGTCTTATCTTGCTCTGATCTGGACCGTTTGGAGCCTTAAGAAGTAGGCTGAACGTCGCGGGCGTGGACGAGTCCGGACCCCAGGCCACGATCCGTGCGCCCTTCGTGCTGCCGCTCATCCAATCGAATGACGCCGAATTCGCCGTGACGTTGGTCGTCGTGCCGAGGACCTTGACCGCCCCATTAACCTGAAGCATCTCCGACGTGTCCGGCGAAACCGGCGCGCCGGTGCCAATCCCGACATGACCGTTGGCCTGCACTCGAAGGAGGTCAGTAGCGCTTGTCGGATTGAATATGTGAAATGCCGAGGTCGTACTGTCACCTACCTTCACGGACACGTCCGGAGATGGGATCACCGCGGTCACCGTAACACCTGTCGTGCCCGGTGAAGGGATCGTCGTCACCGTGTTCGTACCGTTGCTGATCAGTGTTTGCGCATTCACCGAGCCGGCGAGCAGCCCGGCAAACATCAGAATCAAGTAAATCGTCCGAAGTGTTCGCATGGTTCTCTCCTTACTCAGTTCTTCGCGGCCGGCCCAGTGACCGGGTCCGGCTGGAAGTCGTCGCAGTCACCGATTCGCTTACCCGTATGAACTTGTTCGACAACTCCATCAGGGGTGTTGATCGTGACGGCGCCGTCGAAATGGTCGCCCGCGTAAGTGAATCGCGACGTCGAGCTCACCTTCCGGTTCGTACAGCGGATGGTGTACGCCGTCTGGTTGGCGGCGGCGGCTTCGGGCACCACCTGGCAGTCATCGGTCGCTCGCGACTTCGGAGGTTCCGGTCGTCCCACATGCGCCTTGTCGAGACAAACCGTGTAGCTGATCGGGGGCCCGACGATAGGAGAGCGCGTTTGCACTGTGATCTCCCAGAGGCCGGGAGTCATCACCTGGGCGGATTTTGGCGACTGCGCGTGTGCGCGTCCCGCGAGAAACGCGGCAAGTACGACACATGGCATGATGGAAGTACTACGCACTGTGGACCTTCCTTTCGTTTTGACACAGCTTCTCTGCCCGGCCGCGCTCTCAGGCGGCTGTTATGCACAAAGCGCACTTCTGTCTTGATTGCCGAGAAACGGACGCTCTGGGTAAGAGGGACGCAGAACGAAGAATTCCTACCACTCGCCAAAAAAAGTTTCAGTGATACGGCGTGCGGCTACGCCCCGTCCACCACTCGCACATCGCCTGCCGCCAGGATTGCGCCGAGCTCTGCGGCTGGCATAGGGGCGTTGATTAAATAGCCCTGCATCTGGTCGCAATCGTGGCGCTTGAGGAAGGTGGCCTGGTCGGTGAACTCGACGCCCTCGGCGATTACTTTCAGGCGCAGGCTGTGGCCCATGGCGATGATGGCAGTCACAATGGCGGCGGTGTCGGGGTCGCGGGTGATGTCGCGGATGAAGGATTGGTCGATTTTCAGCGTGTCGATCGGGAAGCGCTTCAAATAAGCGAGCGAGGAGTGGCCGGTGCCGAAATCGTCTAATGAAATGCGGATGCCGAGGCGTTTCAATTCATAGAGCGTGCGGATGCTGGCCTCGGGGCTTTGCATTGCGGTGGATTCGGTGATTTCCAGCTCCAAGTGACGCGCAGGCAAACCCGTTTCGGCGAGGATTTCGCGGACGAGATTGACGAGATCGGGCTGCTGCAGCTGACAGACAGAGAGATTCACGGCCAGCGACAGTGTGTCGAATCCGGAGTCGTGCCATTGCTTCGCTTGAGCACAGGCAACGCGCAATGCCCATGTTCCAATCGGGATCATGACGCCGATGGCCTCGGCGAGCGGGATGAACGTCGCGGGCGGAATCGCGCCGAGCTCGGGATCGGTCCAACGCAGCAGCGCTTCCATGCCTGTGATGCGGCCTGTGCGGAGGTCGAAGATCGGCTGGTAGTGCACGGCCATCTCGTGATGCGAGAGCGAGCGGCGCAGGCCGTGTTCGAGCGCGATACGCTGCAGCGCCTTCGCGTTCACCAGCGCATTGAAGAGCTGGTAGTTGTCGCGGCCCTGTTCCTTGGCCTGATACATGGCCGTGTCGGCGCTCTTGATCAGCGTCTCGGCGTCGGGTCCGTCCTCGGGATAGACGCTGATGCCGATCGAGGTTGTGATGTAGAACTCGCGTCCTTCGATGTGGAAGGGGTAACGGACAGCTTCGAGAATCTTCTGCGCGACGAGCGCGGCGTCTTCGGCGTGCGTCAGCTCGGGGAGCAGCAACGTGAACTCGTCGCCGCCGAGGCGGGCGACGGTGTCACTGTCGCGGACGCACGATTGCACGCGCGCGGCGACGGCCTGCAGAAGTTGATCGCCGATGTTGTGGCCGAGGGAGTCGTTGATGACCTTGAAACGATCGAGGTCGAGGAAGAGCACGGAGACGCGCGACTCGTGCCGTTGCGCGTGCGAAATAGCCACGGTGACGCGGTCTTTGAACAGCAGACGGTTCGGCAGCGTGGTCAGCGCGTCGTGATATGCGAGGTGCTTGATCTGCTCCTCGGCATACGTGCGCTCGGTGATGTCGCGGACGACGCAGACCATTCCGCCGCCCTCGATTGACGTTAGCGAGATCTCCTGCGGAAAGAGCGAGGTGTCGTGGCGCAGTCCCGTGGCCTCGCCGCGCCAACGTCCGCGTTGCTGGACGAGCGGAACGATTGTGGTGATGAAGCGCACCTGCTCGGGCGGCTCGTAGAGATCGCAGAGCGAACGGCCGATGATCTCCTGCGGAGTCGGGTAGCCGAAGAGTTTCGCGAGGGCATCGTTGACGTAGGTGAAGTCGAGGCGGCTGTCGAGGATGCCGATGCCGTCCATCGATGCCGTCATCGCCGCGGACTGCTGCCGCAGCCTTTCCTCGGCCAGCTTTCGTTCGGTGACGTCGGTTCCGACGTGGAGATATCCGGTCAGATTGCCGTGCTCGTCGCGGAGCGCCGTGACGGAGAGCAGGACAATGACCGGCTCCCCATCGTTGCCGATGTAGGTCCACTCGCGTTCTTCGAGTCCCTCGCGCGTGGCGCGGCGGACGAGGACGTCGAATCCGCTGAGTTTTTCGCCGAGCTCGAACGCCAGTCGCCGCGCGTGCTGGACGAGCTCCGTGTCCAGATGCAGCTCGGTGATATTGCGCGCACCGATAACGTCCGAGGCGGCATAGCCGAGCATCCTTTCCGCACCGGAGTTGAAGACGGTGATGACACCGCGTGCATCGGTAGCGATGATGGAAACGCGCGTCGCGGCGTCGAGCACGGCTTTGCGCTGCGCGTTCGCGGCGGCGATCTGCTCGTCGGCCAGCTTCCGCTCGGTAATGTCGAAGACGAAACCTTCGTAGACCTCGGCACCTTCGTGAAGATCGATGGCGTGCGCGTTTAGCTGCACCCAGATCGGCGTGCCATCTTTCTTGCGCCAGAACAGATCTTCTTCGATGGCGTAGCCATTTGCGGCGAAGCGCTGCAGCGCGGTCTGGCGCTCGCGCTCGGTGACATAGACGTCGGTGGCGAGATTGCGCCGCTGCAACTCCTCGGTCGAGTCGTAGCCGAGGATGCGCGCCAGCGCCGGGTTGGCCATGAGGATCGTGCCGTCGGGCGTGGAGCGGTAAATGCCGACGGAGGCGTAGTCGACGATGTTGCGATATTTCTGCTCGCTCAGCAGCAGCGCTTCCTCGGCGCGCTTGCGTTCGGTGATGTCGTGGATGATCGAGTAGAGCAACGTGCGTCCGCCGGAAACGATCGGACCGGAGTGCACTTCGACATCGCGAATGTCGCCGCTGGCCAGGCGATGACGGAAAACGAAATAGCTGCGCCGCTGGTGCGACGCGTTCGTCATCTCGCTGCGGATGTCGGCCTCGCCGAGCATGTTGATCTGCCAGATGTACATGCTGCGAAGTGTGTCGACGCTCCATCCGTAGAACTCGGCAGCGGCCATGTTCGCGTCGACGATGCGGCCGCTGGCCGGATCGAGCAGGATCTGCACGGCGCGGTTGTTCTCGAACATCTGCCGGTAGCGGCGTTCGCTCTCGCGGAGTGCGTCTTCCTGCCGTTTCTGTTCGACCGCCGAGGCGACGTGTTGTGCGACGAAAACGAGGAGATCGCGATCGCGAACGGTGTAGCGGACGCCTTCGTCGTAAGTCTGCACACCGATGACGCCCCAGGTGCGGTCGCCGGTTGCGAGCGGAACTCCAAGCCAATCGACCGAGGGCGCGCCGATCGATTCGACTTCACCGCTCTTTTTGAGATCGTCGAACTCCTGCGGCGTGGCCAGCAGCGGCTTGCCGGTGCGCAGGACGTATGCGGTCAATCCGCGTCCGGGCGGCCGGCCCACCGGCGCTTCGTCGTACTTGTCGACGAAGTAGGGGAAGGTGAGGATGTCGCGCGCGGCATCGTACTCGGCGATGTAGAAGTACGTCGCTTCCATGAGACCGTTCACGATGCCGTGAACGGCGCCGTAGAACTCATCGAGATTGCTTGCTTCCCGGCTGAGCGTGGCGATGCGGAACAGTGCGTCCTGCATCCGTTCGTTGCGAACCGTTTCGGTGACGTCGCGGAAGTACCAGGCACGCCCGCGGATTTTTTCGCCGGAGACAATCGGCACTGAGGCGCGAGAAAGCACCCGGCCGTCGTTCATGCGGACGGTGTCGTTGCTGCGGACCGCGGTCGGATGCGTGTAGAGATGATTGACGAGCTCGATGAACTCGTCCCAGTCCTGGACTTTCTCCGACGCGAAGCCGAGCAGTTCGTTGTCGTCCGCGCGTCTCGCGGCCTCTTCCGGGATGCCCCACATCTCGAGGAATCGGCGGTTGTACGAGAGGATCGTGCCGCGGTCGTCGACGACGAGAATGCCGTCGAGCGTGGCCTCCTGCTGGGCGCGGAGGATGGCGACGGTGGTGCGCAGCGATTCGTGCGAGGCGCGGGTGCGTCCGCCTCGGAGCCAGCGCGCGAGCGCGCTTCGAGCGTTGGCGAGATGCGGGGGAGTTTGAACTTCCATGCAGGTTGGCTGGGCTATTTTAGGTGAATTTCCGTCCCATCGGTTCAATCAGTGCGATTGTGCGAGCGGAAGAACTGCCACTGCGTCCAGCTCGTCCAGACGTACCAAGCCACGAGTATCGCAATGAAGAACTCCCGGCGAAGGAGGCAGAGGATGATGATTCCAGCTCCGACGATGAGAGAGATCCAGATCGAAATGATGAAGGCCGGCCGCTCCCGAAGAAAGAGGCGGAGGAAGTTGCGGACGATGCTGTTTCCATCGAGCGGTCCGAGCGGCAGGAGGTTGAGTACGCCCCAGAACCAGTTCGCGTACGCCAGCAACGGCAGGAGCGCGATGAAAAACGGATCGCGCGAGGCGGCAGGCACGTTGGTGATGATCAATCCGACGACCCATGCCAGCAGGAAGTTCGAGGCTGGTCCCGCAGCGCTGATGAACAGGTCCTGCCACGGCCGCGCGCGCCGCTCGTTGTAGGTCGCGCCGCCCATGCCCTGAAGGATGATGGCGCTCGATCCAAATCCCAGAGCACCGATCATCGATGCGTGTGCAAACTCATGAACGAGGACGCTGATGAACAGCACAGGCGCCCATAGCAATGCGTACTGCATCCCCGCCGACTGCGCGTTCATCACGACGAAGAAGACGATGAGGATCAGGAAGCTGAAATCGAGAGTGATCGTCGTCCCGAAGATCGTGCCGAGGTGGAGGCGGCCCATGTGGAGCAGGAGTATACGTTGCAGTAGCGAGGCATCCGGATGACGACGATCACGATCGTGACGAAGATTCGCGCAAGTCCCGAGCGCTGCTTCGACGCCTCGCGCGATCTCGACCTTCACATCGAGTCGATGGGGCACACGGGCGAGCGGGCGGTGGCGGGGAGGACGTCAGGCTTGATCGAGTTGGGCGAACAGGTGACGTGGGAAGGGCGCCACTTCGGAGTCCGGCAGCGCTTTACCTCGGCGATCACGGCGTACGACCGGCCGCGCCACTTTCAGGATTCGATGGTGCGCGGCGCGTTTCAGTCGTTCGTACACGATCACTACTTCGAGCCGTGCGACGAAGGAACGCGGATGATGGACGTGCTGGCGTTTCGATCGCCATTCGGAGTGCTCGGCGCGATCGTCGATCGCCTGATCATGACGGCGTATCTGACGCGGATGCTGACGAAACGGAATGAGATCGTGAAAGCAGTGCTGGAGAGGGAACCGTTCATCCGCAGATGACGCAGATGTCCGCAGATTTCGGCCCGGTGACGCGGCGGTGTCGAAGGTGTGTATTGCGCGAACGAAGCAATCGCATCGCCGTACTGACCTCCGAAAGGAGAAACCGATGAAAGTCCTACGGGTTTTTCTGACAGTGGCGTTGTTCTCGGGCGGAATCGCAATGGCAGGTGACGGCGGTGACAAGGGCCTCGGCGTGGATCCGAACGGCCGCGGCTTGCACGCCGCCGCGGCCGATCAAGGAGTCTTTATCGATCCGAACGGCGTTCGTCACGCGGCTGCGGCGGACGACGGCAGAGGCATCGATCCAAACGGCGGCATCCGGCATTAACAGCGTCAGCGTCCCATCTGCGTCATCTGCGGATGAAGGTTATCCGCAGATGAACGCAGAGGGCCTGTAGTCGTATCCTCCGCGGATGCGATTTGAAACGAAAGCGGTTCACTCCGGGGCTGGCGCGGACGACGAGACTGGCGCGGTCTCTCTGCCGATCCATCTTTCGACGACATTCGAGCGGACGGTGGACGGTGCGCCGTCGCACGGGTTCAGCTACATCCGCGACGGCAATCCGACGCAAGCGAAGTTGGAAGAGGCGTTGGCGGCAATCGATTCGGCCTCTCATGCGCTGGCCTTCGCGTCCGGAATGGCGGCGGTGACGTGCGTGCTGCAGGCGCTGCCGCCGGAGTCGCATCTCATCCTTCCGGACGATGGTTACTACGGCGTCCGCGCGCTGGCGGCGGAGTATCTGCCGCGTTGGGGGGTGACGTCCGATCTCGTGCAGATGGATGATCTCGATGCCGTTCGCGCAGCCGTGCGGCCGGACACCCGCGCGATCTGGTGTGAGACGCCGTCGAATCCGCTGATGAAGATCGTCGACGTCGCGGAACTCGCTGCGATCGTGCATGCCGCGAACGCGATGCTGATCGCCGATTCGACATTCGCGACGCCCGCGCTGCAGCGCCCGATCGAACAAGGGGCAGACATCGTCATGCACTCGACCACCAAATACCTCGGCGGGCACAGCGACGTGCAGGGTGGGTCACTCGCGTTCGCGCGCCGCGATGCGTTCAGCGAAGCGGTCGCGCATTGCCGCAAGATCACCGGCGGTGTGGCCTCGCCGTTCAATTCGTGGCTGATCCTGCGCGGCATCCGCTCGCTCTCCGCGCGGATGCGCGTGCATTGTGAGAACGCGATGGCGATCGCCCGCGCGTTGGAGGGGCATCCGAACGTGGAGGCGGTTCACTATCCCGGATTGGAGTCGCATGCCGGCCATGACATCGCTGCGCGGCAGATGTCGTCATTCGGCGGAATGTTGTCGTTCAACGTGCGGGGCGGACGCGACGAAGCGCAGGCCGTCACCGCGAAAACGAAGATCTTCACGCGCGCCACCTCGCTCGGGGGAACGGAGAGTCTGATCGAGCATCGCGCCTCGAGCGAAGGGGAGGGAAGCCGCACGGCGCAGAACCTGCTGCGCGTTTCGGTGGGGCTGGAACACGCGGACGATCTCGTCGAGGACTTGACGCAGGCGCTCTCCGTGTAAAGATAAGGAGCGCTATGGCCAACAACATCGAGATCACCTGTCCCTGTTGCGATGCGACTCTCGTCATCGAGCGCACCTCCGGCGAGGTGCTGCTGCACAAGGCGAAGGAACGGCGCGCCCGCGGTTCGCTGGAGTCGATGGTGGCCGGCCTGGAGACGCAGAAGAGCGAGATGGAGAAGAAGTTCGATCGCGAGATGGCCAGTCAGAAGGACCGAGCCCGCATTCTCGACGAGCGTTTCAAGGAAGCGATGCAGCGCGCGGAGAAGGACGACACGCCGGTCTGGAATCCGATGGATATGGATTAAGCCGGTACGGCCGGCCGCGTTGTTTCTTTGCCGCCGCGCTATTTCGTCAAGCCGGAGAGAAGCGCGAGGAAGACGGCCTTCAGCTCCTCGTCGGTGAACGGATCGGGCTGTTTGGCGCGACGAGCAATGAGCCGCTCGCGCAATAGCGCTTCGGCCGCACCGATCAATGCGACGGCCAGCGCCTCGTCGTGATAGCCGTCCTTGAGGGTTCCGTCGCGGTGGCCGCGGCTGACGACCATTCGTAAGAGATCCTGAAACTCGGTAAAGCCTCGCGACAGCGCGATGTCCGCACCGCTTCGCACGCGGCGGCCTTCGAATACGAAGAGGAAGGCTGCTTCCGGATCGGCTGTGAAACTCTCCACCATCGTGTCGAGGATTGCCGCCAGCGCCTCCTGCGCATTCGAGGCTGCGGCAATCCGGCTCTGCATCAACTGATTCAGCGGAGCCCAGCTGTGGTCGAAGATCGCCTCAAGCAGACCGGCTTTCCCTCCGTAATAGCGCATGAGCTGCGACTCGGAAGATCCTGCCTCTCGCGCGATCGCCGCGGTCGGAGTCTGCTCGTAGCCGTTCTGGGCGAAGAGGGTTTTGCCGGCTTCCAGGAGTCGCGAACGGGAAGTGTGCGTGTTGTCGGTATCCAGCGGCATCGGAGCGTGCATCGTAGTACCACCACCAGCAGTGGTCAAGATGCAGGCTCATGCTGCATGAATCTGGGCGTGATTGCGTCGTGTAGTAGTGGTACTACTATTGCAGTATCGCCGGACATCGTCGTGGGATGCACGACCAGAGAAGGAGAAAACGCTTCGATGTTCAGCAAAATCAATCGGTTCGCCCTCGTCGCCCTCATCCTTTCGTTCAGTGTCCTTTCGATCAATGCCGCAGTCATCGACCCCCTTCTGCAGGCGAAACTCAGCACAGTCAGCGGCGAGCTTCTGCCCGCCGTCGTCACGTACAACTCCCAGCCGAATGTTGCCGACCTCACCGCGCTCCGCCTTCTCGGCGTCCGTTATGGCGTCGCGATGAAGCAACTGCCGATGGTTGGGGTCTGGGCAACGGGCGATCAAATCCGCCAGATCGCCACAAATTCGCGGGTGCGCTCGGTTTACTTCAACAAACAGCTCCGCTACTTCAACCATGAAGGAGCCGCGCTGATCGGCGCCTCGGAACAGCGCACGATGCCCGGATTCGGCTACTCGGGCCGCGGAATCGGCGTAGCCATCGTCGATAGCGGTATCGATGCGACGCATCCCGACCTCCCGTTCGGCACGCACGTGAAGCAGAACGTCAAAGTTGTGATCGGCGGCGCCGGCCTCGGATCGCCGTTCGACGGCGTCGTTCCTCCAACCTACGTCGAGAATCTGCCCAACACCGATACAACGTCCGGCCATGGCACGCACGCGTCAGGCTCCATCGCCGGCCTCGGCACGGAGAGCGGCGGCAAGTTCGCCGGTGTGGCTCCGGGCGCGGACCTCATCGGCGTCAGCACCGGTGAGGCGATCGCCATCCTCTGGGCGCTGGAAGGATTCGATTACGTCCTCACGCATCAGTACACCTACAACATCCGCGTCGTCAGCAACAGCTGGGGCACGAGTGGCCCGTTCGATCCGGAAGATCCCGTGAGCGTTGCCTCGAAGGTTTTGCACGATCGCGGCATCACCGTCGTTTTCGCCGCCGGCAACGAAGGTTCCGGCAACAACACGATGAATCCGTACGCCGACGCGCCGTGGGTCATCGGCGTCGCCGCCGCGGACAAGCAGGGACGTCTGGCCAGCTTCTCGTCACGCGGCATTCCGGGCGATCCGCTCTACCACCCCACCATCACCGCTCCGGGAGTTGCCATCGTTTCGACAAAAGCCAATGCCACCCCGCTCGGACAGGCCGGGCAATGCACGGGTCTTTCGGTCTCCGAAACCGTCTGGTACGCATGCATGGACGGAACGTCGATGGCCACGCCGCACGTCGCCGGTGCCTGCGCGCTGCTGCTCGAAGCGAATCCCGCGCTCACGCCCGACGCGATCAGGTCGACGATCGAGGCAACGGCTACGCCGATGGCCGGTTACGGCCTGCACCAGGTCGGTGCCGGGTACCTCAACGTCCTGGCGGGCCTGGATGCGGTCAAGAATCCGTCCAAGATTTACGGCGTCGTGCTCGACCAGAATTACCACGCCGGTTTCAGCGGCACCAGCAGCAACGAGTCGTGGGACCAGGCTTTTGATCCGTCGGCCGGCCCGGCCGTGCATCACTACACGATCGGCGGGAGCGGCGTGGAGAGCGATGTCTTCCTGACCTGGGACAATACGGCCAATACCTTCAACCTCGCGGTCACCGATCCGAGCGGCACGCAGACCTCGACGGGATCGAACCTCCTCGCCGCGGTTTACGGACTGCAGGCTGCCCTCGGCTTCGCCGCTCCGGCAGCGGGCGATTGGTTCACTACGATCTACGGTCTCAAAGGGCAGTCGACCGGCACGGTCGGCGTCGGCGTTCCCGACACGCTCCATCTCTCGGTCACGAACTACTACGGCACCTTCTCCGGTATCGACGATACGGCGGGATCTCCGTACGCCTCCTACATTCGCAAGGCCATCACCCTTCGTCTGATGGACAGCAGGACTTCGACCGCGTTCCAGCCGGATGCGAACGTCACCCGCGGTGAGATGGCAGTGATGCTTGCCTCCGACTGCTGGATTCGTCAGAGCTTGATCAATCCGATCGGCTTCACCGACGTCCCGGCATCTCTCGCTCCGTATGTTCAGGCCGTGACCAGCGCCGGCGGTCCGATGCGCGACACCTTCATGCAGAGCGGGCCGGTGATGGCCACTGGCAGTGCATTTCTTCCAGGCGCGAACGTCACGCGTGCCGATCTCGCCACCTGGCTCGTTCGCGCGCTCGGCAAAGACGCAGACGCGCAGGCGGCGATGACCACGGCGACCTCGTTCAGCGATGACGCTGACATCCCGCCCGCAGCGCGCGGTTATGTCGTCGTTGCGAACAGCATCGGCCTCATGGCCGGTTACGCAAACGCATCGTCGATTGAAGGCGCGCCGGTGACGTACAGCTGGCAGCCAAACAACGCTGTTGCCCGCGGCGCGTTGGCGCAGACGATCGACAAGTGGTGGGACATCTTCATGACGCCGTGACGGCGACATACGTTCGCGAGAAAGGACCGTGAGACCATTGAGACAGCACTGGGACCATAACTACAAGAAGAGGCGGCTATGAACATTACCTACTCGAAAGACTCCGATGCGTTAGCCATTGATTTCCGGGACGCCGAATACCATGAATCTGATCTTCGACGGCTTCGTCATCGACTTCGACAAGTTGGGACGGCCGATGGGGATTGAGATTTATCACGACGCCTCGAAATTCGTGGACATCGAATCGGCTCATGAAAAAAATGGGTCGGGAAGAGGCTTCAGCATCCGCTGTCGAGCAACTCGAAACTGCTGCGAAGTCCTAGCGCCGCGTGAACCGTTTCAGCGTCGCGCGGGCTTCGTTGATGCCGAGGAGGATCGCGGTGGCGAAGTAGACGACTCCGAATGCGCCGGCGACCAGGATCGCTTCGCTGATGTGGCGGAAGGGGAGATGCGGAGTGATCAGCGGCGCGAGATAGAAATGGCAGGCGACTCCCGCGACCGCGGCAACCAGTCCCGAAATCCAGAGTCGTGCGAGGAATGACGGCGCGAGTTTGACACTCCCGATGCGGCGGGCCAGCGCGCGGCGGAGCAGGGCGAATTCGATCCAGCCTGCCATGCCTGCCGAGGCGGTCAATCCAATTACGCCGAGGAGCTTCGATCCTTCCGGGAGATTCGGCAGCGGCATGTGCAGCAGGGCGATCAGATCGATGATGTAAGGCCGCAGCGGAAAGGCAAAGAGCAAGCCGAGGACGGCGGTCAGTGTGACGCGCACCATTGCGAAACGCAGCGGCGTTTTCGGATCGCGTAAAGCGTAGAAGGCGGAGGAGTAGAGCCTGCCGAGCGTCACCGCAAGCAGGCCGAACGTCGAGCCGATCAGGATGTACCAGACGTACAGCGTGTCATCCGTGCGGAACTGGCCGGATTGGTAGAGGGCGGCGACCAGCACGCGTCCAATGAAAATGAACGCGGTAACCGTCGGCACGACGAAGAATGCGATCTGCCGCAATCCCCGTTCGAGGCGCATGCGCAGTGCGGTGTTGATCTCGTCTGCGGTCCCGATCGCGCCCGACATCTGCGGCAACTCCGCCGCAGCCACCGACATCCCGAAAAGGCTGATTGGCAGGAAGTAGATCGTCTGTGCGTATGACAAACCGGCCACAGCGGCGGTGCCCAACCAGCTGGCGATGATCTGATCGACGTACCCACTCAGTTGCACGACGCCGCGGCTGATGACGACCGGGCCGAAGCTGCGAATGACGGTGCGAACGTGCGGCAGTGACGTCTGCAACGAAAGTCTGATTCGCGGCGCGTACTTCAGAACGAACGGAATCTGAATCCCGAACTGCAGCGCGCTTCCGACGACGGTTCCCCACGCCAGCGCGATCACGAGCCCGCTCTGCGATGTCCGCGTGCCGAAGAAAACGAGTGTCGCGATCATGGCTGCGTTCCACACCACTGGCGCGACGTACGAGACGAAAAATTTGTGATGGCTGTTCAGGACGCCGAGGCACCACGCGGAGAAGACGAGCAGGCCGGTTGCCGGAAAAAGAATCTGCACGACGCGGATCGTCAGCAGTCGGACATCCCCCTGAAAACCGGGCGCGATGAGGTCGATGATCCATGGGGTGAGGAAGACGCAGACCGTCACGATGGCCATGACGACCACGCCGAGGAGCGAGAGGATCACGCCCGCGACGCGCCCTGCCATCTCATCGTCATCCTCGGCGATCAGCCGCGCGTAGACGGGTATGAACGATGCGGAGAGAACGCCTTCCCCGAAAAGGTTCTGCAGGAAGTTCGGGATCTTGAGGCCGGCGTTGTACGCGCCCGCGGCCGGCGAGTTGCCGAGGTAGTGCGCGAAGACGCGGACGCGAATGAGTCCCGCGATGCGGCTGAGCAGGATTCCGGCGGCGACGAGCACGGCGAAACCGGCAGCGCGCGGCTTCGCTTTTGCGGGCACTTCAGGTGGCGTGGTTTCGGCGGTCATCGATAACGGGCGCGAAGCCTACTGCGGAATTCGCGCCGAAACGGCGCGGTACCATACCGCGACCGTGCCGAATCGTGGACTTATACGGATCGCAGGCGCCGGACCGTCCGGTCTCGCCGCGGCCATCATCCTCGCGCGCGCCGGCCGCGAGGTCGAGGTTCACGAGGCCAAAGGCGATGTCGGAACGCGCTTCATCGGCGATCTGCAAATCATCGAAGGCGCCTCCGAGTCCGAGTCCGTCCCCGCCTTCCTCGACCGCCTCGGCATCGAGCGCAATTTCTACTTCCGCGCCGCCGACTGGGCCACGTTTTACGATCACAAGAATGCCGCGCGCGTGATCCGCAGCAAGCAACCGTACGGCTGGTTCATCCACCGCGGCGCCGAGGAGAGGACGCTCGACCGCGGCCTCCTCGCGCAGGCGCAACGTGCGGGCGCGACGGTGATTTTCAACAGCAGATTGGCGCCTGATCAGGCGGACATCGTGGCGACCGGCCCAGCATCGCCGGACGGCTTGGCGAAGGAGATGACGTGGCACGTAGGACCTCGGGAGTCGGGGGTCGGGACTCGGAGCAGTGATCGCGATCAACAAAGCTCCGACACCCGACACCCGACACCCGACACCCGCGAACGCATCGACGTCTACTTCAATCACAAGCTCTCCCCCGGCGGCTATTCGTATCTCTTCATCCTCGACGGCGTGGCCACATTCGGCTGCGCGATCGTGGCGGATTTCAAGCAGATCGATTCGTATTTCGATCACTCGCTAGCGGCGGCGCAGCGGCTGCATCATTTCGATGTACCGGCGGACGCGCGCACCGGCTACTCGTACATGAACTTCCATCTCAAACACGCCGCGACGTCGAATGGCGCGCGGTTCGTCGGCGAGGCCGCGGGATTTCAGGATTACCTCTTCGGCCTCGGCATCCGCTACGCGCTCACCAGCGGTTCGCTTGCAGCGCGCAGCATCATCGAGGATCGCGACTACGACGAGCTGTGGAGGTCGGAGTTGGGCGCGAAGCAGCAGACCAGTCTCGTCAATCGATTCCTCTACGAGAGCGGAGGCAATTTCGGACTGTCGATGTTCGTCCGGCAGGCGTCGCGCGCGAAAGACTTTCATCATTATCTGAGTGGCTGGCATCGCACGACATGGTGGAAGTCGCTGCTGTCGCCGGTAGTGCGCCGCGTCTGGAAACATGAGGGCCGCTGCCAGCACAAACCGGGTCCGCACTGGTGCCGTTCGCGCGATACCCATCTCCAGGTTCCGCCGCTTGGGCCGGTGCAAAAGCGATGACCTCCGACGCGCTGCCGATGCCGGTGTCGCCAACGGTGGAGGGGGCATACGCGTTCTGCCGCGACATCGCCCATCGCTACGGGGCGAACTTTTCGGTCGGATTTCGATTCCTGCCGCGCGTGAAACGCCGCGCCGTCTACGCGGCGTACGCATGGTGCCGCTGGGCGGACGACATCGCGGATGAACCAAGCGACTCGGCGCAATCCGTGCTCGATCGTCTCGATGCCTGGCAGCGCGAACTGGACGCAACATACGCCGGCAATCCGACGCATCCCATCACGCTCGCTCTCGCCGACGCCTTGCAGCATTTCGCGATTCCGAAAAGCGCATTCGTCGCGCTCATCGACGGCTGCCGTCAGGACATGACAAAGACGCGCTACGAAACCTTTGCCGAGCTCCTCGGATACTGCGAGCTGGTCGCGTCCTCGATCTCCGATATCTCGCTGGCGATCTACGGCTACCGCACCCCCGCCGCGATCGGCTACGGCCGCAATCTGGCCACGGCGCTGCAGTTGACGAACGTCACCCGCGACGTGGGTGACGATCTCGATCGCGAGCGCATCTACCTGCCGCAGGAGGAGCTTCTGCGTTTCGGCGTTACGGAGCGCGACCTCTTCGACCGCCGTGAAGACGATGCGATGCGCAAGCTGATCGAGTTCCAGATTGAACGGGCGATGTCGTACTTCAAGGCCGCCGAGCCGCTGGTTAGGGAGCTGTCGTTTGATGCACGTTTTCCCACGTTGTTGATGGGCGGCGTCTACGCGACCGTCCTCGCGAAACTGCGCTCCAACCCACTCATCGTTCTTCGGAAGCGGCTCTCGCTAAGCCGTGTTCAGAAACTGATGGTCGTGGCGCGGCGGCTTGTCCGTCCGCGCTTCGCGTGAAACGTGCGACGATCGGGCTTCGTCCCACGAACGACATGACGCGCGTGCTGACAGCGATTCTCGTGCTCCTCGGCGCGGCGGCCGCCGAGGCCGCCGACGCGCCGAATGTGAGCGTGCTGGTGCCGATCGTTGGCAGCGTGCTCGGCATGAACAACGTCCGCTGGAAAACGGACGTCGATCTCTTCAACGACTCGCGTTCCGAGGCCAGCGTGATGTTGACGCTGCCAACGGCGCCCGATCAGCCGTTCATTCTCGTCACGATCGCTCCCGGCGCCGTGCAGCATTTCAGCGACATTGTGGCGTCCACGTTCGGGATGACCGAGGTGCTCTCGCCGCTGAAGATCACCACGATCGATAGCTCGCGTTCCGTACGCGTGCTGGCGAATGTTTATGGCATTCACGAGGCGGGAATCACGCGCCCGGAGCCGATCGCGGTCACCTACAGCGCGACATACTTTCCGTTGCGCGCGCTCAACGGCCTCTCCTTCAGCGACTCGTTCCGCACCAACATCGGCCTCGCCAACCTCGGCGATCACGAGGCCGCGTTCACGCTCGCACTGCAACGCGCCGGCCGCAACGTGGCCGTCACGCGGTACCGCGTCTCCGCAAACGCGCTCGTCCACACCTCGGTGCAGTCGCTCTTCCCGATGATCGCGAAGGGCGACGACTTCACAGTGCTCGTCGAAACAAGCGCGCCGGATACGTACGTCTACGCCGCGGTGGTCGACAACGAAACGAATCAGACGCACTACATCCAACCGTCGATCAGCAGCGTGCAAGAGCAGGAAGCGCGCAATGAGTAGCGCAGCGTGTATTCTTCGCCTCCATGGAAGAGCCGGAGTACCTCATCTGCCTCGAGTGTGAGACGCCGACGTATCTATTCGAATTCGGAGCGAACGGGAAGCTGCTCTCCGTCATCTGCAACACGTGCGGGAACGACAGCCCCTCCGAATTCATGACCGAGAACGAATTGGAAGAACACTCCGGCGCATGAAGACCCCCGTCATCATCGGCATCGCCGGCGGCACCGGATCTGGCAAGACCACCGTGGCGCGCGCCATCTACGACCGCGTCGGCAAAGACCGCATCGAGTGGATCTCGCACGACTCGTACTACCGCAACTTCGATGGCTACTCGCCGGAGCAGCGGCATCAGATCAACTTCGATCATCCCGACTCCCTCGAGACAGAACTGCTCGTACGGCATCTCGACGTGCTCGCGAAGGGATCGTCGGTTGAAGTGCCGGTGTACGAGTTCGCCACGCATTCGCGCAATCTCGAGAAGACGCAGCGCGTCGAGCCGCGCAAAGTGGTCATCGTCGAAGGCATCCTAGTGCTCGCGGAGCCCGAGCTGCGCAAGCGGATCGACATCAAGCTCTTCGTCGACACGCCGCCCGACATTCGCTTCCTGCGGCGGCTCACGCGTGACATCGAATCGCGCGGCCGGAGTTTGAAATCGGTGATCGATCAGTACCTGACCACGGTCCGTCCGATGCACGAAGAATTCGTCGAGCCGTCGAAGCGCCATGCGGACCTGATCATCCCCGAGGGGGGTGAGAATCAGGTTGCGCTGGACGCCATCATTTCGAGGGTCGAACACCTGCTCGCATAGTTATTAGCGACATGCGAAGCCGCAAGCGGCGGCCTTTCAGCGGGTTACAAAATTCACGATCGGCCGGAATGGAGGGGCGCCTGAGCCTCGTTTCGACTCGTGCCGCGGGCTCCGTTGACCGGGACCGCGGCACTCCTTAGAATCATCAACCCACGGGACCGCTACGCAGAAGGGGGGGATTGGGATTGCCTCTGGTGCACGTCAAAGAGGACGAGAGCTTTGAAAACGCGCTTCGCCGGTTCAAACGGAAATGCGAGAAGTCGGGAATCCTCTCCGAGTTGAAAAAACGGCAGCATTACGAAAAGCCGAGCATGAAGCGTAAAAGAAAAGCGATCGCGGCGCGGAAGAAAGTGTTGCGGAAACTCGCCGAAGAACGTCGTACAGGTTACTGATCCAAACGGCCCGCGGAAACGCGGGTCGTTTTGTCTCTCCCTCACATCGGAATAGCCCGCCAGCCCCTCACGTCTAGCAGTTTCGCGTGAACCCCATCCCTCTCCAACAACTCGAGCTCGACCGCGTCCTCACGCTGATCGCGATGGAGGCGAAGAGCACGCTCGGCAAGGCCAGCATCGCGCGGCGCCGTCCGTTGCGCACGCTCGCCGAATGCGAAGCGGCGCAGGCCGACCTCGCGGAGATGGTGCGGTTTGTTTTGACCGAGGGGTTGCTTCCGCTGGCGGGGTTGACGGATGTCGCGCCGCTGCTCAATCGCGACTCGATCCTCGACATTGACGAATCGTGGATTGTCCTCCGCAGTGTTCGCGCGACGCAGGCCATTCGCGAGACGTTCCTTCGCACCGACACCTTCCCGCGCCTCGCCACGCACGCGCACGACATCCCCGATCTCGGCGCGCTGATTTCGAAACTCAACAAGTACTTCACCAACGACGGCAAATTGCGCGAAGAGGCCTCGGCGGAGTTGCGCGCGATTCGGCAGCGGATGCAGGGAAAACGGTCGGCGATTCAGCGCGTGCTGAACGATGTGATGTCGCGCAGCGCCGACGCCATTCAGGAACCGCTCGTGGTCATGCGCGGCGACCGTTACTGCATCCCGGTGCGGGCCGACCATCGCAACGCCGTCACGGGAATCCTGCACGAGCGCTCCGGTTCGGGCGCGTCGTTCTTCATCGAGCCGATGCAGGCCATCGAGTTGAACAACGATCTCGCCGACCTGCTGATCCAGGAGCGCGAGGAGATCGCGCGCATCACGCGCTACATCTCCGCGGCCATCGCGGAAGAAGCCGATGACATTCGCAATGCCGCGCGCGTCGGCGGTGAGTTCGACGCGCTGCAGGCGTGCGCGCAGTTCCACTCGCTCGTTGGTGCGTCGCGTCCGATCTTCAATGACGATCACATCCTCGAAGTCATCGAAGGCCGTCATCCCCTGCTCGATGAACGTCTCGCACCGGCGCGTGCCGAGGCGTTTGCGGAGGAGCCGTCTGATCGGAAGGTGATCCCGATTTCGGTCAAGCTCGATCGCGAGCGCACCGCGCTTGTGATCAGCGGTCCGAACGCGGGCGGCAAAACGGTCGCGCTGAAAACGACCGGACTGCTCGTGGCCATGGCCATGAGCGGATTGCCGGTTGCCGCCGCCGACGGGACGACGATTCCGATCGTCGACGATTTCCACGTGCTGATCGGCGACGACCAGAGCGTGCTCGAACATCTGTCGACGTTTTCAGCGTACCTGCTGCGCTTGCGCCGCGTGTTGGAGCGCGCCACCGACCGTTCGCTGGTGCTGCTCGACGAGCTTGGCTCGGGAACGGATCCCGAGGAAGGTTCGGCCATCGCCACGGCGGTTATTGAGCATCTCCTCGACTCCGGCGCGCTGATGATCGTGACGACGCACTTGTCCGCGCTGAAGAGCTTCGCCGTGAACGACAAGCGCATCGTCAACGCATCGATGGAGTTCCATGCCGCGACCGCGCAGCCGACCTATCGCATGATCGCCGGCATCCCCGGCCGCAGCCGCGCCATCGACGTCGCGCAGATTATCGGCCTCCCTCCCTCGATCATCGCGCGCGCCCGCGAACACCTCGGCGACCGTTACGGCGAAACCGACTCGCTGATCGCCGAGCTGCAGAAGAAGATGTCCGAGGTGCTGGCGTCGCGCGACGAAGCAGCGACGCTGCGAGCGCAACTTGAATCGGAACGCGACGGACTGGCTGCGGAACGCGCCAAGCTGGAGAAAGAGCGCAGCCGTGTCGGCAGCTCGTTCCGCGAAGAGCTCGATCGCCTGCGCGACGACGTGCAGCGCCAAGTGGCTGCCGAGATCAAGAATCTTCGCGAGTCCGATCGCAACGCGCGTGCGAGCGTCAACGCCGCGGAAATCGTGCGCACGCTGACCAAGCCGGTCGACAAGGCTCTCGACTTTCTCCCTTCCGAGCAGCGCGATGTGCACGTCGGAGAGAAGGCAGAGCATCGTTCGTTCAAGGTGACCGGCACGATCGTTTCGATCGACGGCAAGAAGGCGGTGTTGAACGTCAACGGCCGCAGGATGACGGTGGATGTGAAGGATCTCGTTCCGCTTCGCGCCGACGCGCCGAAAACGAAAGCAAAATCGCTCGCGGCTCGGCCAGCGCCCGACGCACTCGAAACCACCGTCGATGCAGAAATCAACCTCATCGGCCAGCGCGTCGATGAAGCCATCGATGAATCCGATCGATTTCTCGATCGCGCTCTGCTCGAAGGGAAGCAGGCCGTGCGACTCATTCACGGCTTCGGAACGGGCACGCTTCGCAAGGCGCTGCGCGAGCACCTGCGCAAACATCCGGCGGTGAAGTCGTGGCGGCCGGGTGGGGAGAACGAGGGTGGGGATGGGGCGACGATTGCGGTGCTGGAATGACGCGAAGAGTCAAAAGCGAAATGTTGAATGTTGAATGTTCAATGTTGAATGTTGAATGGCTCCGCTCCCGATCGGCGCCTTCATTCAACATTCAGCATTCAACATTCAACATTCAACATTCATCCCTTCACACGGTCCGAGGAGGCGCGCCGAGCGGAGTTCATGGCCTTCTCTGATCTCAACGACAACGTCATCGCCCAGGTGCGCCAGGCCGCCGACATCGTCGACTTCGTGGGCCAGGTCACGCCGCTGAAACTCGCGGGAAAAAGCTACAAAGGACTTTGTCCGTTTCATCGCGAGAAGACGCCGTCGTTCACGGTCGATCGCGGCAAGGGACTCTTTCACTGCTTCGGCTGCGGCGCGGGCGGCGACGTCTTCAAGTTCCTCTCGATGACGGAGCGGTTCAACTTCCCGGAGGCGGTCGAGTACGTCGCGGCGCGCGTCGGCATCGAGCTGCCGAAGAAAAAGCGGACCGCGAAAGAGAACGACAAAGAGGATCTGCTCGAAGTTCTCGACGAAGCCTCCGAGGCCTTTCATCAGGCACTGGGGTGGGGCGATAACGTCGCCAAACGCTACCTCGACGAGCGAGGCGTCGCGCACGACATCGTCACGAAATACGGCTTCGGCTACGCGCCCGATTCGTGGGACTACATCCTCACGCGGCTTTCGCGGAAGCACGGCGAGAAGAAGCTCGAATCGGTCGGACTGGCCATGCCGCGCAAGACCGGCAACGGTTTCTACGATCGTTTCCGCAACCGGCTGATGATTCCGATTCACAACGAGAGCGGCACGATCGTCGGGTTCGGCGGTCGATCGCTCGACGGCAGCGATCCGAAGTACCTCAACTCGCCGGAGTCGGACGTCTTCAACAAATCGCGGTTGCTGTACAACCTGCATCGCTCGAAGGATGCGATGCGCCGCAAAGATCGCGCGATTCTCGTCGAGGGCTACTTCGACGCGATCGCCATCGATCACGCCGGCGTTCCGGGCGTGGTCGCGTCGATGGGAACGTCGCTGACCAGTGGTCAGGCATCGCTGCTTCGACGCTTCACCACGAACGTCGTCATTGCGTACGACGGCGACAACGCCGGCCGCAACGCCACGTTACGCGCCGCGCCTGTGCTGCTCGCCGCGGGACTGAACGTCTCTGCGCTCGATCTGCGAGGGGAAAAGGATCCGGACACGGTGGTGCAGAAGTTCGGCGTCGATCGATTCCTCGAACTGCTCAGCAACGCTACCGACATTTTCGAATTCGGTCTCGGCGAATGGGCGGGTGACGTCGCGAAACTGACCGGCCGCGAAAAGTCGGAGCGCGTCGAGCACTTCATCCCGCTGCTTTCCGCCGTTTCCGATCCCGTCGTCCGCAACGACGCCGCGCAGCGCATCGCCGACGCCTTCCGTCTCGAGTTCCAGACGGTCTGGTCGCGCGTGCGCGGCAAGGCGTCGACACCGACCGATCGCGAGCGCCAGCCGCTCGGTCAGCCGGGGAGCGCCGAAAAGACCATCCTCATCGCCGCGATTCAGGGGAAGTTGACGGCGCCGGACCTGGCGCGCCTTCGGGAGGAGTACTTCGAGGAACCGGGCAAAGCGCTCTTTTCTATCATGAAAGACGCCCTGATGTCGGGTGCGCCTATTGATTTTCAGCAGGTTGCGACCCACCTTAGGGGCGAGGCCGAGCTCAATCTCCTCTCGGAGCTCTCACTGAGCGAGGACATCGACGATCAAACCCTCCAACGCATCGACGAAAACCTTCGGCCGATGGAACGGGCGTATCTCGAACGCCGCAATCTGGAAATTCAACGGGACATCGCAGAGGCGCAGCGCCAGGGCGACGGAAATCGGGAGGACGAGCTGGTCGCGGAGAAGATGCGCATCTCCCGTATGTTGAACGAAGCGAAATAATTATCGTCCCCCACCGATTACGCTGGTGTCCTCTGCGGACGATGGTTCTGAGGAGCGAAAGAACGACATGACGACACGCCTGCGGAGCGCGAATCTCGAACAGGAAGCCAATTTTGACGAGGGGGTCGGCGAGTTGAGTGTCGAAGAAAAATACGCGGAAGTAAAGCAGCTCATCGTAATCGGTAAAGAAAAGGGCTTCCTGCTTTACGACGAGATCTACGAGACCCTCCCCGAGGAAATCACCTCGCTGCCGGAAGAGCTCGATGAGATCTACATCCGCTTCGCAGACCTCGGCATCGACGTCGTCGAGGATTCCGAGAAGCCGCTTCCCACCACCTCTTCCAAAGCCATCGTCACCATCGACGGCACCATCGAAGAGAAGGAGATGGACCAGCGCGAAGAAGTCCAGCAGGACATCATCGCGGCCAACAGCGGCATCGTCGACAAGACCAACGATCCCGTGCGCATGTACCTGCGCGAGATGGGGACGGTCAAGCTCCTCGACCGCCAGGGCGAAGTCGACATCGCCAAACGCATCGAAAAAGGTGAGCGCCGCGTCTACAAAGCGCTTTCCCAGAACCGGATCATTCTCGAAGAGATCCTGAAGATCTACGAGAGCGCCAAGAAGGATCCGCGCGTCATCAAAGAGATGATCGATCTGGCGATGCCGGAAGACGAAACGATCCACGTGGCCACCGACGACAACGGTGAACCGAAGCTCCCCCTCGCCGCCGTCAACAAGATCGCCGACATCATGGTGATCTTCGAGAAGGTCGCGAAGCACGACAAGAAAATCAAAGACGCGAAAACCAAGCTGCTCGATCCGAAGAAGCTCTCCGAGCGCACGCTCAAGCAGACCGAGCGCGCGGTCGAGAAACTGACCATCGAGCTCGCCACCGAATTGCGCCAGGTCGACTTCACTCCCCAAACGCGCAATCGGATGATCAACAAGCTGAAGGACATCGACAACGAGCTGGCCCAGACCGCATCGATGGTCCGCAAGGACGACGCGGCTCTCAAGCGCGAGAAAGACAAGACCCGCCGCGATTTCTATCGCCGCCGGCTGCAGAAGTACGTCGACAAGCTCCAGGAGCTCGAGACGTTCTACGGTACGCAGCACGACGAACTGCGGCGCACGATCCGCGAGATCCGCGCCGGCGAAGAGGAAGCTGATCAGGCCAAGCAGGAGCTGATCGTCGCCAACCTCCGCCTCGTGGTGTCGATCGCCAAGAAGTACACGAACCGCGGTCTGCAGTTCCTCGACCTCATCCAGGAAGGCAACATCGGCCTGATGAAGGCGGTCGAGAAGTTCGAATACCGCCGCGGCTACAAGTTCTCCACGTACGCGACGTGGTGGATTCGTCAGGCCATTACGCGCGCCATCGCCGATCAGGCCCGCACCATTCGCATCCCGGTGCACATGATCGAGACCATCAACAAGCTCACGCGCACCTCCCGCGCGCTCGTGCAGGAGCTCGGCCGCGAACCGCAGGCCGAGGAGATCGCCGACCGGATGGATATGCCGGTGGCGAAGGTCCGCAAGATCATGAAGATCGCGCAGGAGCCGATCTCTCTCGAAACGCCGATCGGCGAAGAGGAGGATTCGCATCTCGGCGACTTCATCGAGGATCGCGGCGTGATCTCGCCGATCGATCACGTGATCGTGGCGAACCTGAAAGAGCAGACGAACAAAGTCCTGCGCACGCTCACACCGCGCGAGGAGCAGGTCCTGAAGATGCGCTTCGGCGTCGGCGACGGCTCCGAGCACACGCTCGAAGAAGTCGGCCGCTCGTTCAACGTGACGCGCGAACGCATTCGCCAGATCGAATCGAAGGCGCTCCGCAAGCTGCGCCATCCGTCGCGCTCGAAGAAGCTACGTCCGTTCCTCGACTCGACGTTCTAGTCTGCGTACATCTGCGGGATCTGCGGATAACCCGTTACCGCGTCAACGCGCGGTACCGCGTGAGATGCCTAACTGCGCCCGCTTTGTCGCCGCTGCGTTCGAGGACGCCGGCGAGGTTGTAGTGCGCGTCGGCGTTGTCGGGATCGAGCTCGATGGCGCGGCGATACGCGTCGGCCGCGTCGGATAAGCGGCCGAGGTCGTCGAGGGCGACGCCGAGGTTGAAGGCGGCGACGGGGTGGTCGTGATCGATGTTCAGCGCGGCGCGATAGTGTTTCGCCGCCAGATCAAGAGCGCCTTCGTCGTGGAAAAGACGGCCGAGATTTACGTGGGCATCGACGTGCGACGGATCGAGCGCGATTGCTTTTTCGTACGCATCGCGCGCCTCGGACGGATCGCGCAGTTCGAGATCGGAGGCCAGCTCGTACCAAGCGTCGGCGTCGAGACCATCCTCCTGCTTCGCCTTGGCTTCGCGCACTGCTGCCAATGCAATCGGCTTCGTTTTCTCGGCGATCTCATCGATCGAGAAATCGAAGAGCGACTGGCCTGACTCTGGATTCCACACCGCCGTTCCGTCGCGAACGACGACGCGCTCACCGTCGGCCGCGATGCGCACGCCGGCGATTGAGCGTCCTTCCGGCAACTGCTCGCGAACGCTTTCCAACACCCGGCGAATCTTGCGCGGCGGAATGTGCGCGGCGGTCAGCTCGCCGGCGGTGCGGAGGATGACCAGATCCTGAAAGCCGAAGCGGAGACCGCCGTCGGTGTCGCGTTCCGGCGTCAGAAAGCCGCGCGCGGCCCAAGCCCGGATTTGTCCGGTGGAAAGTCCGAGCATCGCCGAGACTTCCCGCACTGAGTAGGACATGAGGCCATTTTAGCGGCAGAACCTTGTCACGACTCCGTTGGCGGAGCCTTGGGCAACCAACGCCGCCGGCCGTGCAGGCTCAACGCGATCGCGAGCCTGACTTGGCCACCTTTTGCGCCGATGCCCGAGGCGCGGCCTTCTTCGCTTCCGCCTTTTCGGGGATGCGGCGAGGCCCGCTGGTCTTCGATGATGACGGTTTCGCGCTCGGCTTCGCCAGACTCCTCTTGAGCGCTTCCATCAGATCGATGACCTGTGCCTTCGGCTCCTCGACGAGATTGGACGTGATCTCCTCGCCCTCGATCTTTCGCTGGATCAACGCGCGCGTCCGCTCCGCAACTTCGTCGCGGTAGTTCTCGGGATGGAACTCGTCGGCGGCGCCCATCTCGGCAAGTTGCACGGCCATCTTCAACTCGTTGTCTTTGACGATGGCGTCGCCGAGGTCGAGCTCGTCCATCGAGCGGATCTCGTTCGGGTAGAAGAGCTGCTGCATCACCATGCCATTGCCGAGCGGGCGGAGGATGACCAGGTACTGCTTGCCGCGCGCCGCATACTTCGCCAGCGCCCAGCGCCCGGTCTGTTCGAGCGCTTTGGTCAGCAGCGAGTAGGCGCGCTCGCCGCCTTTGTCCGGCGCGATGTAGTTCGCTTTCGCGAAGTAAATCGGATCGATCGCTTCCTTCGGCAGGAACTCGCTGATCTCGATCGACTGGGTGGCTTTCTCTTCGATCATCTTCAGCTCTTCTTCGTTGAAGAGGACGTACTGCCCGCGCTGGAACTCGTAGCCCTTCACGACTTCGTCGCGCGAGATGGTGCGCTCGTCCTTGGGGCAGAAGAGTTGCTGCTGGATGCGGTTGCCGCAATCCTTGTGCAGCATGTTGAAGCTGATCTTCTCGCTGGCCTCGGTGGCCGAGAAGAGTTTCACCGGGATCGAGACGAGGCCGAACGCGATCTGTCCTGAAGCAAACGGGCGAGGCATGGTGACTCCTTCTATGTGACCAAAGAGTTGGGCATGTTACAACATTCGGTCATGCAGCCTGGCTCCGCGAATTACGCCCGCATCTACGCCATCGTGAAGCGCATCCCGCGCGGACGCGTGGCCACGTATGGCCAAATCGCGACGCTGGCCGGCCTCGATGGACACGCGCGCCAGGTCGGCTACGCGCTTCACTCACTGCCGGACCGCAGCGACATCCCGTGGCATCGCGTGATCAATGCGAAGGGGGAGATTTCGCCGCGCAGCGCGGGTGATTCACACGAGTTGCAGCGGATGTTGTTGGAGGAAGAGGGGGTGGAGTTTTCGCTGGATGGCCGCGCTGATCTGAAGAAGTTTCGCTGGAAACGACCCGCAGATTACGCAGATCGACGCAGATGAGACGCGCGAATCTCATCTGTGTCCATCTGCGTCATCTGCGGATCAAAACGTCTTCATCCACTCGAACACCTGGTAGTGCTCCCCATTCATCCCCAGCCGCGTGTAGACCTCTTGCGCGCGGACGTTGCGGCGATCGACGTACAGCCGGATCCCGCGCAGCGAATCATCGGCTTGCACGATTCGTCGAACGTGCTCGTACAGACCGGCGTACACGCGTTGCTGGCGGAAATCCGGGACCACGTACACGCTCTGAATCCACCACACGTTGCCGTTGCGCCAGTCGCTCCACTCGTACGTGATCATCAGCGACGCGATGACGACACCATCGCTTTCCGCCAGAAAGTACCGGCCTCGGGATGAATCGTCGAACACCGCTTGCACGCCGCGCGTGCAGACTTCGCGATCGAGATCCAACTCCTCGGTCTCGCGCGCCATGGCGATCTGAAAGCCGGCGATCGTCGATACATCCGACGCGTTTGCTTCGCGGTAGTTGATCATCGGTTGCGTAACGGGCCTGCTACTCTTCGCTCCGCGTGACAGTAGCAAAAAACGATACGCATCGCGCGCTGCTGTTGATGATCGCCTCGGCGACGATGTTCGGCGGCATGGCCTTCACCGCGAAGGTCGCCACCGCGCGGCTGAGCGGCCCCGAGGTCGCCGTGTTGCGGATGGGCGCAGGGCTGCTGCCGTGTTTGCTCGTGTCGCGTTATCGGCGGGCAGCGCTCCATTACAACCGTCTCGGCCTGATCGTTTTGCGCGGCTTCTTCGGCGGACTGGCCGTGATGTGCTATTTCATCGCCATCCAGCACATCAACGTCGGCGTGGCCACGCTGCTGAACTACACCGCGCCGATCTGGAGTGGGATCTTCTCGATGCTTTTCATCGGCGAGCGATTCAGTGCGCGCGTGCTCATCCCGTTTCCGATCGCGCTGGCCGGTGTTTTTCTCGTCGTCCACGCGCACGCCGCGCCCGGCGACGTTCTCGGCTTCGGCCGATGGGAGCTCGTCGGCGCGTTGTCCGCGGTCGCGTCGGGCGTCGCCGTCACCGCGATTCGCGCCGCGCGGCGCAGTGAAAACTCCTGGTCCGTCTACGCCAGCTTTTGCCTGATCGGCATGCTCGTCAGCATGCCTCTCGGCATCGTGCAATGGGTAACGCCGAACCGCACCGAGTGGCTCTGGATCGCCGCGACGGCAGTGTTGGCGATGGGCGCGCAATTGATGATGACGTTCAGCCTGCGCTGGGTCGACGCGATGACGGTCGGTGTGATCTCCCAACTCGCCGTCCTGGTCTCGATGACGCTCGGCGTTCTGCTCCTCGGCGACCACCTCAGCATCACTTCCGCCCTCGGCAGCGCGTTGTGCATCGGCGGCGTGGCCGGTGTGATGTATGTGACCTCGCTCTCCAAGCCAGTGATCTCCGCGACGGAGATCGTGCCGGAGTCGTGACTACGGTGTATCGATCGTCGCCGTCTGGCCGGCGTTGATGACGACCGCGATGCTTTGCGCGACTTTGCCATCGGTGGCTAGCAATACCAGCACGTACGAGCCGGGCGGGATGGATTCGAATGGTCCGTTCGTGCCGGGGTGGAGTGGGCCGAAAAAGCGTTGTGTTCCGCCGCTGGCGAAGTCGAGCCGCGCGCGCTGCGCGGTGCGCGCCTGGATCAGTAGCGTGCCGGCGTGGACGATCTGGATGGTCACGTCATCGCCGGGAGCGGTGAAGCTCTGCGTTTTGAAAACGTAGCCGGGCCCGCCGACAGACGCGCTGTACGTCCCGGGCTTCAGCCACGCCCGCCACGTTCCGGGTTCCACGCGCGCGATCTCTGCACGGAAAGCGCGCGTGGAATCGCTGATCATCACGTTCACATCCACTGGCGCGCCGGTCGATGAATCGGCCACGTGGATCGTGATCGGCGCTACCTGTTCCAGCCGCACTTCGACGTCGGGCGTCGAACCGTTCGTAATCACGACAGGTTGCGACGCCACGGCGTACTGCTCGCGATTCACCTGCAGATCGTAGGTCGCATCCGGCATTGCATCGATGGCGAAGCGGCCATCGGAATCGGTGCGCGCAGAGCCGTTGGCCGGCAGCCGCGACATCAGCAACACGCGCGCATCGGCTACCGGCGCGCCGGACCTCGCGTCGACCACTCGGCCGCGCAACGTCGCACCGTGAATGTCGATGTCGAACGTGGCGCTTACCGAGGCCGTGTACTTCGTCTGATATTGCGAGACGTTCGGGCCATTCACGCGCACCGTGTAGTCGCCGATCGACAAGCCCGCGGCTGTGTAGGTGCCGTCCGGCGAAATCATCGCACTGACGAACTGCCGATCGCCGGTCCGACCGCCGGAAGGGCTGAACGCCACGCTTCCGTACGGCACCGGCACGCCGCCTTTCGTCACGCGGCCGCTGACGTTGATGCCTTCCTCGAAATTGATTTCCACCGCCGGCGCGACGCCGTTTTCGACCACGATCGTTTTCGCCGGCGCCATGCGGCGTCGTCCGGCCGTGACCAGGAACGCGTCGACGCGCACCTGGCCGTCGGGCAGTCCGGGCAGCGAGAAGTTCCCGCTGGTATCGGTGTACGTCTGATTGCGCGACGTCCCTCCGGATGCTGTTACGACGACCTGCGTCAGCTCCTCGGGCGTAATACCGGTGACTAGGCCGGTGATGGTTGCGCCGGCGTCGAGCGTGAGCGTGAGCGGCCGCGTCTGCGGCAGATCGACGTCGCTGGCGTCGGCGCTGACCATTCCTTCCTTCTGCGCCGTGACCTGGTATCGGCCGTCGGCGAGCCCCGCCAGGACGAACGATCCGTCAGAGTCGCTCACGGTCATGTTGTCGAACCTTCGCTCGCCCACACCGGTGGCCCTGATGTTCGCGCCGGCAACACCTCGGCCCGAACGATCTGCGACGCGTCCGCGCAGTTCGTGACCGGGATCGAGCTCGGCGTCGAGCTGCACGTCTTTCCCGCTCTTAACGTCGACCGGCTTCTGCGCCGTGATGAATCCCGTCTTGTGAAACTCGATCAGGCGAGCGCCTTCCGCAATGCCGTCGAGTTTGTAGAGACCGTCGGCATCGGTTGTGACGCCGCCGCCCATCTGCGGCCCCGCCTGCGGACCTCGCTGCTGCGACGCCTGCCGCACCTCGGCGCCGGCGATCGCCGTGCCGTGTGACGTGACGCGTCCCGAAATCGTGGCGCCGCGATCGAGCTGGATATCGATGCCCGTCACGGTCTTCCCATCCTCGGCGTTGATGTCGCCGCGCGCTCCGGTCACATAGCCGTTAGCACGGACGGTGAGGTCGACGGCGCCTGGCGGAACGTTGTCGATCGCGTAGCTGCCGTCGTCCGCGTGAATCGGTTTTTCGTCGCGTGCGGTGGTAGCGACGAATGGCCGCTGGCTGCGCGCGGGCAACGACACAGCGAAGTCGGTGACCGGCTGCTGCGTGGCGCGGTCGAGCACGCGCCCCTCGATGCGGGCGCCCCGAGGAATGGTGATGGTGACGTCCTTGGCGGGGGCGGTGACAGTGACGGGCGGCGAGGAGAGATTGCCGTCGATCGAATGCGCGGTCAAAACGGCGGGGCCGGCGGCAAGGCCGTTGAGGGTGAAGGTGCCGTCGGCATTCGTGTCGGCGGTGCGCGGCGCAAACATCGTCGGCGCGTCGACGACAGCCAACGAGACCGGCGTGCCATCCGGACGGACGACACGACCGCTGACGGAGATGCCGCGATCGACAGTGACGACGACCGTCGCGGCACGCGCGGTGAACACTTGATTGGCCAGCCGAAACGGCCCGATGTCGTCGCCCGAGACCCTCACCTCGTGCCGCCCCTCGGTCGTCCGCACCGAAACGATGCCGTCGGCTCCGGTGCGGTGGCAATCCGCCTTTGAGGGATCGGCGCAGGCCACCGTCGTCGATCGCTGCATCCCCAGATCGCTCAACTTCGAGAGGTTGACCTGTGCGTTCGGAACCGGTTGTTTCTGCTTGTCGATGACGCGTACCTGCGCCACGAAGCCGTGAGCAAGCGTGATGACGATATCGTCTTTGACCTCGCCGGCTTTCCAGCTTCGAGCCGCCGAAGAGGCGGCGACGTAGTCGCGCTTCGACGCGAGGACTGACGTGGGAAACGTTCCCGACGGGACGACGCGCACCGCGAATTCGCCATTCGCGCTCGTCACTGCGCTGCGGCCGCGCGAGGTGTTGATGCTGCTCGCCGTTACGACTGCGGCGGCGACTCCCTTCCGCTCCTCATCGATGACGCGGCCTTTCGCGCGGGCAAACGCTTGCGCTGCGAACGCGCGCGAACGCGTGGCCGGCAACGTGACCGACGCCGACTCGATCGCGAACGCCGGATGCACACCGCCGATCTGGTACAGATGCGGAAGAAGAGGTCCGATCGTGAACGCGCCTTTGGCGTCGGTCACGGTCGTCATCGATTCATCGTCGGTGGTCGGAGTAGTGATCGTCATTCGCGCGCCGGCCACCGCACCGCCGCGGTTCGTATCGCGCACCGTGCTGGCGAACGTCGCGCCGGGCGTGAGGCGGATTTCGACTGCTCCCGTTTTCGGGCGCATGGCGATTCCCACTTCGCTCCCGCGAATTGCGGAAATCGCCTGCCAGCGGTCGGGCGCGTGCGAGATCGTGAAGGTGCCGTCGTTGCCCGACTCGGCGAGCGGCCAGCCGTTGATCGAGATGACCGCATGCGCGACCGGGCCAGCGGGATTCGTGACACGTCCGCTCACTGCCACGCCGCGCGTCAGCTTCACCTCGAATGAATTCGCCGGATCGCTCCGCGCGATCGCGAAATCAGGCGAAACGACGTACGTGGGACTTCCCGACGGCGCCGGCACTTCGCCCGCCGCATTCGTTCGCGAAATGTCAGCGCCGGAGACGACGATCGCGTTCGCGACCGGCTTCCCGCCGCTGGTGACGCGGAGCATCCGCGAGGGCGCCGAAGCAAGAAGGATCGCGCCGAGGTCGTCGCCATCGACGGTGGCGATCGAGATGCGCGGGTGTGAGGGAGCGTCGACGACGACATCGACCGCGACGGCGTCCTTCACATCGAGTGAAAATGTGCCGTTCTCCGCCGACTTCACGCTCGCGATTGGCTCGCGGTCGATTTTCCCCGCCAGGATCCTGGCCCGCAGCGCCGCTGAATTTTCCGGCGCGTACGCGCGAATCGTCGCGCCGGCAATCGGCTTCGCGTCGGGATCGACGACCGTCCCCGTAATCGCAGCGTAAAGGTTTGTGGCAGCAGTGACGGCGAGAAGGATGGCGAGCTTGCGCATGTCGATTCCGACGAATGATGAGCACAGACGTTTCAGCGGTCGAGTTTTATCACTGATCGTCCTCTGTGCAGATGATGTGAATGGCTCCGGCCGCCACTGCGTACTCCGGCAACCGTTCCTACCCCCATGGCACCTGGGCACGATGCGCTAGAATGCGCGAATGCGAGTCGCTTCCGGCCGGATTATTGATGGTCGAGTTGAGCTTGAGGATGTCCACCTTCCTGAAGGTGCCTCGGTAACCGTGTTAATGCCGGAGGGAGAGCAAACCTTCGAAGCAGATGCTGAAACCGAACGCATGCTTCTCGAGTCGATTGCCCAATGTGAGCGCGGTCGAACGGTTCCAATCGCGAAGGTATTGAACGACCTCAGAAGCCGCGAGTGACCTTGCCGCTGCACATTGAAGTAAGCGAACTCGCCGAATCGCAGATCAGCGACCTGGATACCTGGTGGCGAAAGAATCGCCTCAAGGCACCCAACGCGGTTCGTGAAGAACTCGAACGGGTATCTGCGGTGATTGCGTTCCATCCGTCGGTCGGCACACGAGCGACCAACCTCAAACTTCCAGGCGTTCGACGGATCTTCATCGAACGCCTTCACTACCACGTTTACTACCGGGTGATCGGATCTCCGGAATCCATCGAGATCGTCGCTGTGTGGGGTTCCCGGCGAGGAACGCCGCCGCCGATTTAGACGGATTACTTCTTCCCCTCGTAATCCCTCTCCTTGAAGTACCCGCCCCGCTTCGCGCCGCCTTCTTTTGTCGACACCTTCCGCGCGTCGTCGGTTGGCGCGCCGGATGGCATCGCGTGCTCGCTTGCCTGGACTGGCGACGTATCGCCGCCCTGGTGTGGCGCGCTGGTTTCGCTTTCGCGAGCTTCATCGAATCCGCCGGTGCGCTCCGGGTTCGGCTTCTGGCCTGTCTTTCCCGCTACCCAATCGCTTTGGCTGCCGTAGCTCTGTGGTTCTTTTTTGTCTGCCATGTCTTACGGTCGTGCAAGGGGAGTGCACGGACGCTACACTCCCGCGCATGAAACGTTATGGCGTCGCCGTCGCACTACTTCTTGCCTTTCCTTCCTTTGCCGCCCCGAAGAAAGTGACCGTGCCGATGAAACCGCTCACGCCTGCCGAGCTCCACTCGCTTGCGCACGACTATTACGAATGGCAGAAGAAGACATATCCGGTCGGCGCCAGCGATCAGGGATTCCACGCGGCTGACGACAAACTCGACGACTTCTCCCCCGCCGCGATCGCGCGCGACGCCGCGCACATTCGCGCGCTGCTCGATCGCGTCCGCGCCGCGGACGTCAGCGGCTGGTCGAAGGACGACGTCATCGACTGGCTGCTCTTCCGCTCGCAGCTGGAGGGCGCTGACTTTCCGGAGCGTGTCTTGAAACCAGAGGAGACCGATCCGCAGGTTTATGTGGGGGAAGCCAGCAACGCCATCTTCTCGCTGCTGAAGAAAGACTACGCGCCGTCGAAGACGCGCGCACTCGCTGCAACCGCGCGCCTCAAAGCGATGCCGGCGATGATCGAGCAGGCGAAGAAGAATCTGAAGAATCCCGTCCGGCTGTTCGCGCAACTGGCCATCGATTCCGCGCGCTCGATCGATCCACTTTTCTCGACGAGTCTGATGACCATCGCCGGCGATCTCTCTGCCGATGAACGGACCTCGCTCGATGCCGCGCGCGAAGAAGCGATCGATTCGATCCACGGATTCGCCGACTGGCTGGAGAAGCAACTTCCGCAGATGACGGCGTGGAAGCCGATGGGGGAGGCGAATTACAACTACATGCTCCGCCACATCCTCCTCTTGCCGATGGATTCGCGCGACGTCGCGCACCTCGGCGAAGTGGAACTCGGCCGCTACCGCGCGCTCGAGGCAATGCTCGCCGATCCGTCAATGGCCGATCCGAATCCTGCGCGTGTCAAAAACATCCCGCCCGATCAGCAGGCCTTCCTCGCCGCGTACGAAAGCCGCGAGCAGGAGATGATCGATTTCCTCAAAGCGCGCAATCTGGTCACGTTGCCACCGTACCTCGGCGCCTTTCAAATCCGGCAACTCCCCGAGGCGTTCAAGCCGACCAGTCCCGGAGGGTTCATGAATCCGCCGGGGATCTACGACGCGGACAATGGCGGCTTCTACTTCATCCCGACCTACAACCCGCAGAGTAAGAATTTCTACATCCGCGCTGCGATCGAAGACCCGCGGCCGATCCTCGGACACGAAGGGATTCCGGGACACTTTCTACAGCTCTCGATCGCGAATCATCTCGACAACGAAATCCGCCGCCATCATGGCGAGAACGTCTTCGTCGAAGGGTGGGCGCTTTACGGCGAGGAGATGCTCGTGCGGGAAGGCATGTACGCGCCTGATTCCGCCGGCGCCGCGCAGGTGCTCCGTCTTTCGCGATACCGCGCCGCGCGCATCGGCGTCGACGTCAACCTGCACACCGGCCGCTGGTCGTTCGAGCAGGGCGTGAACTACTTCATGGACGGCGGCGGACTCGATAAGGAGGCTGCGGAAGGGGAGGCGGCCGGCGCTGCGTCCTCGCCGACGCAGAAGATCAGTTACATCACCGGCAAGTGGCAGATCATGCGCCTGCTCGGCCGCTACCGCGACGCGAAAGGGGCCGACTTCCGCCTCGGCCAGTTCCACGACGACCTGCTCGCCCACGGCTCGCTGCCGGTGTCGATTCTGACGTGGATTCTGCTCGACGACGCGAGCGAGATCGAGAAGGCCACTGGATTGAAACTCGCTTCGCACTAAGATCAGCATCCTCGGAGGAAAACGAAATGCCTGTCATCGAAAAATATGACCCAGGGATGTTCTGCTGGATCGAGCTGGCCACGAACGATGCCGCCGCGGCGAAGTCGTTCTACGCATCGGTCTTCGGATGGAAGATCAACGACATCCCGCTTCCCGACGGCAGCGTCTACACGATGCTGCAGGTGGACGACCACGACCTCGGCGCGCTTTACGAAAACAAAGAGCATCCGCCGATGTGGAACTCCTACGTCAATGTCGCGAACGTCGATGAGGCCGCGCAGAAAGCGCAGGAGAACGGCGCGAATGTGGTCGCCCCTCCGTTCGACGTGATGGACGTCGGCCGCATGGCCGTCATCGCCGATCCGCAGGGAGCGTCGCTCTGCCTCTGGCAACCGGGTAAAACCATCGGCGCCACGATCCGCGGCGATTTCAACACACTCTGCTGGAACGAGCTAATGACGCCCGACATCGAAGGCGCTCGCGAGTTCTACAAAAGCCTCTTCGGATGGAACCTGAAGATCAGTCCCGAGTACACCGAGATCGACCTCGGATCAACCGGCATCGGCGGCATGATGCACATCACGCCCGAGATGCAGGGGATGCCGACGGCCTGGACGCCGTACATCTGCGTCTCCGACGCGGACGCGACCGTCGAGAAGATCAAATCGCTCGGCGGCAAGGTCTACATGGGCCCCCACGAAATCCCGAACACAGGCCGCTTCGCCGTCTGCGCCGACCCGCAGGGCGCGATGTTCAACATCATTCATCCGAGCGAGATGTAAGCGTTGGAAATTGCAGGGCCGCCGAGCCGGCGGCCCTGCATCGACGTTCTACTTCTTCCGTGTGTACGCGATCTCCATCGTCTTGAACATCTTGCCGTCCGGACCAGGGCTCCACATCTCCAGCGTGTGGTGATCGTCGTCGACGACCGTCACGGTTTCCTTCACCGGCGACGATTTGCCGGTCATCGGGTCGTCCATCGATGACGTGAACGTGTAGGACTTGCCGTCGCCGTTGGCAGTGCCGGTCGAGACCATCATCGACGTCGTCATCGTGTCCATCCACGTGCCGACGTACTTTTTCTTGATGTTGTCGTAGCCGGTGAATCCGATGCCGGAGAACGGCATCCCCATGAAGTTGCCGGTGAAGTGTTGTTCGAGCCAGCGGCCGTCCAGAGCCAGCGTGTTCTCGGATACGCCGCCGCCTCCGACGGGAGGCGCGCCGGGCTGCATCCACATTTTCACGTCGGCGTTGAACGTGCCCGCCATCGCGCCGAGTTTCTTGTGAGCGTCGCCCGGCGTGGCGGCTTTCATCATTGCTTCCATCTCCGCCTGGCTTGGGCCGGCTTTCGGCTTCGGATCGTCAGCGAAGGTGAGGGTGGCGGTAAGTGCGGCGACGAGAGCCGCGGCCAGAATTCTGCTGCGCATAAATCTTCTCCTCTTTTGAACTTCAATTTTGGGGAACGAGGAGGAGATTGTAGGCGTGTCGGTTGCCGTCGAATAGCGGCCGCTGCCCATGTGAGAGAGACTGAGCACGCAGTCCACCTTTTCTCTACCTGCAGTAGATCGTGACCTCGGCTCACGAACCGCGAATGCGACGTAAAAGCTTTTCACGCGGAGACGCGGAGGCGCGGAGAGGTTCTCTGCTTTTCTCCGCGTCTCCGCGTGAACTACTTCGTGTAGACCGTCACCTCGGCCGACGAGCCGACCGGGACCTGGTCCGCGGGCGGTCCGCTCCACGAAATTCGCACCGGGACGCGCTGCACGACTTTCACGAAGTTGCCGGATGCGTTGTCTGGCGGAAGGAGGGAGAACGACGCGCCGGTGCCGCCGGAAAGGCTTTCCACTTTCCCTTCGAAATCGCGCCGGCCGAGGGCGTCGATGCGGACCGTGGCTCGCTGGCCGGGATGCATGTTGGTCATTTGAGTTTCTTTGAAATTCGCGAGGACGTATGTCGTGCGCGGCACGAGCTGCACGACCGGCATGCCGGCCGTGACGTAGGAGCCGGCGTGGACGGCGAGCTTCGATGCGATGCCGTCGCGCGGTGCGACGATCTTCGTGTACGACAGGTTGAGTTCCGCGGCGTGCAGCGCCGCCTCGGCTGTCGCGACCCGCGCGTGGGCAATGCGCGCCTGCGCTTGCGCGGCGGTGATCTGCTCCTGCACCGGCGCGCTCTGTTGCACACGTCCTTGTGCAGCCTGCACATTCGCCTGCGCCGCCTGGCGCGCATTTTCGCTCGCGGTCAGACGCGCATTGGCCTGCGCGAGATCGGCGTCGGCGCTTTCGTGCGCGGCGCGGGCGGCGTCGACCTGTGCTCGCGAGATGTCGCCCTTTCCTCCGAGCTCCTCGGCGCGTTGAAAGTCGAGCCGCGCCTTCTCCGCATTCGCTCGCGCGCGCGTCACCGCGGCGCGCGCCTCGGTGATCGACGCGGACGATGTATCGACGCTTTCGCGCGTGCTTTGCAGCGCTCCCTGCGCCGAGGTCAGTGCGCCGCGTGCGGTGGCAGAGGTCACGGCGGTGCGCGCATCGGCATCGGCCGCCTGCGCTTGCGCGGTCTGCAGATCGCCCTCCGCCTGGGCCACTTTCACCTGTGCGTCGGCTGGATCGAGGTCGGCGATTATCTGCCCGGCGTGCACCGGCTGATTCTCGGCGATGTAGACATTCGTCACTTGTCCCGCGACGCGTGCGGCGACCGGAACGATGTCGGCGCTGACCTGCGCGTCGTCAGTGGCTTCCTTGCCGGAAGAGAGCATCGCGAAGATGCCGTAGCCGATCAACAGCAGCAGAATGACGCCGCCGAGGATGAAGTAAAGGCGTTTGGCCTTGGAAGGAGCGATGGCCGGCTCGTGCTCGGCAATCTCCGGCAACGCGCCGGCAGGGGATTCAGTCGTCGTCATTTACATCTCCACATGAACATCGATCTTCTCGGCGTGCTCCGGCATCTTCAGGAAGAACACCAGCGGCAGCACGAGCAGGAACAGGATTCCAGAAAGGTAAAAAAGCTTTTCGAATGAGATGACCATGGCCTGCTGGCGGAGCTGACCGTCGATCATCCGCGCCGCGGCCGCGCGCGCGCCGGCGGCGTCCATGCCGCGGCTTTGCAGCATCCGCTGAATTGCCGACAGACGCGCCTGCATGACCGGCCCGGAAAAATTGTGCAGCAGTCCCCCTCGAGCCGTTGTGGCAAAGCGCGACAACAATGTCGCGAACACCGCGAGCCCGATCGAGCCGCCTGTCTGGCGGAGCAGCGAGTTCAGTCCCGTGGCGTCGGACAGGCGGTGCCGAGGGATGGAGGCCAGCGCGATCGTCGTCAGCGGGATGAAGAGGCAGCTGAACGCCACGCCCTGAAGGATGAGCGCCAGGATCACATCGTTGCGCGACGTCGCCAGCGTGTAGTGACCCATCATCCACGCCGTGTAGGCGAAGAGAACGATGCCGAACGCGATCACCAGCCGCGGCGAAACGGTGTTGTAGATCCGCCCGATGATCGGCATCACCACCAGCATGCAGAGGCTCCGCGGCATCAGCGCGATGCCCGCCTGCGTGGCCGTGAATCCGAGCAGCAGTTGCATGAACAGCGGCAGGAGGAAGGTCACCGCCATCAGCATGGCGAACATCACCGATCCGATGAGCGTGCCCGAGGTGAAGATGACGTCGCGGAAGAGCGAGAAATCGACCGCCGGCACGCGCGCGCTGAGCTCGCGGATTACCAGCGCCGCCAGCGAGACGACCGCGACCAGCGTGATCAGCTTGATCTCGCCGGATTGGAACCAGTCATTGCGGTTCCCTTCTTCGAGAACGTATTGCATGGTCCCGAGACCGATGAAGAGCAGCGCGATGCCGCTCCAGTCCATGTTCTTCCGCTGCCGCTCCGCCATCGTGTGCATCGCGGCACGGACGTCCTCAGGTTCGTGAACGAAACGCGACACCATCAGCAGCGAGACGATGCCGATCGGAACGTTGATGTAGAAGATCCACGGCCACGAATAGTTGTCGACAATGTAGCCGCCGAGTGTCGGCCCGAATGCCGGCCCGAGCACGACCGCCATGCCGAACAGCGCCATGGCCATGCCCTGTTCTTTGGGCGGAAAGGTTTGGCGCAGGATGGCTTGCTCGGTCGGCTGCAACGCGCCCGCGCCGAGTCCTTGCAGGATGCGGCAGAACACGAGCATCGGTAGCGTGCGCGCCATGCCGCAGAGCGCCGATCCGATCACGAAGAGCGCCAGGCATGTCATGTAGACGCGTTTTTGTCCGAACAGGCGCGCCAGAAATCCCGTCAACGGCATGACCATGACCGTGGCGATGACGAAGCCAGTCGTCACCCACGTGATCTGCTCGATCGTGACGCCGAGCGAGCCGGTGAGATGCGGCACGGCCACGTTGACGATGGACGCGTCGATCGCGCCCATCAACGTGCCGAAGGTGATCGACACGGTGACGAGCCATTTGTTAACCGGCTTGCGCTCCTCGCCAGTCGTCGTCCCGCCGGCCGCGTTCAGGATCGCGGCTGCGGAGGTCACGGTTGGACTCCTGGCGGCTTTGTGGGCGGCATGACCGCCGGCTGCGGAACGACGACCGGCGGCAAGGGTTGTGGCGGCGGTTGCGGCGCCACAACCGGCGGTTGCGGCGCTGGCGCGGTCGCCGCGCTGCCGGGAGGCATCAGCGGCGGATTCGCTTCCGGCGCGTTCTGCGGGACCGAAGGTGTGACCCCACTCGGCATCGGCGGCGGGATCGGAACACTGCCTGCCGTTCCGGTCGATCGCGCATCGGCGTCGCCGAAGTAACTGCGGATCGCGCCGGTGGCATGCTCGTAGTCGAACTGCGCCGCCGCGGCGTCGGCCTGTGCGGCGATCAGATCCTCGTGCGCCTGGCGATACGCGTCTTGTGCGCGATCGACTTCGACCGGCGATCCATATCCGGCCGCTCTCCGATCGCGCGATACCGTCAGTGCCTCCTCGGCCACCTGCACGTTCTCCGTCGCCACGCCGACGCGCGACTCGGCATTCTGCAGCGTCATCAGCGAGCGGCGGACGTCCTGTTCGACGTCGCGCTCCAGTTGCGTACGCCGCGTCTGCGCATCGTGCAGCATGACCTTGGCGCGGGCGATGTTGGCGTTGATGTCGGCGCGAAACAGCGGCACGCCGAGGTTCGCGGCGATGCGCCGTGTCCAGTGAAGATCATTGGTGTGATTGCCGCTCATGTCGCCTTCGAAATCGAGCGAGACGGACGGCAGCAGCCGGGCGCGCGCGGCATCGACGGTGAGCTTCGCGGCACGCTCGTTCTCCTCGGCCTGCCGCAACTCGGGACGCTGCGTCCGCGCCGAGGCGAGGGAGGTGTCGATCGCCGGAACCGAGGTCGGAACGTTCGGCGCGTCGGCGATGACGACGTCGCTCGACTCATCCGCACCGACCGCGTTCAACAACGCCAGCGCGGCATTCTGCCGGTCGTTCTGCGCCACCAGCAACGCCTGGCGCGCCCGCGCGAGCTGCACATTCGCTTGCGCAACGTCGAGCCGCGTTCCGGTCCCGGCTTTGAACTCGTCCTGCGACGTCTGCAACAGGCGGCTGAAGAGCGTGATGTCCGCCTGCCGCGCCGCGATCTGCGACTGCGCGCGCTGCACCATCAGATACAAACGCGCCACCGCGGCGGCGACGTCGTTCTCCGCCTGCTGACTCTGATAACGACTCGCGTTCGCGGAACTCTGCAGTGATTGGTATCGCCGCAAAGCCGCGATGTTGAATACCTGCACAGCGGCTGCGAGTTGCGCGTCGGTCACGTTGAACGGACCGACGACGGGCGGAAAACCGGGCAGCGTGAATCCGAAGGTGGCCAGGTTGATGGACTGGTTGTAGCGCATCAGCTTCGCATCAGCCTGCGGCAGTAGCGCGTTCAGCGCCTCGGAGCGCGCAATCCGAGCCAGCTCTTCATTCGAGCGGGCGAGCTCCGCCTGCGTCCCCGTGCCGAGGGCTCTGCGGATGGCGTCGCCGAGCGTGAGCCGGAGCGGCTCCGTTTGTGCTCGTGCGCTGACGGAAATGGCGAGAAGAAGAAAAGGAAGTCGTTTCGACAGCATCTACAAAATTGCCTCGCGGTGAGGCTGCAATAGCGTCGCCAGCACCGAATGACCGTTCGGTCAGTTGGGAGGTAAAGGCGATTTTGGGGCGGGCGCATTCCCTCGTCTCGCTCGTTACCGCAGCCTCATTGGTGGTAACATGCAAACCATGAAACGTGGCACAACTTCAACCATGGATTCTGCCGGCCGTTTGGTGCTGCCGAGAGAGATTCGCGATCAGGCTAAGTTCGAACCCGGCATGCCGTTGCGGATTGTGTTCCGGGATGGTCATGTCGAAATTGAGGCAGCACCGCGGGAAGTGCGCGTCGTCCGCAAAGGCCGGATGCGGGTGGCAGTGCCGATAGAGGAAGGCGCAACGCTGCGAAGCGATGCTGTCCGCGAGACCACCGCTTCCACGCGCGAGCATCGTCGATGACCGCGGTCGATAGCAGCGTCCTGATCGCCGGACTGCTGAGCTGGCACGAGTTTCACGAACGGGCTTTCCAGGCACTCGGCAAACTGATCGCGGCGCGCCTCCTGCTCATTCCGGTTCCTGCGCTCATTGAAAGCTACTCCGTGATGACCCGGCTGCCGTCCCCGCACCGGCTCCATCCGGAAGTTGCCTATCAGCTTCTCCACGACTCCTTCACTGAAATCCGCGTGGCCGGTCTTTCTCCGGGAAGCGCCTGGAGTTTTCTCAGCGAGAACGTCGCGGCGGGTATTTCCGGTGGCCGCGTCTACGACGCCGTGATCGCGTCAGCGGCAATCGCGGGCCACGCCACCGAGCTGCTGACGTTCAACCCGCGCGATTTCGAAGCGTTCAGCGATCGCATCGCGATCATCGTTCCCTAGGATTCCCGGCTTCCGGCAACGTCATGTCTGTGCAGCGACCTGGCGAGGTGCATCGGCACCTCTCGGTGTAAATGGCGACGACACCCGCGCTACGCGGTGGGCGACGACCAGCCGGATGTCGTCGTAGCTGATGCGGCCTTCGAATTCTTCGTAGATCGGTTTGAGGCGTTCGGTGCCGAGGCGTTCGACGGCGGGGGCGATGAGTTCGTATTGGCCGCGGTCGAGCCACGCGTCGATGGTTGCCGGACGTTCGGTGACGATGAAATCGGCCAGGTAGCCGGCGATGGTGCTGCGGACGCGGGCGGTCATCGCCATCACTTCTTCGATTGACGCGCCACGGCGGAAGGCGTCGTAGGCCTGGGTACGGCTTGGCGTCGGAGCGGGCTCGCGGCGTGGGGCGGGAGGCGGCGCGGGACAGTCGAATGCGACGCCGGACTTTGCGCAGTAATTGACGATCACGTTCAACAACCCCGCACCGAAATCGGCGTGGCGCGTTTCGCCGATTCCGGAGATGTGCTTCATTTTTTCGAGCGACGACGGGCGGACTGCAGCCAGCATCCGAAGCGCGCCGTCGCCGAGGATGGTGAAAGGCGGAACGGCGCGGGAGTCCGCTTCGCGTTTGCGCCATTCGCGCAACTCTTCGAAGAGCGCGTGATCGACGCCGGTCCAGGAAAGATCGCGGCCTCCGGCGTCATCAATTTCCCGCGCGGCAGCGCGCACGAGGCGGACTTCGGCGGCGCCGCGAAGCATCGCGCGTGAGGTTGGCGTCAGACGCAGCACCGGATACTGCGTCCCTTCGCGTTTCAGAAATCCCTGCGCGATGAGTTGCGCGATCCAGTCGCTCAGCTCCTCCTTCGAGTGGTTGCCGAGGATGCCGTAGGTGGAGAGCTTGTCGTGGCGGCGCTCGTGGATCTTCTCATTGCTCGATCCGCGCAGGATGGCCACGATGTGCGAGACGCCGAACGTCTCGCCCGCACGCACCACGCACGACACGATCTTCTGCGCGATCACCAGCGAGTCCGGCACCGCTTCGTGCGCGTCGAGGCAGACGTCACACGCGCCGCAGTTCGCGTTCTCGTACGTCTGGCCGAAGTATTCGACGAGTGCTTTGTGGCGGCAGACGAGCGAGGTCGCGTATTGCTGCATTCGATCGACATTCTCGATGGCGGTCGTGTCGGCGGTGCCGGCGAGGATCGAGTTCCAGGCCGCGGCGTCCTTCGGCGCGTAGAGCATCGCGCATTCGGCTTCGAGGCCGTCGCGGCCGGCCCGCCCGGTCTCCTGCTGGTAGTGCTCGACCGACTTCGGCATCCCGGTGTGCAGCACGAAGCGGACGTTCGATCGGTCGATGCCCATGCCGAAGGCGACCGTCGCGACGATGATGTCGCACTCTTCTTTCGAAAAACTCTCTTGCGCGCTTCGACGTTGATCGGGAGACAACCCGGCGTGATACGCGGCGACTCGATACCCGCGCCGCTCGAGAATCGACGCCAGCGTGTCGACGTCGCGACGGCGAATGCAATAGATGATGCCGGCCTCGCGGCGATGACGGTGGAGCACCTCCTCCACCTGCGCCACCTCATCGCGGCGCGGAATGATTCGATAGGTGAGGTTGGGGCGGTCGAAGTTGCCGACCAGCTCGACGTGATTGCGAAGTCCAAGCTGCTCGGCGATGTCGCGCCGCACACGCTCGGTAGCCGTGGCGGTGAACGCGTGCAGCGAGGCTTTCGGGAAAAGCTGTCGCAGCTCGCGGAGCTGGCGATACTCGGGACGGAAGTCGTGTCCCCACTGGCTGATGCAATGCGCCTCGTCGATCGCGAACGCGCTCACACCTCCGCGGCTGATGAGCTGGCGGAAGGTCGCCATCGCAAGCCGTTCCGGTGAGACGAAGAGCAATCGTAGTTTTCGTTCGTTCAGCGCGCGCTCGACGTCGCGCTGCTCAACACTCGTTTGCGAGCTGTTGAATTGCGCCGCCGCGACGCCGCATGCGACCAGTCCGTCCACCTGGTCTTTCATCAACGAAATCAGCGGCGAGACGACCAGCGTCAGCGATCCATTGACGATGGCCGGCGCCTGGTAGCACAGCGATTTCCCGCCGCCGGTCGGCATGACCACGAGCGTGTCGCGGCCCCCGACCGCCGCTTCCATCGCCTCGGCTTGCAGCGGCCGGAACGATGCAAATCCCCAGTGCCGCGCCAGAACTTCTATGAGCGTTGCATTCATGACGTCACCTTCCATGAACGCCGAGGCTCCCTCGGTGCGCGACGAATTGCAAGCTTTCTACATTAGGTGGAGAGGCTGGACGAATCCGCAGATGACGCGGATGGAACAGATGAGGTTTCATCTGCGTAATCTGCGGATAGACCTCCGTCATCCGCGAATCGCAAAGCACTTTGCGGTACCATGCCAGGCTGTGTCCGAAGTCCCCATTCCGATGCGCGAGCATGCGCTGGACAACATCCGCTTCATCCGCGACGCGATGGAGCGGGCGGGATCCTTCACCTCCATCCCGGGGTGGGGCGGCGTCGGCGTCGGGGTGACGGCGATCGGCGCGGCGGTCATCGCGCAACAGTTTCTCGGCAGGTCGCTTCGCATGTGGCTGGCGACATGGCTGGCCGAGGCGATCGTCGCAGCGGTGATCGGATTCGGGACGATGACGGTCAAGGCGCGGCGGTCGGAAGAGCCGTTCATGTCCGGCGCGGCGAAGCGATTCTTCATCAGTTACTTCGCGCCGCTCGTGGCCGGTGCGGTGGTCACGCTTGCACTCGTCCGCGTCGAAGCCTACGCCGCGATCCCCTCGGTGTGGCTGCTGCTGTACGGCGCTGCCTTCGTCAGCAGCGGCGCATTTTCGATCCGCGTCATTCCGGTCATGGGCGTCCTGTTCATGCTCTTCGGCGGTCTCGCCGCCCTGGTCCCCCTCAACGCCTCCAACATCATCCTCGGCATCGCCTTCGGCGGACTGCACATCCTCTTCGGATTCATCATCGCAAGGAGTTACGGTGGCTAAATCAGCAGCAGCAAAAAAACACGAAGTGGTCGAAACGCAGATCCCCGACTTCGACCGCGTGATCCACGAGAAAACCCGCCTGGCCATGATCAGCGCCCTGGCCGTCAATCCGACGCTGACATTCAACGAACTGAAAGCTGTCCTCAAAACTACGGATGGCAACGTAAGCGTCCACGCCCGCAAGCTCGAGGACGCCGGCTATCTCGCCTGCAAGAAGTCCTTCGCCGGCCGCGTCCCGCGGACGGAGTATTCGCTGACCACATCCGGCCGCCGCGCGCTGGAGAAGTACCTCAATCACATGGAAGCGCTGATCAAGGCGGTGAAGCAGTAGTCAGCCCACCGGTACCAACTTCGTTTGAACCCAGGCTGTGAAGGTTTCCCGGTCGAGCTCACCACTGGCAACCGCAAGAATGATCCGCTCCTGTTCGTCTACCGGACAGCGCAGTTCATAGCCGTTGAGGACGAGAACGGTTTCAAGTGCCGCATGCCCTGCGCGTTTGTTGCCATCCACGAAGGGGTGGTTTTGAATAAGAAAAAATCCCATCGCAGCGGCCTTCTCCGCAAAGGATGGGTAGAGTTCCTGATCTGCGAAGACCTGGAGTGGCTGGAAGACCGACGATTCGAGAGCGCCTTGATCGCGAATGCCGCGCGCTCCGCCGCTCTGTTCGATGACCCGCCTGTGGATTTCGACGACCTCGGCGACCGAGACGAAACGCACCTAGGACAACCGCCGATACAACTCAGCGTTCTTCTCGATGACGTGATCAACCGCCCGGCTGAACTCTGCATCGCGCTGAAGTTTCTCTTCAACGCTGTACTGGAGCAGTTGCTCGACCGTGAGTCCGCGGAGCTGCGCGGCTTCCTCGATCCGGGAGGCAACTTCGTCGGGAACGTTGAGTTCCAAGAGTTTCATGGTGTGCGATTTTACCGCAGCCCGAACTCGGCTAACGAGCCGGTTTGGAAGTACGCGGCCTAGTCAAGCTCGCTACTCGGGTGCCTCAATACTAGCTGAGGGGCGCGGTTCCGGACTGCTGGTCGATTCCCACGCCGAGACGGCTTCGGAGAGCGCCACACGCCTCTCGTGGTGAGTTAACAATTTTCACGTGTGCGCTCGTTACTGGTTTTGCCCGCCAAATTTCTTGCGCTCTCCAAGAGTGCCACAAGGGCTTCGTGTACCCGTTTTGAGCGATGACTGATGGCTTCTAACTTCAACGACTCTGCGAGATCTGCCGCAGAAGCGATCCTAAGACGACGCAGGGTAGCTCCGAGAGCAAGTTCCGCTTGTTCGGCATACGCGTGTTTTTCCATGGCGGATGCGTCAAAGAAATCGATTTGGGGATCTCGAGTGGCACATTCGCGGCAGCGCCAGTCCACGAGTTGTTCACCTTTGGGGCCGACTGAAGCGGAGGCGAACGGAACCCAACCAGCGACAGCCATTGACCTTTTGATCTCCGATTCGGAACCGGCTTGAAACGCGACGGTCGCGCCGCATTTGGAACATTCTGGGACGTAATGATTTGTAGCGGACATTTCATCATGATACCTCGCTCATTACGCTCACTGCTTACTGCGCGGGAACGAACGTCGGGTCGTTTGTCTTCGAATCGATTACCGATGCGTAGGCTGTTACGCGGCCTTGTCCGCTGATGACTTTCACAGTTACGCGGGTGTTATACATGTTGGTCAGGCCCATTGATTTGAGGAGTTGCGGGTATTGGATGAATTGGTTGGGGGCGAGGTTGATTTGGGTTGAGGCGGCTACTTTCGAATCGCTGGGGATGGCGGTTACTTCGACGGTGGCGGCTTTGCCGGTGACTTCGGCGAAGCCGACGTTGGTGCGGTAGCGGTCGGATTCTTCGATCTGGAGGAGTTGCAGGGGGCGGGTGCCGAGGGCGGCGGCGTCGTTGGCGGTGACTGCGGGGATGAACTGGCCGTAGGTGCCGTTCGGCGTTTGGTTGTAGGTGCGGGCGGTGGCGACGAGCGGTGTTGTGGCGGTTGTGGAGATGTGGAGGGCGCCGCCGTCATTGGTCAGGCCGAAGAATTGGTGGAGGGCGGCGTCGAAGGTCTGGACCTGGTTCGGCGCGAGGGAGACGTCCTTCGATTGCGGGGCGGCGCCGCTCTGCGAATAGAAGGTGAGCGTGGCTTTGACGATGTTCGCGGATGGATTGAAGAGGCGAACGTCGGTCTGCCAGTTGGCGATGCCGTTGTTGAGATCGGCCACGCCGGGGATGACGTATTTCGCAGCGGCGGTCGCATTCACGGCGACGGGCGTCACGAGCAGCGGATCGTTGGTGAGGTTGTCGAGCACCGAGGCGTAGGCGGTGACTTTGCCGGTAGCGGTAACGACTTTGATTTCGATGCGGCCGTCGTTCACCTGCACGTTCTTCTGCGCGAGGATGGAGTTGAGCTGGATGTGCTGGCCGCCCTTCAGGTCCTGCGTGAACTCGGAGAGCTTGTGGCCGTCGTCGCCGAAGACGCTGACGAGGACGGAGGCGGGATCGCCGGAGCCTTCGAGGATGCCGAGGTTGGTGCGGTAGGCCGCCGACTGGGCGATCTGCTGGAGGCTGAGAATCGTCGACTTGGATGGATCACTGGCGCGGCCTACGAAGGCAGCGAAGGGGATGGCGGGGATGTACTGGCCGAAGGTGCCGTTCGAGGTGGTGTTGAAGGTGCGGCTGGAGGCGAACGTGAGGAGGTTCGCCAAGCCGGCCGGCAGGGCGGCAGACGTTGAGTTTGTCGTCGCCGTGACCGGCCGCACTTCGAGAGTGCCGGTGGCGCCGTTGGAGCCGAACCACGATTCGAGCACGTCATCGAGGGCGATGGTGTGGCCGGGATCGATGTCGAGGGTGGTCTGCTTGCCTTGGGTGATGCCGGCGTCGCCGGTGGGCGTGAAGGTGACCTGGTACTTCATCGGCTGCGCCGAGGAGTTGGTGACGCGGACGTCGGACTGGAACTTGGAGTTGATGCCGTCGGCGTGGGCGACGGCGGGGATGATCAGCGCGTCGGGCGGAGGTCCGCTCTTTGCCGTCGGCGAGACCGGTTGCACGAGGTTGACGGAGACGGTGGTCGTCGCGGGCGGCTTGTTGTCGAGCGGAGTTGTTCGCGACGAACCGGTCGATGATCCGAAGATGACATTGACGGCCGCGGTGCTGGTGCCGACCGGGAGGCCGTTGGTGTTCGCGGTGACGTTGAGCGTCGTGCCTTCGGGCGCGACGGTGCCGGTTGACGGCGTCACGGTGAGCCACGGCTGATTGGTGGTCGCGGTGAAGGTGTCGCCGGCGGTGGCCTTGATCGACGTCCCGTTTGTGCCGCCGCCGAGGTGGAGTTGGTAATGCGTCGGCTGCGGGTTGTCGGCGGGCGTGGAGCCGTTCGCGTTCGATGGATCGGTGACGTTCGACGGAAGGACCTGCACGGCGATCGCCGGCGAGAAGAGGCTGCGCGCGCCGTTGCAGGTGCCGATGGCGCGGACGCGGTAGTAGAAGGTGACCGGCGCGTCGCCGCTGTTGGCGTGCGTGAAGGAACGTTCGTTAGCGTCGGTGGTGATGCCGATGGGCGCGGTGAAGGTGGCGCCGGCCGATTCCTGCAACTCGTACTGCGTGGTTGCTTTTGGACCGGACGGCGTCCAGCGGATCACGTATTCGACGTTCGTCGATGCGGTGCTCCCGGCGCGCGGCTGGGGGACTTCGGGCGTCGAGCAGGGAGGCGGCGGTGCGACGGCGGTGAAGGTGCTTGCCGTCGACCGGACGGCGGGGCAGTTGTCGAAGAGCGCTTCGACGGACCAGGTGACCGGGCCGGCCGGTGCGGTGACGTTGTCGAGGTGGAGTGCCGAGGTCGTGCCGACGACTGGCGCATCGCCGCTCGATCCGAGGCGCACTTTGTACTGCGTCGCGCCGGGGACGCTGCTCCATTGGAGGTCGAACGGCGTGAAGACGTGTGCTCCGTCGAACGGCGACGTCAGGATCGGGCGCGCGACGCTGCAATTCGCGGGCGGCGCGATTGTGAAGTGGAGGTGCGCGGAATCGACCGGGTCGCAGCGATCGAAGAGCGTGCGGATATACCAGTCGATCGTTCCCGTTCCGACGGTGCGGCTGAGCGAGGTGCTCGTGGTCGTGCCGGCCAGCGACGGAGCGCCGCCGTCGATGGAGAGCCATAGCTCGTAGCCGGCGGCGTTCGCGGCGGCGGTCCAGTCGAATTCGACGAAGCCGTTGGTGAGTGTGCCGTTGTTTGCGGGCGCGAGCGGCGTGACCGCGGTGTTGTTGCAGTTCTGCGCGGCGGGGATGGTGAACGATTGCTGTGAGGCGGCGGTCGAGGGGCAGCCATCAAAGAGCGCTTCGACGTACCAGGCCACACTGCCGGTGGTGAAGGTGAAGTGGAGTGTCGTGACCGAGGGCGGCGTGTTGCCGATCGGAGCGAAATCGGAGCCGTTGATCGAGGCCCAGACGCGGTAGCCGTTTGCGCCGGCGGCAGACGCCCATTGCAGATCGACGATTGAGGATTGCAGCGCTACGTTCGGTGCGGGCCCGAGGAGCGACGGTGCCGCGTGCGAGGCGCAGCCGGTATTCGTCGCGAGCGTGAATGAGGACGACGGCGACGAGGTCGCCGGGCAGCCGGGGAAGAGGGCGTCGACGTGCCAGACCACGCTGGAACCCGATAGCGGGAGAGAGACCGAGGTCGCGCCGTTGGTCGTGGTGGCGTCCTGGAGTGCACCGCCGTCGATGGCGAGCCAGAGTCGGTAACCGATGGCTTGCGCGACCGGCGTCCAGCTGAAGGTGACGGGCGCGTTGGCGTTCGCGTTCGGCGATGGAGCAATGAGCTGCGGCGCCGCCTGCGTGCAGTTCGTCGATGCGGCCACGGTGAGATCGCGCGGCGGGGAGGCGAGCGTCGGGCAGTTGTTCGGGAAGTGGGCGGCGACGTACCAGGTGGACATCCCGCTGGGCAGATTGATGATGGCGGAAGTGGACTGGGTGGTGGTGGCGATGGCGGGAGCGCCGCCGGAGCTGGCGATCCAGAGGTCGTACGACATCGCATTCGCGGCGGCGGACCAGGTGAAGTTGACGGAACTGGCGAGATTCGATGCGCCGGCGGCGGGGGAGATCAGCGACGGAGCGTTGTTGTTGCACGAGACCGGCGTGGTCACGGCCACGCTGGCGCTCACGCTGTTGTTGGTCGTGTTCGGATCGCTCGTGGCGCTGCTGATTCCGGCGGTGTCGCCAGCGCTGTTCGCGGTGGCCGTGGCGGTGATGGTGATCGATGCGGCGGCTCCGGCGGCGAGCGACGGGCGCGTGCAGACGACGGAGAGTCCGTTCACGTTGCATGACCAGCCGTTGCCGGTGGCGGAGGCCGCGGTGATGCCGAAGAGGCTGTTGATGAGCGTGACGTTTTGCGCGTCGCTCGGACCATTGTTGATCGCGTTCAGCGCGAAGGTGATCGTGCCGCCGGCGGGAACGGGATTCGGGGTGGCGGTCATCGTCAGCGCGAGGTCGGCGGAATCGTTGATGGTGACGTTGACGCTGCCGGAGGCGGTGCAGGAGGCGCTGGTGATGGTGATGCTGATCGTGGCCGTGCCGCTGTTGCCCGCGGTCCAGACGATCGACGGCGTTCCGTTGCCGCTGGTGATCGTGCCGCCGGAGATGGTCCAGTTGTAGCTCGATCCGGCCTGCGCGGGCGGCACCGAGGCGGTGTTGCCGGTGGAGTTGGTGGGGACGGAGGACGGCGCGAGGATCGTGGCGGTGGTTGCGCCGGAGGAGATGGTGACGGTCTTCGACGCGCTGGCGCTGCAGCCGTTGTTGGTGACCGTCACGCTGTAGGTGGTCGTCGACGCGGGCGAGACGGTGATGGTCTGCGTGGTGGCGCCGGTCGACCAGGCGTAGGTGGCGAAGCCGGCGCCGGCGTCGAGTGTGGCGCTGCCGCCCGCGCAGACGGCAGTCGGGCCGGTGATGCTGACGGCGGGAGTGGGATTGACGGTGACGGCGGTCGCGGACGAGGTCGCGCTGCAGCTTCCGCTGGTGATGGTGACGCTGTAGCTGCCGGTGGAAGTCACGTTGATCGACTGCGCGGTGCTGCCGCCGATCGGTGATCCGTTGATCAGCCATTGATACGTGGCGGCGGCGCTCGAGGTGAGCGTCACGCTGCCACCGCTGCAGAACGTGGTCGGGCCGCCCGGCGTGACCGTCGGCGGCGTTAACGGCGCCTGCGAAACGGTGAACGGCGCGGAGGTTCCGTTGCAGCCGCTGGCGTTGCTCTCCGTCACCGTGTAGTTGCCGGCTGCCGTCGCGACGTACGTCTGCGCTGTGGCGCCGCCGATCGGGGAGCCGTTCAACGACCACTGGTAGGAGTTCGCGGCGGAGGCGGTGAGCGTTGTGTTTCCGCCGGGGCAGAACGAATTCGAGCCCGTGATCGTGGGAGTGAAGGCGCCGACGGCGACGCTGGCGCTGCCGTTCGACGTGCAGCCGCCGAGCGAGGCGACGACGCTGATCGAAACCGGCGAGGCTGTGCCCGCCGCGAAGACGATCGACGACGTTCCCTGGCCGAAGGTGACGCTGCCGTTGGTGACCGTCCAGGTGTAGGTCGCGCCGCCGACGGGGCTGACGATGTTCGCTCCGGCGCTGCTGTTGGCGCAGACCGAGGCGGGAGCGTTGATGGCGGCGGATGGGGGCGTGGTGACGCTGACGCTCTGCGGCGCGGAGGTGCCGGTGCAACCGTTGGTGTCGGTGACGGTGACGCTGTAATTGCCGGTGGCGGTGGCGTTGTAGGTGGTCGCGTTCGCGGCGCCGATCGGCGAGCCGTTCAGCAGCCACTGATACGACGCGAAGCTGCCGCTGCCGCCGCTCGGATTCGCGGTGAGCGTGACGGCGCCGCCGCTGCAGAATGTCGTCGGGCCGCCCGCGGAGATGGTGACGTTGACGGCGCTGTTGACGGTCACTGACGTCGATGCTGATGTGGCCGAGCAGCCGGCGGCATTCGTGACGGTGACGGTGTAACTGCCGGCGGTGGTAGCGACGTACTGCTGTCCGTTCGCGCCGATGATCGGTGTGGCGAAGTTGCGCCATTGATACGACGCCCCAGCGGACGCCGTCAGCGTGACGCTGCCGCCGGTGCAGAAGGTGGTCGGGCCGCCCGGCGTGATCGTGGCGGACGGCGGCGTGCAGGTGGTGATCGTGGCCGCGTTCGAATCCTCGGAGGTTCCGTCAGCGACGGTCGTACATGCGGCGTCGGTGTAGCTGGTGGCGGTGGCGACGAGCTTGTCGCCGATGACGACCGGAGCGCTGTTGACGGTCATCGTGACGCCGTTCAGAGCGTTGCCGGCGAAGCATTGCGAGGCGAGGAGTGAGAGCGCGTGTACGCCCGACGCGTCACTCTTGAACAGTTCGACGCGAATTCCGGCGGTGTTCGCGACTGACGCGGAGTCGACGTTGACGTGCGCGGTGAGCGTGCTTCCGGCCATCGAGGCGTCGACGAAGGTGGGCGTGTTCTGGTACTCGTTGGGACCGGTGTCGGCGTCGCCGGCGTCGTTCGCGGTCGGACCGTTGTTGCCGAGGTCGATGGTCATGCCGCTGTTGCCGGTGATGCTGTTGCCGAGGAGGGCGTTGGCGTCACCGGGACCGTCGAAGCTGATGCCGGTGGTGTTGGAGACGATCGTGTTGCCGGTGCCGGCGGCGGTTCCGCCGATCGTGTTCGCCGACACGAACGTCCCGAGGTAGATGCCGGTGCTGTTGCCGATCGAAGCGGTGCCGGCGGCATCGGTGCCGATGAAGTTTGCGGAGATCAGGTTGTCGGAGCAGACCGCGCCCGCAGTCCCCGTGACGTAAATGCCGGAGGCGTTGTTGCCCGAGATGACGTTGCGGTCCGCGGCGGTGGTTCCGCCGATGATGTTGTTGCTGGCGCCGAGTAGGATCTGGATTCCGTCGGTGATGTTGGCGACGTTCGACGTGCCGGCGGCGTTGAGTCCGATGTAGTTGCCGCGCACGGCGTTGCCGGTGGCGGTCGCGCCCTTCAGCACGACGCCGCTGCCGAAGTTTCCGGAGATGACGTTGCGCGACGCGGCGTTGGAGCCGCCGATGGTGTTGTTGGCGGTGGTGACCATGACACCCGAGCCGGCGTTCTGGCCGGGCGTCGTGCCGTCGGTGTGGAGACCGAGGTAATTCGCGGCGACGACGTCGTTGCCGGCGGTGTCGATGACGATCGCTGACCCCTGGAAGGTGACGATGCTCAATCCCTTGACGGTGTCGCTGCCGCCGCTGAGCTGCAGGCCGGCACTCGGATTGGGGTTGTTGCTGCCGTCCAGCGTGACCAGCGGCGCGCCGCTGTAGCCGGGCTGGGTGGTGGCGTCGATGGTGACGTTCGCGGCGGTGATGGCGGGCAACGATGTGGGCGGCGTGATCGTGAGCTGTGCGCCCGGCAGATTGAAGCTGATCGTGCAGGGGGCCGTGCAGACCGAGGCGTTGTTGGCGTCGAGGATGGCCTGGCGCAACGAGCCGGTGCCGGTATCGGCGTTCGTCGTCACGAAGAGCGCCGACGTTCCGCCGATGGCGACGTTCGAGGTAGTGACGTTGTTGCTGCTGTTCGTATCGGATTGCGCCGATGAGGCCGAGGCATTCAGGACGGCGGTGCCAGAGCCGGTGGCGGTGAGATTGATGGTCTGCGTGGCGGTGCCGCCGGCCGGCAGCACGCCGATCGAGCAGGTGATGGTGGTCGTGCCGCTGCACGTCCCTTGCGTCGAGGTCGCGGAGCTGAGGGTGACATTCGGCGGCAGCGTGATCGTGGCGGTGACGCCGGCCGCGGCGGGCGGGCCGTTGTTGGTGACGACGGTGGTGTAGGTGAATGTCCCGCCGTTCGTTGCGGTCGCGGGAGCGCTGCCGCTGATGGCGATGTCGGCTGGCCCGAGGTACGTGAAGGCGTTCGTCGCGGTGGACGGCTGGCCGTCGCCATTTGTGACGACGACATCGACGGTGCCGGCCGCGTGCGCGGGCGTGGTGCAGGTAATCGTGGTCGCATTCACAAAGGTCACTGCGGTCGCGGCGGTGCCGCCGAAACTCACCGCGAGCGATCCGCCGCTGACGAAGCCGCTGCCGGTGATGGTGACCGGAGTGCCGCCGGTGTCGGATCCCTGATTCGGCGAGAGCGCGGCGGTGATCGTCGGTCCGCTCGCGGTCAGCGTAACGGCTGTCGCGCTGTACGAATCGGCGAACGAACGCACCGGCGAGCTGCCGAATGTGAGCGTCTTCGGCGAGAACGTGGCTGTGCCGGAAGGGAAGCTGACGATGGTGAACTGCTGTCCGCCCTGCGGTACGAAACCGTTGATCGGCGCGGCGATCAGTGCGCCGGTGAGGCTGACGGCGTTCGCGAATGCGATCCGTCCGTAGCTGGTGGCGCTGCCGATGCCGAAGTCGTAGGCCGGTGAGCCGCTGCTGGTGAAGGTGGAGTTCAGGGCGATGACGCCGCTCTGCGGCTGGATGGTCCCGCTGTTGGCGAAGCCGATGCCCTGGAACGTGGTCGTGCTGGTGGCGCTGCTCTTCCGGAAGGTCCCGGCGTTGTTGAAGGCCTGCCCCGGCAGGCAGCAGTGAAAGTAGACGAGTTGGTCGTTGGTGACGTCGAAAAGACCGCCGCTCTGATTGTTGATGACGCCGGAGTTGTAGATGGAGAGGTTGTTGCCGCCGCTCCAATGCACTGTGCCGATGTTGTTGAGCGTGCCGCCGTCGATGTAGCGCGTGCCGAAGCCGTTGATGTTCATCGCCGCGCCCGACGCGATGGTCATGGAACCGGCGCCGGTGAGGACGGAGTCGGAGGGCCAGTCGATGACGCCGGATGCGGTGGTGCTCATCGCGCCGGTGACATTGAGCGTGCCGCCGCTGAGAGTGAAGTGATCGACAGCGATGGAGCTGCCGGTGACGTTGAGCTGTCCGCCGCCTACTTCGAAGTTGCCCGGGCCGGTCAGCGTTGCCGCGCCGGAGAGCGTGTACGCAGCGCCGGTGAAGAGAAGGCGTCCCGACGATCCGGCGTTGAAGACGGCCGTGCTCGTGCCGCCCGACGTGAGGTTCAGCGTGCCGCTCTGAACGTCGACGGTGCCGCTGTTGGTGAGCCCGTTCGCTTGGAACGTGGTGGTGCTGGTGGCGATCGTCTTCCGGAACGTGCCGGCGTTGTTGAAGGCCTGGCCGGGCGTGCAGCAGTGGAAGTAGATGATCTGGTCGTTCTTGACATTGAAAACGCCGGAGGCGTGATTGTTGATGACGCCGGAGTTGTAGACCGAGATGTTGTTGCCGCCGCTCCAGTCGATGGTTCCGTCGTTGTTGAGCGTGCCGCCGTCGATGTAGCGCGTGCCGAAACCGGTGATGTTCATCGTCGCGCCCGACGCGATGGTCATTGAACCGGCGCCGGTGAGGGTGGAGTCAGCGCTCCAGTCGACGACGCCGGCCGGCGTCGTGCTGATCGCGCCGGTGACGTTGAGCGTGCCGCCGTTCATGGTCAGGTGATTGACCGCGATGGCGGAGCCGGTCACGTTGAGCTGCCCGCCGTTGATCTCGAAGTTGCCGGCGCCGGTCAGCGTCGCGGCGCCGGAGAGCGTGTAGGCCGCGCCGTTGAAGAGCAGCCGCCCCGCGGCGCCGGCGTTGAAGATCGCGGTGCTCGTTCCGCCGGAAGTCAGATTGACCGTCCCGCTCTGAACATCGACGGTGCCGCTGTTCGTGAAGCCGTTCGCCTGAATCGTGGTCGTGCTCGTGGCGGTGGTCTTCCGGAACGTGCCGGCGTTGTTGAACGCCTGTCCGGGCGCGCAGCAGTGGAAGTAGATGATCTGATCGTTCGTCGCCAGGAAAAGACCGCCGGCCAGATTGTTGATGACGCCGGAGTCGTAGATGGAGAGGTTGTTGCCGCCGCTCCAGTTGATCGTGCCGCTGTTGTTGAGCGTTCCGCCGGCGATGTAGCGCGTGCCGAAGCCGCTGAAGTTCAGCGTTCCGCCGGCGGCGACATTCAGCGTGCCGGCGCCGCTGAGCGTGGCGTCGGCGTTCCAGTCGATGACGCCGGACGAGGTCGTGCTAAGCGATCCGCCGCCGTTGATGTCGAGATTGCCGCCGGCGAGAGTCAGGTGATTGACGGTGACGCCCGCAGCGGCGACGCTGATCTGCCCGGCGGCAAGCTGGTAGTTGCCGTTGCCGGTGAGCGTGGCGCCGGCGCCGAGCGTGTAAACGCTGCTGAAGAAGATCGCGCCGGGCGAGGTAGCGTTGAAGATGCCGGTGCTGGTGCCGCCCGATCCGAGAAGGACCGAGCCGCTCTGGACGTCGAGCGTGCCGCTGTTGTTGAAGCCGTTGCCGTCGATGGTGGTCACGCTCGTGGCGACGGTCTTGCGGAACGTGCCGGCGTTGTTGAAGGCCTGCATCGCGCCGCAGCAGTGCTGGTAGATGAGCTGATCGTTCGTAACGGCAAACAGCCCCGTGGACAGGTTGTTGATGACGCCGGAGTTGTAGACGGAGAGGTTGTTGCCGCCGCTCCAGTTCACCGTTCCGCTGTTGTTGAGCGTTCCGCCATTGATGTAGCGGGTGCCGAAACCGCTGATGTTCAGCGTCCCACCCGTGGCAATGATGACCGTCGTATCCACCTCGGCGTCAGACGTCCAGTTCATGACGCCGTTCACGGTCAGCGGTCCGGTGCCGAGGAGACGTCCGCTGCCGAACGTCAATGCGCCGCTCGCGGTCACAGTGCCGGGATTCGTAAAGGTGACGTCGTGGTTGACGCCGAGGTCGAGCGCCTGCGTGCCGGTGGCGCCGCCGCCGACGGTCAATGAGTTGAAGGCCGGCGTGACGTCCAGGTTCACTGTGTAGGTTCCGGAGGCGTCGATCACCACGTCGTTCGCGGACGTCGGTACCGTGCCGGTGGACCAATTCGAAGGGGTGTTCCAGTTGCCGCCGCTGGCGTTGATCCAGTGCGCGGTGGTGATGACCGTGAAGGCGCTTGCGCTCGTGCCGGTGCCGCCGCCGGCCACCACCGAAATCGTGCCGGTGGTCGCTGCCGCCGGAACCGTGGCGGTGATCTGCGTGGCGGTGTTGCCGGTGAAGGCGGCCGCAGTGCCGTTGAACTTCACGGCGCTGACGGCGGTGAAGTCGGTGCCGGTGATGACGACGCTCGTGCCAATGACGCCGGAGCCGGGCGTGAAGCCCGCGATGGTCGGCGCTGGCGCGGCGACGTAGCACTTGCCAAACGTCCCTGCGCCGAACACAGTCTGGACCTCCGCCGGTGGCAGCACGCGGTTGTACATCGTCACTTCGTCGATGCGGCCGGGGAAGAAGCTGATCAGCGCCTCATTGTCGATGTCGGCGCCGAGGAGCAGCGGGTGCGTGTCGTAGGCAATCGCGGTGGTGGCGGCGGCCGAACCGGCCGAGGCGCCGTCGAGATAGAGCTGTTGCGTGGTGCCGTCGTACGTGTAGGCGAAGTGGTGCCACGCGTTCGTGGTGGGGAAAGTGCTGGTGGAGAAGGCGTCGATCGAGCTCGTGTCGCCGTATCCGGCCGCAAGGGCGCCGTTCGCGGCGATATAGACGACGAAGGAGTCCGAGAAACTCGTTCCGGCCGTCTTGGAAACGATCGTGCGGATGCCGGTGCCGCCGGTGAGGTTGAACCATCCTTCGATCGTGAATGCGGTGCGGTGCAGCGTCGTGTTGTCGGGCGCGCTGACGTAGGCGGTCGTTCCGTTGAGGCTGAATGCCTGGCCGACTTCGCCGGTGGTGTACGTTGCGCCGCCGGCGGCCGTGGCGAAGTTCGGGCCGGTCGAATCGACGCCGTTGTTTTCGGCGCGGTACCACGAAACGGCGCCGCTCGGAACGGCGGTGCACGAGGTCGGCGTGACCGCGGTGGTGCCGCTTGCGCTGTTGTCCGCCGTGTTCGGATCGGTCTGCGTGCCGGCGACGCTTGCAGCGAGCGTCAGCGTGCCGGGCGTGGTGGGCGTGACGACGACCGTAGCGGAGTAAATGCTGAACGCGGGCAGCGACGTCCAGGAACACGTCACTGTGCTTGCCGAATGCGAACACGTTCCGGTATTGGAGGCTGACGAAGAGACGTACGTGGAGTTCGACGGCAGCGTGTTCGTCAGAACGACGTTCGTTCCCTGCGACGAACTCTGATTGTAGACACTGACCGAGAACGTGACGTTGCCGGCGCCGAATGTGATCGGATTCGGTGAGCCGCTGATGCTGTAGACCTTCAGATCGATCTGATCGTTCACCGTCACCGAGTGATTGCCGTTGTTGTTCGCAGTATTCGGATCCCCCTCGGCGCCGGACACGTTGGAGCTGAGCGTCAGCGGGCCGCCGGCCGTGGGGGTTACGACGATGGTCGCGCTGTAGAAGCCGGATGCCGGGATCGAGGTCCAGTTGCAGGTGACGATTCCCGCTGACTGTGTGCAGGTGCCGCTGTTCGTGGCGGAGGCCGATACATACGTCGAATTCGCCGGGAGGGTATTGGTCAATACCGTGCTCGTTCCCTGCGAACTGCTGTTGTTGAAGACGTTGACTGTGTAGGTGACGTTCCCCGTGTTGAGCGTGATCGGATCGGGCGTCGCGCTCATCGAATAGAGCTGGAGATCGATCTGGGAATTGACCGTGACCGACCTGCTGCTGTTGTTGTTGGCGGTATTGGAGTCGGGCTCGGTGCCGGAAACGCTGGATGCCAGCGTCATCGCGCCGCCGGCCGTGGGCGTGACCACAATCGTGACGGTGTAGAAGCCGCCTGTGGGAATCGAGGCCCAGTTGCAGGTGACGGTGCTGGCGGCGTGGACGCAGGATCCGCCGTTCGAGGCCGACGATGATACGTACGTCGAATTGGAGGGGAGTGTATTGGTCAGTACTGTGCCGGTTCCCTGAGAACTGCTGGGGTTGTAGACATTGACGGTGTAGGTGACGTTGCCCGTGTTGAGCGTGATCGGATCGGGCGTCGCGCTCATCGAATAGATTTGAAGATCGATCTGTGAATTGACCGTTACCGACTTGCTGGAGCTGTTGTTAGCCGTATTCGAATCGGTTTCCGTGCCGGCCACGCTGGAGCTGAGCGTCAACGCGCCGCCGGCGGTGGGCGTAACGACGATGGTCGCGCCGTAGAAGCTGGAGGCCGGGATCGACGCCCAACTGCAGGTCAAGGTGCCCGCGGATTGCGTGCAGGTCCCGCTGTTCGTGGCCGACGCGGAGACAAATGTCGAATTCGCCGGCAGTGTGCTCGTCAGAACCGTGTTCGTGCCCTGCGAGCTGCTGTTGTTGTAGATGTTGACGCTGTACGTGACGTTGCCGGTGTTGAGCGTGATCGGGTCGGGTGTCGCGCTCATCGAATACAGCTGAAGATCGATCTGCGAATTGACCGTGACCGACTTGCTGCCGCTGTTATCGGCGGTGTTCGGATCGGTCTCAGTGCCCGAGACATTGGCAGACAACGTCAGGGAGCCGCCGGACGTCGGTGTAACGACGATGGTCGCGGTGTTGAAGCTGGATACGGCGATTGAGCTCCAGTTGCAGGTGACCGTGCCACCGGACGGCGTACACGTTCCGCCGTTCGTAGCCGATGAGGAGACGTAGGTTGAATTCGTGGGGAGCGTGTTCGTAAGAACGGTATTCGTTCCCTGGGACGTGCTGTTGTTGTAGATCGCGACGCTGTAGGTGACATTGCCTGTGTTCAGCGTGATCGGGTCGGGAGTGCCGGTGATGCTGTAGACGCGGAGATCGATCTGCGAATTGACCGTCACCGACCTGTTGCCGCTGTTGTTTGCGGTATTGGAGTCCGTTTCTGTTCCTGCTACGCTGGAGCTGAGCGTCAATGAGCCGCCGGCCGTGGGGGTGACGACGATGGTCGTAGTGTAGAAGCCGCCCGCAGGAATTGAGCTCCAGTTGCAGGTGACCGTGCCAGCGGACGGCGTACACGTTCCGCCGCCGCTGGCGGCGGCCGAGACGAACGTCGAATTCACAGGGAGCGTGTTCGTCAGGACGGTGTTTGTGCCTTGCGAAGTGCTGGCGTTATAGATCGATACCGAGTAGGTGACGTTGCCGGTGTTGAGAGTGATCGGATCCGGCGTTGCGCTGACCGAATAGAGCTGCAGATCGATCTTCGAATTGACCGTGACCGACTTGTTGCCGCTGTTGTTGGCGGTATTCGGATCGCTCTCGGTGCCCGCGACCATTGCGGATAACGTCAATGAGCCGCCGGCCGTCGGCGTGACGACGATGGTCGCGGTGTTAAACCCGGATGGTGTCGTCGACGTCCAGTTGCAGGTGACGGTGCCGCCCGAGGGGGTGCAGGTCCCGCTGTTCGTCGCGGACGAGGAAACGTAGGTGGAATTCGTGGGGAGCGTATTGGTAAGTACCGTGTTCGTCCCGGTCGTAGTGCTGCCGTTGAAGACGGAGACGGTATAGGTAACGTTGCCGGTGTTGAGCGTGATCGGATCGGGAGTGCCGGCGACGCTGTAAACACTCAGGTCGACGCCGGCGCCGGCCGTGCCGACCGTTACGCCTTTGGCGGCGCTGTTGTTGATCGTGTTGGAGTCGGTCTGCGCTCCGGCCACACTGGCGGAGAGCGTCATCACGCCGTTCGCAGTCGGGGTCACGGTGATGTAGGCGTAGTACTGCGTTCCAGCTCCGATCGAGGCCCAGTTACACGTGACTGTGCCCGCGGACTGCGAGCACGTTCCGCTGCCGACCGGCGTCGTTGCGGAGACGAAAGTCGAGCTGCCCGGCAGCGTACTGGTCAGGACGACGTTCGTTGCCTGCGAGCCGCTGCTGTTGTAGACGTAGACCGTATACAGGACATTGCCGCTGCCGAGGGTGATCGGGTCGGGGGAGCCTGTAATGCTCGAAACGCTCAAATCGATGTCGGAATAGACGGTGACCGCTTTGCTGGCGCTGTTGTTGGAGGTGTTGGGATCCGACTGCGCCGCGGAAACGGCCGACGAAAGCGTCAGTGTGCCGGCCGCGGTAGGCGTGATGGTGATGTACGCGTAGTACGTCGAGCCGGGTCCGATGGAGGCCCAATTGCACGTCACCGTTCCGGCGGATTGCGAGCAGGCGCCGCTTCCGACCGGAGTCGTTGCCGATACGAACGTCGAGCTCGCCGGCAGCGTGCTCGTGAGAACCACGTTCGTCGCCTGCGTCGAACTCGCGTTGGTGTATTGCACGAGGAACTGCACGTTGCCGGTGCCGAGCGTCATCGGATCGGGCGATACGGTCATGCTCGAGATCCCGAGATCGATCTGCGAGTTCACTGTGACCGCTTTGCTTCCGCTGTTGTTCGAAGGATTCGGATCGCTCTGCATTGCGGAAACGCTCGAGGAGAGCGTCAACACGCCGCCTGCTGCCGGTGTCACGGTGATGTACGCGTAGTACGTCGAGCCTGGGCCGATCGAGGCCCAGTTACATGTGACCGTGCCGGCGGATTGCGAGCACGTTCCGCTTCCCACCGGAGTGGTCGCCGAAACGAACGTCGAGTTGACCGGGATCGTGCTGGTGAGCACGGCATTCGTTGCTTGCGACGTGCTGTTGTTGATGAACTGCACGAGGAACTGGACGTCGCCCGTGCCCAGCGTCATCGGGTCGGGTAAGACCGTCATGCTCGAGATGCCGAGGTCGATCTGCGAGTTGACCGTGACGGCCTTGCTGCCGCTGTTGTTCGAGGTGTTCGGGTCCGATTGCGCGGCGGAAACAGTCGACGAAAGAGCGAGTGCGCCCGCCGCGGTAGGCGTGACGGTGATGTACGCGTAGTACGTCGAGCCTGGTCCGATGGAGGCCCAATTGCACGTCACCGTTCCGGCGGATTGCGAGCAGGTGCCGCTTCCGACCGGAGTCGTTGCCGATACGAACGTCGAGCTCGCCGGCAGCGTGCTCGTGAGAACCACGTTCGTCGCCTGCGATGTACTTCCGTTGGTGTATTGCACGAGGTACTGCACATTGCCGGTGCCGAGCGTCATCGGATCGGGCGATACGGTCATGCTCGAGATGCCGAGATCGATCTGCGCGTTGACCGTGACCGCCTTACTTCCGCTGTTGTTCGAAGTATTCGGATCGCTCTGCGTTGCGGAAACGCTCGAGGAGAGCGTCAACACGCCGCCGGCCGCCGGCGTCACGGTTATGTACGCGTAGTAGGTCGCGCCGGCTCCGATCGAAGCCCAGTTGCACGTGACCGTGCCGGCGGACTGCGAGCACGATCCGCTCCCGACAGGTGTGGTCGCAGAAACGAAGGTCGAATTGACCGGGATGGTGCTCGTCAGCACGGCATTCGTTGCCTGCGACGTGCTGTTGTTCGCGAACTGCACGAGAAACTGGACGTCGCCCGTGCCTAGCGTGATCGGGTCGGGCGTGACGGTCATGCTCGCGATGCCGAGGTCGATCTGCGAATTGACGATGACGGCCTTGCTGGCGCTGTTGTTGATCGTGTTCGGATCGCTCTCCGTCCCGGTCACGCTCGAGGAGAGCGTCAGCGCGCCGCCCGCGGTAGGGGTCACCACGATGGTTGCCGAGTTGAAGCTGCCCGCGCCGATCGACGGCCAGGAACAGGTCACCGTGCCGGCCGACTGCGAGCACGTTCCTGAGCCCGAAGCCGTGGAGGAGACGTAGGTGGAACTTGCCGGGAGCGTGTTCGTCAAAACGACGTTCGTTCCGGCCGACGTGCTGGCGTTGTTGATGTTGACCGTGTAGGTAACGTTTCCTGTGCCGAGCGTGATCGGATCGGGCGAGCCGTTCATGCTGTAGATGTTCAGATCAACGCTGGCGGCGAACGCGGTGCATGGCCATGCTGCGATGAACATGGCCGCGGTGAGAACCGCGCGGAGCAACGTTTTGGACATGCCTTCTCCCGACTACTGGGTTATTCATCCATGACATCGCTGCCAGGACCCGTGGTTTTTTCGATGGACCTCCAGCATGCGGTTCTGCGATGCCGGCCTGCTGCTGTTGTGAGCGAAGCTGCGGATTGTAGCGCGTGACCTCAAATAAAGCTTTTCTTCTCCGCGCCGCCGCGCCTCCGCGTGAAACGCTTTCCCGAAGACTACGCCGCCACGACAGCAGCGGATTGCCAACCAATAGTGGCAACTCTGCCGAATCCGTTTCAACGCACAGTTTCACGCGCAGCGTTTCTCGGCGCCTGCGTCGCCGGGTGACACCGTCGCCTTCTCCTCTCGCGCGGCAATTTATTGCGCCGTTACCTTTTCGGCGATACCTTCCGCCGCCATGAAACGCGCGCTCTTCGCTCTGCTCTCCCTCGCCGTCGCCTTCAGTGCTCTCGCCGCGTGGCACGTCTCGCGGCACATCCCCATCGGCGGCACAGGCGGATGGGACTACGTCTCGATCGACGCTGCGGCCCGCCGCGCGTATGTGTCGCATGGTGACCGCGTCGAAGTCGTCGACATCGACGCCGGCAAGGTCCTCGGCCTCATCCCCGACACCCTCGGCGTGCACGGCATCGCCATCGATCACGACGGCGGACGCGGATTCATCTCCAGCGGCCGCGTGAGCATGATGTCGATCTTCGATCTGAAGACGCTCAACCGCATCAACGACGTGAAGACCACCGGCGACAACCCCGACGCGATCCTGTTCGAGCCGCATACGAAGCACGTGTTCACGTTCAACGGCCGCGGCAAGAACGCGACCGTCTTCGATACCCACGGCAAAGTCGTGGCCACGATCGACCTCGGCGGCAAGCCGGAGTTCGGTGTGAGCGACGGCCAGGGCCGCGTGTTCGTCAATGTCGAAGACACGAGCGAGCTGGTCTCGATCGATGCGAAGAAGAACGTCGTCACCGCGCGCTGGAAACTTGCGCCGTGCGAGTCGCCGAGCGGCCTGGCCATCGACCGCAAGCATCATCGGCTGTTCACCGTCTGCGAAAACGAGATGATGGCAGTCGTCGACTCGACGAACGGCCGCGTGGTGACCACCGTGCCGACCGGCAAGGGCACCGACGCCGCGGCATTTGACGACGAGCGGCAGCTTGCATTCGCGTCGAACGGCCAGAGTGCGACGTTGACGGTCGTCCACGAAGCATCGCCCGACAAATACGACGTCATCGACAACGTCGCCACCCAACGCAGCGCGCGCACGATGGCGCTCGACACCAAGACGCATCACATCTTCCTCCCCGCCGCGAAGTTTGGCGACGCCCCCGCGCCGACGGAGAAGAATCCCCGCCCGCGTCCGCCGGTCGTGCCGGGAAGTTTCGAACTGCTCGAAGTCGCGCCGTAACCATCTGCGTTTTCATCTGCGCCATCTGCGGATCAATTAGGTTTTAATACGCCGCGATGAAAACGCGCATCGCCCTTCTCCTCACGCTTGTCGCCGCCTCGGCGTCCGCCCAACAGACGCTGCTCCGAACCCAGAAGCCGCCGCTGCACGGCTCGCACTGGATGGCCGTCACCGGCAAGCCGCTCGGCGCCACCGCCGGCGCGATGATTTTTCAGAAGGGCGGCAATGCCGTCGATGCCGCCGCGGCCATGATCGCCGCCGACTGCACCATGTGGGACACGCTGTCGTGGGGCGGCGAGACGCAGGCCCTCATCTACGACCCGCACACGAAAAAAGTCATCGGCATCAACGCCCTCGGCGTCGCTCCGACCGGCGCCACGCCCGAGTTTTACAAAGGAAAAGGCTTCACCCATCCGCCCGATGAAGGCGTCCTCGCCGCCGTCACTCCCGGAACGCCCGGCGGCATCATGACCATGGTCGCCGAGTACGGAAAGCTGTCATTGAAAGACGTCCTCGGGCCTGCCATCGAGATGGCCGACGGCTATGCGATCGAAGGGCAATCAGCCGGCACCATCGATCGGAACAAAGAGAAGCTGAAGAACTGGCCGTACTCGAAGAAAGTCTTCTTCGTCCACGCCGACGACGCCAAACATCCCGGACCGTACGCCGGCGAAATGTTCCGCCAGCCTGATCTCGCGGCAACGCTGCGCAAACTCGTCGAGACCGAGCAGCAGGCGCTGAAGAAGGGGAAGTCACGCAAGGAGGCGATCTACGCCGCGTACGACCGCTTCTACAAAGGCGACATCGCGAAGGAGATCGTTCGGGGCACGCGCGAGCAGGGCGGCCTGTTCACCGAGGAGGATCTGGCGAACTGGAAGGTGCGCATCGAAGAGCCAGTCTCCACGAACTACAAAGGCATCGACGTCTACAAACTCAACGTCTGGACGCAGGGTCCGGCCATGTTGCAGGCGCTCAATATCCTCGAGAACTTCGACCTCAAGTCGATGGGCTACAACTCCCCGCGCTACATCAACACGGTCTATCAGGCCATGAGCCTGGCGTGGGCCGACCGCGATTTCTACTACGGCGACATCTACGTCGATCCGCCCAAACCGGTGCTCGGTCTCCTTTCGAAGGACTACGCGAAGGATCGCGCGAAACTCATCAACGCCGATCACAACGATCCGAAGCTCAAGCCGGGCGATCCGTATCCGTATCAGCGCACGGTCAATCCGTATCCCGATCTGCTCAAGAACTGGGACGCACCCAAACCGGCGCCGAAGCCGGCCGGGACGCCTGAGTCAGGCGCGCTACGCCGTAACGAGTTCCTGGGGGCCACACCTTCGCTTTCCGACGACTATCTCTTCGCCTTCTACGCCGGTACGACCTCAGTCGAAGCAGCCGACGCGGAAGGGTGGGCGGTATCGGTCACACCGAGCGGCGGCTGGCTGCCGGCCGTCGTGGCGGGAAACACCGGCGTCGGCCTCAGCGAACGGATGCAGAGCTTCGTCCTCGATCCGGCCGAGGGTCCGTTCAATGTCGTCGCACCCGACAAGCATCCGCGCGTCACGCTGACGCCGACGCTCGCCCTCAAAGACGCCGCGCCGTGGCTGGTCTTCTCCGTCCAGGGCGGCGACAGCCAGGATCAGAACCTGCTCCAGTTCTTCCTCGACGTCGTGGAGTTCGGGATGACCATCCAGGAAGCCACCGAGGCGCCGAACATCAATAGCTTCCAGATGCATAGCTCCTTCGGCGCGCACGACATCAAGCCCGGCAACATCCTCCTCAACTCCGCCGAACCGCCCTGGGTTCGCGGCGAACTGCGCCGCATGGGCTACACGATGACGTTCGATGACCGCACTTCCGGCCCGATCAACGCAATCATGATCGACCGCGCGCATGGCACGTTGTGGGGCGGATCGAGCAACCACGGCGAGGACTACGGGATCGGCTGGTAGATGCGTTAACCAAACCGAACCTTGCCATTCGCGCGCGGCTTTTGCAGAATCGCCGCCCGGAGGAACACGCGGTATGTCGAACGTCGTACGCACTCTCGCCCTCGGACTCGGACTCTTTCTCGCGGCCTGCGCGGCCATGCAGCAACAGAAAGCGCAGGCATCACGCGCCGCCGACACCGGCGAGTTTCACAATCTGCAGGTCTTTCCGCAGAACATCAGTCACGATGAACTGATCGCGAACATGCGCGGCTTCGCCAAAGCCCTCGGCACACGCTGCGACCACTGCCACGTCTCGAACCCTCCCGGATCCAAAGAGCAACTCGACTTCGCCTCGGACGCCAAGCCCGAAAAGAACGTCGCCCGCGCGATGATGCGCATGACCCGCGGCGCCAACGACCAGATCGCGAAAGCCGTCAACCCGCACGGCCAGATGATCACCTGCAACACCTGCCATCGCGGACATACCGTGCCGGATGTGACCGCGGCCGAGGGTGGAGCAACGCCGGGACGTTAGTTTGGGGCCGGCCGGGGCACCACCGCGCATCCTCAGATTCCTGTCGCTGTCGCCGTGATTGGCTAGGAGAGGCGTGCGCTTCGGGCTGAGACGTCTGTAAAACTCCGAGCCTTTCCAAGACGCCCGACATGTGAACGAATTCGTTCGCCCGACCCGCGGATTCTTGCAATTTATGCAGGAATGCATGAAACGCAATCAGGCATGAATACACTACGTATCGGGTCCTGGTGCGCGAGAGTCGCTTTGCTGTAGCCGTCCCTCGCGCTTGCGCGTTCACGGTCAACCAACAAACCGTCGTCAGAGGGTGAAGCGGGAAATCCGTCATGCGGTTTCATTCGAGGGCCGGCCTCGGACTCTGTTTTCTCGCGATCGCGGAAGCCCCTACGCTTCTCGCCGGCCAATCGCCCGCTCCGCCATCTCTCGCATCCGCCGACAGCTTCGCTGTCCTTGGCGGCTCATCAGTCACCAGCACCGGACCGAGCGTCGTCACCGGCAACCTCGGCGTCAGCCCCGGAACTACGATCAGCGGATCGATCGCAGTAAAGGTCGGGGTGGCCTATCGCAATGATTCGGTCGCCCGGCAGGCCCAACGCGACGCCACATCTGCCTACAACGATCTCGCCGGCCGCACATGTACGACGGTTTCAAGTACCGGCTTCGATGGATCGCCTCTAGGCCCAGGCGTCTACTGTTTTTCATCGTCCGCGCAATTGAGCGGGACTCTGATCCTCGACGCCGCAAACGATCCCAACGCCGTCTGGATTTTCAAGTTCGCGACGACGCTCTCCACCGCCGCGGGCTCCTCCGTGCGTGTGATCAACAGCGGCTACGAGAACAACGTCTTCTGGCACATTGGTGACTCAATCACCCTCGGCGCAGGCACAACGTTCCTCGGAAACGTTCTGGCGCACAACGACATCACCCTGCACAGTGGCGCGAACGTCTCCGGGCGTCTGCTCGCGCAAGGCGTGGTGTCGCTGGCTGGTAACAACGTCTCTCTCTGCTGCGGTCACATCACACTGTCGCCGGAAACTCTTCCGAATGGAGTCCAGGGCACGCCATTCGGTCCGTTTACGATCACAGCCGGTGGGGGACTTGAGCCGTACGTATTCACACCGTCGTCGCCGTTTCCGGGAATTACCCTGTCGCCTGGCGGCGTGTTGTCAGGGACGCCAACCACTGCCGGGCCAGTGACATTCACGATTATCGCCACCGACTCAACGCACGTCTGTTCCGGTAGCCGGACCTACACGATCGACATCGTCTGTCCTGAAACCACGGCCATTTCGCCATCGGCGACTCCGCCGGCGCCAAGCGTGCCGTTCGTTCTCCCGCCGGCGACGGCGTGTATCCCGTACACGCTGAAGTTCGGCGATGGCTGCACGCTGCCTCATAACTTCGTCCTGACTCCGACGGGCCCGGCGGGCGGCCCAGTCCCGTCAGAGCTCAATCCGACGACCGGCGTTCTCCAATGGACCCCGAAAAAGAGCGGTGCGTATACGTTCACTGTGTCCGATGGGAAATTCAGTCAGCTCTACACAATCGTAGTGTCCTGCGAAGCGATCTCGATTTCCCCGCTGGCGCTTCCGGATGGAGAGGTCTGCGCGCAATACAACCAACCGATTACCGCCGCCGGATGCGACCCACCCTACGTTCTGTCGCTCGAACCAGGCAGTCGCCTCCCGCCCGGGTTGGACCTTATCGGTAATGCAATTCGGGGAACGCCGGCAAAGGTCGGATCGTATTCGTTCACGATCAGGGCGGCCGATAATGACGATCCGGCTTGCTTCGTCATTCGCGACTACACGCTCAACATCATCTGCCCACCCATCACGATCTCTCCGGATCCGCTTCCACCGGCCGCCTGCCAGCAGCAATATTGCGTGCAGCTTTCTCCCAGTTGCGCAGCCGGCAAGCCAGCATTTGAAGCGCCGGCCACGGATCTGCCGCCCGGACTGATTCTCTCCCCCAACGGCATGCTCTGCGGAACGCCCTCGGCTCCCGGCACCTATCGGTTTACCGTAACGTTTACCGACGGTGATTCTGGCTGCACGGGAAGCGTCAACTACACACTGACCGTAACGGGCGTGACCATCACTCCACCCGCGCTCCCGGGCGGTTCGCCGGGCGTCCCTTACAGCGAGGTGCTCACCGCCAGCGGAGGAGTAGCCCCGTATGCGTTCACGGAGAGCGGACCGCTCCCCGCTGGCTTAACCTTCATGCAGACCACCCCGACGACTGCCACAATCACAGGCATCCCGACGTCGGCCGGCTGTTCGGCCTTCATCGTGACGGTGACCGACGCCAACGGCGTCAACATCTGCACGCCAATCACCTACACAATCTGCATCGCTGCCGGCGGTCCGACGCTTTCCAGTTGGGGGTTGATGGTGCTTTCGATTCTGCTCGCGGGTGCAGGCATTCTGATGATTCGGAGAGGTGCTTAGGTGAGCAGGAAAAATCAGAAGGCGATGAACCCGAGTACTTCTGATCGCGGGGAACTGATGTGGCGGCCGATCGCGCTGACTTTCGTGCTTCTGATCTGCTCGATCGCGTCCGCCCAGCCGCGCCCGATCTTCGAGCCGGACGACGCCGTCGATCCTCGTCAATACAACGGAAGGCTCTTCGTATCCCGCCTCGCTGGCGGCGTTGTCAGCGGCAACACTGACCACTACCGTCCTCTCGATCAGAATGCCGGAGTTGCGGAACTTGCAAACAGCCTTTACTGGGGACATTTCCAGTTCGATTACAAACACACCGAAATGTTTGGCAAGGACAGGCCGGTCGACGTCTGCGAATGCAACGGCAGGCCGATTTATTTTCCGACGCCGCCAGCGCGTGATGCGATACCGTTCGCGCCCCCTCCGGGCCGGAAAGAGACCGTGCAGTTCGGTTGGTATCACGCCGTTGGCGGCGGCCCCGCCGAGCCGCCGGTCATGTTGCGATATCGGTTGACGGCGAGTTGGCGACGGATTGATACCGAGCTCACCTCCGCCGCCACCGGAGCGGCGTCGCATCTCTCAGGACGGGAGCGCTCTTTTGGCCTCGATGCCGACACCTACTTCCGCCTGCGCGGTCGTGACGTATGGGGCTCACTCTTCTATGCCCGCACGACGGTCACAGGAACGCCCTACGAACGCGGCCAGAACGAGTTCGGTTATACGAACCGTTTTCCGGGACGTGCGCTCGGTCCAGTCCTTGTCCGCGCAACGCTGACCGTTGCCGGAGTCTCCGGCCGCGGTGCGGCTGGCCTCAACGTCATCAATCCCGCCTTTGAAGCGTTCTGGCACCACGCGGGAACGGATATAAACCTCCACGTTGTCTGGAGCCCGCTGGCTATGAGAAGCGGCGCGGATGGATGGCAGACCCATAGCCAGATCGCCCTCTTTGCCGACCGCGCCTTGTTTGTGAAACTCTTCGGCGCTACACGATAGTTGTCCGCCGGCCCGGCGACTGAAGCGTCACGGCGATCGGAATCCCGGCCAGCGCCGGCAGCCAGAACGACATCAGCCGGTAGGTGAGAACCGCAACCACCGCCACATTCGCAGGAACGCCAAGTCCGCCGTACAGCGCGGTCATTGCCACTTCCACGACCGCGATTCCGCCCGGCAGAAAACTGGCGCGGCCAAGGAGCAGCGGGACGCCGTAGCCGGCAAGGAGCAGCGAGATGTGCAGCGAGTGTCCGGCCGCGAGGAACGCGTAGCGAAGACAAAGAAGATCGAACGTCAGCACCATCAGCGAGCAGCACGCTGGCCGGACCCAGCCGCCGCCGCGCAGCTTTTGCCAGATTTCCGATGCCGTATCCGCCGCTCCAATCAGCGCGGCGTCGTTCCACTTCGGCCGAAACCGCTTCATCAGCCGCGCAGCCCGAATCGAAATCGCTCGCAGCCAATCATTCCGCGCGAGAAGCGCAATCGCTCCGCCGATGACGATCGTCAACACGGAGATCACGATCGACAACGCCACCACGGTCACGCGCGAAAGCTGATGCAAATGAAGGAGCTCGATCGCTCCCACGAGCGCGAATACGACTAGAGCCGCGGCATCAAACACCGACGGCAACCAGCTCGCCAGCAGCGCCGCATCGGCGTCCACGCCACGTTTCGTCGTCCACTTGTAGATCGCCGCTCCGAACCCCAGCGCTCCCGCGGCGACAAGCGCCACCGATCCCGCCCCGATCTCGATCGCCGCCGCCCGCCGCAACGACATCCGTCCTCCCGCCAACTGAACGACCGACTGCAACAGCGCCCCATTCGCGACGTAGCTGAGCACCTCCATGATCAGACTCAGCCAGATCGCCCACGGCTTCAGCGTCCGCAGCGTCGCTAGCGAGTCCTCGATCGTATCCAGCCGCGGCAGCAGAAAGTGAACGAGCAGGCCGAGGATGATGAGGATGGGCACGGCGCGAAGGATGCGGAACCTCAGCGGACGAGCTTCACCTTCTGTTTCGGTAACAACCATCGGACGGCGTCATGCCGAGGTCGTGCCCGAAAATGGGCGATATCCGCGATGCATCCGACGGCATACGAAAACGCGTTACGATATGCACCGGCGTGCAGACGTAATGCGAACCACTCTCAATCTCGATGATGCCGCGCTGGAAGCGGCGATGAAGGTTTCCGGAGGGCGGACGAAGACGGAGGTTGTGAACGAGGCGCTCCGCCGTTTCGCCCGCGCCAAGCGGCGACGGCAGCTTCTCGAGCTTCGCGGCAAGGTCCGGTGGACCGGCAACGTCGACGATCTCCGAAAACGGCGATGAGAATTCTGGTCGACACGTCCGTCTGGGTCGACTTCTTCAACGGGCATCCCAGCCCGCAGGCCGAAACGCTCGCTCACCTGATCCGCGAAGAGACGGATGTCGTCACCTGCGGTCTCATCGTGTCCGAGGTCTTGCAGGGTTTGCGGCAGGCAAAGAGCCGTGTGAATGTCGAACGGCACTTTCGCGAGATGGATTGGTTATCGCCTAAGGAGCCCGATACATACATCGAGGCGGCCGATCTATTTCGCCGGCTGCGCGCCCGCGGAATCACGATCCGCTCAACGATCGACTGCGTGATCGCGAACCTGGCTGCGCATCACGACGCACTGATTCTTTCGAAGGATCGCGATCTGACGCTCATCGTCGAATCGAAGCTTCTGGCACTGCGATCCGTTCCGGTGTAGCTCTTGGTGCGCCCAGTAGGATTCGAACCTACGACCTTCAGCTCCGGAGGCTGACGCTCTATCCAGCTGAGCTATGGGCGCGCTTGGGAAGGGCGCGGATTGTACTACGCGGCGTCGGTGAGGTTGATTCGCAGCGTCTTCTTCAGCGCTACGCGCAGGGGACGCGAGGAGTCGCGCAGCCAGTCGTACGTTCTCCGCCAACGTTCGCCGCTGACGAACTCTTTTACTTTGGGGTGATCGTAGAGGAAGACGTCGCCGCGGCGTTTGATCTGCTTCGGGGTGCCGATCCAGCGCACCTCTTTTTTGCGGACCGCTTCCAGCTTTGCATCGAGCTCGGCGTAGAACTCCTCATCGACTTTGAAGTACATGTTCTTCAGCCAGCAGAGGCCGGGCTTGACGCAGACTTCCTTGAGAATCTGGAAGCGTTTCGGGTCGTATTCGACCTTGCCGCCGCGCAACAGAACTTCGCGCATCTCGTCGCGCATCTTCTGGAAGGCTTCGCCGCGCCAGTGTTCGGAGATCGACTTGTCGTTTATGTTGCCAAGGGGCGGGACGTCGGGGTTGAGGAGGAGGCAGCAGGGGCGGATGTCGCCGTTGCCGGTGACAGCGGCCGTGTACCAGGCGAAGAAGCAGCCGTCGTTGCGATCGCGGAAGGACGGCGCGACAGGGTACATGTTGGTCTGCACGACGCCGACGCGTTCGCGAACGGCGGTCATCATCGTGTTCCAGCCGTAGACGGCGAAGTCGATCTGGAGCAGGCCGACGTCGGAGTCCCTGCGCATCACTTCCTCGACATACGGCTCGGCCAATGCCGCATCCTCGGGACGCAGCAACAGCTCGCGGTCGATGCGTTCGCGCGGGATTTCCAGGACGGCGTTCATGGCGATACGATCGACGCCGAGCGAGCGGGCGAGGTCGTACATCTCGACCATGCGCGTGACGTTCGAGCGATCGAGGAGAAACTGCGTGACGATCGACGGATAGATCGAATCGCCGCGCACTTCGACCAGCGTCTTGATCGCCGTGATGACTTTGTCGAACAGCGCCGGCTTCACCTTCATCATGCGAGCGTAGTCGGCGGCATCAACGGCGTTGAGCGAGAAGATCACCTCGCGCGCCTTGTTCGCGACGAGATACTCGGCGATCTCGCGGCTCAGCGCGACACCGTTGGTGGTGACGTTGTCAACGACGATGCTGCGTTTCGCGAGGTGCGCGAGAACGTCGTTGATCTCGCGATGAAAGAGCGGATCGCCTCCGCCGGAGAGACGGACGGAACGGAGGCCGGTCGAGGCCAGCTCGTCGATCAGCTCCGTCGTCTTCTGGATCGGAATCTGTTCCTTCGTGCGCAGGTCCTGCTGGTTGCAGAAGTAGCAGGCTACGTTGCAGCGGTCGGTGAGGTCGAGCTCCGCATGCACGGGTCCCGTCGTCGGCGTATTCGCGACGATGGCATCGATGATCTCGCGCTTGCGCTCGCGCGAAACTTCAGCCCACCCGTGTGTTCCTCTCATGATCGTGTGCGCTAACGGGAGTGTCTTTCAGAGCATTCCGTTTCAGAAGAGAACGGCGTTACTGCTCCGGAGGCAACTCCTTGAAGGGGTTGAATACTTTGAGACCTGGCCGGCGGAAATCCTTCTCGTTACCCGTGGCGATGGTCAGCCCGTGCTTTCGGGCGGTGGCTGCAATGTAGCTGTCTTCAACCGGCATCGGCTGACCCCCTTTCTTCAGCAGGTGCTGCTGATCCGCCCACACATGGGCCACGCCCACACTGAAACCATGAATACGGCCCTGCATCGTCTCGATCAATTGCGTTAACCATGACTGCAGCTCTTCACGCTGCCGGCCCTGCTTGCTGCGCACCCAAAACGCCAGTTGCGCGATGACCACGGCGCTCGTATAGCAGCGATCCATCTCACGCCAAAGCCAAGCGATCACTCGTGGATCGCCGTTGCGCTTCGCGGGCTGCGATAGCACGTCTGTATCCAGTAACCAGCTCACAGCTTGCGTTTCCTCGGCAACTGCCGGCTACGGGGAGGGACGTCATCCATTGACACAGGACATGCGGACAACACCTCCATCCAATTTTTCTTTTCCGGCAAGCGGCGAAAAATTACCTCGTCCTCCTCCGCGTCGAACCGGGCTTCAAACGACTGCCCAGGCCGCGCTGGCATCAGAGAAGTGGGAACCGTGAGACGGCGTTTAGAATCCAAGGTTACGATCATGGTGGGATTGTCCCACCATGAGGATCCTGGGTCAATATCCCTGATCCGCGGCTGCGTCCGGCGTCGTGCCCCCCGATGTTTGATCAGTGATCGTCTGGCAACTCCGAACCTACGTATAATCGCGCCCGCTTGTACGGTCCGCTCAAGGTCTTCACCGGCCGATCCCATCCAGCGCTCGCGCAGGAGATCTGCGAGCTGCTGGAGATCGCGCTCGGGCACGTCTCGCTGTACAGCTTTTCCGACGGCGAGAACTACGTGCAGATCGATGAAAACGTTCGCGGCGCGGATGTCTTCGTCATCCAGCCGACGGCGCCGCCGGTGAACGACAACCTGATGGAGCTCTTGATCATGCTCGATGCATTCAAGCGCTCCTCGGCCAGCCGCGTGACGGCGGTCTTGCCGTACTACGGCTACGCGCGGCAGGACCGCAAAGACAAGCCGCGCGTGCCGATCACCTCGAAGCTCGTGGCCGATCTGATCACCGCCGCCGGCGCCGACCGCGTGCTGACGCTCGACCTGCACGCGTCGCAGATTCAGGGTTTTTTCAACATCCCGGTCGATCACCTTTTTGCCGCTCCCGTGATCGTTCGCCACCTGCGCGACCTCGGGCTGGAAGATCTGACGATCGTTTCGCCCGATGCGGGCGGCGTCGAGCGAGCGCGGGCGTACGCGAAGCGGCTCGGCGCCACGCTGGCCATCATCGACAAGCGGCGTACCGGCGCGAATCAGACCGAGGTGATGAACATCATCGGCGAGGTGGAAGACCGGAACGTGTTCGTGGTCGACGACATCATCGATACCGGCGGAACGCTGATCCACTCCTCGGATGCGCTGCTCGCAAAAGGAGCGCGCTCGATCTCGGCGTCATGCACGCACGCGGTGCTCTCCGGTCCGGCGATTCAGCGCATCAACAACTCGCAGCTGATGCACGTGATCGCGACGAACAGCATGCCGATGGCCGACAAGCAGGCGGAATGTCCGAAACTGACGACGCTGTCCGTCGGCGACCTGCTCGCGCAGGCGATCAAGCGCATCCACGATGAGGATTCGGTGAGCTCGCTGTTCGAGATGTAGAAGTTAGCAGGTCAGGCTCTGCATCTCGTTGGTGGTTTGCTATTCGCCAACCCCCGCCGGCTGTGGCGCTACCGCCTTCTTTCGCGAGATCGCTTTGGCCTGCAGGAAGAGGCCGAGGTAATCGCGCCCGCCCGCCTTCGAATCCGTCCCTGACATGTTGAAACCGCCGAACGGATGCACGCCGACCAGCGCTCCGGTGCACTTCCGGTTCAGGTACAGATTGCCGACGAAAAACTCCTCGCGCGCGCGGTCGAGTTTCGACTCATCGTCCGTGAACACCGCGCCCGTAAGTCCGAACTGCGTGTTGTTCGCAATGCGCAGCGCGTCGTCGAAATCCTTCGCGCGTGTCACCGCCAGCACGGGTCCAAAAATCTCTTCCTGCGAGATCGTCGCGTCCGGCGCGACATCAGCGATCACGGTCGGCTCGACGTAGAAACCTTCCGCATCGCGCACTTCGCCGCCGGCCAGAAGTTTTCCTTCGCCCTTGCCTTTGTCGATGTACTCCTTGATCTTCTTCAGCGCCGACGCGTTCACGACCGGCCCGAATTGCGACGAACCCTCTTCCGGCGGACCGATGCGAATCGCCTTCGTCTTCTCGACCACCATCGGCACGAACTTGTCGTAGATCGCGTCGTCGACGATCAGACGCGAACAGGCCGAGCACTTCTGGCCCTGGAATCCGAATGCCGAGGCCACGACGGCGGCAGCGGCTTCATCGAGATTCTTGTAATCGCGGTCGACGATGATCGCGTCCTTGCCGCCCATCTCCGCCACGACGCGCTTGATCCACAACTGGCCCGGCTGCGTTTTCGCCGCTTCCTCGTTGATGTGCAGCCCGACTTCCTTCGACCCCGTGAACGAGATGAAGCGCAGGCGCGGACTCATCACGAGCGGATCGCCGACCTCCGCGCCGGAACCGCTGAGGAAGTTGACGACGCCCGGCGGCATGCCCGCTTCCTCGAGCAGCGCGAAGAAGCGGTACGCGATCCACGGCGCATCCGACGACGGCTTCATGACGATGCAGTTTCCTGTGACGACGCCGGCCGAGGTCATCCCGGCCATGATTGCCAGCGGGAAGTTCCACGGCGGGATCACGCCGCCGACGCCGAGGGGCACGTAGACCAGCGCGTTGTCCTCGGTGGCGATCTTCGTGATCGGTTGCTCGCCGCCCCACCGATACGCTTCTCTGGCGTAGAACTCCAAAAAGTCGATTGCCTCGGCGGTGTCGGCGTCCGCTTCGGGCCACGTTTTGCCGACCTCGTAGACCATCGTCGCGGAAAATTCGTGCTTCCGCTGCCGCATGAGATCGGCTGTTTTGACGAGAAGTCCGGCGCGAACATCGACCGGCTGCCGCTTCCACGACTCGAACGCTTTCCAGGCTGCATCGAGCGCATGTTCGACGTGTTGCTTGGTCGCTTTGTTGAATCGGCCCAGGAGTTGCGACTTGTGGGACGGATTGATCGATTCGTACGTCGCTAAACCCGTGATGCGCTCGCCGCCGATGACGACCGGATACTCGCGGCCGAACTCCGCGCGCACGGTGGCCAGAGCCGCTTCCATGGCCGCCTTGTTTTCCGGTTTGGTGAAATCGGTGAGCGGCTCGTTGCTGAATTCGCTGAGCATTTTTCCTCCGCGCCGTGCTGTTACTCTCCGCGGCGCCGCCGGTATGTACTCGAAAACGCTTGCCATCGCAATCGCGACCACGCTCCTTCTCGCATCGTGCTCATCCACGCTGCCCTGGGCACACGAGCCAATCGGTGAGGAGGTGAATCTCTCGTTCGTGATTCGCAACAATCTGCTATTCCTCCCCTCGGCCACGATCGATGGGAGGTCAGGCCGCTTCCTCGTCGGCGTCGGGGCAGCGCGGACGGCGCTCGACCAGCATTTCGCCGCCAACCTTCCTCGGAGCGCTCGTTCGGGCGAGCACATGCTGCAGATCAATGAGAAAGAGTCGCTTCGCTTCACCCCGGTCGAGATGGATCTGCACAAGGTCGCCGACGGCATCATCGGCGCCGACGTCTGGGGCAATCGCGCCGTCTCGATCGATTACACCTCGGGGCTGCTGACGTATCAGAAGGAAGGGATCCATCCCGAGTTGATGACGATCTATCGATTCGCAGGTGAGCCGCGTGTGAACGTTCTCGTCGACGGGAAAACGATTCCGGCGATCGTCGACACCTCTTCGCCCGACACGCTGACGCTCCCGCGTGGCGAGGCCGCCGCCGGCCGGACACACGCGCGCATCCAACTTGCCGGAGCCGACCTCGGCAACCTCGATGTGAAGCTGGCCGACGTCGCCGAGGCGCGCGTTGGCAACCGAATCCTGTCGAAATTTCTGGTAACCATCGACTACGGCAAGCGCGAAGTCGGACTTTGGCGCGATCCCCGCACGCCGTAGGGCCGGCACGGCCGGCGGCGCTGGTCGCCCAAGGCTCCTTCAGCATCGTCGTTTTCGATCATCACCGCGCAGACCTTTTTGGGGAGGCTATGATTTGCACCATGCGTAAAACGCTCGCGATCCTTCTCTTCGCCGTCGCCACGACCGCGGGCGCGCAGTCGTTTCAGCTTCACGGATTTGTCTCCGCGCGAGAGATTTACGTGAGCTCACAGCCCTCCTGGCTTCAGGGCGGCGCCGGCCGCTTCGACGTGGGCGCCGACACCGTCGACGATCACAAGTTGGTCAGCATGTACAACGCGCAAGTCGGATTCGACTGGACACCGATGTCGTGGTTTCTCGTGCACGCCGATGGCGTCGCGCGGCGCCAGCAGTCCGGCCACGTCGGCGGAAAACGCATCGGACTCGTTCAGGCGTACGCCGACGTCTTCAACGATCACTTCCGCCTCCGCGCCGGCGAGTTCTGGCTCCCGACCTCGCGCGAGAACACCGATCCGCTCTGGACGTCGAAGTACACGATCACATACTCGGCGCTGAATTCATGGATGGCGCAGGAAGTCCGCCCGATCGGCGCCGACCTGCAATGGTCGCCGTCGTTCTACGTGACCGTCGGCGCGACCGCCTTCCGGGGCAACGACACCATGGGCACGCTCCTGGCCGGCCGCGGCTGGACGTTCGGCAACTACCTCGCGGCATACAACGAAAACCTGCCGACCCCGGAACCGGAGCTCACGCGCCCCTTCGGCGAGGACCTCGACGGCAAAAACGGCTACGCAGAACGCGTTCGCATCTCACTCCCCGAACGCGCGATGCTGCAGGTGACGCACATCGACAACCGCGCCACGATCTCGCCCGTCAAGGTGAAAGACGAAGAGCCGTGGGCGACGCGCTTCAACATCGTCGGCCTCGAGATTGGTTCGACGGCGCCGATCACGGTCGCCGGCGAATGGATGCGCGGATCGACCGAGGTCGGCTTCCCCGGCGGCAGTTTTACGATGGATTTCGATACCGCCTATTTGCTCGGTTCGTACAAGTACGCCCACGAACGCTTCAGCGGCCGCATCGAACGCTTCGCGACGAACAACGCGTCACACCCTGCCACCGATTTAGCGCGCGAACACGGCCACGCCATCACCGTCGCCTGGATGCACGAAACGAATCCGCGCTCCCGAGCCGGCCTCGAATACTGCCGCGTCTCCGGCGACCGCCCCGGCCTCGCGCCGGCGTTCGATCCGCGCACCGGCGGCTCGACGATCACGGCGGAGTACCGCTACAGCTTCTGATCACGCGGAGACGCGGAGCCGCGGAGAGAAGCCCGTCTTTCTCCGCGCCTCCGCGCCTCCGCGTGAAAATCTATCGTGCACGAAACGCGATCTGTGGCCACAACGCGTTTCTCTTCTCCCGCACCGCGTTCGAGCCAGCTTTCATTGAAGCAGCGAGCGAGACAAGGTCGAATCCACGATCATCGCGAATCGACGCCACGAGTCGCAGCCCCTCCTCAATCCTCTCCACCGCGGGACGCCACTGTCCCGTCTGCGCGTGGAAAATCCCGACGCTGAATTGCAGAAAGATGCGGATGAAGTCGGGCTCGTCGCGGACGCCTTCGAAGAACAGCTCCTCGAAGAAATCGCTGGCTTCGAGGTAATCGCCATCGTTGAAGAGGGCGATGCCGCGAAGGAAGCGCGGGTCGTCCTTCAGTTCCACGTCAGCGAGCGGAGTTGATCGAGATTCACATTGCCACCGGAGAGGACGACGGCTACGCGCGAGCCGGGCGGGAGTTTGATCAGTCCGTGCAGGAGGGCGGCGACGGGCGCGGCGGCGGCGCCTTCGACGACGAGTTTGCAGCGTTCCATGATCCAGATCATGGCGTCGAAGATTTCGCGGTCGGGGAGGGCCACGATTTCGTCGACGAAGCGCTGCACGACGGAGAAGTTGATTTCGCCGGCGCGGCGGACGCGCAGCCCGTCGATGATCGTTTTGCAGTCGATCGTTTCGAGGTGTCCGGCTTCGACGCTCGCTTTCATCGCCGGTCCATCGCTCGACTCCACGCCGATGACTTTGATGTTCGGGTTGTGGCTCTTCATCGCCATCGAGACGCCGGAGATCAGTCCTCCGCCGCCGATCGGGACGACGACGGCGTCGAGCTCGGGCCAGTCCTGGATGATTTCGAGTCCGAGGGTTCCCTGGCCGGCGATGAGCTGCTCATCGTCGAAAGGATGAACGTATGTGAGTCCTTGATCGCGCACGAGTTCTTTTGCTTTTTCGTTCGCCTCGTCCCAGATCGTGCCGTACAGCACGACCTCCGCTCCGTAGCCGCGCGTGGCCGCGATCTTGGCGGGCGTGGCGTTTTCGGCCATGCAGACGACGGCGCGGATGCCGTGGATCTTCGCGGCCAGCGCCACGCCTTGCGCGTGATTGCCGGCCGAGGAACAGACCACGCCGCGTGCCTTTTGCTCGTCGGGCATGAGCGCGAATTTGTTCAGCGGACCGCGGATCTTGTACGAGCCGACGCGCTGGAACATCTCCGCTTTCAGCCGGACTTCGAATCCCGTCAGCTCGCTCAACTGGCGCGACGTCAGCAGCGGCGTGTGTTTGATGTGCGGCGCGATGCGCGCGCGCACTTCGCGGAAATCGTCGAGCGTGAGAGTGAACATCTAGTCGCGCCTTCCGCCAACCGGAATCGCGACGTAGGGCACGTTCGCCTCGCGCATCATTTTGTTGAGCGCTTCGAGGTCGGTCTTGGTAATCGTCTGCGCCTCGGTGGTCGCATCCTTCAGCAGACCTTGCAGCACGTTGATTTGATCGATCTGCCACGCGGTCGGCGCGGCAGCGTAGTTTTCGATTCCGCCGAGGAGTTGCGTGATGCGTTGCGTGACGGGAGGCGGCGTATAGACGACCGGCGGACCGGCCCAGCCGAGGCCGGGCGAAGGTTGGCCGCACTGCGTTGGAGTGCCGAGCTTCAGGCATGTAGCGTCGACTTTCTTCAGCAGATCGTCGGCGGCTTTCTGGATGTTCTCCGGCAGTTTCGTTTTCTTGTAATCCTTGAGCGCCGTGTGCAGTCCAGTGATCGAACGGCGAGCTGCCGCGCCCGAGGTAGCCATGCGCGCGAGTTGGTCGAGGGCCTGGCGCCGTGCGGCGCGATCCTCGGCGCTGATCTCGATGCGCGGATCTTCTTCGACTACAACCTTGGTCGATTGCTCGAGTTTTCCCGACGCAACTTTCACCGTGTATTCGCCCGGCTCCACGCGCATCGTTCCCTGGAAGCCGCCGAAACCGCCGCCCTGTTCGCTGGCCTGCTCCGTCGCCGCCTCGGTCACGCCTCCGCCCGCGGTTGCGCCGGCCGTTGCGGCCTCGGGCTCGCGCGGCGCTTCGTTGACGGAACGCGTGCGCAGATCCCACGTCACGCGATTGATGCCGGCGTCGCCGGTGCCGTCGATCTCGCGAATGACTTTGCCCTCTTTGTTGAGGACGCTGATCTTGACCTTCTCCTTGTCCGCCGGCTTCGATTTCAGGAAGTAGGTGATCGACGCGCCGTTCGGCGGGTTCGGTCCGAAGAACGCCTTGTGCCCGGTGACGCCGCTGCGATTGGCGATGCGCCACTCGGTCGCGGGACGCGCGTCGAACACGTGCAGCGACTCGGACGGAATGGCATCTGTCATCTGCTCGATCGGCCCGAGGTCGTCGAGGATCCAGATCGAGCGTCCGTGCGTGGCCAGAACGAGATCGTTGTCACGCGGATGGATGGCGATGTCATCGACAGGCACCGTCGGCAGATTGAGTTTGAGTCGCGACCAGTGTCCACCTTGATCGTACGAAACAAAAAGCCCGCGCTCAGTGCCGAGAAAGAGCAGCTTCGGATTACGGAAATGTTCGCGGAGGACGTGAACTGTACCGGCGTCATCATCGATGCCGGAGCGAATCGGTTTCCACGTCGCGCCGTAATCGCTCGTCACGAAAACGTAGACGCCGAAGTCATTGCTGCGATGGCCGTCGAGTGTCGCGTACGCGGTGCCTTCGTTGAAGCGCGACGCCACGACGCGGCTGACGTAGATGCCCTTCTTCGGCGTCACGTTCTTCCACGTCTTGCCGCCGTCGCGCGTGACCTGCAGATTGCCGTCGTCGGTGCCGGCGTAGAGCAGATCGCGATTCGTCGGCGACTCGCTGATGGTAGTGATGGCGGGCCAGGCCTGCACGCCGTCATGACGCGACATCGTGTTCTTGTCGGGCACGCGGCCCATGATCGGAAGTTTGTCGCGATCTTCGCCCGTCGTCAGATCGCCGCCGAGGCGCGTCCAGGAATCGCCGCGGTCCGTGGATTTGAAGAGATAGTTGCCGCCGTAGTAGAGCGTCTTGTTGTCGTAGGCCGACACGACCAGCGGCGAGTTCCACTGAAAACGCAGCCGCTCGCCCTCGGCCGCCGGCGGCCGGATCGAGCGCGACTCATGCGTCTTCAGATTGCGCCGCAGCAGGTTGCCGTCCTGCGATTCGGCGTAGACGGTGTTGGGATCGGTCGGATCGATCTGCGCGTAGAAACCGTCGCCGCCGCCGACCGTGAACCAGTCGGAGTTTGCGATGCCGCGCGTGTCGAACGTGGCCGACGGTCCGCACCAGACGTTGTTGTCCTGCAACCCGCCGCAGATGTGATACGGCCGCTGCATGTCGAGCCCGATCTCGTAGAACTGTCCGATGGCGATGGTGTTGAGGTAATCCCAACTTTTGCCGCGATCGTGCGTCGCGTAGATGCCGCCGTCGGAGCCGGCGATCATGTGATTCGAATCGCGCGGATCGATCCACATGGCGTGATAGTCGCCATGAATCTTCTGCACGAGGTTGGTCTTGAACGTCTTCCCGGCATCCTCGGAGTAATACATCTGCGCGCCGTGAACCCAGACGCGCTGGTCGTTGTTCGGATCGATGATGACCTGGCTGTAGTAGCTGCCGCGCGGATTCGTTTCGGACTGCTTCGTCCACGTCTCGCCGCCGTCATCGCTCCGGAAGATGCCGCCGTTCGCATGCTCGATGAGCGCGTAGACGACGTTCGCATTGCGCTGGTAGAAGTTGACGCCGATGCGTCCGATCTCTTTCGCGGCCTGCGGATCGGCGTCCGCAACTTTTTTCGCGTCGGGATCCCACGGCAAACCCTTCTCGAGTTTTTTCCACGTCGCGCCGCCGTCGGTGGTTTTGTACAGACCGGAACCGGGTCCGCTGCCGCTGAATCCGAAAACGGTCCGGCGACGCTGATACATCGCCGCGATCAACGTTCCGGGCGAGTCGGGATCCATGGCGATGTCAGTCGCGCCAGTGTCGTCGTTGACGAAGAGGACGTTGCTCCACGTCCTCCCGCCGTCCGTCGATTTGTAGACGCCGCGATCCTTCGACGCGCCCCACAGATTGCCGCCGGCGGCGACGTAGACGACGTTCGGATCGGAGGGGGAGACGACGATCCGCCCGATGGCCATGGAGTTGTTCAGCCCCATCTGTTTCCAGGTGCGGCCGGCGTCCGTCGATTTGTAAACGCCGTTGCCCCACGACCCGCTCTGCCGGTTGTTCGCCTCGCCGCTGCCAACCCAGACGATCGACGGATCGGACGGCGCGACCGTGACGTCGCCGATGGATGACGTCGGCTGATCGTCGAAGATCGGATCCCACGTGATCCCGCCGTTCGTGGTCTTGAACACGCCGCCCGCAGCCGTACCGACATAGATGATGTCGGGATTGGACTCGACGACCGCAAAGTCGTCGATGCGCCCTCCCATGGCCGCCGGTCCGATCTCGCGGAACTTGAGACCCTTGAACACCTCGTTGTAATCCGGTGGTGCGACGACAGGCTTCGGCTTGTCAGCAGCGAACGCGGCAGCGGTGACGAAGAGCGCGACAAGTGCAGTTTTCATTTGGCGGCGAACAGTACTCGCGAGGGCGGCGCGGTCGCAAGGAGAGCGGTTCACGCGGAGACGCGGAGGCGCGGAGAGAACCACTGCTTTTCTCCGCGTCTCCGCGCCTCCGCGTGAACCGTCTCCCTTTTGCTTCACGCGATGACGGTGCGCAAGTGCGCCGTACCGGCATCGAGATCATCGAGAACGCCGTTGATCGATTCGGCTTCTAGCGAAACTCGGCGCGTGATGACGCGTGACATGTCGAGCTGTCCCTTTGCTGCCATCGCGAGCAGTTCCACGAGCTCGTCGCGGGTGTGGTCGGAGACGCCGATGATGTGGCGTTCGTTGGCGAGCACGTCGCGATACGGATCGATGGCCAGCTCGCGCAGGTTGATGGCCACGATCATGATCCGGCCGCCGCGGCGCAGCGAGCGTAGGACGGCAAGCGTCGTCGGCGGATGGCCGGCGAAATCGATGGCGACGTCGATGTCGTGCAGTTCCTCGGCCGCGGCGGGAATCGCGCCGAACGACTGCGCGAGATCGAGTTTGTCGGGGACGCGATCGACCGCGAAGACCTTGCCGGCTCCCATCACCTTGGCCAGTTGCGCGGCCGACGCGCCGAGGCCGCCGAAGCCGATGATGGCTACCGACTCGCCGGCACGAAGCGACGCCAGGCGAAGCGCGTGGTACGCCGTCGCCGTCGAGCACATCATCACCGCCGCTGCCTCGAACGGGACGCCATCCGGGATCGGCACCAAGTTCGCGGCCGGTACGACGATCCGCTCGGCGTAGCCTCCGTCAACTTCTTTGCCGAGCATGCGGCCGTCGTCGTGGAGGTAGTGCAACGCCACGCGTCGATCGGTACCCGCGATCACGCCGGCGATTTCATGTCCGAGGATCAGGGGCAGCGCGACGGTTCCTCCGCCGGCGCGATAGTGCGCATCGCTGTGGCAGATGCCCGCGGCGCGAATCTCGACAAGCGCCTCGCCGGGCCCGGCGGTTGGCTCCTCGATGTCTTCATCGACGAGCGGCGATTTGAGGGCAGTCAGACGGACAGCACGCATAGGCTCAGCAGTTTAGCAGCCCAAACGGCATCCCCATTGCACTACAAATAACGTGGGCAACGGCCCAAAAAGGAGAAGCAAATGGAAAACCGTGAACGCGACAAGATGAGCAAGAACACTGAGTCAACCTCGGCTGGCGACGTCAACCGCAACACTTCTTCGCAGATCGGAAAGAACAAGAGCGACTCGTCCGCGGACTTCGGTCAGAACATCGGCCGCTCCGAGAACCTGAACGAGCCCAACAGCCGCACCGGCAACGTTGGTTCGTCCGGATACGACAGTTCCAGATCGCCGAACCGTCCCTCTGACGACAAGTCGATGGGCAGCGACAGCAACAAGAATGATTCGTCCAGCGGCAGCCGCCACTGACGATTGAAGTCCTTTCCACTGCAAGGCCGCGCAACCGCGCGGCCTTTTTCATTGAACGGCGTCGCGTCGCCGTAGTTTCGCTTTGATCTGATCGCGCGCGATCGATGCCCGGCCGCGCACGCCGTTCCACAGCCATCGTCCCTCGGCGTGCGATGCAATGACCTGTCGCGAGATTGCCATGTCGGTGAATGCAGGAGTGAGCAGCCGTGGATCGTTGAAGTTCTCGACGAACGCATCGGCGATGCGCTGTTGCGCTGAATCGTTGCCCGGTTCGCCGTCGCTGCCGTATTGCGCGATGAGCAACTCCTTCGCAGGCGCCGTGATCGGCTCGAGGAGAAGGTTGCTGAAGCGGCAGGCGTCGCGCGCATGCGTTGCGAAGAAATCGTCGAAGGTTGACGTGATCCAATCAGCGTCGAAGGCGCCATCGCCACGCGCAACGATCTGGCTGACGAGATGGCGCGCCTGCTTGCCGCCGCTGTTCGCGCCTTGCGCCGCGATCGGATCGTAGGAGATCGCGGTGTCGCCGAGCGCTGCGACGACGGCTCCCGTTGCCAGCCGCGCCGCCGGACGACGCACAGCCGGCGTCACCGCACCGATCAGCCATCCGAGCGGATCGGCAAGCTGCACGTCGCGGACGAAAGGCTCATCCCACGGAAAGAGCGCGGCCACAACCTCCTTCATGCGTTGCACAGCGACATTTCCATCGGTAACGCCTGCGAAGCGGTCCATCCGCGAGCCGGGCTTGGCCTCGATGAGGATGTTCCAGCACGGACCGGCGTCCTTGTGGTGATAGGGGACGAAGAAGATCTCGCCGTCGGTGCCGAGGAAGTCGAACTTCACCGGGAGCAGCGGAAGGCCGTCGATGCGCGATGGGCCTCCAACGACTGTGACCATGGCCAGATTGCGCTGCGGTTTGTCGTAGACGCTGCGGCTTTCATCGCGATCGAAGATGCGGCACAAGTCGGCGCGGCCGGTGGCCACGATCGTCAGATCGTGCGTCGCCGCAATGTCGCCAAGGCGGTCGACGGTGACCTGCTCGATGACGACGTTGCCGCCGCGCGTCTCGAATTCGTTGATCCAGCGCGACGACTGCAGGCGGACGTCGACAGCCTGGAACGGTGCGCGGAAGCGGCCCACCAGTCGAATCAGCGGATTGTGCAGCGTCGGACAGAACGTGAGAAAAACGCCTTCGCCTTTCGGCGCGGCGTCGTCCCAGAAATTGAGGCCGAGCTCGCGCTCGTACGACAGCGCAAGATCGAAGCGCGCCGCCGTGCCGGTGGGGCGGCTGGTGGTGAGCCACTCGTTCGCGGTGCGGTCCGAGTAAAGATCGACCCGATAGCCGGCACGCAGCAACCCGTGCGCAGCCGCGAGGCCGCTGATGCCTGATCCGATGATGGCCATGGTTCGCATGTTTGTGATGTACGCACGTTCTTATGGAGATGCCGTGAACGAAAGAGAACGCTTCCGTGACAGCGGCGGATGGCATTGCTATCCTCGACGGCCATGAGTGATGGCGAGATCGCGATCAGTGGCGCCACGGCGGCCGACCTTCCCGTCATCCGCCAGCTCCTCATCGCCAACAACCTTCCGACCAGTGGCATCGATGACCACTGGAAGACGTTCATCGTGGCGCGTGACGGCGACGCGATCGTCGGATGCGGCGGTGCCGAGGCGTACAAATTCGCGGCGTTGATCCGGTCGGTGGCCGTGGCGGCCTCCCATCGCGGCCGCGGCATCGGACGGCGCATCGTCCGGCAACTGCTCGATCGCCTGGCCTCGCGAGGCATCCGCGAGTTCTACCTCCTGACGACGACCGCGCAACCGTACTTCGCCAAACGCGGATTCAAACCGATCGACCGCGACGAAATCCATCCGCAACTTCTCGCATCGACCGAGCTGCAGGGCGCATGTCCCGACACCGCGGTCTGCATGCGGCTGGTGATGCTGGCGTGACCATGCGCGTGTTCGACGTCCACGTCCACATTCAGCCGTGGGAGATGCTCAAGCCCGAAGTGATGTCGATGGTCGACGATCCTTCGCATGCGAACGCGAAGTCGGTGCTGTCGTCGGCGGACAACGTGGTTCGCTTTCTCGATGCCGAGGGGATTGAGCGGATCTGCTGCATCAACTATGTGTCGCCGGACGTTATGGGCTTCACGCGCGAGACCAACGACTGGATCGCGGACTTTACGCGCGATCATCGCGATCGTTTGTTGCCGGTTGGATCCGTGAATCCGCTGCACGAGATCAACGTACGCGATGAAATCCGCCGCGTTCTCGACCTCGGCATCCGCATGATCAAGATCCATCCGCCCCACCAGCTCTTCTCGCCAAATGCGTACCTCGGCGAACTGTGGCAACTCGCGGAGATTTATCGCGAGTGCGAGGAGCGGCAGGTGCCGGTGATGTTTCACACGGGAACCTCGGTCTTCCCGCGGGCGCGCAATGTCTTCGCCGATCCGATGCCGATCGATGATGTGGCGAACGATTTTCCACGGCTGCCGATCATCCTCGCGCACGCCGGCCGTCCGTTGCATGGCGAGACCGCGTTTTTCCTGGCGCGGCGTCACGCGAACGTGCGTCTCGACATCTCCGGAATCCCGCCGAAGGCGCTTCTGCGTTACGTTCCGCGCGTCGCTGATCTCGCGGACAAGATTCTGTGGGGCACCGACTGGCCGTCGCCGGGTGTGGTGTCGCCACGAAAGAATGTTGAGGAGTTCCTCGCGCTGGGACTGGGCGAGAAGATTGAGCGCGCGATCCTGTGGGACAACGCGGCGAGACTCTTGCGATAAGGCGTTTCACCACAAAGACACAAAGGACACAAAGAGAGCACCTTCGTGTCCTTTGTGTCTTTGTGGTTGAAATCGGTTCTCGGCGACCGCTGCTATCATCGACCGCGATGCCAGATCCGCAGCATGAACCAATGGGACGCCTCGACGCGTTCGACGTGGGTCCGAAAAAGCTCACCGTGCAGACGGAGTTTTTCGCCCGTCCGAACTGGCGTATCGAGACCAAGGTCTACCTCGCCGGCGCGCTGAAGAAGGTCTACAACGAAGATCTCTCGGCCACGCCCGAAGACGAATTGCAACGGACCATCGACACCTTTCATCGCGCGAAGATGGACGAGATAGTGACCGGATTGCGGAAGCGCCAGCAATGAACGGAATCCGCGTCGAAGCGTTGACCAAGGCGTATCGCCCGCTCGGCAAAGTGCGTCCCGTGCTGAAGGGTGTCGACCTCACCATCGCTCCGGGCGAAGTGGTCGGTCTGATCGGTCCGAACGGGGCAGGGAAGACCACGCTGATGTCCTGCATCGTCGGTTTTCTCAACGCCGACACCGGATCGATCACGATCGATGGCCGCTCGAATGATGACCTCGACGTCCGCCGCCGTACCGGCTTTGTGCCCGAGCGGATGAACTTCGACCGCCGCGCCTCGGGTGGCGCATTCCTCCGCTACATGGCGCGTCTGGCGGGCGTTCCGCACGATCGTGTCCGTGCTCGCGTGGACGAGCTCCTGGCGCGGCTCGCGCTCACCGAGGCGAGTGACAAGCGGTTGTCGCAATACTCGCGCGGGATGCTCCAGCGCATCGGAATGGCGCAGGCGCTGATGCTCGATCCCGATTTTCTTTTTCTCGATGAACCGACTTCCGGTCTCGATCCGAACGGCGTTTTTCTGGTGCGCGATCTCATCGCCGAGGAGAAAGCGCGCGGCGCGGCGGTGCTGCTGAATTCGCATCAACTGGCCGAGATCGAGAAAGTCTGCGATCGCGTGCTGTTCCTCAAGGATGGCGTGATTGCGCGCGATGAAGCGTTGCGCGAGGTCGCGAAGATCACCATCACCGTCACGCTGCTGCCCGGTTCGTACGACGTCGCGACGGTCACGGCTGCGGTTGGCGGCGTTCTGCCAAAGAACGACACCGTTACTGCGAATGTCGCGACCGAGGGAGAGATCGCGCAGCTGGTGTCGCGCATTGTGGGAACTGGTGCGGGCGTCATCGACGTTCGCCGCCGCACCGCCGATCTCGAATCGATCTTCCGAGGTGAATCGTGAGTTTCGTCGTGATCGTCGAAACGCTGCGGCGGCATTTCGCGCACCTCGGCTACGTCGCCGCGCTGCTGGTCCTGATCGTCATCGTCGTGATGATGACCGCCATCGGCGCGCCGTCGCAGGCGCCGTACGAGATGATCGGCCTCTTCACGCTCATCGCCGGCTGCCAGCTCATCGGCCCTGAGTTTTCGAAAGGGACGCTGCAACTCATCCTCAGCAAACCGGTCGGGCGATCGGCGTATCTCGTCTCGCGCGTGGCCGGCGTGCTGTTGGCGATCTGGGTTGCGATGTTCGTGGTGTTCGCGAGCGACATCATCGGCCGCCTCATCGCCGGAACGACGATCACCTGGCGCACGGCGCTGTCGGCGATGCTCGTGGCGGCGCTCAAAACGCTGCTGGTTTGCTGTCTGCTGGCGTTCTTCGGCAGCTTCTCACGCTCGTATGCGAACGTCGCCATCTACATCGTCGTGCAGATTCTTTCGTCGATGATCTTCGGTCTGCTGACCATGATGAAGAGCGCGGTCAGCGGAGAGATGGGCAAAATCGGTGCGCTGCTGCGCGCGCATCCGGGAGTGATGGAGGGGTTCGCCGCAGCCCGCCGCAACGTTTTCCCGGACGGACCGCTCATTCCGTTCGACCGCAACTGGATCCTGATGATGCTCTGCAACGCCTCGGTCGCACTGCTGCTGGCCTGCGTGATCTTCTCGCGCCGGGAGGTTCCGTACGGTGCCGACTAACCTGACCTTCGACCGCACCAAACAACGCGCGCTGCCGGTCTGGCTGGTGATCCTGACGGCGTTGCTGATCATCGCGCGCGTCATCTCGACAAAGTACCCGGTGACGAACGATACGGGCTTAGGGCCGAAAGCGAGCCTCGTGCACTGGACGCCGATCAGCCTGGCCTCGGCTGCCGCGCAGCGCTCGCACCGGCCGATCCTTTACGAGTTCTCCGCGGAATGGTGCGGACCGTGTCATCTCCTCGAACGCGAAGTTTTCATGGACCGCGCGCTGGCCGCGAAGATCAACGATCGCTACATCGCCGTGCAGGTCGTCGACCGTCAACGCGAAGACGGCCACAACGATCCCGCCGTACAGGAACTCATGGATCGTTACCGCGTCAGTGCGTTTCCGACGGTGGTCATCGCTGGCGCCGACGGCAAGCCGCGCGACAGAGGCGTCGGCTACGAGGGCCGCGATCAATTTGCAGCCTTCATCGACCGCGTGCGCTGATGCGGCTCGAACATCTCACTCAGGACGAGGAAGATTTCTGGCGCGGCGAGTTCGCGCAGGAGAATTGGATCTTCGGCGCCCTCGGACTAAGCGTGACGCTCCCCGAGTTTTCCGGCGGCGTCCCGGCGCTGAGGACGATGCACTTCGGCTACTACCTCCAGCCGCTGCACCTCAACGCCGACGACCGCGAAGACCTCCCGCGCAAACTGGTCTTCGTCCTGGCGCGCCGCAAACCGCCGCTCGATTTTCTCGAATTGAGCGGCGCCGGCGTGCGCATCCCGCACTGCTTCCCGCAAGGCTTCACCCTCGGCAGCGTTCTTCGCATCACGCTGCAGGAGATGAAGAAGCTGCCGCTGAAGGACAGTGGGGAAGTAAAGATTGACTCGTAATCGGCGCGCTTCGAATTACACTTCGCGCCCGTGACGAAAACTGATGAAGGTGCCGGCCTGCGCGTTCTCGTGGCCGACGACGATCCCGCCATCCGCATGCTCGTGCAGCGGGTTCTGGTCCGGCAGGGCTACGAGGTGACGACCGCGAACGATGGTGCTGATGCCATCGTGCAGCTCGATCAGAGCCGCTTCGACCTGCTCGTGCTCGATCTGATGATGCCGCGCGTCGACGGCATCGGCGTCATCGCGCATCTGCAATCGCGCGGCGCGGTCACCCCGCCGATCCTGGTCATGACCGCGGCGGCGCCGGACATCCTCCGCCGCCTGCCGCACGACCGCATCGCGAAAATCATCACCAAGCCGTTCGACCTCGATGAACTGATGCGGGACGCCAGCGAGGCGATTCAGAGCGGCACCGCGCAGGCGTGATCGCGACGTGATCAAGGTCGGCCTGTGCGGCTTCACGATCGGCGTGCGCGAGTACTTCGAGACGTTTCCGGTACTCGAGGTCCAGCAAACCTTCTACGAGCCGCCGGCGCCGCGCACGGTCGCGCGCTGGCGCGAGCAAGCCGGAGACGGATTCGAATTCACGATCAAGGCATGGCAACTGATCACGCACCGCGCCACCAGTCGCACGTACCGGCGGCTGAAGACGCCGCTGACCGACGCGGAACGCGCGGAGTGCGGTACCTTCCAGACGACCCCGGTTGTGATGAAGGCTTGGGAGACGACGCTGGCGTGTGCACGCCTGCTGCGCGCGACCGCTGTGCTCTTTCAATGTCCGGCCAGTTTCCGTGCGGAACCGGAGAATGCCGCGAACATGCGGAAGTTTTTCTCCCGCATCGAACGTCCGGAAGGCATTCGATTTCTGTGGGAGCCGCGCGGACCGTGGCCGGACTCGTTGATCGCCGAGTTATGCGGCGAGCTCGATCTCACCCACGTCGTCGATCCATTCGACCGCGATGCCCTACCGCAGCCGCTGACGTACTGGCGCCTCCACGGAATCGGCAATGCGTATCACGTCTACACCGATGATGAACTTCGCTCGCTCGTTGCGAAGCTGCCGCGCCAAGGCGACGCGTACGTGATGTTTAACAACATCCCTCGGGTACGCGACGCGGAGAGGTTCAGCGCGTTGCTACGCGCCGGCGTTTCGTAGCGGCGCGCTTCTCCTCCGTCGCCCGGTAGCCCTGTTCGAGGATCGCGGCCAGAGCGCCTTTCGGTAGCGGCGTATTGAGGTTGATGCCGATCCAGCCTCCGACGCCGACGTATGGCGGGACGAAGAAGTGCTCGGGATCAGCGGCGACGAGATCCTGCTGCGCACCCAGCGGCGCGTTGCACCAGACGGCGATGCGGCCGTCGCCGTGGTGGTTGTTGGAGAACATCGCGAAGAGTTTTCCGTGTACGCGCCACGTTGACTCCCCCCACGCAATCTTCTCCTCGGTGTCCGGCATGCCGAGACAGATTTTTCGGACGAGAGCGAGGATCTTGTCGGGATTTCCGAGCGGCTTCGCAGGCGCGGGACGGAGATCGATCTTCGCGCGGTCACCGATCTCGAGCTTCGCTTTTTTCATCACCACGTCGTCGATCTCGATCCAGAACTTCTTCACGCGCGGCACGATCGCGCTGTCGAAGCCGACGCCGTTGACGGTGCCGATCACTCGATGGCCGTTGCGGCCGGCGCGGATGCGCGTCGGTTCGATCGACCACCGTTCGGACGGATCGAACGGAACTTCGAATGCCGCGCCTTTGTGGCCGTCGAGCAGCGTGGCGGTGAATCGCGCGTTTGCCATTTCGTCATTTTACCGACGGCCGCTTTCGCGCTACAGTCCTGCGGTCGTCCATCCCACCTTGCAGGAGCTTCCGATGCGCATGCGTGCTTTGCTGTTGTTCGTCATCGTTGTGTCCGCGTTTCCGCTGCTCGCGGTCGATATCCACGACACGCGGCTGCTCTCCGAGCCCGCCGTTAGCGGCGACCGGATCGCGTTCGGATACGCGAACGATCTCTGGGTCGCGAACCTCGACGGCAGTGGCGTGCGGCGGCTGACGTCGCATCCCGGCATTGAGGCGGGGCCGCACTTCTCGCCGGACGGGAAGTGGATCGCATTCACCGGCCGCTACGAAGGCAACACGGACGTTTACGTTGTGCCGTCCGAGGGCGGCGTGCCGAAGCGGCTGACGTGGCATCCGAGGGCGGATGTCGCGCTAGGGTTTACTCCGGATGGAGCTAATGTCCTGTTCACGTCGCCGCGCGAGGTCTACACGGGTCGTTATCTGCAACTTTTCACGGTGCCGGTAGGCGGCGGGATGGCCACGAAGCTTCCCATTCCGCATGCGGCGAAGGCCACCTACTCCGCTGACGGAAAGAAGATCGTCTACGTCCCGCTCGGCGACGCGTTCAACGAGTGGAAGCATTATCGTGGCGGGCAGTTCTCGAACCTCGTCATCTTCGACACCACCACCTACGCGACCGAACACGTGCCGCAGCCGGCCGGCCGCTGCAACGACACCGATCCGATGTGGCTCGATGGCAAGGTCTACTTCCGATCGGATCGCGACGGCGAGTTCAACATCTACAGCTACGACCCTTCGTCGAAGAAGGTCGCGAAGATTACCAACCACGCCGACTTCCCGATCGTGAACGCGACCGCAGGCGGCGGAAAGATCATTTACGAGCAGGCTGGCTATCTTCATCTGCTCGATCCGAAAAGCGGCGCGGACAATCGCGTGAAAGTCGGCGTCGCGGCCGACCTCGTCGAGACGCTGCCGCGCTTCGTGAAGGGGAAGAAGTACATCCGCAGCACCGCCATCTCACCGTCGGGCGCGCGCGCCGCATTCGAATTCCGCGGCGACATCTTCACCGTCCCGCGCGAGAAGGGCGACGACCGCAATCTCACCGCCACGCCGGGGTCGAACGACCGCTCGCCGGCCTGGTCGCCCGACGGAAAGTCGATCGCGTGGTTCTCCGACCGCAGCGGCGAGTACCGCCTCTACGTCGGCGATCAGGATGGCAAAGGAACGCCGCGCGAGATCAAGATCGACGGCGCCGGCTTCTACGACGATCCGAAATGGTCGCCCGATTCGAAGAAGATCAGCTTCGCCGACAACTCGCGCTCGATTTACGTCACCGACGTTGCGTCGGGTACCACTGACAAGGTTTCGAGCGACGTTCTCTACGGCCCGGTGCGTGTGCTCAATCACAACTGGTCGCCCGACTCGCAGTGGCTGGCCTACACGCGGAACACGCCGACCTACATGAATCGCATCTACCTCTATTCGATCGGCGAGAAGAAGTCGTATCCGCTGACCGATCCATACACCGACGCCAGCCAGCCGGTCTTCGATGCGAACGGCAAGTACCTCTACTTCCTTGCGTCGACCGATGCCGGCCCGGTCGAGGATTGGTTCGCGCAGTCGAATGCCGATCTTCGCGCGACACAGTCGATCTATCTCGCCGTCCTGCCGAAGGGTGTCGTTTCGCCGATCGCGAAAGAAAGCGACGAAGAAGCGGCCAAGTCCGCCGACGAATCGGCCATGAAGCCGGAGACGAAATCGAGCGACAAACCCGCCGACGAGAAAGCCAGCGCGGACAAAAAGACCGCGGCATCGAAGAAGGTGACGGTCGTCGTCGATTTCGACGGGCTCACGCAACGGATCGTCGCGTTGCCGCCGAAGCCGGGCGGTTACGACTCTCTGTCCGCCGGCAAAACGGGCCAGATTTTCTATCTCAAATCCGCCGGCTTCAATCGCTTCGGACCGGAAGAGAACAACCTGCAGCGCTTCGACCTCGAAAAGCGGAAGGAAGAGACGCTGCTCGAAAAGGTCGACGGCTTCGACCTCTCCGCCGACGGCAAACGGATGTTGATCGCTAAGGACGGTTACTCGCTCGTCGATGTCGGCGACAAGCTCGACATGGCCAAATTCAAGCTCGCCACCGACAAGCTGCAGGTGAAGATCGATCCGCGCGCCGAGTGGCGGCAGATCTTCGACGAAGCGTGGCGCATCAATCGCGACTACTTCTATGACCCGAACATGCACGGCGCCGATTGGAACGCCATGCGCGCCAAGTACTCGGCGTTCCTGCCCGATCTGGCCGTTCGCCAGGACCTCAACCGCGTGATGATGTGGATGTCCTCCGAACTCTCGGTCGGCCACCATCGCCTTGGCGGCGGCGACTCACTCGCCGATGTCGAAGCCGTTCCGGGCGGCCTCCTCGGCGCCGACT
>Ga0213876_10000092_pt1 | contig 100818 bp, 100 predicted proteins | sample BarmaccomBMRX_R9_FD_160113 | JGI IMG/M metagenome (GOLD analysis project Ga0213876, IMG submission 160113) | Root-associated microbial communities from Barbacenia macrantha in rupestrian grasslands, the National Park of Serra do Cipo, Brazil - RX_R9 | ecosystem: Host-associated > Plants >... | reverse complement strand
TCGGCCATCAGGAAGACGGTCTCGATCTCCCGGTCGAGCTGCTGGTTCATGGCCGTGAGCTGGAACTCGTACTCGAAGTCCGAGAAGGCGCGAAGGCCGCGCACCAGGATCTGGGCGCCCACCGAGCGGGCCGCGTTGATGGTCAGTCCCTGATAGCGGTGGACCACGATCTCGGCCTGTTTTTGCAGCGGCTTGGTCTCCTCGCGCAGGATCTCGATCCGCTCGTCCAGAGAGAACATCGCCACCTTGCCGGTGTCCACCGCCACGCCGATGACCAGCTTGTCCACCAGCTTCACCGCCCGGCCGATGATGTCGAGATGACCGTTGTGGATCGGATCGAAGCTGCCCGGATAGAGGCCGGTGCGGGTCATCTGGGCTCACCTTCGAACAGCTTCACCGAAACGCCTGGGCTTCCACGGGAAAAACGCCCGGCTGTCAATCGCTGTCGCCTTGCGGCGATTCGTCGGCTTCGCCCGTCTCGGCGCCGTCCTCGCCGCCTTCGGCCTCGATCCGCTCCACCGAGACCACATGCTCGTCCTCGGCCTTGCGGAAGATGGTCACGCCCTGGGTGTTGCGCGCGGCGATGCGGATCTGATCCACCGGCACGCGGATGATCTGGCCCTGGTCGCTCACCAGCAGGATCTCGTCGCTCTCCTCCACCGGGAAGGAAGCCACCAGGCGCCCGCCGCGCTTGGTGAGGTCATGGGCGATGAGGCCCTGGCCCCCCCGGCCGGTGCGCCGGTAGTCGTAGGCGGAGGTCCGCTTGCCGAAGCCCTCGGACGAGACCGTGAGCACGAACTCCTCGGCCGCCCCGAGCTCGGCGATCCGTTCGAGCCCGAGGTTCACCACGGCAAGGGCCTCTTCTTCCTCATCGGAGGGGCCGGCCTCCTCGGGCTCGAGCCCCTCGGCCCCGGCCGCCGCCCGCATCGCGTTGGCGTGCTTCAGATAGGCCTCGCGCTCGGCCGGCGAGGCGGCCACCGCCCGCAGGATGGCCATGGAGATGACGCTGTCGCCCTCGGCCAGCCGGATACCGCGCACGCCGGTGGATTCGCGGCCGGCGAAAACCCTGACGTCGTCCACTGGGAAGCGGATGCAGCGGCCGAGCGCCGTGGTCAGCAGCACGTCGTCGTCCGGCGCGCAGAGCGCCACGCCGATGATCGCGTCGCCTGGATCGAGCTTCATGGCGATCTTGCCGTTCCGGTTCACCTGCTCGAAGTCCGACAGCCGGTTGCGCCGGACCGTGCCCGACCGGGTGGCGAACATCAGGTCCATCCCCCGCCAGGCGGCCTCGTCCTCCGGGAGCGGCAGGATCGAGGTCATCGTCTCGCCCGGCTCGATGGGGAAGAGATTGACGAAAGCCTTGCCTCGGGAGGCCGGCGCTCCCACCGGCAGGCGCCAGACCTTGAGCTTGTACGCCTTGCCGCCCGACGAGAAGAACAGCACCGGAGCGTGGGTGGAGGCGGAGAACACCCGCGTCACCGCGTCCTCGGCCTTGGTGGACATGCCCGAGCGGCCCTTGCCGCCCCGGCGCTGGGTCCGGTAGGTGGCCAGCGGCGTGCGCTTCACATAGCCGCCGTGGGTGACGGTGATCACCATCTCCTCGCGGGCGATGAGATCCTCGTCCTCGAGGTCCGCGTCTCCCTCGACGATCTGGGTGCGGCGTGGAACGGCGAAGGCTTCCTTCACCTCAACCAGCTCGGCGCGCACCACCGCCATCAGCTTCTCGCGCGAGGAAAGCAGCTCGAGATGGGCGCGGATGGTTTCGGAAAGGCCGCGCGCTTCCTCGAAGATCTCCTCGCGGCCGAGCCCGGTGAGGCGCGAAAGGGTGAGGGCGAGGATCGCCCGGGCCTGCTCCTCGGTGAGGCGCACTCCGCTGCCGCCCACCAGCACGGTGCGCGGGTCGGCGATCAGCTCGATCAGCGGCAGCATGTCGCCGGCCGGCCAGTCGCGGCCCGACAGCCGCTCGCGCGCCTCGGCCGGATCCTTCGACGTGCGGATGATGTGGATCACCTCGTCGATGTTGGCGACCGCGATGGCGAGGCCCACCAGGACGTGGCCGCGGTCGCGCGCCTTGGCCAGGAGGAAGCGGGTGCGGCGCAGCACCACCTCCTCGCGGAACTCCACGAAGAGGCGGATGAGCTCGCGCAGGGCCAAGAGCTCGGGCCGGCCGCGGTTGAGGGCCAGGGAATTGACCCCGAACGAGGTCTGCAGGGCGGTGAACCGGTAGAGCTGATTGAGCACCACCTCGGCCGAGGCTTCGCGCTTCAGCTCGATCACCACCCGAAGGCCCTGGCGGTCGCTCTCGTCACGCAGCTCGGCGATGCCCTCGATCCGCTTTTCGCGGGCGAGCTCGCCGATCCGCTCGATCATCGCCGCCTTGTTCACCTGATAGGGCACCGAGGTGATGACGATCGCCTCGCGCCCCTGGCGGAGCTCCTCGATGGTCGCCGAGCCGCGCAGGATCACCGCCCCGCGTCCGGTCAGCAACGCCTGCCGTGACCCGGACCGGCCGATGATCTCCCCCCCGGTGGGAAAGTCCGGCCCCGGAATCAGCTCCAGCAGCGCCTCGGCCGAAACGGCCGGATCGTCGATCAGCGCCAGGCACGCGTCGATGACCTCGCCGAGATTGTGCGGGGGAATGTTGGTGGCCATGCCCACCGCGATGCCGCCGGAGCCGTTGACCAGCAGGTTCGGGATCCGCGCCGGCAGGACGACGGGCTCCGTCTCCTTGCCGTCGTAGTTCTCCTTAAAGTCGACGGTGTCGGATTCGATGTCGGCGAGCAGGGCCTCGGCAGCCTTGGTCATCCGGCATTCGGTGTAACGCATCTGCGCCGGCGGATCGTTGTCGATGGAGCCGAAGTTGCCCTGCCCATCGATCAGGATGAGGCCCATGGAGAAAGGCTGGGCCATCCGCACCAGGCTGTCGTAGATGGCGGCGTCCCCGTGCGGGTGGTATTTCCCCATCACGTCGCCCACCACCCGCGCCGACTTCACATAGGGCCGGTCCGAAGTGTGGCCCTGCTCGTTCATCGAATAGAGGATGCGCCGGTGCACCGGCTTCAGCCCGTCGCGCGCGTCCGGCAGGGCGCGGCTGACGATGACGCTCATCGCATAGCTGAGGTAGGAGCGTTGCAGCTCCTCCTCGATGGCGATGGGTGCCACGGCGCCGCGGCGGTCGTCGTCGGGCGGAATGGGAGGTCGGTCGCTCAATTCAGGGGGAAATCTTGGCTTGGAATCACAGGCTTACATAGGCGCTCCGACCCCGATTCGCGACCCTGTCGCGGCGCGACGGCGCCTTCGAGCGAAGCAGTTCGCCTTAGAACGGGATTTCGTCGTCGAGGTCCGCGGTGAAGCTTTCCTTGGGACCGGAACCCTGGGCGCGCGGCCCGCTGGAATAGCCGCCGAAGCCGCCCTCCTCCCTGGCGCCTTCGCCCTTGCCGTCCAGCATGGTGAGCTCGCCCCGGAACTTCTGCAGCACGATCTCGGTGGAGAACTTCTCCTGGCCGGACTGGTCGGTGTATTTGCGCGTCTGCAGCGCGCCTTCGATGTAGACCTTCGAACCCTTGCGCAGGAAGTTCTCAGCCACCTTCACCAGGTTGTCGTTGAAGATCACCACGCGGTGCCATTCGGTGCGCTCGCGCCGTTCGCCGGAATTGCGGTCGCGCCACTGCTCGGAGGTGGCGATGGAAAGGTTGGCCACACGGTCGCCGGAATTCAGGGTCCGGATCTCCGGATCGCGTCCGAGATTGCCCACCAGGATGACCTTGTTGACGCTGCCCGACATCACCTTGCTCCCTTGAACGCGCCCGGCGACCCTTCGCGCCGGCATCCGCGCGCTACATAGCCGGAGTCCATCCCGGACGCAATGGCTGTGTTCGTCTTTTGTTCCAGGGCCGACGCCCGCTATCCCGCCGCTCCGGGCGGGACCAGGCGCCCGTCGCCGGTGCGAACCAGGAAGGGATAGCGCACGCCGTCGTAGCTGGACGAGGTGAAGACGCCCTCCGCCTCGACGAACAGGAAGTTGCCTTGATAGGCGCCGGTGATTTCCTGCTGAGTTCCGCCAAGGCTCAGAAAGCGCTCGCGCACCCCCTCAAGCGCCGCCGCGCAGTGCTCCATGTCGGCGGTGTTGCGAGCGACCACGTTGAAGCGGACCTTGCCGCCCTGGGCGGACGCGAGGGCGTAGCACACTCCGGCCTCGGCCGGCGCCTGTGGCTTTTGGGCGCAAGCGGCGAGGACGAGGAGAGCGAGAACGACGGCGGCTTTCTGCATCGGCGGTCTATAGCCCTTCCTTCCGCGCGCGTTGAGCTCGGCGTGCGTCATTCCGGGCCTCGGGCGCATCCGGGCCAGGGATCGGCGAGGCTGTGGAAGCTCTGGTTGTCCGCGGAGACCTCCACCCGTCCGTCGGTGAGCCTCAGTGTCTGGCCGTCCCAGCGTCCGTAGAGCGCCTGGCCTCCCGCCTGGCAGCGGCCGGCGTAAAGCGCCTGGACGCAGGCGCCCAAGGAAAGCGGGACCGGCAGCTGACGCCAGCCGCCGGGAACATAACGCCAGCAGTCGGCGGCCGGACCGGGCGCCTCCGCTGTCGGGCCTGCGGCGCCGATGGCGTTGGAAGCCGCGCCGGGGAGGGGCTCGATCGTCACCGGCTGGGAGTTCTGGGGCGGAAGCGGCGTCACCACCCCCGCCCCCACCCCGTTGGACGCGGCCAGCGCGCCGGATTCGTCCACGCCGACGTCGAGGGCGCCGGTGGCGACGCCGTTTCGCTGGGCGCACTGGACGAGCGGCAGCTCGCCGACGAACTGGCCGCCGACGAAGCATCGCAGCGGCCGTTTCGGATCGAGCTTCAGGTCATCGTCGCGGCCCGATTCCACCACCAGCCCGCCCTGCGACGCCGGGGGCGGCTCACTGGGGCCGTGGTCCCGGCGCAGGAAGATCCAGGCGATGACGAGCCCCGCCGCAAGGGCCGCCAAGGCGCCCACTCCCAGGACCACCCGCCGATCTTTGAGCAAATCCACGCCCCCTGGCCCGCCTACAGCGAGCGCCCACAAACTAGCGCACGCGCGGCGGCGGGGGGTACACCTTTAACGCCGCGGCGGCGAGGGCGTCTGTCGCCGGCGCCGCAGCCGAACGAACTTCAAGCTCGCCGCGCTAGGCGCCGAGGATCGTGCTTGAAGTTTGGCCGGCGGTGAGCCTGGAAAGGGCGGCCTTGTAGTTGGCGATCTGGGCCGTGAGGTAGGCCGGCGTCTTGCCGTTGGCGGTCGCCTGCTGCAGGGCTAGCACGTTGGCCGGCGTCGCCGCGGTCTTCAGGGCCTGGTAGGCGCTCTTGACCACCGACATCGCGGCGGTGAGCTGGGCCTTGGCCCGGCTGATGTCCGAGGCCGAGCCGAGGTTGAGGTTCGCGGAAAGGCCGAGACCGTAGATGGCGCCCTTGCCGTCCGCCGGGACGACGACGCCGCCCTTGCCGGGCTTGGTCTGGAAAAGGATGCCCGGCTTCAGGCCCAGCTCCGAGAGCGCATCCGAGCCGGCCGGCCCGTTGGCCAGCACCACGGTCGAGAAGGCGTCCAGGGGCTTGATCTGCAGCGAGACGCCCTGGCCGTTCTGGTGGGCGCTGACGTTGACCCCCGCGCCCGTCGCCCAGGCGATCTTCTGGGCCAGCGAAGCCACGGTCTCGCCGGCGTCCACGGTGATCTTGGCCATTCCGCCTGCGCCGGTCCCGACGCTGAAGCTGTCGCCCGCCCTGACCGGGGTGGTCGCCGTGAGCAGGTCGGACACCGGGGCGTCCACCACCCCCTGCGGAAGACCGAGCTGGTCCAGGATGCTGGCTCCGGTAGGAGCGACGGCGATCGCGTCCGGCGCGACCTTGCCGTCCAGGCCGGTGAACCGTTGCGACCAATCGGCGGCGCCGCTCGCGACATCGAGGGCCGCGACGAACCCATCCTTCGCGCCGACGGCCGCCAGGCCCGGCAAGGCGCCGGTGGACGAGCCGGCCAGATAGACCTTGCCTCCCGAGACGGTCATCGCGGAGGCGACATCGTCGGCGGCCCCTCCGTAGTAGGCGATAGCGTCGGACGCCGAGGGCGCGAGCCCGGTCTGCAAGGCGGCGGCGAAGGCGTCCAGACCGCCCGAATAGGCGCTGGTCGTCGCGCCCGCCGAGAGGGCGCCGTTGTGGGTGCTGCCGGCCACATAGACGGTCCCGTTCTCCACCGCCACGCCCGCCAGGCTCCCGCCCTGGAGATCCCCGAGGTTGCGGCTGGCCACCAGGACCGGCGCCGAGGGATCGGTCACGTCGTACTGGCTGACCACGGCGGCCCCGTTCTGGACGCTCGCCACATAGACGCTGGAGCCGTCGACCGCGACGCCCGCGCCGGCGCTGGCGCCTCCCGCCCCGAAGGCTACGTCGGAAAGCTGCGCGCCGGTCGTGGAGAACACCCGCAAGTACCCGTTGGAAGGCGATTGCGGCCCGGCGAGCCCGGCGGCGCCGGTGGCGGCCTGCCCGGTCACATAGACCTTTCCGTCGGCGCCGAAGGCGACGGCGCTCGCCTGGTTGTCGAAAACCCCGTCGTCCTCCTGGCGCCAGAGCTGCTCGCCCTTGGCGTTGAAGGCCGCGACGAAGCCGTTGGCGGCGTCCGGATTGAGCTGCGACTGGCCCTCGGAGAGCGGCCCGTCCGCGCGCCCCGCCACCACCACCTGGCTCCCATCGGCGGAGACGGCGATCGCGAAGCCGCTGGCGCTGGAGGCCGAGCCGAGGTTGGTCTGGAAGAGCAGCTGGCCGGCCGAGTCGTACTTCATGAGAGCGACGTCCTGGCCGCCCGCCTCCCCGCCCTGCGCGGCGCTGACATCGGCGAGCACATAGACCGAGCCGTCGGGCGCCGCGGCGGTAGCCTGGATCGCCTTCACCGGCGCCCCTAGCGTATCGACGAAGAGCTGGTCCGGAGCGCCGTGGGGCTGCGGGGCGGGCGGCGTCAGCGGCGCCCCGCCGGCCTGGAACTTCAGCAGCTGGCTCTGAGCGTCGGCGGGGATCGGCGCGGCGGTCGTTCCCGAGGCGGTCTGGTTACCCACCATCTGGCCGACGTAGACGGCCGGGGCGGTCTGCGGCGCGGACAGGCTGACCGTCTCCACCGAATTGGTGTCGATCTCGAGACCCCACTGGGTCTGGCTTTCGGCAAGCGTCACGGTCTTGCCGTCGACGCTGATCGTGCGTGGCGGCGCGGCGATGCGGTTGATCGAGAAGGTGGTGGCTACGCCCGCCGCCTTCATCTGGCCGTTCAGGTAGTCGACGACGTTGGCGATGGTGCGCGGGGTCGAGCCCATGTCGTCGAGGTTCATGGCCACCGAGACGTGGGCGCCGCTGGCCTTGCGCACGTCGACGTTGAACTGGACCGAGCCCTGGAAGGCCGGGACCACCGCATCGGCGTCGCCGCTCGTGTTGAGGGCGACCGTCTGGTACTCGCTGGGCTGGCTCGGGGTCGAGGCCGTGGAGGTCTCGCTCGAGGCGGTCGTGCCGGTGGTGACCCGGAGGCTTCCGAACCGCGACTCGGCCACGAACTGGGAAAGCTCCCCCATCCCCTCCTGGAAGGCGCTCGCGAACTGGCCGGCCTGCAGGCCCGACACGCCAGCCCCGCTCGCCTGATCAGCCAGGGCGTAGAGGGTGTTCAAGCCCTGGTAGAGGGCGAAGAGATTCTTGTAGGCCGCGCCGGCGCCCGGAATGTCCAGCTTGGCGGCGGCCGGATTGATGATCTTGGCGCCGCTCAGGGCCGCATGCGCCAGCTTGTTCTCCGGCGTCGCCTTGATGGTCGGATCCCAAGGGGGCGTGGGGGCGTATTTCGCGGTCGCGGCGCCGCTCGTCCCGAGCCCGCCGCCCGTCGTCGCCGCGCCAAGCGGCGCGACCCCGGTCCCCCCGCCGCCGAAGTACGACTGGAACCAGCCGGCCAGCACCGTCGAATCCAGGCCGAAGGCGGTGGTCAAGATCGTCCTCCGGAAGCGTCGGAAAAGCTTTTTCACCAAGCAAGATCGGCGCCGTCGCCAAGCCTGACCGCCGACTGGTGTGGTGAATGTGAAGTTCGCTCGGCGTCCATCCCATCCACTGGCGAACTTCGGACCCGGACACTAGGGCGCGTTTCGCGAGAATGGATCCGCTTTTGCGATCGGAATGCGTCGAAAGCCTTGAATTCAAAGCACGTTTCAACAATCAGGCGGCGCCGCCTGGTCGCCTCGTGCTTTAGGGTCGCCGACCTCTGGCTATCGGAAAAGGGCCAGGATCGCCGCCGGCGTCGGGCCGGCCAGGGCGTAGCCGCCCGCGGCCAGTTGCTGCTGCACCTGCAGCGCCTGAAGGCGCGCGCCGTCCTGGTCGAGCGCCGCCCCCGCACCGGACGCGGATGCCGCCGCCAGATCCAGCTGCCCCTGAAGGGCGTCCGCCTGGGAGGAAATGCCGTCCACCGCCGCCCCGACCGCGCCGATCGCGGCCTCCAGGGTGTCGGCGATCGCCTGGGCGCCGGCCGGGTCGAGCAGGTTCGACTGCGCGGGCAGCCCGATCAGTGAGCCGGTCGCGGTGAGATCGCTCGCCGGAAGCGAGACGCCGCCCGCATCCCCCGGCCCCGGAACGTCTCCAGCCAGCGAGCCGTCGATGAGATTGACGCCGCCCAAGCCGGCCTGGCCGATAACGGAGGCGATCCGGGCGAGGTCCGACTGGTAGCCGGCGTCCAGGGATTGGCGGGCGCTGGGATCGAGGCTGGCGTCGCTGGCCGCCGCAGCCGCGTCGCGCATCCGCCCGAGCAGCCCGAGGATCGCGCCGCCGGCCGAGGCGGTCCGGTCGGCCAGGTCCGCCGCGGCCTGGACGCCATCGGTCGGATCCGCCGCCGCCGTCGCCGCCCCCAGGCTGAGATCCAGGATCGAGGCGGGCTGCGGGGGAGAGCTCGCCGGATCGGGGAGCAGGCCCAGAGCGCCCTCGACGCCCGCGTTCGGATCGGCGCCGGCGCCGATCCCGGCAAGATTTTCCAGCGCCATCAGCGCTGTGGTCGGGCTCTGGACGCCGATGCTCATGAACTTCCCCGACGCGGCCTTCTGGCCGCCACGGCGAAGTTGCGATGATTATGGTTAACGAATCCCAACCGCAAAAAACCGGCGCGGGGTCGTCCACGCCGGCGCAACAGCTGGTGAAGGCCGTCCTGGGCCGTTCAACCGCGAGTGTTGATCACCGATCCGGGGAGATAGGTGGCGGCCTCACGCATCCGCAGGAGCTGTTCGCGCGGGATCTGGGAGACCACCTTGCCGGTGCGCGGATCGACCGTCCTGTAGACGTAGGATCCGGCCGCCTTGTCCTCCTCGATCACCAGGCGCAGGTCGGCGCTCAGCTGTTCGGTCGCCGCCTGGGCGGCCGCCGAGGCGGCCGTTGCGTTCGGTGGCGTCAGCTGGCTCTGCGGCGGGTTCTGGGCCGGCGATGTCGCGGCTGCTTCCGGAATGCTGGGAATGGGTGCGTTGATGCTCATGTCTCCTTCGCCGGCCAAGCCGGCGCCCCAGTGAGACGGCCGCGCGCGGCGAGGCCTTGCGACCTCGCCGCGGCGGCGGCGGACGGGTGGAGATCACCCGCCCGCCGGCCGGGCCTAGCGGAACAGGCCCAAAAGCGCCGACGACGAGGAGTTGGCGATCGACAGCGCCTGGATACCGAGCTGCTGCTTGGTCTGCAGGGCCGTCAGGGTCGCGCTTTCCTTCGCCAGGTTGGCGTTCACGAGGTTGCCAACGCCGGTCTCGAGCGTGTCCTGCAGGTTGCTCACGAAGTTCAGCTGGTCACCCAGCGACTTCGAGGCGGTGCCGAGGCTCGCCAGGGCGTTGTTCACGTTGGTGAGCGAGCTGTTCACCGTGGCGATCATCCCCGAGGCGAGGGTGACCGTGCTGATCGACGACGTCGCCGACACCGTGATGACGCCCCCGCCGATCGACAGGTTCTGCGCCTTGGTGGTGACGACGCTGCCCGACGCGTTGGCCAGGGAGGTGAACTTCGTCAGGCTGCCGTTGATCAGGTTGACGCCGTTGAACGAAGCGTTGGTGACCGCGGTCTTGATCTCGTTCACCAGCGACAGGAAGTCGTTGTTGAGCGCCGCGCGGCTGTTGGAGTCGAGCGAGCTGTCCGAGGCGGCAAGAGCCTTCTGCTTCATCTGCGTCAGCAGGTCGGACACGGTCTGGCCGGCCGAGCTGGCGACGTCGATGATCGACTGACCCGTTTGCAGCGAGTTCTTGACCGCGTCGAGGGCGGAGTCGTCCGCCCGTTCGTTCTGGGCGATGGCCCAGATCGCGCCGTTGTCCTTCGGGGAGCCGATGGCCAGGCCCGTCGAAACGACGTTCTGGGCCTGTTGGAGTTGGGTGGCGGTGTTGTTGAGGTTTTGGAGGGCGATCAGGGCGCCCGGATTGGTGTTGACGCTGAACATAGCGTTGGTCTTCCTTTCGTGGTGTCCGGCGTCGTTTTGACGGCCGGGGGCGTTTTGCCCATCCAGACGAAAAGCAAGCCGCGGGCCACGCACCGTCGCTTGGCGCGCCAACTATCAAATTGAATTTAGGGGGAATTTTTCCGAGGAGGCGGGATCGCAGGCCGGCAGTTTTTGCCCACCCCCGCCGCGAGCCGGCAAATCTTGCCGTTCGGTCAGACGGGTTCGGCTTGTCCGGAAAGCCCCTGCATCATGGCCCGGTTGATGTCGATCAGGGCGTCGATGTCCTCTTCGCGCCGAAGCACGGCGCTGGTGTGCCGGCGCACCCACATGGCGAGCGAGATGATCTGCGCCCGCGTGGCGTCGGGAAGCCCGTTGCTCTCGAGGCGGCATTCCGCCGCCAAGGTCGTCCACAGCCGCCGGTTCCAGTCCAGCGTGTCGGCCCAGTCGGCGACCTGCTCGCGGGGCGTGGACTTGATCTCGATCAGGGCGCGCGTGATTTCGGCGAAGAGCCGATATTCCGCATCGCGCGGCGTTTCAGCTCGCTGCGCGACTTTCTGATAGGCCCGAAGGGACATGCCCCAACCTCTCGTCCTCGTATTCGATCAGTTTGCGGCACAGTGCTAAAGCTTTGTAGTATTCTCTCGCCATCACCAGGCGCGAAATATTGACGCAGTCTGCCAAAATATCCGGATTGCGGATAGCCGTCATGAATTCCGAGAGTCTCTGGACGAACTCGGATTGGTACTTATCGATTTCGGACTGGTCGAGGTACATCATCATCACGGGGAAATAGATCCGGCGCGATGGCGAGTTGGCCTCCTCCGGCTGCATTATGTCCTTCTCTCGCAGGACGGAGGCCTTGTTCTGCAGCAGGAGGGCGCTTCGACGATCGCCGTTCTGAACCACCGCGCCGTTGAGAACGAACTTTTCACCCGGCTTGAGCGAAAGCTTCAGGGGCATGGCTCGGAACTCCGGATCGCGATGGCTCTTTGAGGTTTTGACAAAGCTCCGCTCTACCGATGGTCGCGCTGCGAACACCTAGCGTCCGAAGCTTTCGTCGAGGTTAAGCGGCCATGGTTAACGGCGCCTTGCGCCCCGCCCCCGGCTTGGCGTCTTTACGCGCGCTTAAGCGAACGGCGCGAAGCAGGCCTCAACGCCGCCCGCGGCGATCCTCTGTCTCGCGTCCGACCATCATGCCGCTGCGCTCCGCCGCCAAGTCCTCCGCCTCCCCCGCCGCCCTCGCCGTCTCCGGCGCGCCGGTCGGCGTCAAGGGGCGAAGAGACGCGATCGTCGGCGACGCCGCCTCGCCCAAGGCCCTGGCGCGGCTGGAAGGCGCGATCGCCGAGCTCAAGGCCCTGGCCGTCGAGCCGCTGCTGCGCCAAGCCCTGAGCGCGCTGCACGCCGACGACCCCAAAGGCGCGTGCGACTGGGCGCTGAAGGCCCTCGGCCAGGACTCGCGCGCCGGCATGGCCTGGTACGTGCTCGGCGTCGCCTGCGAGACGGCGGGCGACTTCGCCTCCTCGATCAAGGCGTACGAAGCGGCCCTAGCGTTGCTGGACGACCCCACCGAGGTCGCCAACGACCTCGGTCGGCTGGCCTACCGCATGGGCATGAAGGAGATCGCCGAGCAGCTCTTCCGGCGGCACCTGGAGGCCCGCCCCGGCTCCTACGAGGCGGCGAACAACCTCGCCTGCGCCGTGCGGGACCTCGACCGGCCCGCTGAGGCCATCGAGATCCTGCGGGCGGCGATCACCGCCCGCCCCCAGGAGCCGGTGCTCTGGAACAGCCTCGGCACGGTGGTCTTCGACCAGGGGGATCTGGAGACCGCGATCACCTTCTTCGACGAGGCGCTAAGGCTCAATCCCGCCTTCGGCCAGGCCCTCCATAACCGGGCGAACGCCTGGGTGATTCTGGGCGAGCTCGACGCTGCGCTCGTAGACTGCGAGGCGGCCATCTCGGCCGCAGGCGACGAGGGCGAGCGGCTGATGATGAAGCTGGCGCGCTCGACGGTCCAGATGGCGCGCGGCCGCCTCGGCGAAGGCTGGGACGACTACGAAGCGCGGCTCGCGCCCCGGTTCGCCGGCGTGACCCGCTTCCTCGTCGAGCGCCCCGCCTGGACGCCCGCCGCGCCGCTTGCGGGCAAGACCCTCCTGCTGATGGGTGAGCAGGGCCTGGGCGACGAGGTCCTGTTCGCCAACATCATCCCGGACGTGCTGCGCACGCTGGGGCCCGACGGCAAGCTGATCCTGGCCGTGGAGCCGAGGTTGGTCCCCCTGCTTCAGCGCTCGTTCCCGACCGCCGAAGTCGGCGGCCACATCACCAGGGCGTTCGAGGGACAGACGCTGCGGGCCGCTCCCTTCATCGAGGACCCGAGCCGGATCGACCTTTGGGCGCCCCTCGCCTCGCCGCTGCGCCGCTTTCGCCGCAACATCGAGGACTTCCCCGCGGGCGACCGCTTTCTCGTTCCCGACCCCGACCGGGTGCGCCACTGGCGGCGGCTCCTGGAAACCGCGCCGGCCGGGCTGAAAGTCGGGCTGCTCTGGAAGAGCATGAAGATCGAGGCCAGCCGCGCCCACTATTTCTCGCCCTTCGAGCTCTGGGCGCCGGTGCTGAAGACGCCAGGCGTCACCTTCGTCAGCGTCCAGTACGGCGATTGCGACGAGGAGCTCGCCTGGGCGGAACGGACGCTGGGGGTGAGCCTCTGGCGCCCGCCCGGCATCGACCTGAAGGACGATCTCGACGACGTGGCCGCCCTCACCGCCGCCTTGGACCTGACGATCGGCTTCGCCAACGCCACCAGCAACATCGCCGCCGCCTGCGGGGCGCCGACCTGGTTCATCTCGGTCCCCGGCGCCTGGACCCGGCTCGGCACCGCCCGGATGCCCTGGTACCCCAAGGCGCGCGTCTTCCTGCCGCCCGGCTACGGCCGTTGGGCCGAGACCATGGACGCGGTGGCCGCCGCCCTGGCCGAAATCGTCTGCGACTCCGGAACGGGCTGAAGAGCCGCCCGTTGAATTCGATCTCCGCTGCGTGGGGCGACGTCCAGGGAAGATCGACATGGCCCATCCGGACCCGCCGGAAGAGATCGAAGGCCAGGACCTCGCCGAGGTCTTCGATGAGACCAACATCACCCGCGACGGCGAGGACATCGCCACCTCGGACGAGCAGCGCGACGTCTTCGACGTGGTGACCGCCGAGGACGACGCGGACGTCGACGAGGTCCAGGAGGCGGAAGACGACTTCGATCCCGACTCCATGGATGAGACCGAATACGAGGAGGTCGTGCTCGCCGACGAGGATCTGGACGGGCCGCGGCGTCCCACGCCGGACGACGCCGATCGGGTGCGCGAAGGGGATCTGTCGCCTGCGGACCTGGAGTCCGAGACCCTGTCCGACGGCGATCTGGCCGACCTCGGCTACGCCGAGGATTCCCCAGAAGCGCGGGCCAGAGCGCATCTCGAGGAGCGGCTGGACGAGGCCCTGGAGGAGACTTTTCCCGCCAGCGACCCCCCGGGGGTCTCTCCGCGCGTCAGCTGATCGGGAAGGCGCGGGCAGGCTCCCCGCCACAGGAAGCGCTTGAATGTCTCGCCCGGCCCTTTAGGGTGGGACGATATTTGAACAATTGTTCGAAGCCTGAAATGGGCGGCGGGAGTGGTCTATGAACGATCGTTTCGAGGGTACGGCCGACTACGTCGCGACCGATGACCTGAAAGTCGCGGTCAATGCGGCGATTGCGTTGGAACGGCCCTTGCTGATCAAGGGCGAGCCCGGCACCGGCAAGACGGTTCTGGCCTACGAGGTGGCCAAGGCGCTGAACGCCCCCCTCATCACCTGGCACATCAAGTCCACCACCAAGGCCATCCAGGGCCTTTACGAGTACGAGGCGGTGACCCGCCTGCGCGACAGCCAGCTCGGCGACGAGCGGGTCAAGGACGTGCGCAACTACATCAAGCGCGGCAAGCTCTGGGAGGCCTTCGACTCGGAGGTCCGCCCGGTGTTGCTGATCGACGAGATCGACAAGGCCGACATCGAGTTCCCGAACGATCTCCTCCAGGAGCTCGACCGGATGGAGTTCTACGTCTACGAGACCGACGAGACGATCAAGGCCAAGATCCGGCCGGTGGTGATGATCACCTCCAACAACGAGAAGGAGCTGCCGGACGCCTTCCTGCGCCGCTGCTTCTTCCACTACATCCGCTTCCCGGACGACGCGACGATGCGCCAGATCGTCGATGTCCACTATCCGGGGATCAAGCAGAAGCTGGTCTCCGAGGCGCTGCGGATCTTCTACGACATGCGCAAGGTGCCGGGGCTCAAGAAGAAGCCCTCGACCTCCGAGCTGCTCGATTGGCTGAAGCTGCTGATGGTCGAGGACATCGACGAGGGCGCCCTGAAGGAAAAAGACCCGACCAAGCTCATCCCGCCGCTGCACGGGGCCCTGCTCAAGAACGAGCAGGACGTGCAGCTGTTCGAACGCCTGGCCTTCCTCGCCCGGCGCGAGGGCTCGGGCGCCCGGCCGGGACAGGCAAGCTAGGGCGCCGCCGGTCAGGACTCAGGCGGCTGAAGCTTAGGCGGCTGGGCTCGGTAGCTCGCCGCGCTGGAACGCCATCCCCAGTTGCAGGCTTTCGGCGATCCGGCGCGCGCGGTCGATGAACAGCTCGGCCGCCGGCGGCGGGCAGATCTCCCGGGCGGTCGCCTCGAAGAGGCTGAGCCAGCGGCGGAAATGGGCGGCCTCCACCGGCAGCGGCAGGTGCTTTTGCATCGGCTGGCCGTGGTAGCGGCCGCTCATCAGCGCCACCGACGACCAGAAGGCGAACATCTTCGCCAGGTGCGGCTCCCAGTCGGCAATCTTCGCCTCGAAGATCGGCGCCAGCAGCGGATCGGCCCGCACCGCCTCGTAGAAGCGGCGGACCAGCCGCTCGATCATGGCCTCGTCGATCCCCGTCTCCTCGACGGTGCGCGCGACGATCTCGGCGCGTCGCTCGTGACGTGATGCTTCTGGCATGGTCCCCATGTCGGCGCGCGGGGGCGGCGGTTCAACGGGCTCCGGGTGCGGCCGAACGCCTTAGGCGGGCGTCACCTCGGTCACCTTGTAGGTGAGGAGCCGGCCGTCCTCGTCGGCGATGCTGACGTATTCGCCCACCGCGAAGCGGTGCTGGCCCAGGCGGAAAGGCTCCTCGTCGGCGTCCTCCGCCTGCCCGTAGTCGAAGGCCCAGCGCGAGCGGCTGCGCACCAGATGGCCGTCCACCGGATCCTCGTCCGGGGCGAAGCGGCGCACGAGGCAGACGTCCTTCGCCTTGGCGTACGCCGCTTCGTCCAGATGGCCGTCTGCGGTCAGCGGCGCTACCAGCGCATAGCCGCGATGGTCGTCGCCATCGGCGAACTCGGTGCCCGGATTGCGGGCGAGGCGCATGACGATGCGGGATAGCGGCATGGTGCGGGAACTCCGTGGTTCGCGAAACGATCGTGTCAGCGATCGTGTTAATGCGAAAGGAAAAGCGAAGGTCCCTCGGTGGTCAGGAAGGTGCGGGTGGTGCCGCCGAAGATGAACTCCTGCAGCCTCGGATGGCCGAAGGCGCCGGACACCAGGATGTTGGCGCCCGCCGCGGCCGCCGCCTTGAGGAGCCGCTGCGATGGGTCCCCGGCCTCGGGGATGGTCTCGATCTTGGCCTTGACGCGCCGGGAGGCGAGGTAGCCGCGCAGGGTCTCGGGGTCGAACTGACGCGACGCCGCTGCGGGGGCCGAGAGGATCACCACCGCCTGGGCCTTCTCCAGCAGGGGAATGGCCGTGCGCACGGCCCGGCTGGCCTCCTTGCCCCCGTCCCAGGCCACCGCCACGACGCCTCCCGGCTTCAGGCCCGGCCGGGCCACGACCGTGGGGCGCTGCTCGTCGGCGAGGATCTGCTGGAAGATTTCGGCGAGCGGTCCTTTGCCGCGCGCCGCCGAATTGTCGAACACCACCACGTCCGAGAGCCTGGCCTGTTGGGCGAGCCCCGCCCACACCGGCGACTTCAGGGTGGTGAAGGTCTTGCGGGCATAGGGGCAGGCGTCCACCGAGGCCTGGGCCGCCGCCGCCCCTTCCGCCGCCGCCTGCCGGATCGAATCCACCGCGCTCGCCTGGACGCCGCCCATGAAACCGTCGCCCATCCAGGGGATGAGATCGGCGACGTCGGGGGGAACGTGAACGCAGGCGAGCTCTGCGCCGAACGGCTCGGCCAGAGCCGCCGCGCAGCCCAACAGCGCCTTGTCCCCCTCGCCGCCCGACAGCGGCGCCATCACCCGCGCCCAGTCCATCCTATCCCTCCTGGTTGGCCTTCCAGACCCGCAAGGCAGCGCCTTCGCATTGATCTTTGTCAAGCGATCGGCCAGTGAGGCGGCGACGCAGAAACGATCGGGCGCCCATGACGCTGCAGCCCAAACGTCGCCAGCCCGGTCCCGGGCGGGCCTGGCAGCGGATGCTTTCCGGGCGTCGGCTCGACCTGCTCGATCCCTCGCCCCTGGACATCGAAATCGAGGACATAGCCCACGGCTTGGCGCGCGTGGCCCGCTGGAACGGCCAGACGCTCGGCGATCACGCGGTCTCGGTGGCCCAGCATTCGGTGGTGGTGGAGGAAATCTGCGCCCACGTCAGGCCGGGGCTGGAGCCCCGCTGGCGGCTGGCCGCTTTGCTGCATGACGCGCCCGAGTACGTGATCGGCGACATGATCTCCCCGTTCAAGACTGCGCTTGGCCTCGACTACCACGGCTTCGAGGAGCGCCTGGAGACAGCGATCCACCTGCGCTTCGGCCTGCCCGCCCGGCTTCCCGCCTCCGTCAAGTCGTTGATCAAAGCGGCCGACCGCGCCTGCGCCTTCTTCGAGGCCACCCAGCTCGCGGGGTTCAGCCAAGAGGAGGCGCTCGCCTTCTTCGGAGCGCCGCCGGCCGGCTATGGACTGCTGATCGAACCGATGGCGCCATCTGTCGCCCAGGCGCGGTATCTTGAGCGCTATCATGTTCTGACCGAAGGGGGCGGGCCTCTCCGCCGAGCCCCAGGCCTTCGAGACCGAGTAACGCCATGGTCCTGATCGTCACCCCGCTCAGCCGGCTGAGCCAGCTCATCGCGGAGCGCTCGCCCTCGCACGTGATCACCCTCTTGAGCCCGGAGGAGATGATCGAGACACCGGCCGGCCTCGAGCCGGCGCGGCACTTGCGCCTCGGCGTCCACGACATCGCCGGGCCGCAGGAGGGCCTCACCGCGCCCAGTCCCGAGATGGTCGAACAGATCCTTTCGTTCCACGCCGCATGGGACGCACGGGCGCCGATGGTGATCCATTGCTGGGCGGGCATCAGCCGCTCGACGGCCAGCGCGTTCGCGATTCTGTGCCATCGCAACCCTGAGGCGGACGAGCGGGCGATCGCGCTCGGGATGCGGCGGGCCGCGCCGCACGCCTATCCGAACCGGCGGATCGTGGCGCTGGCCGACGACATCCTCGGCCGCCGCGGCCGGATGGTGGAAGCGGTCGAGGCCATGGGGGCCAACAACTTCGTCGTCGAGGGCGAGCCCTTCGAGCTGGCGGCGCGGTATTAGGAGCGCCATGGCGACCCAGATCGTCATCGGGCTATCGGCGGTGGTCATCGCCATCGACGGGGCCGAGGCGGCGGCCCTGACGGTGAAGCCGCGCGAGCCGGGCGCGGCCCTGCCCTCGCCGCTGAAGGGCCTGCCGTTCGGACCGTTCGACCCGGACGGGCACCGCACCTTCGAGATCGCCATGCGCGAATTCGTCACCCGTCAGACGGGCTTCGAGCTGGGCTATGTGGAGCAGCTCTACACCTTCGGGGACAAGGGCCGCGAGGCGCCGCTGGCCGACGTGGGCGCCGGGGCCGCGCGGGTGATCTCGGTGGGCTATCTCGCCTTCACGCCCAGGGCCACGCCCACCGCCGCCCCCGACAGCGCCTGGTCGCCGTTCTTCGACTTCTTTCCCTGGGAGGACTGGCGCAAGGGAAGGCCGGAGATCATCGACGCGGCGATCCTCCCCGCGCTGCACGCCTGGGCGGGCCGCTCGGAATCGCGGGCCGCACGCATCCGGCTGCTCTTCGCGCAGGGCGCCTCGCCCTGGAACGAGGAGCGGGTGCTGGAGCGCTATGAGCTGCTCTACGAGGCCGGGCTCGCCCCCGAGGCTGCGCGCGACCGCAGCCGCGCCCAGGGCTGCGCTCCGGCCGAGCCTGCGGCCACCGGGCTCGGCGAGCCGATGATCTCCGACCACCGACGGATCCTGGCGACCGGGCTCGGCCGGCTGCGCGGCAAGCTGAAGTACCGGCCGGTGATCTTCGAGCTGATGGGCGAGGCCTTCACCCTCTCGGCCCTGCAACGCACCGTCGAGGCGATCTCGGGCGTCCCCCTGCACAAACAGAATTTCCGCCGCGTGGTGGAGCGGACCGGTCTCGTGGAAGGCCTGGGCCGCATGGACGCCGAGACCGGGGGACGTCCGGCCGAGCTCTTCCGCTTCCGCCGCGAGCTGCTCACCGCCGGGCACGCGGGCCTCTCCCTGCCGCTGCTGCGCGACTGAGCCTCGCGAGGCGTCCTTACCGGAAGCGGATCGGCAGGGAGACCATCACCGTATAGTCGGGCGCGTCGCGGGTGACGCCGACGCCCACGGAGATATCGAGCAGGGTGCGCGGGCTAAGCACCTGGTCGAGGCCGAACTGCAGCATCGCCGCGACGCCGTCGCTGCCCGGGATGCGGGCGCCGTCGACCCGCGTGACGAACTTGAACTGCTGCGAGAAGCCGAAGCTGAGCGAGGTGTCGGGGCTCACGGCCAGCAGCGCGCCCATCTGCCAGTTGATCAGATCGCCGGTCCGGACGGTTCCAAAGCTCTCCCGGTACTTGAAGTTGCGCGAATAGGAGAGCGTGCTGAACACCGCCAGCGGGTCCAGGGTCTTGAGCGCCGTCACCCGGGCGGTGACCTCGCTCGTCCCAAGGCCGCTGGCGACGTTGACCACCGGAGCGCGGTAGGGGTCGCTGCCGGTGGGCGCGCGCCAGGCGATCGCGCCGATCAGGTCGGGGACCCAGCCGCCGGACTCGACCAGGAACTGGTGGGAAAGCTCGAGCTGAACATCGCCGACGTGCGCGGCGCTGTTGGTCACCTGGACGCCGTTGCCGAGCGCCGTGTCCTGGCGGCGCCAGTCGAAGGGGACGATGAGCTGCAACTGGCTGCGCCAGGGCAAGCCGATGCGCGCCGAAAGGCTGCCCTCGATGGCGTCTTCCCGTTGGCGCTGGCTCTGGACGGTGGAGACTCCCTGGGCGTTGTCCGCCAGCACCAGGCCCTGCGCCTGGGTGTGGCTGTAGGAGAGACCGGGCGAGGCTTCCACGTTCCAGGGCGGCAGCAGCAGCAGACCGCGCTGAACCAGTCCGCGGGACAGGGCCCGCAGAGCGGCCTCGTCGTCGCTCGCTCCGCCGGGCGCGGATGGGACGCTCGCGGAGGCCGAAGGCCCGGGGCTGGACGGGCCGACGGCCGCCGCCCCGGCGACGGCTCCGGCCGTCCCGGCGCCGGCCGAGGCGCCTCGCTCGGCCTCGAGGGCGGCGACCCGCTTCTCCAGGGCGGCGATCACCTGGTCGCGCTGGGCGAGGGCGTTTTCGAGCTCCTCGCGGGTCAGCGTCTGGGCCAGGCACGGGGTGGCGGCCGCGGCCAGACCCGCGGCGATCACGACGGCGGCGGCGTTCCTCATGGTCCGCTCCCCAATGGACTGACGGTGATCGGAGGTCCGCCGCTGGCGGTGGCGGCGCGACGGGTCTCGAGGCCAGGAACCAGGAAAAGCTCGGCCGGCGCGCCCAGCCGGTTGGGCGGGTGCGGGTCGGCGGAATCGAAGACGAAGAAGCCGATCCCGTTGGCCCAGACGCGCTCGAAGGCCTGCTCGGGCAAGGTGCGGTTGCCGAAGGCCGGATCGGCGATCAGGACCCTGCCGTCCCGTCGACCGCGATAGACCACGAAATGGCGGAAGCCGTGCGCACGGATGGGCACGACGCCCGGCGCCCGGGCGTCGAGGTCCTCGAGGGTCATCCCCCCGAACGCCGCGGCCGCGAAACCCTGGCTGGCCGCGTAGTTCTTGAGATCGAGCAGCGAGAAGCCGAGCCGGACCCGTACGAGGAGGGGGCCGGTGCGGCGGAGCATCGCCGTCGCCACCTGGCGCTCGGTGACCGGACGGCCGAGTTGGTAGGTGAGCAGTGTCGCCACCGCCGCGGCCCCGCAGGAGAGGTCCCACTTTTGGCGGATCACGCCCTCGTTGCGGATCTCGAAGAGCGTTCGCACCAGCTTCGCCCCGGGCGGCGCCGGCTCTTGCGCTCCCGCCGACACGGCCGCGGCGGCCGCCATCGCCGCCGCGGCCCAGGCGGCCGGTCGCGGACGCCGGCCCTGGGTTTGCGCCTGCCTCACAGGGAGGACAGCGGGGTCAGCGGTTCATCGCCACGTGCGACTGGAACGCCCAGGAGGCAGGCGCCATGGTCGGACGGATGACGCCGATGAGCCCGTTGGCCTCGCCGTTCGGACCTGAGGAGAAGGTCACCGCCCCATCCGGACCGTCGAGCATCGCCCAGAGGCCGTCGATGCTCAGCTTCTTGAAGTCGGGGCCTCTGAGGCTCCCCAGGAAGAGCCCGGTCTTCGGGTCGTAGGCGTTGATCTTGCCGTCGCCGAAATTACCCACCAGCAGCGCGCCGGCGAACCTGCCCCAATTGGGCGGCGCGATGGTCATGCCCCAGGGGGCGTTGAGCGGCCCGCCGATCGCCAGGGTGCGGAGTCTCTGACCCGAGGGGTTGAAGACGTCTAGGATCCCGAGCCCGGGGCCGTCCTTCTCGTCGATGCCGTCGCTGCGCTTGGCGTAGCTGACATAGATCAGTCCGTTCAGCTGTTGAACGTTGAACGGGGAGAAACCCAGGAAGGCGTAGGGGTTCTTGAACGATCCGATCTGGTGGAAGTTGCTGTCGAACATCTCGACTTTGTTCTGGGTGAAATCGGCCGCGTAGATGGTGGCGCCGGCGTCGGGGTTCGGACCGCTCGCGTTGGGCTCGAAGATCGCCAGGCCCTTGAAGGCCGCGCCGCTCGCCGACTGGTCCACCGCGATGGCCGCCGTCGTCGGGATCAGGGGAGGCCCGCTCGCGGGGCGGATGACGCCCCAGCCGGAGATCGTGCCGTCCTCGCCGTCGAACAGGAACAGCGAGTGGACGCTGGCTGTCTGCCCGCCGGCGGTCTCCATCACCTGGAAGCCGGTCCCGGCGCCGCTGGTGAATACCGTGCCCGTGGGCGCCCCTTGAGTCCCGCCGGCGCCTGGTATGGTGACCACGAGCGGGGCCTTGGCGAAGGTGCTCGCGTTGTAAAGCGTCGAAACGCCGGTTCCGTTGTCGGCGACCCACAGGGCGGTGCCGGGTCCTTCCGACAGGCCCCACGAATTCTTCAGGTTGGGGTCGGTGACCGGCGCGCTGGCGGTGGTCTGGTCGTCGACCACCTCGTTCACGATGGTGAAGTTCTCGCCCGCGACGATGTCGTCCATCTGGACGTCGCTGAGCGGAACGGGGGCGGCCTGCAAGCTGGTGGTGGCCAGCAGGCCCAGGACGAGGCATGCAAGTCCGGCGGCGGTTTTCATGGGTTCCTCCTTCGCGTCACCCTCGAGCGCCGGGTCGGAAGACGCGATTCGACGTCCCCGCCGCGGCGCCCCTCATGCGCAAAGGGTCCCCCCGCGAACCTCGCTCATGAGTGGCATCTGCCAAGGCTTGATCCCTGGCCCGGGCGGAAAGGTTCAAACCGGCGCGGCGAGTGGGGAACAGCGCGGGCCAAATGGTCAATCGAGCGAAATTCACCGCCTAGGCGGCGCCGCTCGCCTAGGAGCCTGCGACGATCTTGCGAAGCAGCCCGAGGACATACGCGCTCGCAGAGGACAGGCTTCGTTTCGGCTGGCGAAAGACCACAAGTCGCGCCACGAGACTGCGGTCGCCCGAGGATCGCGGAAGCTGGACGAGTTGGCCCGCCGCCAACTCGTCGGCGGCGGCCTGCGCGGCCGTAAGCCAGATCGCGTCGCTGGCCAGCGTCAAGCGTTTGAGGATGTCATAGTCGTCACAGGTCACCTGAGGGTGATAGGCGCCCGAACCGCCGTCGGCGGCGCCGGAGCCGCCAATGAGCGGAAAATCGCTCGGGGCGCCCTGTCCGCGACACAGCGGGTGTGAAGCGCGGACGATCCGAACGATGGGCAGGCTGACGAGCGGTATGCTTTCCACCCGGTCGGGTTGCGGAACCAGACTCTCTGAGCAGCAGCAGAAGTCCAGCTCGCCCGACATGACGCGCTTCACGATCGCCGAGCCGGTCTCGACAACGGCCTTGACCTCGATTCCTCTGCGGGTCGCAATCGTGCGGGTGAGCAGCGCCGGCAGGTAGATAGAGGCGGGCAACGGCCCCAGGCCCAGGGCCACCCGCCCTTCCTCCGCCCGCCCGAGGCGGCGCATTTGCTGGTCCATGTCGTCGATCTGGGTCAGGAGCCGTTGCGACGACGCGTGAAGGATCTCCCCGGCGGGCGTCAGGGCCAGCCCGTGGCGGCGTCTATGAAACAGGCGCAGCTCGTATTCCGTCTCGAGGGACTGGATGCTGCGGGAAAGGGCCGGCTGGGACAGGCCGAGGATTTCCGCGGCGCGGACGAAGCTTCCGGCCTCGGCGACGGCCGCGAAGTGCCGCAGTCTGCGCATCTCAGGCATGCTAATCCGTTATCCGAGTGGCCTGTCAAATGCATCTGATGGCGCGGCTGGGCCCTCTGGCAAGAGGCCCGCAGGCGCGCGGGCGCGGCGCCGCAAGCTTCTTCTTGACGGCGAGGGCCCGCCTCTGTCCCTACTTGCGACTGAACCGTTTGCGCGCGAACGGGGATTAACGGCGAGTGCAGGGACAGCCCATGCTTGGCCGGTTGAGCGTCACGGGAGGAGATCGGGGGCCTGCGCGCCCGGGAGGGCGCGACGACGCAGAGCTCCTCGCGCTAATCGCCCAGAAGGACTTCCGCGCTTTCGAGGCGCTTTACCGGGCCTACCACCCGCGGCTCAGCCGCTTCCTGATCAACATCCTGCGCCGGCCGCACCTGGTGGAGGAAGTGCTGAACGACGCCCTGATGGTGGTCTGGCGCCAAGCCGAGCGCTACAACGGCCGCAGCAAGGTCTCTACCTGGATCTTCGCGATCGCCTACCGCAAGGCGCTGAAGGCGCTCCGGCGCCAGGACGAGCCGGTGGAGGACAAGGACGCCGAGTTTCGCCCCAGCGGCGAGGCCGGCCCCGAGCAGCAACTCGACCGCCGCCAGGTTCAGGAGAGGCTGCTCAGCGCGATCAACGAGCTTTCGACCGCGCAGAGGGCGGTCGTCGACCTGACCTATTTCCACGAGCTCGGCTACCGCGAGATCGCCGAGCTGATGGACTGTCCGGTGGACACGGTGAAGACACGCATGTTCCACGCCCGCCGCCATCTGAAGAACAAGCTGCCGGGCCGCCTGGCCGACTGGCTGTAGGAGCCGGCCGATGGGAAACATCATCCGCCTTCCGGGCGACCGGCATCACGAGACCCAGCTCCTGCTTCCCTGGTACGAGACCGGTCAGCTCGACGCGGAAGACCACGCGCGGGTCGAGGCCCACCTGGCGAGCTGCGGGCGCTGCCGCGCCGACCTCAAGGTCGAGCAACGGCTGGAGAGCGAAATCGCCCAGCTTCCGCTCGATGTCGAGCAGGGATGGGCGGCGATGCGCGAGCGGCTCGCCGCCGGACGCGAAGATGCGCCCTCCCCGCGGCCGGCAAGCCGGCATTCGGCCTTGGCGAAGGCGTGGCTCGAGCGGGCCTTCCCCGGCTGGCTGGGCTGGGCCGCTGCGGCGAGCGCGACGACGCTGGCCCTCGTCCTGGCCATCGCCCCCCGTCCGGCGCCGTCTGCGCCGTACCACACGCTGGCCTCGCCGGCGCCCGCTCCCGTGGGCAACCTCGTGGTGATCTTCCGTCCGGAGACGCAGGTGGCGGCGATGACCCGAACGCTGGCGGCGAGCGGCGCGCGGCTGGTGGATGGCCCCACCGGCGCGGGCGCCTACGTGCTGCGCGCGCCGGGCGCCCAGCGCCAGAAGGCTCTCGACGTCCTGAGAGCCGACAGGGAGGTCGCCTTGGCCGAACCGATCGACGAGGCGGGCGCGCCATGACCGGGAAGACCTTGCCAAGCATGTGGCGAAGGCTCGCGTTGACGGCGGCCGCCTGGGCCGCAACCGCCGGTCTGGCCGCTTTCCCCGGGCCCGCCCAAGCCGTCCAGCCGGACGAGGGCCAGAAGGTGCTGGTGATGCTGCGCCTGCCGCCTGAGCATCCGCGCGCCCAGTCCGACTACGGCGGCGGCTACGGCGACGGGATGGCGCGCAGCGCCAGCCGCAGGATCGCCACCCGCCTGGCGCGCCAGAACGGGTTGAGCCTGGTGGAAGATTGGCCCATGCCCATGCTGGGCGTCGACTGTTTCGTGCTGTCGGTCCCGGCCGGCCGGTCCCCGGGCGAGGTGGCTCAGCGCCTTTCTCTCGAGCCCCAAGTGGCCTGGTCCCAGCCGGTGAACCTCTATCGGGCCGAGGCCGCGTCCCTCCCGCCGCTGTTTCTCGCCCAGCCGGCCGCAAAGGAGTGGCGGCTCGCAGAGCTTCACCGGGTGGTGCTAGGACGCGGCGTCCGCGTCGCGGTCATCGACAGCATGGTCGATCGAGACCATCCGGACCTCGCGGGCCAGGTGCAGACCCTTCAGAACTTCGTCCCGGGCCGCCCGGACGCCGGGGAGCAGCACGGGACGGCGGTGGCCGGCGTGATCGCCGCCAAGGGCGTCCGGGTCGCCGGGGTGGCCCCGGGGGTGCGGCTGATGGCGCTGCGAGCCTGTTGGCAATCGCCGGGCGGGCCGCCTGGATCTTCGTCCGAGGTCTGTGACACCCTCAGCCTGGCGCGGGCGCTCGACTTCGCCGTCAGCCACGCCGCGCAGGTGATCAACCTCAGCCTCGGCGGCCCCTCGGACCTGTTGCTGGGCAAGCTGCTGGACGTGGCCCTCGCGCGGCGCATCGTCGTGGTGGCCGCCTTCGATCCGGATCTGCCCGGCGGCGGATTCCCCGCCTCCCACCCGGGCGTGATCGCGGTGGCCGACGAAGGCGCCGGGCCGGCGCCGGCCGGCGTCTACAGCGCGCCCGGGGAGGGCGTGCCGACCACCATCCCCGGCGCCCGGTGGGGTCTCGTCAACGGCAGCTCATTCGCCGCCGCCCACGTGAGCGGGCTGTTCGCCCTGATGCGTGAGCGTCACCCGGCGGCCGCGACGCCGCTGCGGCTGGCGACGGCGCGTTCCAGCGGGGTCATCGACGCCTGCGCCACCCTGCTCGGCCAAGCGCGGGTCTGCCAGGACGCCAGGGCCAAGATCAACGAGGCTTCGGCCGCTGCGCGCCCGTAGATCCCGTGCGCCGCTGGGGGCCGGCCGCTGTACTTCTTCTCCTGAGCGCCTTCGTCGCGCCGACGGCCAGAGCCCAGGTCGCCTTCAGCGCGGCGATCGAATCCGACGACCGCCTGCGAGGCGTCTCGCTCACCGACGGACAGCCGATCGCCAGCGTGAGCGTCTCCTTGGACCGCCCGAGCGGCTTCTTCGGCGGCGTCACCGCCAAGGCGGTCGCGACCTCGCACTCGGGCCTGCGTCCGGAGGGCTACGTCGCCTACCTCGGCTATGCGCGCACCCTCGCCCCGAGCCTTTCCTGGGACCTCGGCGTCACCAACAGCGAAGTGCTGGTCTACCGCGAGCGGCGCTACACCGCCAACTACACCGAGCTGCGGACCGGGGTGAGTCTCAAAAACGTCGCCGCGCACATCTATTATTCGCCCCGCTATCTCAACGACGCGCCCACTCTCTATGTCGATCTCGCCGGCGCGCTGCATCCGGTCCGCAACTGGCGACTGTTCGGCCATCTGGGCCTGCTGACCGGTCTTTCTGAGGTCGGACACTATGAAGGCGAGCGGGTGCGCCTCGACCTTCGGGCAGGGATCGCTCGGGAATTCGGCCGCGGCGAGATCCGGGCGGAATGGATCGCCGCCACCCCGGCCCCCTACTTCCCACCCTACACGCGGCAACACCGCAATGCGCTGGTCCTCGGCGCGACCTATTTCTTCTGACGGCGCCGCGCCGCCACGATGTCACAAGCGGGGGGTCCCGCGCGTCTATCCGTCGAAACGCGAGGAGAAGACGCATGAAACGTGCGATCGCCGCCCTCATCGGGCTCTTCGGCGTGGTCGGCGGCTGCGTGATGCTCGGCGCCGGGCGCTGGTTCTACGCCGTCACCCCCGGCGTCTCCGAGACTGGTCCCTACAACCCCCACTTCGTCCGCGACATCGGCGGCGCCTACCTCGCAGCGGGCCTCGGCCTGGTCGCCCTCGCCTGGAGGCCGGCGGCGGAGACCAGGGGCGCGGCCGCCGCCGGGGCGCTCTTCCTGGCGCTGCATGCGGGTGTCCACCTCGCCGAGGCCGTCGGCGCTCCCTCGGGCCTGGCGGATCTGGCGCGTGACCTGCCCGCCGTCGGCCTGCCGGCCCTCCTGGCCGTCTGGGTCGCCTGGCCCTTCCCGATGCGCGCCGAGGCCCGTCATGCTTAAAGCGCTTCTCCATCGCCTGATCCGCGCCAGGCTCGAACGCCCGTTCGGCTACGACGCCAGCTATCTGCACGTCCTTGCCGAAGCCGCGCCGGCGAGCTTCTTGAAGTTCTCGGTGGTGACCGGCCTCGTTGACCGCAGGGCGGCGCCGGCGGAGGCGCTGGCCGCCGTCGGCGTGGTCGGAACGCTGGCCGAGGACTGCGGTCCCTGCACCCAGATCAGCGTCGACATGTCGCTGGCGGGCGGCGTGCGTCCGGAAGTCCTGCGCGCCATCCTCGCCGGGGACGAAGCGGCGATGGGCGAGCCGGCCGCCCTCGCTTGCCGCTTCGCCAGGGCCTCCCTCGCCAGGGATCTGGAGGCGGGTGACGCCCTGCGTGACGAGATCGTCCGGCGCTGGGGCGAAGAGGGCCTGATCGCCCTTTCCCTGGCGCTGACGACCGCGCGGATGTACCCGACGCTCAAGTACGCCATGGGTTACGGCAAGACCTGCTCGAAGGTCGTAGTGGCTGGAGAGGCGGCGCCCTTCGAGGCGTCGCGCCTGAGAGCCGCATGACCGGCGGCGATCCGTTCCAGACCGAGCGGCCGCGGCTGGTCCGGCTCGCCTACCGGATGCTGGGCCAGGTCGGCGAGGCCGAGGACGTCGCCCAGGACGCCTGGATCCGCTGGCAGGGCGCCGACCAGGCCTCCATCGCCGATCCGGCGGCCTGGCTCACCCGGGTGGCCACGCGTCTTTGCCTGGACCGGCTGCGCAGCGAGAAGGCCCGGCGGGCCGCCTACCGCGGTCCCTGGCTTCCGGAGCCTCTCATCGAGGACCTGGCCGAGGATCCGCTGGAGCGCGCCGAGGAAGTCTCGGTGGCCTTCCTGCTGGCCCTGGAGCGGCTCTCGCCGCTGGAGCGGGCCGTCTTCCTGCTGCACGACGTCTTTGACGCCGACTACGCCTCCATCGCCGAGACCCTTGGCCGCAGCGAGGCCGCCTGCCGGCAGCTGGCGGCGCGCGCCCGCGCCCATGTCGAGAAGGCCCGGCCGCGCTTCAACGCGCCGCAGGAGGAGGCGACGCGGTTGGCGATCGCGTTCATGAGCGCGGCCCGGACCGGCGATCTCGACGGGCTGAAGGCGTTGCTGGCCGAGGACGCGGTGATGATCTCCGACGGCGGCGGCAAGCGGAAGGCGGCGCTGCGCCCGCTCGTCGGGCGCGAGGACGTCATGGCCCTGATCGGCGGCCTCTTCTGGCGCGGAAGCTGGCCTGTGGAGGGGGACGTGCGCCTCGCCAGGATCAACGGCTATCTGGGCGCCATCATCCGGACCGCCGACGGTCTCTCGAGCCTCGCCTTCCAGCCGGACGGAAACGGGCGCCTGGCGGCGGTCTATGTCGTGATCAATCCGGATAAGCTGCGCGCGGCCGAGCGGAGCGCCTGAAGCGTGGTGAATTGGAGGTTCGCTCGATGACGGGGCGCTGGCGACCTTCGGACCCGGGACGCTAGAGCACGATGCGATCAGACGGAATCGTCTGATCGTTGAATCGTGCTCTAGAATTCAAAGACTTGGAGCGCGTTCTCGTCGCAAAAGCGGTTCCACTTTTGCGGAACGCGCTCTAGAGAAACGCCCAGGCCGCCGCGCCGAGGCCAGCGGCGCTGAGGGCGATGGCGGCGAACCAGGGCCAGCGGCGCCTCAGGATGATCGCCAGGGTGGCGATGGCGATAGCCATGTGCAGCAGGGTGGAGGCGATGGTGAGCCGGCCGTGGCGGCGTTCGTGGACCTCCGAGCGCTCCAGGGCCCGGTCGCGCTTTTCTTCGAGCGCCTTGGCGTCGGCCTGGGCCTTGTGCTGGTCGGCCTCCTCGCGGGCGGCGAGCGTGACGTAGGCCCCCGCCTTCGGCCCGGCCTGGTCGGCGGCCAGCTCGTAGACCTTCTTGCGCAAGGCCTTGGAGTTGGCGAAGCCCCACTGGTCGGTGGCCTGGTCCTGGGCTAGGACGGCGTCGTTCTTGGCCGAGATGGCCGCGTCGCTCTCGGTGGTCTCCAGGCTGGCGCTCACCGCGGCCAGCACCGCCAGCACCGCGATGGTGAAGGTGACCTGAGAGACCAAGGCGTCGCCGGCGTGGGCCGCATGGGCGGCGTGCTCGGCATGCTCGTGGTGCTCGAGCTCCTCGAGTGGCGAATCGGTCATGGCCCCCCCGAAGCCGGCCTCAGCGGCGCGGCGGCTGGCGCTTCAAGGCGGCCTGGGCCGCGGCCAGGCGGGCGATCGGCACCCGGTACGGCGAGCAGCTGACATAGTCGAGGCCGACCTCCTCGCAGAAGTCGATGGAGGCCGGATCGCCGCCGTGTTCGCCGCAGATGCCGAGCTTGAGGCCGGGCCGCGCGGTCCTCCCGCGCTCGGCGGCGAGCCGGACGAGGTCGCCCACCCCGTCGCGGTCGAGACTGACGAACGGGTCCTTCTCGAAGATGCCCTTGTCCAGATAGTCGGCCAGGAACTTGCCGGCGTCGTCGCGGCTGATCCCGAAGGTGGTCTGGGTGAGGTCGTTGGTGCCGAAGGAGAAGAACTCGGCGGCCGCCGCCAGATCCGCCGCCCGGATCGCAGCCCTCGGCAGCTCGATCATGGTGCCGACCCGGTAATCGATCGTCTGCCCGCGCTCGGCCATCACCGCCTTGGCCGTGCGGTCGGTGAGCTCGCGCAGAAAGGCCATCTCCTCGCCCTTGGCCACCAGCGGGTGCATGATCTCCGGGCAAGGGGCATTGGCGCCGCCGGCGGCGACCTCACAGGCGGCCTCGATGATGGCGCGCACCTGCATCTCGTAGATCTCAGGATGCGAGACCCCCAGTCGGCAGCCCCGGTGGCCGAGCATCGGATTGGTCTCCGCCAGCTCCCGGGCCCGGCGCATCAGCTTTGCCGCATCGAGGCCGGTGGCCTCGGCCACCGCCGCCAGGTCCGCCTCCGAGTGGGGCAGGAACTCGTGCAGCGGCGGGTCCAGCAGGCGGATGGTCACCGGCAGGTCGGCCATGATGGTGAAGAGCTGCACGAAATCGCCGCGCTGCATGGGCAGGATCTTGGCGAGCGCCGCACGCCTTCCTGGTTCGTCGTCGGCCAGGATCATCTCGCGGACCGCCGCGATCCGGTCCTCCTCGAAGAACATGTGCTCGGTGCGGCAAAGACCGACGCCTTCGGCGCCGAACCCGCGGGCGGTGCGCGCGTCCTGAGCCGTTTCCGCGTTGGCGCGCACCTTCAGACGCCGCGCGGCGTCGGCCCAGGCCATCAGGGCGGCGAAGTCGCCGGAGAGCTCCGGCTCGACCATGGCCACGGCGCCGGCCATGATCTCTCCCTTGCCGCCGTCGATGGTGATCACGTCGCCGGCCCTGAAGGCGCGGCCCCGGGCGCGCAGCTTCCCGCCCTTGGCGTCGATGTGCAGCTCGGCCGCCCCGCACACGCACGGCCTGCCCATGCCGCGGGCGACCACCGCGGCGTGGCTGGTCATGCCGCCCCGGGCGGTGACGATACCGCGCGCCGCATCCATGCCGCGGATGTCCTCGGGGCTGGTCTCCTCGCGCACCAGGATCACCGCCTCGCCGGCGGCCTCCAGGCGCACCGCCTCCTCGGCGCTGAACACAATCTTGCCCACCGCCGCTCCGGGCGAGGCAGGCAGGCCGGCGGCGATCACGTCGCGGGCGGCCGCCGGATCGATGGCGGGGTGCAGAAGCTGGTCGAGGGAGGCCGGATCGACCCGCGACACTGCTTCCTCGCGGCTGATCAGACCCGCGCCGGCCAGGTCGACCGCGATCTTGAGGGCCGCCTTGGCGGTGCGCTTGCCGCTGCGGGTCTGCAGCATGTAGAGCCGCCCGCGCTCGACGGTGAACTCGATGTCCTGCATGTCGCGGTAGTGGCGTTCCAGCCGCCCGACCACCTCGCGAAGCTCGCCGAACACCGGCGGCATCGCCTCTTCCATGGACGGCGCGGCGTCGCCCATCTCCTCGCGCCCGGCCTTGGTGATCGACTGGGGCGTGCGGATGCCGGCGACCACGTCCTCGCCCTGGGCGTTGATCAGGAACTCGCCGTAGAGCTTGGCCTCGCCGGTGGACGGGTTGCGGGTGAAGGCGACCCCGGTGGCGCTGGAGTCGCCCATGTTGCCGAACACCATGGACTGGACGTTCACCGCGGTGCCCCAGCTCTCGGGGATGTCGTGCATGCGCCGATAGAACTTGGCGCGATCGTTCATCCAGCTGGCGAAGACCGCCCCGATGGCGCCCCAGAGCTGAGCTTTCGGGTCCTGCGGGAAGGGCTCGCCCAGCTCCCGCTGCACGGCGGCCTTGTAGTCGGCCACCACCTTCTCCCAGTCCTCGGCGGCGAGCTCGGTATCCACGGAGACGCCCAGGGCGTCCTTCGCATCGTCGAGGATCTCCTCGAACATGTTGTGGTCGAGGCCGAGCACCACGTTCGAGTACATCTGGATGAAGCGTCGGTAGCTGTCGAAGGCGAAGCGGCGGTCGCCGGCCAGCGCCGCCAGCCCGTTCACCGTGGCGTCATTGAGGCCGAGGTTGAGGACCGTGTCCATCATGCCCGGCATCGAGGCGCGCGCGCCCGAGCGCACCGAGACCAGCAGCGGGCTTTCCGCGTCGCCGAACTTCTTGTCAGTGAGACCCTCCACCCGCGCCAGGGCCTGGCCGACCTCCGCGGCGAGGTTCTCCGGATGGCGCCGGCCGTTGGCGTAGAAGTAGGTGCAGGCCTCGGTGGTGATGGTGAAGCCCGGCGGCACCGGCAGCCCGAGCGCCGACATCTCGGCGAGGTTCGCTCCCTTGCCGCCCAGCAGATCCTTCATCGAGGCGTCGCCGTCCGCGCCGCCGCCGCCGAAGGCGTAGACGTATCCCGTCTTGCCAACCGTCTCGGCCATGCTCGTCACTACCCTGAAACCAGCGAGAAATCCGCCACTAAGTCCATCGCGGCGCGGACTTCCAAGAGAAGCCGCAGCCGGTTGTCGCGCTCCTCCGGAACGGGTGAATTGACCAGCACCTTATCGAAGAAGGCGTCCACGGGCGCCCGCAAGGCCGCCAGAGCGCGCATGGCGCCGGCGAAGTCCTCGCCCGCCGCCGCCGCCTCCACCTCGGGCCGGGCCTTGGCCAGGGCCCGGATCAGCGCCGCCTCCTCGGCGGGCGCCTCGGCCATCGGCGCGGCGGCGCCCGACGGCAGGACGCCCTTCTTGGCTTCGGCGTTCAGGATGTTGCTGGCCCGCTTGTGGCCGGCCAGCAGGTTCGCCCCGTCCTCGGTCCCCAGGAATCCTTCCAGGGCCTCCACCCGCCGCACGATCCGCACCAGGTCGTCGTCCCCCAGGGCGAAGACCGCATCCACCAGGTCGTGCCGCCTGCCGTCTTCCCGAAGCTGGACCTTCAGCCGGTCGGCGAGGAAGACCAGGATCTCGACCACGAGCGCGGACGCATCGCCCGGCCCGTAGAGGGCGGACTTCAGCACCTGGCGCATCGCAAGCCGCAGCTGACCGGCGAGGATGATCCGGATCAGGCCCAAGGCGGCGCGCCGCAGGGCGAAGGGATCGCGCGAGCCGGTGGGCTTCTCGCCGATGGCGAAGAAGCCCGCCATCGTGTCGAGCTTGTCCGCGAGCGCCACGGCCACCGTCACCGGGGCGGTGGGGACGGCGTCGCTGGGTCCCGCCGGCCGATAGTGGTCGGCGATGGCGGAGGCGAGGTCCTCGCCCAGCCCCTCGGCTCGCGCGTAGTGGCCGCCCATCACCCCCTGCAGCTCGGGGAACTCGCTCACCATGCCGCTGACGAGGTCGGCCTTGGCGAGCCGCGCGGCCAGCGCCGCCCGGCCCGGCTCGGCGCCCACCAGGGGGGCGAGCTCACGCGCCAGCGCCTCGATCCGCTCCACGCGCTCGTGCATGGTTCCCAGCTTGGCGTGGAAGGTGACGCCTTTCAGGCGCTCGAGCCGGTTCTCCAGGGGGACCTTGAGGTCCTCTTCCCAGAAGAACCGGGCGTCCTGCAGCCGGGCCGACAGCACCCGGGCGGCGCCCGCCGCCACCAGGGCGCCGCCGTCCGCCGCTTCGATGTTGGCCACCACCACGAACCGCGGGGCCAGCGCCTCCACGCCCGGATAGCGCACCGCGAAGTAGCGCTGGTGGACGCGCATCGAGGTGCGGATGACCTCGGGGGGCAGCTCCAGGAACTTGGGATCCATCTGACCCAGGATCGGCGCCGGCCACTCGGCGAGACCCGCCACCTCGTCCAGCAAGCCCTGGTCCTCCACGAACTCCAGGCCGTTGGCGTCGCAGAGGTCTTGCGCGGCGGCGAGGATCCGGTCCTTGCGCTCCTGCGGGTCCAGGACCACGAAATGCCCGGCCAGCCCCTCACGGTACTCGTCGAAGTCGCGGGCGCGGAAGGGTCGGCGCGGACCCATGAAGCGGTGCCCCTCGGTGAGGTCCGAGGCCTCCAGGCCCTCGATCCCGAAGCGGATCACCTCGCGGTCGAACACGCACAGGATCCGGCGCAGGGGCCGCACCCAGCGAAGCTTGCCCTCCCCCCAGGTCATGGACTTCGGCCACGGAAAGCCGCGGACGATCGCCTCCACCATCTCGGCGACGATCTCGGCAGTGGGACGCCCGGCCCGGTGGAGGTGAGCGAAATAGGCGCCGTCGCGCTCGACCAGCTGGTGGCGCAGCAGCCCCACCGAACGCAGGAAGCCTTCCATGGCCGCCTCGGGGGCGCCGATCCTGGGCCCCTTGCGCTCCTCGCGCCGGTCGCCCTGGGCGCTCGGCAGCCCGTCGACCACCAGCGTCAGCCGCCGCGGCCCGGCGAAGGCCCGCAGGCCCTCGAAGCCGAGCTCGGCGCCGGTCAGGCGCTCGCGCGCCAGCCGCTCCAGGTCGCGGGCGGCGCCGGCCTGCATCCGCGCCGGGATCTCCTCGGAGAAGAGCTCGAGCAGCAGTTGGGGCATGTCAGACGCCGCCGCGGGCGTTCTCGCCTTCCTGGACGGTCCAGGCCTCGGCGCAGGCTTTGCAAAGATCGCGGATGCGGCCGATGTAGCTCTGGCGCTCGGCGACGGCGATGGCGCCACGGGCGTCCATCAGGTTGAAGAGGTGCGAGGCCTTCAGCACGTGGTCGTAGGCGGGCAGCACCAGGGGCTGCCCTTGCCGGCCGCGCCGCGCCAGGAGGCGCGGAACTTCCCGCTCCATCTCCTCGAACTGACGCATGAGCACCGCCACGTCCGCCGCCTCCAGCTCGAAGGCCGAGAACTGGCGCTCGTTCTCCAGGAAGACATCCCCATAGGTCTTGAAATCGGGGCTCTGCGGGTCGTTGTAGGCGAGGTCGTAGACATTCTCGACGCCCTGAACGTAGAGCGAAAGCCGCTCCAGACCGTAGGTGAGTTCGCCGGCCACGGGGAAGACGTCCAGCCCCCCCACCTGCTGGAAGTAGGTGTACTGGGTGACCTCCATGCCGTCGCACCAGACTTCCCACCCGAGACCCCAGGCTCCGACGGTGGGGTTCTCCCAGTCGTCCTCCACGAAGCGGATGTCGTGCAGGGCCGGATCGATGCCCACCGCCTCCAGCGAGCCCAGGTAGAGGGCCTGCATGTCCGGCGGGTTCGGCTTCAGGATGACCTGGTACTGGTGGTGCTGATGCAGCCGGTTCGGGTTCTCGCCGTAGCGGCCGTCCGCCGGCCGTCGGGACGGCTGGACGTAGGCGACGCGCCAGGGCTTCGGTCCGAGCGAGCGCAGCACCGTCGCCGGATGCAAGGTGCCCGCCCCGACCTCCACGTCGTAGGGCTGCAAGATCACGCAGCCCTGCCGGCTCCAGTAGTCGTGCAGCGCCAGGATCAGTCCCTGGAACGACAGAGGCGGGGACGCGGTCATCTCAGGCCCGGGATTCGGCGCGACAGCGCGGAAGGTCGGCGGACCTATAGGGCCCGCCGACCAGGCCTTCAAGCGACCGGACGGACCGGCTCAGTTACCGGCGGGCTTGGTGTGCTTGCCGGCGTGGGAGAGCGGCGCCCCGTACTTGGCCCGGTTGTCGGGGGTGTCGGGAACCGGCTGGCTCGCAACCACCTGGGTTCCGGCCTGAGCCACCTGGGCCGAGCTTTCGGCGCCCGTCGCGGCCGGGGCGGTCGACTGGTCGGCCGGGGCGGACATGGGGGCCGCGGCCGGAGCCTGGCCTTGGTCGGCCGGGGCGGCCGGCGGTTGGCTCTGGTCGGCGGGCGCAGCGGGCTCGCCGGCGGCGGGAGGGCTGCTGGCGTCCGGCGACGGCGGGGTTTCCGCAAAGGCGAGGCCGCCCACGAGGCAAGCCGCCGCCGCTGCGGCAAGTCCGTAACGAACTGGCATGGCGAAGTTCCTTCTGGCAGGCAGGGCGATCGGGCCCTTTCCTGCCGAAGCCAACGCGCGGCTAGGCTTGCCGGTTCCGGGCCTCAGCCGCCGGAGGCGGCGGCCGGCGCCGGGGCGGCCGGGGGCGCGGGCGACGCCAGGGTGGCGTAGTAGGGGCTGTCGGAGGGGACCACCAGCTTGTCGATGACGTGGACGATCCCGCCGTTGGCGGTGCGCACGTCGGCCTGGATGATGTCGGCGTTGTTGACCAGCAGGTCGTCGGGGTTGCTGCCGTCCAGCTGGATCGAGGCGCCCTCCACCGTGGTCACCGGGCCCTTGGCGCCCTTGATCTTGCTGGAATCGACCTGGGCGTTGATGAGGCAGTACTTGAGGATCTGCTGCATCTGGTTGGCGGCCGCCGTGCTGGTCCCGGTGAGCTTGGCCAGAACGTCCGGCGGCAGGGCGTTGAAGGCGGCGTCGGTGGGGGCGAAGAAGGTCAGGTTCGGATAGGTCTTCAGCACCCCCTTCAGGTTGGTCGTCTCGAGCGCCTTAACCAGGATGGCGAACTGCCCGGACGCCTTCAGGGTCTCGTAGATGTCGGGTCCGGGGGCGACCTTCGGGATGCTCGGCAGGGCCGCCGCCGGAGCGGCCGGGGCAGCCGCCGGCGGCGGGGCCGGCGCAGGCTCGGAAACGGTCTCGGCGGCCAGCGCCGGGCAAGCGAGCAAGGCCGCCGCAGCCGCGGTGGTCATAAGGCGCGTCAGGTGCATGGATCTCCCTCGGTAGGCGGGGAAGTTCACCCCCGGCGTCCCCTTCGGCGGATGCTTTATTGAGGCCGAGGGGGCTTCGTCAATCGCCGAGCCGGCCTGGCGGCGGCGAGCTGCCTGAGCCGCGGACCGCCCCGTCGCCGTCGGTGCGGGGATTGAAGTCCGTTTCCGGAGCTGGCGCGAGGACAGCTCGCGGGCGGCGCCCAAAACTTAGGCGCCAACCGCCACAGAGGCGCCCTGAACAGGGCTTTGAGGCCCATTTCTTATCCAACCCTTACCAAAAGCCGCCCATGTTCCAGGCGCCGGCCCATAGCGTCCGCGGCGTTCGGCGTCGGACCAAGTCCCTGGACTGGGACCGTCGTCCGTCGGGGACAATCAACGTGAGAGGTGCGCGCTTCGGCCTGGCGCCGACGCGTGGGAGCGAGGCGGATGAAACTCATCATAGCGGTCGTGAAACCATTCAAGCTCGACGAGGTCCGCGAAGCCCTGGTGGCGGCGGGCGTGGAGGGCCTGACGGTCTCGGAAGTGAAGGGGTATGGCCGGCAGAAGGGCCATACCGAGATCTACCGTGGGGCGGAGTACCAAGTGACCTTCGTGCCCAAGGTGAAGTTGGAAGTGGTGGTCAACGACGCGGGGCTCGCCGCGGCGGTGGATGCGATCAAGACCGCCGCCGGCACCGGCAAGATCGGCGACGGGAAGATTTTTGTCCTGAACGTCGAGGACGCCGTACGCATCCGCACCGGCGAGACCGGCGCGGCGGCCCTCTAAGAAATCACGGGGACAAGGGGTACCTTTCAATGAAACTGCTCGGAATACAACGCCTGGCGGGGCTGGCCATAGCGGCCATGCTCCTGGGCGCGCCGCTGACGGCGCTCGCCCAGAACGCCGCCACCAACGCGCCGGAGCCGGCGGCGGCCGCCAACGCGGCGCCGACCAATGAGGCGACCAACGCGGCTGCGCCCGCCCCCGCAGCGGCGGCTCCGGCGGCGGCCTCCAACGACGCGACTCACGACTACAGCAAGGACAGCGTCAACTCGGGTGACGACGCCTGGATGCTGACTTCTTCGGTGCTGGTCCTGCTGATGACCATCCCGGGGCTGGCGCTGTTCTACGCCGGCATGGTCCGCAAGAAGAACGTGCTGGCCACCATCGCTCAGAGCTTCGGGGCCACGGCGCTCATCACCGTGCTTTGGATGCTGATCGGCTACTCGATGGCGTTCGTGGGCAACGACCCCTACATGCCGAGCTTCAGCTATGCGCTGCTGGCGCCGCTGAACGCCGACATCAACATAGCCAGCCCTCTCGCGCCGACGATACCCGAGACGGTGTACATGTTCTTCCAGATGACGTTCGCGATCATCACTCCGGCGCTGATCGCGGGCGCACTCGCCGACCGCATGAAATACTCGGCTTTCCTGTGGTTCATGGGGCTGTGGCTGATCTTCATCTACTGCCCGATCGCCCACTGGGTCTGGTCCGCCAAGGGCTGGCTCGGCCTCGGCGGGCTCGGCGCCCTCGACTTCGCCGGCGGCAGCGTCGTGCACCTGAACGCCGGCACCGCCGGGCTGGTGACCGCGCTGATGCTCGGCAAGCGCAAGGGCCTCGGGACCGAGAACTTCGCCCCGTACAACCCCGCCTACGCGGTGATCGGCGCCTCGCTCCTGTGGGTCGGCTGGTTCGGGTTCAACGCCGGCTCGGCCGTGGAGGCCCATGACGGCCAGGCCGGCATGGCCGCCGCGGCGACCCAGATCGCCACCGCCGCCGCGACGCTCGCCTGGATGTTCATGGAATGGCTCATCGCCAAGAAGCCCACCGTCATCGGCATGGCTTCGGGGGCGGTCGCCGGTCTGGTGGCTATCACGCCGGCCTCCGGCTTCGTGAACCCCACCGGGGCGCTGCTGATCGGCATCGCCGCGGGCGTCGTCTGCTACTTCGCCGCCGTCCACCTCAAGAAGATGCTGGGCTTCTACGACGACGCCCTCGACTGCTGGGGCGTGCACGGGATCGGCGGGGCTCTGGGTGCGATCCTGACGGGCGTCTTCGCCTCCAGCAAGATCAACTCCCTCGGCCACGGCTGGCTGCTCGACGGCAACTTCAAGCAGATGGGGCTGCAGCTCCTCGATGTGGCGACGGTGTTCGTCTATTGCGGAGTGGGCACCTTCATCATCCTCGCCATCCTCAAGTACACCATCGGCATCCGCGTCAGTGAGGAAGTCGAGGTGGAGGGCCTGGACATCAACCTGCACGGCGAGGTGATCCAGGGCGGCTGAGCCAGGCTCACGCCGAAAGCGTAGGAAGCGGGGCCCCTAGGGGTCCCGCTTCTTTTCTGTCGCGAGCCCTTGAAACCCAACAGGCGATCAGGGAGACCGACCCCCTGCCCCTGCGCCTCATCGGACGGATTTCCCCTGACCCTCCCCAAAGGCCTGCAAGTCCTTTACGCCATCGCCGCCGCGGTCGCCTGGGGCGCCGCCTGCGGCGTCCTGCGCGCGCCCTACTGGGCCGTGGCGGCCGGAGGCCTCGCGGCCGCCACGCTCGGGTTCTGGCTGAGTCGCACGGTGCTGCTCGGCCCCGACACCGCGCGGCGCAAGGACTTCCCGCTCATCGCCGCCGCCGGCTTCGGCTTCTTCGCGGTGCTCGGCGTCGGCCTGACCAGCCTCGCCTGCCTGCTCAGCGGATGGTGGCTGCATCCGCTGCGCTGAAGCGCCCGACTTGCGGGGAGCCGATCAGGCGCGAAAGCCGCTGAGGCGGCAGGCGCGGACCCACCAGCCGGGATGGGCTTGCGCCAGCTCGCGCGCCAGCCCGTCGCGCGCGTCCTCGTCGGCGCAGATGACGAAGCAGGTCGCGCCCGACCCCGACATCCGGGCGATGAGGGCTTCGCGCCGGGCGCGCAGGAGCGCCAGAGTCTCGCCGATCTGCGGCTCGAGCCGGATCGCCGGGGCCTCCAGATCGTTGCGGCAGCGCGCCAGAAAGGCGGCGACTTGCGCGGGGGTCTCCATCGCTTCGGGCCAGGCCGGCCGCTCGGCTCCGCCCGGCGCGCCCATGGCGTCGTAGGCCGCGTAGACCCGGCCGGTGGGCGAGGCGAGGCCCGGATTGACCAGCACCGCCTCCAGATCCGGGAAGGTGGGCGGGGGACTCAGCACCTCGCCACGCCCCTCGGCCAGCCGCGGCGCCGCTCCCAGGCACATGGGAACGTCGGCGCCGAGGGCCGAGGCCAGCGTCGCCAGCACGTCCGGCTCGCCGGGTCCCGGCCAGTCGAGAACCTGGGCGAGGAGCGCCAGGGCCGCGGCAGCGTCGGAGGAGCCGCCGCCGAGGCCGGCTGCGATGGGCAGGCGCTTGTCCAGCGTGAGCCGGATCTTCGGCGGCGTTCCGGGATAGAGCGCCAGCAACCGATCGCGGGCTCGCGCCACCAGATTGTCGGGCGAGGGCGAAAGCTCGGCGGCGAAGGGGCCCTCGATGGCGAAGCCGCTCTCGCCCTGGCTCAACCCGACCACGTCCCCGACGTCCGCGAAGGTCACCAGGCTGCAGAGCGGGTGATAGCCGTCGGCGCCCGGCGGACCCACGTGCAGGAACAGGTTCACCTTGGCGGGCGCAAATCGTTCGACCTGCATCGTCGTCCCTAGCGGGCCCCGGGCTGGGCCGGCTCGTCGGCGGCCGAGGCGGACGACGGCGCGGGACGCAACACCGGTCCGGTGGGCGCCGTGCGAACCGCGTCCGGCCCGAGAGCCGAGGCAAGCTTGGCCTCGACCCGGGCCTTGAGGGCTTCGGTGGGGTCGAGGGTCAGCACCCTGCGCCACTGGAACCGGGCTTCGATCTTGCGCCCCACCCGCCAATAGGCGTCGCCCAGATGATCGTTCACATCGGCGTCCGCCGGCTCCAGGCCGACCGCCTCCTCGAGCTTGGCCGCGGCGGCCCGGTAGTCGCCCAGTCGGTAGAAGGCCCAGCCCAGGCTGTCGACAATGGCGCCCGACTGAGGCTCCTCGTCGGCCGCCTTCTGCACCATCGCCAGCGCCTCCTTGAGGTGCTCGCCGCGGTCTACCCAGGCGTAGCCCAGATAGTTGAGCAAGTCGGGACTATCCGGCCTCAGCTTCAGGGCCGCCTGCAGGTCCGCCTCGGCGCGCGGCCACTGGCCGGCGCCGTCGTAGGCCGCGGCCCGCAGGTAGTAGAGCCGCCAGTCGGGGTTCGCGTCCTGGTCGATCAGCCGGGTGACGGCGTCGGCGGACTTCTGGTACTCGCCGTTGTCGCGAAGCAGTTCGGCCAGGGTCATGGCCGCCTCGCGGCTGCCCGGCGCCGACTGGACCGTGTCGGCCGCCAGCTTCAACGCCTGCGGGCCGTCGCCAGCCTCCTCGAAGCTCCAGGCGAGCTTGCCGCGCGCGGCGACGAACCGCTCGGCGCCGGGCCGCGGCCGGGCGTAGGCGGCCCGCGCCCCCTCCTGGTCGCCGGAAACCGCCAGCAGATCCCCCACCAGCACCCAGGCCTCGTCGTCGGCGGGGTCGAGCCGCAGCGCCAGCCGGAGGTACTGCAAAGCCGTGTCGTTCTGCTTCTGGGCGATGAGACCGGCCGCCGGGATGATCAGAGCCTGAGCGGCGCCTTGGCGAACCGGGACCTGCGGCGGCGCGGGGCCCCGCTTGGCCGCCCGCGCGGCGGCCGCGACGAACACCGGATCCCCGGGATTGCGGTTGAGGACCTTGCGATAGAGGGCCTCGGCCTCGGACCAACGGCCGTGGCGCTCCAGAAGGCCGCCATAGGCGAGGGCGACCAGCCCGCCGGCGTCGCCGCTCTTCAGGCGCGCCTTGAACTCGGCCTCGGCCAGATCCGACTTGCCGGTGCGCTCGAGCAGTTCCGCCCGGTCGAGGTCGGCGACGAACTGGGCGACGGGATCGCCGCCAGGGTCCGCCGCCTTGACGGCCGCCTTGTCGCCGGCGCCGGCGGCCGCCCAGGCCGCCAAGAGCGAGGCCGACGTCCGCTGGGCCGAGCCGACGTCGGGACCCGTGAGAGCCTTGTAGGCGGCCCGATACCGGCCTTGCGCCATGGCCTCCACGCCGATGGTCAGAGCGCCGAGACGCCGGATGGACAGCGCCGATTCGTCGGCGTCGCCGACCGCCGGCGCGGCCTCGGCCAGCGCCGCCGCCTCGGAGACTTCGCCCGCCGTGAGGGCGGCCGCGAACGCCTTTTCCTGCAGGTAGATGGGGGCGCCCTCCAGGGCCGACGCCCGGGCCAGGTAATCGGAGGCGGCGTCCATCCGCCCCTCGTTCATCGCCGACAGTCCGGCCAGGAAGAGGCCGTAGGGGGTGGCGTCGGCCGTGGGCGGCGGCGGCGTCACCGTACGCACGGGCGCGTGGGTGACGCAGGCGCCCAGAAGCAGAGCTCCGGCGATCACGAGCGAGGAAGGGCGCGGCATGAGATGAGCCATCGCGCTTTCCAGGGCGCGGGGCAAGGCGCCCGACGCGCCTGGGCCGAGACGATGGCGCAGCGAATTTTTTCGAGCGCGATTGGCACTTGCCAACGTCTTGGCCGTTTCGCCTCCACAAGCGCCGGAGTTCCCCATGAAGAAACAGTCCTTGGACCGGATCAGCGCGATCGCGGACGTGACCGCGCTCTCGGCGGCGCCTATGTCGAGGCGCGATCGGCTTCGGCGGTGGGCCGACCTGCTGACACGGGCGCCCAGCCGATGCCTGAGGCCGCTGGCGATGGTGGAGTTCTACGCCGAGTCGCAGCGCGCCAGGCTCAGAGGCGATGAGACGCCGATCGCCTACGCCTTCGCCGACCCGGTCCTGCGCCACGAGGGCCTGAATGGCGACACGCTCGGCGACGCGGAAGCCTTTTTCGGCCTGAACCGCCACGACACCCACAGATTGCTGTGCGACTGCCGCTACCACGGCCGGATGGACAGCCGTTCGGTCGCCCGCCGGCTGCGCGCCCTCGCCGACCCCAACCCGCTGAGGCGCCTGTTGGACCTGTTCCGGCGGTAGCGCCGCCGGCCATCGGCTACATGTTCGGGTAGTTCGGTCCGCCGCCCCCTTCGGGGGTCGTCCAGACAATGTTCTGCGACGGATCCTTGATGTCGCAGGTTTTACAGTGGACGCAGTTCTGGGCGTTGATCTGGAAGCGTGGGTTCGAGCCGTCGTCGTCGTAGAGCACTTCGTAGACCCCGGCCGGGCAGTAGAGCCTCGCCGGCTCCCCGTAGCGCGGCAGGTTGACCTTGATCGGGATCTCCGGGTCCTTCAGCTTCAGATGCGCCGGCTGGTCTTCCTCGTGGTTGGTGGAGGAGAGGAACACCGACGAGAGCTTGTCGAAGCTGAGCACCCCGTCGGGTTTGGGATAGACGATCGGCTTGTAGTCCTCGGCCTTGCCGGTGGCCTGGGCGTCGGTCTTGCCGTGCTTGAGGGTGCCGAAGAAGGAGAAGCCGCCGAGCAGGCTCGCGCACCAGAGGTCCGCGATCGCCAGTCCCGAACCGATCATGGTGCCGAACTTCGACCAGAGCGGCTTGGCGTTGCGGGCGGTCTTCAGCTCCTTGGCGACCCAGGAGCCGGCGAAGGCGCTCTCGTATTCGGTGAGCGTATCGCCCTCGCGGCCGGCCTGGAGGGCGGCGAACGCCGCTTCGGCCCCCAGCATGCCGGTCTTGATGGCGTTGTGACTGCCCTTGATCCGGGGCACGTTCACGAAGCCTGCCGAGCATCCGATCAGGGCCCCGCCCGGGAAGGAGAGCTTGGGGATCGATTGCCAGCCGCCCTCGGTGATCGCCCGCGCGCCGTAGGCGATCCGCTTGCCGCCCTCCAGGTAGCGCCGGATCGAGGGGTGGTGCTTCAGGCGCTGGAACTCGTCGAAAGGCGAGAGCCAGGGGTTCTTGTAGTTCAGGTGGACCACGAAGCCGATCGCCACGTAGTGGTCGCCGAAGTGGTATAGGAAGCTGCCGCCGCCGGTGGAATCGTCGAGCGGCCAGCCGGCGGTGTGCTGCACGAGGCCGGGCTCGAAGACCGCGTCCGGAACCTGCCAGATCTCCTTGAGGCCGATCCCGAACTTCTGCGGCTCGCGCCCCTCGGCGAGGCCGAACTTCGCCTGAATGACCTTGGCCAACGAGCCGCGCGCGCCCTCGGCGATCAGCACGTACTTGCCGTTGAGCTCGACGCCGGGCTGGTAGTCGGGTTTCTCCTCGCCGTCCTTGCCGACCCCGAAGACGCCGGCGACCACCCCCTTCACCGAGCCGTCCTCGCGCCAGGTGAGGTCGGAGGCCGCCATGCCGGGGTAGATCTCCACCCCCAGTCCCTCGGCCTCGGTGGCCAGCCAGCGGCACAGGTTGGCGAGCGAGGCGATGTAGTTGCCGTGATTGTGCATCAGGGGCGGCATGGCGAACATCGGCGCCTCTATCTCGCCCTGGGGGCCGAGCAGCAGGAACCGGTCCTTGGTCACCGGCGTCTCGAGCGGAGCGCCCTTCTCCTTCCAGTCGGGAATGAGCTCGTTCAGGCCCCTGGGATCGATCACGGCCCCCGAGAGGATGTGGGCGCCCACTTCCGAGCCCTTCTCGAGCACCGCCACCGAGACCTCCGCCCCGGCCTCGGCCGCCAGCTGCTTCAGCCGGATCGCGGCCGAAAGGCCCGCAGGACCGGCGCCGACGATCACCACGTCGTAGTCTATGGCCTCGCGTTGGACGTCTTCGCTCATAGCCTCTCCTTGCCCATCCCTCTTCCAGCCTTAATTGGAGCGGCGGCCGGGGCGGTCAAGAAAAAGCTCGAAACGCGCCGGCCGCGGGAGGGCCTCGCGTCCCGCGCCGCGGATGCTAAGCTCGCCCCATGTCGCCCGAGGCGCGCGCGCTGGAGAGTCTGCTGGCCTTCTGGGCCGACGCGGGGGTCGAGGCCGCCTACGCCGAGGCGCCGCAGGACCGGATGGCCCAGGGCCTCGAAGCCCTGCGGCCCCGGCCGATCGCCCTCGCCCAACCTGCGCGGCCGCTCGCGCCCGCCCAGGAGCCGGCCCCCCAGGCGGCCGAGGCGTTGGAGCTGGCCAGGAGCCTGGCGGCCGAGGCGGCCGACCTCGCCGCCCTCGCCGCGGCCATCGCCGCCTTCGAGGGCTGCCCCCTGAAGTTCGCGGGCGCCCGCCAGGCGGTCTTCAGCCGCGGCGATCCGGACGCGCCGGTGATGGTGATCGGCGAGGGTCCGGGGGCGGACGAGGACGCCCAGGGCGAGCCTTTCGTCGGCCGGGCCGGCAAGCTGCTGGACCGGATGCTGGGCGCCGCCGGCCTCACGGGCCGGGTCTTCATCACCAACACCGTCTTCTGGCGCCCGCCCGGCAACCGCGATCCGACCCCGGCCGAGCAGCAGGTCTGCGCCCCCTTCCTGGAGCGGGCGATCGCCCTGGTGCGCCCGAAGGCGCTGCTGCTGGTGGGCGGATCGGCCGCCAAGTCGGTGCTGCAGCGCAAGGAAGGCGTCCTCTCGCTGCGCGGGCGCTGGTTCGAGTGGCGCTCGGCGGACGGCGCCCTGGCGCTGCCGGCCATGCCGACCCTGCATCCGGCCTTCCTGCTGCGACAACCGGCCGCCAAGAAGAAGGCCTGGGAGGACCTCCTGACCCTCATGGACAGGGTTGATCGCCAAGCTCGGCCTTCGTAATCTCAGCCTCTGGCGTCACCTCCGGGCGCCAGGCGTTAAGTTTGTCGTTGTACCCATGGCTAGCTTACGCCGCCTCGACCGCGGCGGCGCAAGGAGGGCGCATGCGCGCACTGACGGCGATGGCGGCGGCGGTTCTGGCCCTTGTTCTGGGTCTTTCCGCGCGCCCTGCGAGCGCCGCACCGCCCCTGCAGGCCCTCTCCCCTCAGGACGTCCAGGCCTATACGGCCGCCTACGACGCGGCCGAGCGGGGCGACTACGCAGCCGCGGAGCAGGAACTCGCCCGGGTGTCCGATCCTTGCCTGGTCGGGAAGATCCAGTACCTGAAGCTGGTCCACGCCGGGCCGAGGACAAACACGTTCGAGCAGCTGGCCGGCTGGCTGAAGGCCTTCGGCGACCTGCCGGGGGCGGACAAGATCTACGCCCTGGCGCTCAAGCTGAAGCCGGCCGGGGCCATGCCGCCCGCGCCCCCCTCGGCGCCGCCGATCGCCACCGCGGACGACGTCGGCGAGCCCATCGCCTCGCCGCAGTCGCGGCCGGCGCGCGAAGCCTACTTCAACGCGGACCTCCAGCGCGCCTTCGACCGGGCCCGGGCCGACCGGGACGCGTGGATCGCCGGCCTATCGGCCTACCGGCTCGGCCGCTACGCCGACGCCATGAGCGCCTTCGAGACCATCGCCGCCAATGTCGCCGAGACCGACGCCCAGCGCGCCGCCGGCGCCTATTGGGCCGCCCGCTCGGCGGCGGCGGCCGGCGCGCCCGAGCATGTTCCGGCGCTGCTCAAGATCGCCGCCGCCGCCCCGGACACCTTCTACGGGATGATCGCGGCGCGCAAACTCCAGCTCCTGGACGACCCTCTTGACGGGGTCATCGAGGCGGCCATCGCCAACCGCGGCGCCGCGGTCTTGAGCTCGGCCGCCTACTCGGCTGACGACATGGCGCTCGCCCGCCTGGCGACCTCCGATCCGCGGGCCCGGCGGGCGGTGGCGCTCAGCCAGCTTGGCCGTCCCGTCGACGCCGGGGCCGAACTGCGCGCCGGCCTCGCCCTCGCGCCCGACGAATCCTCCCGGGCCCTCTGGATGAAGCTCATCTTCGCCCTCAGCCCGAGCGCCCCGCGCGGCGAGGTCGTGCTGCATACGGCCGCCGCCGCGCCGCCGAGCGTGCGCTATCCTACCCCCGACCTGGCGCCCGCCGGCGGCTTCACCGTCGACAAGGCGCTGGTCTACGCCGTGACCTGGCAGGAGAGCCGCTTCAACGGCATGGCGGTCTCACCGGTGGGCGCGGTGGGCCTGATGCAGCTGATGCCGCCGTCGGCCGCCAGCGTGGCGGGCGATTCCAGCCTCGCCGCCGATCCGGTTCCGCTCTTCGATCAGGGCGTCAACCTCCAGCTCGGCCAGGCCTACCTCAACTGGCTGATGAACAAGGCGGTGGGCTACGACATCCTGCGGGCGCTGGCGGCCTACAACGGCGGCCCGTCGGTGGTCGGCCGCACCCTCGCCCTGCTGGGCCCAAACGCCGACAGCCTGCTCCTGGTGGAGAGCCTGCCCTTCGCCCAGACCCGCGCCTACGTGCGCAAGGTGATGGCGGCCTACTGGAGCTATCGGCGCCAGTTCGGCGTCCCGAGCCGCACCCTGGACGCCCTCGCCTCGGACGCGCCGTTCATCGACGCGCGGCTGGACGCCGCCAGCCAGGCCGTCCCCGGCCATACCGTCTCGGGTCAGGCCGTTCTGAGCCAGACCGCCTTACGCCAGGACCCGAAGCCGGCGAGCGCCGCCGAGGCCCGCGAGGCGCTCGAGATCCTCCTCCGACACCCCTAGGATCGCCGCCGACTTCGGGACCAGCCAGCCCTGCGGCCGGCGGCGAAGCAGGAACCGTCCGGGCGCGAGCAGCCTCGCCGGGGCGGGCGGCGTCCTCCCCATATGCTCGGCCACCGCCTCGATCCATCCAGGTGCCAGGGCCGCTCCGAGCGGCAGGCCGGCGATCCAGCGGCCGCGCGCCAGGCCCACGGCGGCGGCGAGGTCGCCGGCCTCGGCCAAGGTCGCGCCGGCCTCGTCGGCCACCGCGCGGCTGAGACCTGAGGCGCCCCACACCACGACGTCCGCGACGAGCTCTGCCGTCACCCCCTCCACCAGCGCCGCCAGCAGGCGCGCCAGGGCGCCCGCGTCGTCCGAGGCCGAGATCACCACCGACAGCATGGCCCCATCAAGCGGACGCGCCGGCAGCGGGTCAAGCTTGGCGTGGCGACAAGTTCTTGATTTGTTCTGTTCCGAGGACTAGGCTCGGCCGATGTCCGTCCCCTCACCCGCGCCCCACGGACGCGGCGCCCGCTCCAACGCCAGCGGCCGCTACGAGAGCCAGATCCGCGAGGCGTTCGACGACGGCTGGACCGAGGCCGACGAGACGCCGGTCCCTTTGCGCACGGTGGTCACGCCGGAGCGGGCCCGGACGATCATCGCCCGCAACGACAGTCCCGACGTCGGCTTCGACCGCTCGATCAACCCCTACCGGGGCTGCGAGCACGGCTGCATCTACTGCTACGCCCGGCCGGCCCACGCCTACATGGGGCTCTCGCCGGGCCTCGATTTCGAGAGCCGGATCTTCTTCAAGCCAGACGCCGGGCGGCTGCTCGCCAGGGAGCTGGCCAAGCCGGGGTACGCGCCGGGCGTCATCCACGTCGGCGGCAACACCGATCCCTATCAGCCCCAGGAGCGGCGCCTGAGGGTGACCCGCCAGGTGCTCGAGACCTTGAGCGCCTTCAACCATCCGTTCTCGATCATCACCAAGTCGGCGCTGATCCTGCGCGACCTCGACCTCGTCGGTCCCATGGGCGCGCGGGCGATGGCGAGGGCCGCGGTCTCGGTGACCACCCTCGACCGCAAGCTCGCGCGGGTCATGGAGCCACGGGCGGCGACGCCGGAGAAGCGGTTGGCGGCGATCCGGGGCCTGGCCGCCGCCGGCGCGCCGGTGACGGTCATGTTCGCCCCGGTGATCCCCGGCCTGAACGACCACGAACTGGAGACGGTGCTGGAACGGGCCGCCGAGGCCGGCGCCTCCGGCGCAGGATACGTCGTTCTGCGCCTGCCGCTCGAGATCAAGGACCTCTTCTGCGAGTGGCTGGCCGCCGCGCGGCCGGATCGGGCCCGGCGGGTGATGTCGCTGGTGCGCCAGATGCGGGGCGGGCGCGACTACGACTCCGAATGGGGCAAGCGGATGAAGGGCGAGGGCCCCGTCGCCTCCCTGATCGGCGCCCGCTTCAGGGCCGCCCGCCGGCGCTTCGGCCTCGACGGTCCGGCGCCCACGCTGGATCTCAGCCGCTTTCGGGTCCCGCCGAAGGCCGGAGACCAACTGGACCTCTTCGCTGTCGAGGCCGGGGCCGCCAACCCTTCCGCCGCCGGCGGAGCCTAGTTAAGCTGGCGCGCGGGACGATGCGAACAAGGCCGTCCTTCCAGGGAGAAACCGAATGACCGTTCGCACGATGGCCTTGGGCCTCGCCGCCGCCGGCGTGCTGGCCGGCGCCCTCGGCGCTTCCGCCCAGCCGGCGATGCCGAAGCCCTCGAAGGACTACAAGGTCGCGCCGGCGGGCGCCTACGCCCTCGACCCGGCCCACACCGCACTGATCGCGCGGGTGCCGCACGTGGGCTTTTCCTATTCGGTGTTCCGCTTCACCGCGGTGTCCGGCGAGCTCGTCTGGGATCCGGCCAATCCGGCGGCCGACAAGCTCAACGTGACCGTCGAGGCCAAGTCGATCACCACCGCCCCCACCGGCGCCGTCAACTTCCCGGAAGAGCTCTCGGGCGCCCCGTTCCTGAACGTCGCCCAGTTCCCCACCGCGACCTTCGTCTCCAAGGCCTTCCATGCGCTCGACGCCACCCATGGCAAGGTGGACGGCGACCTCACCATCAAGGGCAAGACGACGCCGGCGACCTTCGACGTTGAGCTGGTCGGCGCCGGGCAGGGCTTCCGGGGCCCGGTCATCGGGGTGAGCGCCCGCACCACCATCGATGCGTCGGGTCTTGGCCTGCCGCCGATGCTGGCCGCGCCGATCGAGCTCTTGATCGACACCGAGTTCGACAAGAAGGGCTGAGCAGCCGCCGCCCGCGGATCAGCCGGCGGCGCGGGCGGCGGCCGGCTTGGCTTCCGGGAAGGCGAGGCTGGCTTCGAAGTCCGCGAAGATGTCCATCAGCTCTTCGCCGCTCACCACCGGCAGGCGTCCTTGCGGGAAGCGGTAGCCCCAGAAACTGACGATGTGGTTCACCGCCCCGAGCCGCTCGCCGAGGTCGCAGAACATGGCGGGCGCGTTCAGCAGGAAGTCGCGGAACGCCTGCGGCTTGCCGCCCACCAGACTCTCGAAGGCGGCGTCGTAGCTCCGCAGCGTGCGGCGCGCCGTCTCCAGCGCCGAAAGGATGGATCCCTTCAGGGCTTCGCGCACCTTGCCGAGATTGGCCTGCGTCTCCGGGCTGACCGGGCCGCGGGGACGGGCGACGGCGATGGCGTCGGCTACCCGGGAAACGTCGGCCAGCGACTCGGCGGTCGTCCACTTGTAGTAGAGGAAGCCTTTCCAGCAGAAGACGCCTTCCTGGTATTCCCGCTTCTCGAGCCGCAGGGTCAGACGCAGCGGCTCGGTCTCGGCGTCCACGGTGTTGGAAAGGATCTTCTGCACCAGCCGCGATCCGCCGCTCCCGCCGCCGCCGGTCTCCTGGTAGCAGAGATCCACCAGCTTCTGGATCTCGCGGCTGACGAACCCGATCATCCGGTTCATGTCCGCGTCGGAGATGTCGAAATAGCACCGGGCCGGGTTGCGCTCGTGCCGCCGAAGGTGCTCGCGCAACAGGAAGGGATCGAACGAGGGCAGCTCGTCCATCAGCTTCAGCAGGTCGCGGTCGTGCGGATCGGCGAACCAGCTTTCGCCGAACACCGATTCCATGATTCCGTCGTAGTTGATCTGGTCGACGAACACCGAGCGGCCGCCAAGCTTCAGGTCTTTGCCGTCGATGGGGACGATCACCTTGGTGGCGGTCTGGCGGGCGTCCGGAAAGAGCTCGCGCTCGTTGCGCCTCAGCCGGTGTTTGAGGATGATCGCCCGGTTCAGGGTCGGATTGCGAAAGAACGGGCTCTTCAGATACTCCGGGTCGGCGCTGCGCCGCCGGTAGACGCGCAATAGGTTGAGGGACCGCGCGGTGGAGGCGCTGTCCTCGAGATGAGATAGACTGCGAACCGCTCTGTCGTTCACGCCTTGCGTCCGGCCGCGCGTCCAACCGCAGGACGCCCGGCGATCTTAGTTAACTGCGCCGAGCTTAGCGGGACCTTAAGCGTCGGGCTCGGCGGCCTCGGGGTGGCGTCGCATCCAGGCCGCGGCGTAGCTGCAGATGGGGACGATGGCGAGCCCCTCGCGCCGGGCGAAGGCGGCCACCTCGGCCATCAGCCGCGCGGCGGCGCCTGCTCCGCGCAACGCCGGCGGCGTCTCCACGTGGTCGATGAAGAGCCGCGCGCCGTCGCGCCGATAGTCGGCGAGGATCACCTGGCCGCCTTCGACGCGTTCGAAACGTCCCAGCTCCCGGTTGTCACGGAAATCGCTCACCCGGTGCTCTCCCTCGCGCTCGGCCGGCTTCCCGGCTACCCTGCGCGGGAGATAGTGGTCCGAGGAGGCCATCGCCATGCGGATCCGCCCTTGGTTGGTCTGCCTTTCCGCGACGGCCGCCCTGGCCGCCTGCCAACCGCCGTCCCCGCAGCCCACGGCCGCCCGGGTGGCCCTGCCCCGTCAGACCCCGCTCGCCAGCGGCTATTGGGTCCAGCGGGTCTCGGATCACCGGCGGGTGTTCGTCACCCGATACTGCCTCGATGACGCCTCGGCCCAGCTGCTGGCGGCGTTCGGGCGCACGCTGGCCAGTCGGTGCGCCAGCCAGAACGTCGCGCAAGCCGCCGATCGGTCGTGGCGGTTCGCCACCCGGTGCGACCTCGGTGGGGGCGGCCTGGCCGCCGACGGCGTGGCCCGGGGCGATTTCACCCGCCACTACGTCGTCGAGGCGCAGACCGAGTCGATTCCCGGCGGCGCGCACCGCGTCCTGGCCGATGTCAGCTTGCTTGGGCCCTGCCCGGCCGACCTGAAACCCGGCGACATCGTCTGGCCGAACGGACGGCGATCGAGGCTCTCGGAGTTGGCCGGCCCCTCGTGAAGTCCGCCGCTTCCCGCGCGATCCTGAGCGCGGCGATGCTCGCCTGCGTCGCGCCCTCGCTGCCCGGGTGCGGCAGGAGCGTCGGCCCTGCGGTGGTCGGGGCGGCGCCGGATCTGCCGGCCCGCAAGCCGGGCCTTTGGCGCCAAACCCTCGAGAACCAGGGCGAGGCGCCGGTCGTCACCCTGATCTGCCTCGATGCGGCCGCCGATCGGCGCGCCCCGCTGCTCGGCCGCCGCTTCCGGCGCGGCGCCTGCGACCGCTACACCCTCGGGCGCGCGCCGAACGGCGCCTATGTCTCCGACACGGTCTGCGAGACCGGCGACGGGGCGCGGATCGCCAGCCACACCGCGGCGGCCGGCGACTTCGCCTCCCGCTACGTGGTGATCAGCGACCGGGCCGTCGCCGGCGCCACGCAGCCAAGCGCCAACGGGCGGTTCAGGACCACCGTCACCGCGGTCTACGAGGGCCCCTGCCCGGAGGACCTGCAGCCTGGACAGACCGGATATCCCGACGGCTCGACCGGCGAGATCGCCGAAGCGCTTGGCGCGGGCGCCGGCCAGCCTTAGGAGCTAGTGTCCCCAGTCCGAAGTTCGCCAGTGGATGGGATGGGCGCCGAGCGGACTTCAAATACACTACACTAGAGCCGCTCCACCGCCATGGCGACCGCCTCACCGCCGCCGATGCACAGCGAGGCGAGCCCCCGCTTCTCGCCGCGCGCCTCCAGCGCCGAAAGCAGGGTTGCGAGGATCCTCGCCCCCGAGGCGCCGATCGGGTGCCCGAGGGCGCAGGCGCCGCCATTGACGTTCATCCGCGCCGGATCGATCCCAAGGTCGCGCTGGGCGATCATCGCCACCACCGCAAAGGCCTCGTTGACCTCGAAGAGATCTACGTCGCAGACGCTCCAGCCCGCCCGTTGCAGCGCCTGGCGCATCGCCGGACCCGGCGCGGTGGTGAAGAGCCCGGGGGCCTGGGCGTGGGCGCCGTGGCCGGCGATGCGAGCCAGCGGCGCAAGCCCCAGCCGTTCGGCCACCGAAGTGCGGGTCAGCACCAGCGCCGCGGCGCCGTCGGAGATCGACGAGGCGTTGGCGGCGGTGATCGCGCCGTCCTTCACGAACGCCGCCTTCAGGGTCGGGATGCGGGCCGGATCGGCCTTCATCGGCTGCTCGTCGTCGGCGACGGTCGTGGGGCCGCCCCTGCCGGGCGCCAGGACCGGGGCGATCTCCCGGCGGAAGGCGCCGCTCTCGACGGCCCGCCTGGCTCGGGCGAGGCTCTCCACCGCGTAGGCGTCCATCTCCGCGCGGCCGATCTGGTAGGCGCTGGCGGTCTCCTCGGCGAAGGCGCCCATCAGCTTGCCGCCCTCATAGGCGTCCTCGAGCCCGTCGAGGTACATGCAGTCCATCACCTGGTCGTGGCCGATCCGCGCGCCGCCCCGATGCTTGGCGAGCAGGTAGGGGGCGTTGGTCATGCTCTCCATGCCGCCCGCCACCACGAGGTCGGCCGAGCCGGCCGCCAGCAGGTCGTGGCCGAGGATGGCCGCCTGCATCCCCGAGCCGCACATCTTGTTGACCGTGGTCGCCTGGGCCGATTGCGGCAGCCCCGCCTTCAGCGCCGCCTGGCGCGCCGGCGCCTGGCCGAGGCCCGCCGGAAGCACGCAGCCCATCAGGACCTGGTCCACCGCCTCCGGCGCCACCCCGGCCCGCTCCACCGCCGCCCGGACCGCGACCGCGCCCAGTTCGGTGGCCGGCAAGGCGGCGAGGGCGCCCTGGAAGCCGCCCATGGGCGTTCGGGCGTAGGCGGCGATGACGACGGGGTCGGCGGGCATCCTGGGTCTCCTTCTCGCCTGCCATGTGCCGTCCCGGAGCGGCGCCCGCAAGCGGGCGCGTCAATCGGTCTGCAAATGCAACGCTTGCCATCGCGCCTAGCCCGCTCCACCTTCGCTGCATGGGTCGCACCGCGGATTATTCGAAGGAGTGCTGTTCGGTCGCCGCCGCCCTCTCGATCGTGGGCGACCCCTGGACCCTCCTGATCCTGCGCGACGCCTTTCTGGGCGTGCGCCGCTTCGACGAGTGGCAGGCGAGGCTCGGCGTCGCCCGCAACGTGCTGGCGGCCCGCCTCAAGAGCCTCGTCGCGCACGGGGTCCTGGAGACCCGCCCCTACAGCGAGCACCCTCCGCGCAAGGACTATGTCCTGACCCAGAAGGGGCGCGAGCTCATGCCAGTCCTCCTGACGCTGAAGGCTTGGGGGGACCGCCATCTCTACGGCGACGCGGCCACCCCCATGGCCTTCGTCCACAGCTGCGGCGCCGAGCTGACCCCTCTGCTGACCTGCCCGGCCTGCGGCGGGAGCGTCAGCTCGGGCGACCTGACGCCCAAGCGCAAGGAGGCCCCGCCGGTGAGCGCCATCCTCGCGGCCGCAGGCGAACCGCGCGGCTAGCCTTCGTCCCCGCTTAACGTTTGACCCCTATCCTTCCGGGATGGGTCAGATATCGGTCTCAGCTCTGGCCAGCGAGCGCCGCGCCACCGAGCGCCAGCCGACCACTCTGCGGGCCAAGGTGTTCCCGGGCGGCGCCGATTGCGTCGTCGCCGACTTCAGCAAGCGCGGCGCGAAGCTGCGGTTCGCGACCCCTACCGAGCTCCGGGGCCCCGTCGTCGTGGTGCTCTGGTCGAGCGGCCTGGCGTTCGAGGTCGAGCTGCGGTGGCGGGCGGGCGCCGAAGTCGGCGTCCGGTTCGTCGGCAGCCGGGACCTGCGCCGGCCCGCGCCGCCGCGCCTCGCCGACATCCAGGCCCTGTGGCTCAAGCGTCGTCCGCGCATCGGACGGCGGCAGCTCGCCAAGCAGGCGGCGATCGTCGAGACCCGTGCGCGGGGCCAAAGGCCGGCCGCCTGGTCGACCTTCCGCTCCTCGCCGTAAGCACGTTCAGGGCGTCCCGGCGATGAAGCCGCCGCCCAGCACCCGGCTGGGCTCGTCCCGGTCGTAGAGCACGCAGGCCTGACCCGGCGCCACCCCCTCTTCCGGGGTATCGAACACCACCCCCGGGCCGGCCTGCAGCATCGCCAGGCGCGCCGGCGCCGGCTCGCGCGTCGAGCGCACCCGGGCGAGCACCGGCTGTCCTGCGATCGCCGCGGCGCCCAGGTCGTCGGCCTCCCCCAGCCAGTTCGTCTCCTTGAGCGTCAGGCGCTCGGCCAGCAGCGCCTCTCGCGGCCCCACCACCACCTGGCGCCGGGCCGCGTCCAGGCGCACGACGAACAGGGGCTCGCCGACGGCCACGTTCAGCCCGCGACGCTGCCCCACGGTGTAGCGCGTCACGCCCTGGTGGCGCCCCAGGATCCGGCCGTCCAGGTGCACGATGTCGCCCCCGACCGCAGCGTTCGGACGCAGGCGGTCGATGACCGTGGCGTAGCGGCCCTCGGGCACGAAGCAGATGTCCTGGCTGTCGGGCTTGTCGGCGGCCGCCAGGCCTAGCTCGGCGGCGAGCGCCCGCACGGCGGGCTTCTCGAGGCCCCCCAGAGGGAAGCGCAGGAACGAAAGCTGCCGGCGGGTGGTGGCGAAAAGGAAATAGCTCTGGTCCCGCGCCGGATCGACAGCCCGGTGCAGCTCCGCTCCGTGTGCGCCGCTCAGCCGGCGGGCATAGTGACCTGTGGCCAGGGCCTCGGCCCCCAGGTCGCGGGCGATCTCCGCCAGATCCTGAAACTTCACCGTCTGGTTGCAGCGGATGCAAGGCACCGGCGTCTCGCCCCGAACGTAGGCGTCGGCGAAGTCGTCGATCACCGCGGCCCGGAACCGGCTTTCGTAGTCGAGCACATAGTGAGGCGCGCCGAGGGCCTCGGCGGCGGACCGGGCGTCGTGGATGTCCTGGCCGGCGCAGCAGGCGCCCTTCTTCTGGACCGACGCTCCATGATCGTAGAGCTGCAGGGTGACCCCCACCACATCATAGCCGGCCCGCTTGAGCAGCGCCGCGGTCACCGTCGAGTCGACGCCGCCGGACATGGCCGCCACCACCCGCGCGCCGGGGGCCAGCGCCACCGCCTCGCGGACGGCGCCTTCGGTCAGGCCCAGGTCTGGAAGTTTGAGCGGCATGCGGCCCCAGATAGGAAGGCGAGGCGCGCTTGTAAGCGCTCGCCCTCCCGCTGGCGAGCCTCAGCCGATCGGGGTCGCCGACAGGAGATTGAGCAGCGACGACGACTTCAGGGCCAGCAGCACCTGTCCGGTGGCCTGCATCGACAGCTGCGCCTGCTGCAGATTGACGCTCGCCTCGGCAAGGTTGGCGTCGGCCAGGTCGCCGATGAAGCCGCTCAGCATCGTCTGCTGGTTGGTGAGGTTGGTCTGAGTGCTGTCCACCTGGCTCTGGGCCTGGCCGTTCTGGGCGACCACGTCGTTGAGCCCCGCGCCCACCGCGCCCAGGGTGGCGAGCTGCGAGGTGAGGAAGCTCGACTGGGCTGCGGTCAGCGTTCCCGAGAAGGGGCCGTTAGGTCCCTGGTCGAAGGCCTCGATGTTCTGCAGCACGGTGAAGAGCGGCGTTCCCACCTGGTCGGCCAGGACTCCGGTGCTGATCGTGGTGTTGGGATCGATCTGCGCGGTGGCGGTGAACTGGCCGTTCTGGAAGACGCTGGCCAGGGAGGGCGCCGCCGTCAGGTCCGCCAGGGTCTTGGCGGCCACCGGCTGGGTGTTCGATTGGCCTCCCGAGAACAGGTACTGACCGTTGTACGTGGTGTTGAGCCCGCCGATCACGCTCTGGAAGGCGGCCTGCAGGGCCGACATCAACGTCGAGCCGTCGCCGGTGGCGACGGCGTTGCCGACCGCGTTGCGGATCGCGCTCGCGGAGCTGGCGACCTGCTGCAGGGCCGTATCCTGAGCCGCCAGCTGGCCGCCCACCAGCTGGGTCTGGGTGATGTAGCCGCTGACCTGGGTGTTCGCCGCCTGCATGGCCGACAACGTCTCGGCGTTGGCGCCGTAGCCCTTGAGGTCGCTGGCGACATAGCCCGAGGAGAGCTGGGCGCCGAGCTGGTTCTCGCGCGTCTGGCCGGCCATCAGGCTGGTCATGATCGCGTTCCAGGCGGTGCTGGTGGAGATCTGGTCCATTATTGCATCATCCCGAGGAGCGCGTTGTACATCTGCCGGCTCGCCTGGATCAGCTGCGCCGAGGCGCTGTAGGCCTGCTGATAGGTGGTGAGGTTGATCAGCTCCTGATCCAGATTGACGCCGGTGGCCGACTGCAGCCGGGCGCTGGCCTCGGTTTGGACCGACTGGGCGGTGGTGGAGGCGGCTTGGGCGATGGACGCGCGTTGCGCAAGGTCGCCTGCGAGCTGGGCGCCGTACTGGATGATGGAAGTCGAGGTCGCGCCGATGCCTCCGACGGTCCCGAAATTGGTCGTGGCGTTCCCGGCCTGGGCGAGGGCCAAGGCGCCGCCGTTGTCGCCGGGCAGGACCACCGGCTGGCCGACGCCAGCGGCCAGGTTCAGCTTGGCCAGCGCCAGATTGGTCGGGCTGGCGGCGATGTCGGAGCGGATCTGGTAGCTCGACAAGCCCGCCGCCTTCGCATTCCCGATCCCGAAAAGGGCGCTCACCGAGGGTCCGCCCGGGCCGCGCTGGGTGTTGTCGGACACCACCGAGAGGCTGGCGCCGCCGGGCGTCGAGGGGGTGAAGCTGAGCGCGCCGTTGGCGTCCAGGCTGAAGGCGCCGTAGAGGCCGATCCCGCTCGCCGGGTCGTTCAGGGCGTTGACGAGGTCCTGGACGGTGGGCGCGGCGGGAACGGCGACGCTCGCCTGGCCGAGCGGGGCGCCGTCGGCGCCGACGATCTGCAAGGTGATCGTCCCGCCCGGGGTGAAGCCGTTGGCGTCGGAGGCCTTCAGCCCGGTGTTGAATTGGCTGATCTGGCCTGACGAGACCAGATCGTTGAGGCCGAAGAACTGGCTGAATCCCATGCCGCCGTCGGTCGCCGGCGTGTTGGGATCGTCGGCGATGGCGATCCCCGACCCGGCCCCGGCGTTGAGGGTGAGGGCGCCGTTCGCGAAGCTGGCGCTCGCCGCCCCGCCGAGCGCGGTGTTCAGGGATGCGAGGAAGGTGGCGGGCGTGAAGGCGGTGGCGGGGCCGCCCCCGATGCTCATCGTACCGGCGGAGAAGTCGATGGCGACCTGCCGCTGCAGCTGGCCCGCACCGTCCACCACCGCGATGTTGGTGATCCCCGAGAAGTCTCCGACGACGGTGGGCAGGTCGAGGCCGGTGTTGCGGCCGGTGAGGGTCTGCGGCGGCGGGGCGGCGGTGTTGGCGTTGTGGGCCGCGTTGAGCGCGCTCACCGCCCCGTTCACATATTGCGCAAGCTCCGCCTGAATGGCGGGAAGCTGGCCGTTGCGAAGGTTGAGAAGCCCGCCGAGCTCCCCGGAATCGCTGGCGAAGGGGACGGTTCCCCCGCCGGGGAAGGTGATCGACAAGGCGCCTTGGCCGCTCGTCGAGGGCGTGTAGCCGAGCTGCGCCGCCTCGCCGAAGCCGGCCAGCAAGGCGCCGCTTTGCGAGCGCACCACCACCGCCCCGTTGGCCTGCGTGGCGACGTTCACGCCGATGAGCGAGGACAGCGTGGTGATCAGTCCGTTCTGACTGTTCTGGGCGCCGCTGGCGTCTGCGCCGCTGGCCTTGGCGGCGGTGATCTCGCTGTTCAGCCCGTTGATCTGGGAAAGCAGCTGGTTGATCTGGGTGACGTCGCTCGAGATCCGCCCGTCCGCCTGAGTGACGAGGCCGCCGAGCGTGCCGGCGATCTGCTGACTGGTGGTGAGGAAGGTGTTGAGGTCGCCCAGCGCCTGGCTGCGGGCGAGGTTGGAGGTCGGGTTGTTGGCCGCGGCGGCGAAATCGCTGAACACGGTGGAAAGCTGGTTCAGGTAGCTGGTCGCCGAGTTCGGATCGCCGAAGGCGCTCTGGGCCTGATCCAGCAAGCTGGAAACGACGGCCGCCTGGCCCGCGTCGGCCGAAGCGGAGAGACTGGCGTCCTGAAGGTACTGACTGGCGACGACCTGGATCTCGCCAGGAGTCACCCCCGCCCCGGCGCCGCCGATGACCAGCGGCGTCTGGTTGATCACCTCGCGCTGGTACCCTGGCGTATTGATGTTGGCGAGGTTGTTCGAGACCGTGTTGAGGCCGACCTGGGCGGTCTGAAGCCCGGTCACCGCGGTCGAGAGGATCGTATTGAGCGACATCGGCTAACTCCGCTCGGCAAGCCGCGCCGCGGCGCCCGGCAAGATCTGCCGGCCGATCGGCGCGCTCGGCCAACCCGCACCATCTAGTTTGTTGTTTTCGCTCGATTTCATGTTCAGCGGACGGTTCCTGCGCGAGGTCTGGGCGCAAATCCGGCGCCAGCCTGCGGGGCCCGGCCGGGCGAGAGGGCGGACCTTGCCTATCGGAGGCGGCAAAAACCGCCGCGCCGGCGCGCGGCCGCAGCCGAGACCTGGATAAAATATCCATATTTTTCAAACGGTTCTTCGAGGAAACCATGTCTGGCGCGACGGTTGCTTCTAGGGCGCGAAATGCTTTGGCGCAGCAGGCGCCGCCTTTCCACTCCCAACCTCGAGGCGTCCATGGAGGCCGCTTCCGTCCCTCAGAGCACCGGCGCCGCCGCTCCGGCCGGCGATCCCTTCGCCACGCCCGGCGACGGCTCGCCCGCGGACGGGTTTTCGCAGGCCCTGGCGGTGCTGATCGCCGCCGTCGGGGAAGCCGCGCCGCCCGCCAAGGGCGCCGCCTGCAAGCCGTCCGGAGCGCCCTCGCAAGGCGCCGGCGCGGCCGACGCCGCCGCGCTCGTCCCCGCCCCGGCCAAGGCCGCCAGCGGACCCGAGCCGGAGACGCAGGAGGCGACCACGGCGCCGGGCTCCGACGCGACCGCGGCCGACAAGGCCGCGCTGGGCCGCCTCCTCGCCAGCGCGAATTCCGCCACCGCCCCTGAGGCGGCTTCGGACGGCGGCGCCGACAAGCCGGCCGGCAAGCCGACCTCCGCCGCCGATGCTTCCAACGACCCGCCCGCCGACGCCGCCGCGGCGGTCGTGCTCGCCGCCCTGGCGCTGCCCATCGCTTCGACCCCTCAGACCCAGGCGGCGGGCGCGCGCGAGGGCGCCGGCGAGATCCCCACGGGGGATGCTGCAGCGGCCGGCGCCGATCATCCGGCGTTCGCGGGCCAGGCCCTCATCCCGGCGGCGGGCGCCTTGCCGGCGGCGACGCCCGGCTCCCCGCCCCTCGATCCCAGGCTAGCGCCGTTCGTGGCGCGCGAGGGCGGCGAACCGGACGCGAAGGCCCCGGCGGCCGCCGGTTCGGCCCTAACCCCGCCCGGCCCCTCCGGCGGCGAGGCTGCGCCGGTCTTGCGCACAGCCGGCCAGGGCGATGGCGCACCGGCGGCGCCCCCAACCCCGCCGCTGGCGGCCCCGCCGCTCGCCACGCTTTCCATGCCCGCGGCGCTTGTTTCCGCGGTCCAGTCCGTCCCGCCGCCCCAGCCGCCCGCCGCCGCCGAGCGCGCGTCCAACTCCGGGTCGGCGAAGCCGCCGTCAGCGAGCGATCCGGCGCCTCCGGCGGCGCCCCGGGGGCCCCTGCAACCGACGGCGCCGGCGATCGCCGCCCTCACCGCGATCGCCGCCGCGACGAGCCCTGCCGACGAAGGCGCGGGTTCCTCTGCGCACGCCCACGTCTCCGCTGCGACGGGCGACGACGCGCCCATGCTCCCCCAGGCGGCCATCGACCCCGCAGTCCAGGCGAACGCCGCGGGCGCGCAGGCGACGCCGAACGCACCTGCCGCCGCAGCCGCGGCGTTAGCCAGCGTCGACCTCACCGCCCAAATCGCCGCCCAGATCGGCCGCAAGGCGAGCGCCGGCGCGAGCCGCTTCGACTTCGCCCTCGAGCCGCAAGGGCTGGGCCGCGTCGACGTCACCTTGAAGATCGATCCGTCCGGCCAGCTCTCGGCCGCGCTCTCCTTCGACAATCCTGGCGCGGCCTCGGAGGCCAAGGGCCGCGCCTCCGAGTTGCAGCAGGCCCTGCAGCAAGCCGGCTTCGACGTCTCTCAGGGCGGCCTCAGCTTCACCTCCGGAGGCTCGGGCGACCGCCCGGCGGGCGAGCAGGCCGGGCCACGCGTCTACGTCGCCCCGACCCCGGCGCCTGCGGCCGACCCCGTCCCCCCGTCTCTCCCGTCACGCGCGCCGGCCATGGCGGTCGGCGGCGTTGACATCATCATCTGAGGCCCAAAGCCATGACCACACCGGTTTCGTCATCGTCCGGCGCCAGCGGCGCCGCCCAGGACCTCAACAACGGCCTGGCCCAGATGGCGCAGAACTCCCAGACCTTCCTCACGCTGCTCACCACCCAGCTGCAGCACCAAGACCCGCTCTCGCCGCTCGACACCAATCAGTTCACCGCCCAGCTCACCCAGATGACCGGCGTGGAGCAGCAGCTGCTCGGCAACCAGCTGCTTCAGACGCTGGTGACCGAACAGGGCCTCAGCCAGGGCGCCAACCTGATCGGCAAGGCCGTCACCGCGCCTGGAGCCACCAGCAGCGATCCGCCGGTCACCGGCGTGGTGTCCGCCGTCACCGAGGTCAACGGCAAGACCATGCTCGACGTCGGCGGGACCCAGATCCCGCTCTCATCCGTCACCGACATCTTCAATCCTTCGCCCGCGTCCGGCTCCGGACAGGGCGCGTGATCCAAGTCTAACCAGAGGACATCCCCATGAGCTTCAACAGCGCAATGTTGGCCGGAGTCTCCGGCCTGAAGGCCAACTCCTCCGCTCTGGCGGCGATCGGCCAGGACATCTCCAACGTCAACACCATCGGCTACAAGCAGACCCAGGTGGCCTTCGAGACGCTGGTCAACGGCGGCACCGGAGAGAACTCCAGCTATTCGGCCGGCGGCGTGCTCACCGCCAACCAGCAGCTGGTGGCCCAGCAGGGCTCGATGACCGAGACCAACTCCGCCACCGACCTCGCCATCACCGGCCAGGGCCTGTTCGTCACCAACACCCAGGCCGCCGTGCCGGGCGTCGCGAACGGCCAGGTCCTGTTCACCCGGGCCGGGTCCTTCACCCCGGACGCTCAGGGCTACCTGAAGAACACGGCCAATCTCTATCTGATGGGCTGGCCGGCCGACGCCCAGGGCAACATCAACACCTCCGGCACCAACATCTCCTCCCTGGGGCCGATCAACGTGAACAGCGTGGCCGGCACCGTCGCCCCCACCACCCAGGCGGACATCGATGCGAACTTGAACGCGAGCCAGCCCGTCTCGGCGGCCGCGGCGGCCTTCGGCGGCCCGGGCGGCTACGATCCGGCGACCAACAGCATGACCGCCAACAGCACCAACCCGGCCACCGGAGTGCAGCCGGATTTCACCATCCAGATCCCGATCTCGGATTCGCTCGGCGGCCAGCTGAACCTGCAGCTCGACCTCCTGAAGAGCAGCACGCCCAACCAGTGGTACGCCGAGATCCAGGCGGTGCCGGCCAGCGACGTGGTCTCGGGCGCGGGCCTGGCGCCGGGGCAGATCGCCGCCGGGATCATCGCCTTCAATCCGGACGGCACCATCAACACGGGCGCCACCACCTTGCCCGGAGCGGTGAGTCTCGGGGCCTCGGCCGCGGGCGCGCCCGGCGCCGGGGCGGCGAACTGGGCAGCCAGCCTGGGCGTGGCCGCCCAGTCCATCAACCTCAACATCGGCGGCGCGAGCGGGCTTGGCAACCTGACCCAGCTCGCCACCGCCTCAGCGGTCGGGCAGGTCACCACCGACGGCACCCCGTTCAGCAAGCTGAGCGCCATCTCGATCAACGACGCCGGCATCGTCAGCGCCACCTTCGCCAACGGCACCACCCGCAACATCGCCCAGGTGGCGCTCGCCACCTTCCCCAACGTCGACGGGCTCACCGCCGTCAGCGGCAACGCCTACATGGCTTCCACCGCCAGCGGCGGCTACGCCCTGAAGACGGCCGGCGCCGGCGGGGCCGGGACCCTGACCTCTTCGGCGCTAGAATCCTCGACCGTCGACCTGTCGGCGGAGTTCGCAAACCTGATCATCAGCCAAAATGCCTATTCGGCCTCATCTAAAGTGATCACGACGGCAAATGAAATGATGCAAGCATTGATGAATGTAATGCGATGATAATAAGGGTTAACGTTCGGCGTATTTCCTAAAGCACACGAAAACGGAGTCTTAACAGCCGGAGGGCTGCAGGGTTATGCCTTTTTTTACTATCGCGATTAAGTCGTCGTTATCGCCCGACGCGTATGGTCCCTCGCCATGGTGATGGTGAGAAGGGCGTAAAGCCATGTTGCAGCAGCAGCGCACGAACAGCCGGGGGGAGAAGTACGTGATCGGTCCCACCGGCGCGCCCCTGACCCTGGCCGACCTTCCCCCGGCCAACACCCAACGCTGGGTGATCCGCCGCAAGGCGGAGGTCGTGGCGGCCGTGCGCGGCGGCTTGCTCAGTCTGGACGAAGCTTGTGACCGGTATCAGTTGACCAACGAAGAGTTCCTTGCCTGGCAGCAGTCGATCGACCGCCACGGCATGGCGGGTCTGCGCACGACTCGCCTCCAACAGTATCGCTAGGCCCCCCAAGGTTCAGCGAGACCCCGGCGGCCGCGTCTTCCACTGGGCGCGGCCGCCGTTTTTTTTCGCCCCGCCCATACGGGCCTGCCGGCCTTAAACTCCGCGTTTACCTTGCACTGGGTAAATCCTGCCTAGCGGCAGGCGCCTAGAAGGCCGAGACGCTTTGGCAGGGACCGCGGGCGCTTGGGGCAGTGAACGCTTTCTTCGAGGCATTGCAACGGTTCGGAATCGGGCGCCTGGCGGCGATCCTGGGCGTCGGCGGCGGGGCCGCGGCGATCCTCATCACCATCGCCCTCAACCTCGGCGCCGAGCCGATGGGGCTGCTCTATTCCAACCTCGACCTGCGCGAGGCGGGCTCGATCACCCAAGCCCTCGACCAGGCCGGCATCAAGTATGAGGTCAAGGGCGACGGGGCGACCATCATGGTGCCTCGCGACAAGGTGGCCTCGACCCGGCTGATGTTGGCGGGCAAGGGCCTGCCCACCCAGGACTCGGTGGGCTACGAGATCTTCGACAGCCAGAACGCCCTTGGCCAGACCGACCTCGTTCAGCAGCTCAACATGAAGCGCGCCACCGAGGGCGAGCTCGCCAGGACGATCCGCGCGCTCGACGGCGTCACCTTCGCCCGCGTCCACCTGGTCTTGCCGGAGCGCCAGCTCTTTCAGGACGGAACCGAGCAGTCGTCGGCCTCGGTGACCATCGGCGTGGGCGCGCGCGATCCTTCCATGGACCAGGTGCGGGCGGTGCAGAACCTGGTGGCGGGCGCCGTTCCCGAATTGAAGCCGGACAACGTCACCGTCATCGACCAGCACGGCAAGACGCTGTCGGCCGCCGGCGACACCTCCCTCGACGGCAAGGCCGCTCAGGACGCCAAGGGCGCCATCGAGGACGGCATCCGCGACCGGATCAAGAACCTGGTCGAGGGCGTGGTCGGGATCGGCAAGGCGCGCGTCCAGGTCACCGCCGACGTCGACATGAGCCAGGTCACCACCCAGCAGGAGAAGTATGACCCGGACGGCCAGGTCGTCCGCTCCGAACAGACCAACGAGACCGCGCAAAGGCAGAACCAGAGCAGCGGCGCCGGCGCGGCCGCCGGCACCTCGGCCTCGAACAATGTCCCCGGAACGCCGGTCACCGCCAACGCACCGTCCCAGGAAAGCGGCGACCAGAGCACCGGCAACGAGTCCACCACCAACTACGAGATCTCCAAGACCGTCACCACCCAGGTGCAGCAGCCCGGAACGATCAAGCGCCTGTCGGTGGCGGTGGCGGTGGACGGCGTCACCGCTCCGGGCAAGAACGGCAAGCCCGGTCCCTACACGCCGCGCACTCCCGAGGAGATGCAGCGCCTCGACGCCCTGGTGAAGGCGGCCATGGGCTACACCGCCACCCGCGGCGACACCGTGCAGGTGCTCAACGTCCGCTTTCCCAACGCCGAGGACGGCGAGGGGGTCAGCGCCGCCAGCCCCCTGATGGGCTTCGACAAGAACGACATGATGCGCACGGTGGAGCTGATCGTCCTGGCGGCGGTGGCGATCATGACCCTGCTGTTCGTCGTGCGTCCGCTGATCAAGGGCGCCGCCAGCGGCGGGGGCGGCGGCCTGCCGGCCCTGACGGGGGGCGGCGCGCCGCTCGCCGCCGGCACGCGCGTGGTCACCATGCCCGAGGGACACCAGGTGACGGTGGACGCCGCCACCGGTCAGCCACTGGCGCTTCCCGGCCCCGACATCGAGCAGAAGATCGACATCGCCCGCATCGAGGGACAGGTGAAGGCCTCGTCCGTCAGGCGGGTGGCCGAGTTCGTCGACAAGCATCCGGAGGAATCGGTGTCGATCCTCCGCAGCTGGCTCCATGAGACCGCATGAGTCTGGCGCCGCGCGGCAAGGGCAAGTCGATCGTCGACTCCTCCCGGCTCTCCGGGCCGGAGAAGGCGGCGGTCATCCTGCTGTCGCTCGGCGAGGACCACGACGCCATCTGGCGGATGCTGGACGAGGAGGAGATCAAGGAGGTCTCCCAGGCCATGGCGGGGCTCGGGAACGTTTCGGCCAGCGTGGTGGAGGAGCTGCTGGTGGAGTTCGTCTCCGGCATGTCCGGGGCCGGCTCGATCATGGGCTCCTTCGAGCAGACCCAGAAATTGCTGGCGGCCTTCATGGCGCCGGAGAAGGTCGACAACCTCATGGAGGAGATCCGCGGTCCGGCCGGCCGCACCATGTGGGACAAGCTCGGCAACGTGAACGAGGCCGTCCTCGCGAACTATCTGAAGAACGAGTACCCGCAGACCGTCGCCGTCGTTCTCTCGAAGATAAAGTCCGAGCACGCCGCGCGGGTGCTCTCGGCCCTGCCCGAGGACTTCGCCCTCGAGTGCGTGATGCGGATGCTGCGCATGGAGCCGGTGCAGCGCGAGATCCTCGACAAGATCGAGCAGACGCTGCGCACCGAGTTCATGTCCAACCTCGCCCGCACCTCCAAGCGCGACAGCCACGAGATGATGGCCGAGATCTTCAACAGCTTCGACCGCCAGACCGAGAGCCGGTTCATCGCCGCCCTGGAGGAGCGCAACCGCGAGAGCGCCGAGCGGATCCGGGCCCTGATGTTCGTGTTCGAGGACCTTTCGAAGCTCGACCCCGGCGGGGTGCAGACGCTGCTGAGAGCGGTGGAGAAGGACCAGCTGGGGCTCGCCCTCAAGGGCGCCTCGGACGCGCTGCGGGAGATGTTCTTCTCCAACATGTCCGAACGGGCCGCCAAGATCATGCGCGAGGACATGGAGAGCATGGGGCCGGTGCGCCTGCGCGACGTGGACGCGGCCCAGATGGCCATGGTCCAGGTGGCCAAGGACCTCGCCGCCAAGGGCGAGATCATGCTTGCCGGCGCCGGCGGCGATGACGAGTTGATCTACTGATGACCGACGCCTCGCAAGCCGCTCCGCGCAAGTTCACCTTCGACCTCGTCTTCGAGGAGGGCGCGCCCGCGCCCACGCAGTACAAGCGTCTCTACACGGCCGAGGAGGCCGAACGCCTGGCCGCCGCGGCGCGGGCCGAGGGCGCGGCGATGGCGGCCAACGAGGCCAAGGCGCAGGCCGCCCGCGCCCTCTCGAGCCTCGCCGAGTCCGCCCGCGCGGCGCTCGCCACCCTGGCGGCGGCCGCCCACGAGCACCGCGCCGGCGCCGCGGAGCTGGCGCTCGCCGCCGCGCGCAAGATCGCCGACGCAGCCTGCGAGCGGTTTCCGGAAGCGCCGCTGCAGGCGGCGCTGGCCGCGCTGGCCCGGGAGATCGAGGCGTCGCCGAAGCTGATCGTCAAGGTCCAGGCGGACCTGCTGGACACGCTCCAGGCCGCCCTGAACGAGACCGCCGAGAGCATCGGCTATTCCGGCCAGATCATCGCCAAGACCGATCCCGCCCTGCCGGCGGCGGCCTTCCTGCTCGACTGGGGCGACGGCTCGGCCGCCTTCGATCCGGCCGCCGCCGCCGCCCGCGTCGCCGAGGCGCTGGAGGGCGCGCTCGCCGCCGAGGGCCTGCACGCCGAGGCGTTGCCTCCCCTCCCCTCCGATCTGACCCATGAGGCCAAGGATGGCTGACGAGACCGACCTCAAGCTGGACGAATTCGGCCCTGACGACGTGGTGGCGGCCACCCCGCTGGACGCCGAGGAGAAGACCGCCTCCGATCTCGCGCCGGTGTTCGACGTGCCGGTCAACATCTCGGCGGTGCTGGGACGGGCGCATCTTTCCGTGGCCCAGCTTCTTCAGCTCGGCCAGGGCAGCGTGCTGGAGCTCGACCGCAAGGTCGGAGAGGCCATCGACATCTATGTCAACAATCGGCTGATCGCGCGCGGCGAGGTCGTGGTGGTCGAGGACCGGCTGGGCGTGACGATGACCGAAATCATCAAGGACGGGGACACCGCGGCCTGAACGCCGCGCGAAGCTCGAGGGAGTAGGAAACATGCGGCTGCTGGTTGTCGGGCGCCTGAGCGGACAGCTTTCCAGCGCGGTCAAGCTCGCCATGTCCGCGGGCGCCAAGGTGGCGCACGTGGAGACTTGCGAGGCCGCCACCTATGCGCTCCGGGCTGGCCAAGGGGCCGACCTCTTGATGGTCGACTACGAGCTCGACATCGCGGCCCTGATCGCCGCCAACGAGGCCGAGCGGATCCAGGTGCCCGTCGTCGCCTGCGGGGTGGCGGCCGATCCGAAACGGGCGGCCGAGGCCATCAAGGCCGGAGCGAAGGAGTTCATTCCCCTGCCGCCGGACGCCGACCTGATCGCGGCGGTGCTGGCGGCGGTGGCCGACGACGAGCGTCCGATGGTGACCCGCGACCCTGCGATGCAGCAGGTGATCACCCTGGCCGACCAGGTCGCGCCCTCCGACGCCTCGCTGCTGATCACCGGCGAGAGCGGGGTCGGCAAGGAGGTGCTGGCGCGCTACCTCCACGCCAGGTCCCGCCGCGCCCAGCGCCCCTTCATCTCCGTGAACTGCGCGGCGATCCCCGAGAACCTGCTCGAAAGCGAGCTCTTCGGCCATGAGAAGGGCGCCTTCACGGGCGCGGTCGCCCGGCGGATCGGCAAGTTCGAGGAGGCGAGCGGCGGGACGCTGCTGCTGGACGAGGTCTCCGAAATGGATGGGCGCCTGCAGGCCAAGCTTCTTCGGGCCCTGCAGGAGCGCGAGATCGACCGGGTGGGCGGCGGCAAGCCGGTGAAGGTCGATATCCGGGTCATCGCCACCTCCAACCGCGACCTCGCCCAGGCGGTGCGCGAGGGGGCGTTCCGGGAAGACCTGCTCTACCGGTTGAACGTCGTGAACCTGCGCCTGCCGCCGCTGCGGGAACGGCCGGGCGACGTCCTGGCGCTGGCCGAGCATTTCGCCAGGAAGTACGCCGCCGCCAACGGGGCGCCGGAGCGGCCGATCTCGGCGGCGGCCCGCCAGCGGCTGCTGGCGCACCGGTGGCCCGGCAACGTGCGCGAGCTGGAGAACGCCATGCACCGGGCGGTGCTGCTTTCCTCCGGATCCGAGATCGAGGAGTTCGCCATCCGCCTGCCCGACGGGGCGCCGATGCCGGTCGCCGGTTCGGGCGCCGAGACCGCCCGCACCGCGTCCATGGCCGCGGAGGCCGCAAACCGCGCCTTCGTCGGCCAGACGGTGGCGGCCATGGAGCAGCAGCTGATCCTCGACACCCTGGGCCATTGCCTCGGCAACCGCACCCATGCGGCCAACATCCTCGGCATCTCGATCCGCACGTTGCGCAACAAGCTGAAGGAATACGGCGACGCCGGCGTGGCCGTACCGCCGCCGCAGGGGGCCGCCAGCGCCGCCTGAGATGACCGAGCTCGCCTCCCGTCGCACCCTGATCGCCGGGGCCGCCGCCAGCTTCTACGCCGGCGAGGCGTTGGCGGCCGAGCCCTTCGCGGCCATCGAAGCGCGGGTCGGCGGGCGCCTCGGAGTCGCGGCGCTCGATCTTTCCAGCGGCGAGCGGCTCGGGCGCCGGGCGGCCGAGCCCTTTCCCATGTGCAGCACCTTCAAGGCGATGGCGGTCGCCGCGGCTCTGGCGCGGGTGGACCGCGGCGCCGAGCGGCTGGACCGCCTGGTCCGCTTCGGCGAGGCCGACCTTCTGGAATATGCGCCGGCGACCAGGGCGCGCGTGAAGGAGGGCGCCATGACCGTCGCCGACCTCTGCGCGGCGGCTATCGAGCTTAGCGACAACACCGCGGCCAACCTGATCCTGGCCTCCATCGGCGGCCCGCCGGGCTGGACCGCCTTCGTACGAACGCTGGGCGACCATTCGAGCCGGCTGGACCGCAACGAGCCCGGTCTCAACAGCGCCTCGCCGGGCGATCCGCGCGACACCACCACGCCGGCGGCGATGCTGGCCGATCTACGGATGGTTCTCGTCGGGCGACTGCTCAGCGAGGCCTCGCGCCAGCGCCTGGCCGGTTGGATGACCGCTTGTCAAACGGGTCTGAGCCGGCTGCGGGCCGGCCTGCCCGGCGCCTGGCGGGTCGCCGACAAGACCGGATCGGGCGCCCATGGGACCGCCAATGACATCGCCGTCGCCTGGACGCCGGGCGGCGCGATCCTCATCGCCTGCTATCTCACCGGCGCGCGGGCCGGCCCGGAGGAGCGCGACCGGGCTATCGCCGACGTCGCCAGGGTGACCGCGTCCCGCTTGCGGGGCGTTCATGGCTGACCTCAGTCTTCCCGGCGCGCTCGGCGCGCGTCCGACCCCGAAGGAGGTGTGGGGCTGGGTGGCCCGCGGCGAGGTGGCGCTGGCGCTCTGCATCGTCGGGATCGTCGTCCTCCTGATCCTGCCGATCCCGGCCTTCCTGCTCGACACGCTGCTGGCCCTCTCGATCACCAGCGCCGTCCTGATCCTGATGACCTCGCTGCTGATCAAGAAGCCGCTGGAGTTCACCGCCTTTCCCACCGTGCTCTTGATGGCGACCCTGTTCCGCCTGGGACTGAACATAGCCTCCACGCGGCTGATCCTCAGTCACGGCCACGAGGGGACTGACGGCGCCGGCCACATCATCCAGGCGTTCGGCGAGCTGATGATGCACGGCAACTTCGTCATCGGCGTGATCGTCTTCGCCATCCTGGTGATCGTCAATTTCGTGGTCATCACTCGCGGCTCCTCGCGGATCGCCGAGGTCGCCGCGCGCTTCACCCTGGATTCCATGCCCGGCAAGCAGATGGCGATCGACGCGGACCTCTCCGCTGGCCTGATCGACCAGGAGGAAGCCAAGCGCCGGCGCAAGGAGCTCGAACAAGACTCGACCTTCTTCGGGGCGATGGACGGCGCCTCCAAGTTCGTCCGCGGCGACGCCATGGCGGGCCTCTTGATCGTGGCGATCAACGTGGTGGGCGGCATCGTGATCGGGGTTGTCCAGCACAAGCTGCCGATAGCCCAGGCCTTCTCCAGCTACACCATCATGTCGATCGGCGACGGCCTGGTGAGCCAGATCCCCGCGCTCATCATCTCCATCGCGGCAGGCCTGCTGGTCTCCAAGTCGGGGGTCGAGGGCGCCGCCGACAAGGCGCTGGTCGCCCAGCTGGCCATGAACCCGATCAGCCTCGGCATGGTCTCGGCCGCCGCCGGGGTCATCGCCCTGGTGCCGGGGATGCCGATCGCGCCCTTCGCCGCCCTCTCCATGGGCGCCGGGGCGCTCGCCTGGCGCCGCTCCAAGAGCGCGGGCGCCGCCAGCGCCGAACCGCCGAAACCGGCCGAAGTCCAGGAAGAGCCGATCTCGGCGAGCCTCGCGATCGACGACGTCAAGGTGGAGCTGGGCTACGGGCTGCTCAACCTGATCAACGACATGGAGGGACGCCGGCTCACCGACCAGATCAAGGCGCTGCGCAAGACCCTGGCGGCGGAGTACGGCTTCGTCATGCCGCCGGTGCGCATCCTCGACAACATGCGCCTGCCGAACCAGGGTTACGCCATCCGGATCAAGGAAATGGAGACCGGGGCCGGCGAGGTGCGGCTCGGGAAGCTGATGGCCATGGACCCGCGCGGCGGCCAGGTGGAGCTGCCCGGCGAGCACGTGCGCGAGCCCGCCTTCGGCCTGCCCGCCACCTGGATCGAGGAGGCCTTGCGCGAAGAGGCGGCGTTCAGGGGCTACACCACCGTGGATCCGGCCACCGTGCTCACCACGCACCTCACCGAGATCCTGAAGGAGAACATGGCCGAGCTGCTCTCCTACGGCGAGGTGCAGAAACTGCTGAAGGATCTCTCCGCGGACGAGAAGAAGCTGGTCGACGACCTCATCCCGTCGGTGGCGACGGCGAGCACCGTCCAGCGGGTGCTGCAGGCGCTGCTGCGCGAGCGCGTATCCATCCGCGATCTGCCCGCCATCCTGGAGGGGATCGCCGAGTCGGCGCCGCACACCAGTTCGATCATCAGCCTTGTGGAGCACGTCCGGGCCAGGCTCGGGCGCCAGATCTGCTGGGCCAATCGCGCCGACGACGGGACACTGCCGATCGTCACCCTATCGGCCGACTGGGAGACCGCCTTCGCCGAAGCCCTGATCGGCCAGGGCGAGGAAAAGCAGCTGGCGCTCGCGCCCTCGAAACTTCAGGACTTCATCCGGGCCGTGCGCGAGACCTTCGAGCGCGCGGCTCTCGCCGGCGAGACGCCGGTGCTCCTGACCAGCCCCGCGGTCCGGCCGTACATCCGTTCCATCGTCGAGAGATTCCGCGGCCAGACCGTGGTGATGAGCCAGAACGAGATCCATCCGAAGGCGCGGTTGCGGACTGTCGCCGCGATCTAACCACGATCTCAACAAATATCTCGGGAACGATACGCAGCGTTGGCTCGTTCGGCTGCCTGGTGGGGGCGCCTCTTTAGGGAGATCCCTATGCGCTCTGTGCTGCTAACTGTCGTCGCGTCGAGCCTGCTCGCGGCGGCGTCCGGCCCGGCCTTGGCCGCCTCGCACTCCGCCGACAAATCGGCGACGCCCCCCGCGGACACCTCCGCGGCGCCGTCGACGTCGTCATCCACCTCGAGCAGTTCGACCTACGGCGGCTCAGCGACGAGCCCCTCCACTCCCGGCTCATCGGCGCCGGCCGGCGCCACCGCGCCCGAATCGTCGGCGAGCTTCACGGTCGGCGAACCGGTAAAGGACAACACCGGCGCCACGATCGGCCAGATCACCGACCTCAAGCGCGACCCCAGCGGCCAACAGACCGCGGTGATCAAGATGGGGTCGCAGTCGTTCCAGGTGGCGGCGGCGAATCTCGGCTCTTCCCAAGGGGCGGCGGTGATCAACCTGACGCAGGCTCAGATCAACGACATGCTGAAGGCCAACGGCGCGGGCGGGGCGAGCGGCGCGGCCGGGTCCTCGAGCGGCGGCGCAGCCACCGGCGGCTCGATGAGCGGCGGCGGCGCGGGCGCGGCCCCCTAACGGCGGCGGAACAAGGGTCGAGGGGTCGGCCTTGAGTCGCCGTTTCCCCTCGACCTCGCCCGCGGGCGCTGCTAGCCATGCCCGGCGGCGCGAAGGACCGCCCGGGGATCAGGCGCCATGGGGCCAGACAGAAGCGGTGCGGGGAGACGCCACGGCTGGATCTGGAACCTCCTGACCTTCGAGCGGATGCTCACCGGTCCGGTGATCCACCTTGTCTACTGGTGCGGCCTCGGAGTGATCGTGGTCGCCGCCTTCGCCGTGGTCGGCGCTTCCATCGGGATCGCCATCCGCGAACGCAGCCTGGAGACCGCCCTTCTGGCCCTGCCGGCCCTGATCGGCGGCCTGTTGCTGGTGGCCGCCGGCGGCCTGCTCTGGCGGGCGTTTTGCGAGTTTTACGTGATAATCTTCAAGATCGGCGACGATCTTGGCGCCCTGCGCCGCGCGGCCGAAGAGGAACAGGGCAGAGTTCCGAGCCCGAGACTCTGACGTGGCCCTCAGCCGCGGGCGGTCGCCTGCCTCAGGCCCAGTTCGTCGAGCGCGGCCGATTCGCGCCGCTTGCTGTCGCGCAATGCGGCCAGGCGGGCGTTCTCGGCGATCTGCTCGTACTTCTTCAGCGTCGCGAAGGTCTCGCTGAGCGCGTCTCGGGCGCCGGCCTCCTCCGCGGCCGCTAGGTCGATATCCCTCTGAACCACGTCCTTGCGCCGTTTGAGGGCCTCGTTGAAGGCCTGGAAGGTGCGGGCCGATTCGGGGTGGTGGCGGACATGCTCGAGCTCGGCCTCGCCCTCGGCGACGAGCACGGCCAGACGCAGCTCGGCGAGGGTGCGGCGCTCGACAATCTCGGCCAGGCGCGCCTGCAAGAGCTCCAGCTCGAAGCTCGTCAGCTTGATCAGCTGCTCCGCCCACCTCATTCGGCGCCGGTCCCCAGGATGGCCGACAGCCCGTCGAAGGCTTCGGCCAGGGTGGCGTATTCGTCCTTGTCCTGGGCGAGGAAGGCCTCGAGGGCCGGATTGAGGGCGATCGCCCGGTCGATCTCGGGGTCGGCGCCGGCCCGGTAGGCGCCGATGCGGATCAGCTCCTCCATGTTGGCGTAGGCCGAAAGCCGCCGCCGCGCCTCGGCCACGATCTCCCGCTCCGGGGGCGTTTGGCAGGCCGGCATCGTGCGGCTGATGGACTTCAGCACATTGATGGCCGGAAACCGCCCGCGCTCGGCGATGGCCCGCTCCATGACGATGTGCCCGTCCAGAATCCCGCGCACCGCATCGGCGATCGGCTCGTTGTGGTCGTCGGCGTCCACCAGGACGGTGAAGAGGCCGGTGATCGGTCCGGCCACCGCGCCGTCGGGCCGCACCGGCCCCGGACCGGCCCGCTCCAGGAGCTTCGGCAGCTCCGAGAACACGGTGGGGGTGTAGCCCTTGGTGGTGGGCGGCTCGCCGGCCGCCAGGCCGATCTCGCGCTGGGCCATGGCGAAGCGGGTGACGCTGTCCATCAGGCAGAGGACCTCGAGGTCCTGATCGCGCAGGTATTCGGCGATGGCGAGGGTCATGTAGGCCGCCTGACGGCGCTTCAGGGCCGGCTCGTCTGAGGTGGCCACCACCACCACCGCCCGGGCGAGGCCCGCCTCGCCGAGCGTCTCCTCCAGGAACTCCCGAACCTCGCGGCCCCGCTCGCCGATCAGCCCCACCACTACCGCATCGCAAGCCGCCTGCCGGGCGAGCATGGAGAGAAGCACCGACTTGCCGACGCCGGAGCCGGCGAAGACGCCCAGCCTCTGGCCCCGGCAGCAGGTCGTGAAGACGTTCATCGCCCGCACACCTAGGTCCAGCCGCTCGCCCACGCGTCCGCGGGCGTGCGCGGGCGGCGGGGCGCCCCGGAGCGGATAGGCCGCCATGCCCTGAGGCAGCGGCCCCTTCCCGTCGATGGGCTCACCGAAGGCGTCGACCACCCGGCCGAGCCAGCCCCGCGTGGGCCTGACCGCCGCCGCTTCCGGTTGGATCCGAATCTGCGCGCCTGGGGCCACCCCCTCCAGCGCGCCGAAGGGCATCAGGAGGGCGCGGGTCTCCCGGAAGCCCACGACCTCCGCCGCCAGCGGTCCGCCGGTCCGCCGGTCCACCTGGGCCCGGGCGCCGATGGCCAGCCGGGTCAGCCCGCCGCGGGCTTCGATCAGCAAACCGTTCACCGCCGCCACCCGTCCCGAGACGGTCAGCGGATCGGTGCGCTCCACGGCGGCTATGAGATTGCGCACGTCGGCCAGGGTCCCCTCGAGGTCGGAATCCTCGCGCGCGGCGGCTTAAAACTTTGCTTACCTGCCGCCCGTACACGGCGCCCGGGCAAGCGCGCGCCAGAGCCTGATCACGAATGAGTCATCGCGTCGCAGGGCCACCGATTCGGCGCCGCCTTGCCGGTGATTCGCAAATCAGCTTAACGATTCGGGCCCTGGGCTGTTTCACCATTAACCGGTCTTAAATTAACTCGTCGGCAATGTGCCCTTCGAGCTTCTGGGGCCGATTCAGATCGCCGAGAGGCGCTTCCGCGGTAGGGCGGGGAGGGGGTTTATGCGCGTTCTGTTGATCGAAGACGACAGCGCCACGGCGCAGGGCATCGAACTGATGCTGAAGTCCGACGGCTTCAACGTCTACACGACCGATCTGGGCGAAGAGGGCATAGATCTGGGCAAGATCTACGACTACGACCTGATCCTCCTCGACCTCAACCTTCCGGACATGAGCGGCATGGAGGTGTTGCGGACCCTCAGGGTGGCCAAGGTCAACACCCCGATCATGATCCTCTCGGGCACCAGCGAGATCGACACCAAGGTCAAGACCCTGGGCGGCGGCGCCGACGACTACATGACCAAGCCCTTCCACAAGGAAGAGCTGGTCGCGCGCATCCACGCGGTGGTGCGCCGTTCGAAAGGCCACGCCCAGTCGGTCATCCGCACCGGCGACATCGTCGTCAACCTCGACGCCAAGACGGTGGAGGTGAACGGCATCCGGGTGCACCTGACCGGCAAGGAATACCAGATGCTGGAGCTGCTCTCCCTGCGCAAGGGCACCACCCTCACCAAGGAGATGTTCCTCAACCACCTTTACGGCGGCATGGACGAGCCGGAGCTGAAGATCATCGACGTCTTCATCTGCAAGCTGCGCAAGAAGCTGGCCGCCGCCGCCAACGGCAAGCACCACATCGAGACGGTTTGGGGCCGGGGCTACGTGCTGCGCGACCCGCAGGAAGGCCAGATCGCCGCCTGACCGATCAACCCGGCCGGCGCCGGGCTTAGGCGACTTCGAGGCGGCGCGGCGGTCGGACTGCGCCCCTGCTTGACCTACCCATTGGGGATCTGGAGTCTCGGCCGTCCCGTCGAAGCACGAGGTTCGCGGGCGGCGGAGGCTTTCGCGTGAACGGCTCGCTGCAATCGATCTGGCGCTATCCGGTCAAGGGCTTCACTCCCGAGGCGCTTGCGGAAGTGACGCTGACCGCCGGGGCCTATTTTCCATTCGACCGGCTTTACGCGGTGGAGGATGGCCCCTCCGGCTTCGACCCGGCTGCGCCGGCGCACGTCTCCAAGCAGAAGTTCACGGTCCTCGCCAAGATCGCCGCGATCGCGCGCATCCGCACGTCCTTCGACGAAGACACCCAGGTTCTCGCCGCCGAGGCGAAGGGCCATCCGCCGTTCCGCGGCGCGCTTGCCGGCGAACCGGGACGCGCGGCCTTCGCCGCCTGGCTGGCCGCGGTCCTCGGCGACGAGGCGCGAGGCCCGCTGAAGGTTCTGCCCTCGGCGCCGGCGCACAGGTTCACGGACGACGTCGAGGGCTTCGTCTCGATCGTCAACCTCGCCAGCATCCGCGCCCTCGAGGCGGAGGCGGGGCGCCGGGTGGACCCGCGGCGCTTTCGCGGCAACCTCTACGTTGAAGGCTGGCCGGCCTGGATCGAGAACAGCCTTCCGGGCCGCCGCCTTTGGATCGGCGAGGCGGAGCTGGCGGTCGGCAAGCCCATCGTCCGATGCGCCGCGACCCACGTGGACCCCCAGAGCGGCGAGCGGGACCTCGACGTCGTCGGCTGTCTTCACCAGGGGTTCGGCCACACCCTCTGCGGGGTCTACGCGCAGGTGCGCCGCGGCGGGCGCCTGCGGCCTGGAGACCGGGCCCGGATCGAGGCCGCCCCGGGTGGAGCGTGAGCCCGCTCTCCCTCTTCGCGCCGTTCGCCGTCGCGCTCTGGCGCTGGCGGTCGGCCCGGCTCAGCGATCAGGCGCGATGACCGCCTCGATCGCGTGGCCCTCGCCCTTGCGCACGATCACGTGCGCGTGGTCGCGGGCGCGAACGATGTGGTCGCGCAGGTTCGGCAGGTTCGTCGCCTCCCACACCATGGCGGCGGCTTCGCGCGTCTGGGCCTCGTCGAGGTGGCGGAAGCGGACGTAGAAGGACGTCGGATCGTCCGCGGCCGCCCGCCAGAAGGCGATGAACCGCTCGGCGTACCAGGCTTGCAGCAGCGCCTCCGGCGCATCGAGGTAGACGAGCGCGTCGAGCCCCGTCGTGGCCGGCGGCTCGTGCAGGCCGAGGCCCTCGATGATCAGCACGTCCGGCGGGTCGAGCCGTCGCACCAGGGCCGGGTCGAGGTCGTAGATGGCGTGGGAATAGCCCGGGAACTCGGTCGGACCGACCCGGATCGCCGCCAGGGCAGCCCGCAGGGCCTCCCGGTCGTAGCTTTCCGGAAAGCCCTTGCGCTGGGTGAGCTGTCGCGCCTTCAGGGTCGCGTTGTCGAAGAGGAAGCCGTCGGTGCCGACGACCTCCACCGCCGGCCGCTCCGGCCAGGCCGCCAGCGCCGAGGCCAGCTCGCTCGCGAAGGCGCTCTTGCCCGCGGCCACGCCGCCGGTCACCCCGACCACGAACGGCCCGGCGCCCGGCCGCCGGCCGCGGAGCAGATCGGCGACCTCGGCCAGCCTCGTCATCGCGGGCCAAGAAGAAGGCGAAAGCAGCGCCGGCGCAAGCTGCGGTCGGCAGGAAGCCATAGACAATCGGGCCTCACCCCCGCCACTATGAACCAGGGTGAAGGCCGCCGCGGCCTGATGGGGGGCCCCATGAGCCAGGCCGAAGTCGTGATCTTCCACAACCCCGCCTGCGGGACCTCGCGCAACGTGCTGGCGGCGCTGCGCGAGGCCGGTCGCGAGCCCAAGGTGGTCGAATATCTGAAGGCGGGCTGGAAGGCCGATCAGCTCGCGGACCTCTTCGCGCGGATGGGCGCGAAGCCGGGGGACCTTCTCAGGGTGCGTGGAACCCCGGCCGAGGAGCTGGGCCTGACGCGGCCCGGCGTCGGCGACGCCGAGATCCTGGAGGCGATGGTGCGCCACCCCATCCTGGTGGAGCGTCCCATCGTGGTCACCCCCAAGGGGGTCGCGCTCTGCCGTCCCGCCGAGCGGGTCCAGCCGCTGCTCTGAAGGTGCATCGGGCGTTAACCCCGGCGTGGAAAGCTGCGGGTCCGCCATGCTGGGTCCGTTCTCCACCCGCCGGCCGCAGCTCGCCGCGCGCCTCCTTCTGACGGCGGCGGGCGTCGGCCTTCTCCTCCTGGGCTGGAGGCTCACCGCCGAGGCCTCCGCGCCGGCGTCGTCCCCCGCCGACGTTCCGCCAGCCGACTACGTGCCGCGGGACGCCTCACCCACCTGGCGCTTGCCGGCGACCGATCCGCTCCTGGACGTTCCCACGCCCGCGCGAACGCTCCTCGGGCCGCCGCTCGAATTCCTGAAGGTCACCTCGGGCTTCGGGCTGCGCCGCCATCCGCTGTTGGGCTTCACCCGCATGCATCAGGGGATCGATCTGGCCGCGCCGGTGGGCGCGCCGGTGTTGGCGGCGGCCGACGGGGTGGTCACCGAGGCCGCGCGCGAAGGGGGCTACGGCAACCTGCTGCGGCTCAGGCACGCCGGGGGTTGGGCCACCGGCTATGCGCATCTGCTCACCTTCGCACCCGGCCTTTCGCCCGGAAGCCGCGTCTTGCGCGGCGAGGTGATCGGCTTCGTCGGCGAGACCGGCCTCGCCACCGGTCCGCACCTGCACTTCGAGGTGAGCTTGGACGGGGTGAAGCTGGACCCGATGCGCACGCCGTTCGGCCGGGCCCCGGTCGCCCAGACCCCGCTGGCCGCGCCCTCCCCCGCCCCAACGGCCTCCTTCCTGCGCCTGCGGCACGCGTAGGAAAAGAAGGCCGTTTCGCCCCAGGACCCGAGCAAACGGGACCGCAGCGACGGACGCGCGTTGCCATTCGGCCCGTCCTTGACTACCTGCCGGCCATGCCTTCCTCCCCCGCCGCCGAGGCCGCTCGCCGGCGCACGTTCGCCATCATCAGCCACCCCGACGCCGGCAAGACCACCTTGACCGAGAACCTGCTGCTGGCGGGCGGTGCGATCCGGGCGGCGGGGGCCGTTCGGGCCCGGGGAGAACAGCGCCGGACGCGATCCGACTGGATGAAGATCGAGCGCGAGCGGGGCATCTCGGTCTCCGCCAGCGCCATGACCTTCGACCACGCCGGCCTGATGTTCAATCTGCTGGACACGCCCGGACACGAGGACTTCTCCGAGGACACCTACCGCACCCTCACCGCCGCCGACGCGGCGGTCATGGTGCTGGACGCGGCCAGGGGCATCGAGCCGCAGACGCTCAAGCTGTTCGAGGTCTGCCGGCTGCGCGACATCCCCATCGTGACCTTCATCAACAAGATGGACCGCGAGGCGCAGGATCCGTTCGCCCTGCTGGACGAGATCGCCGCCAAGCTCGCCCTGGACCCGGCCCCGCTCTACTGGCCGGCCGGCTCCGGCAACCGGTTCAAGGGCGTCCTCGAACTCAGGACCGATCAGTTCCTCCCGTTCTCGCGTCAGGCCGGGGAGCGGCCCGCGCCCGTCGCCTTCCGCTCCAACGCCATCGTGCAGCATCTCGACCCCGAGGAGCAGGCCGAGCTCGAGGAAGGCGCAATGCTGGTCAAGGAGGCCGCCAAGCCCTTCGATCCCGAAAGCTTCCTCGAAGGCCACATGACGCCGGTCTTCTTCGGTTCGGCCCTGCGTCACTTCGGGGTGGCCGAGCTGCTGGGGGGGCTGGGCGCCTACGCTCCCGCGCCCAAGCCCGTGGCCGCCCGCCGGTCCGGCCAGGACACCCATGTCGCCCCGGGCGATGCGGAAGTCGCCGGGTTCGTCTTCAAGATCCAGGCGAACATGGATCCCGCCCACCGCGACCGGATCGCCTTCCTGCGCCTCGTCTCCGGCCGGTTCGTCCGCGGCATGAAGTTGAAGGTCGAGGCGAGCGGGCGTCAGCTCGGGATCAACGCCCCGATCCTGTTCTTCGCCTCCGACCGCGAGCTCGCCGAGGAGGCCTTCGCCGGCGACGTGATCGGCATCCCAAATCACGGAGTGCTGCGGGTCGGCGACAGTCTTTCCGAGAGCGGCGCCTTGCGCTTCGCCGGCCTGCCCAACTTCGCCCCGGAGATCCTGCGGCGCGTACGGGTCAAGGACCCGCTGAAGGCCAAGCACCTGAAGAAGGCGCTGGAGGGCCTCGCCGAGGAAGGCGTCACCCAGCTCTTCCGTCCGCAGATCGGGGCGGATTTCATCGTGGGCGCGGTGGGCCAGCTGCAGTTCGAGGTCATGGCCGACCGGCTTTCCGGCGAATACGGCCTCGACGTGATTTTCGAGGCCTCCCCCTACGCCGAAGCCCGCTGGCTCGCCGGCGCCAAGGCCGACGTGGAGGATTTCGCCGGCAAGCACCGCACCGCCATGGCCGCCGACATCGATGCGGCCCCGGTCTTCCTGGCCAAATCGGCCTGGGAGATCGGCTATCTGGGGGAGCGGTTCCCCAAGGTCGCTTTCGACCGGGTCAAGGATCGGGCCTAGGCCAGGCTCGCCGCCCCTAGCCCGCCGTCGACGGGCGCGAAGGTGTTAACCACTCCTTAAGATTAATTACTTGCAAACATCCGGCTTCGGGTTTGCTCTTCGGGTGTTGGAAGAAGGCCGGCGTCCCGATCCGGCTCAGCGCAACCCTGGAGGAGCGACCCCGCATGTTCGAATTCGGCCGTGAGCTCCGCCGCCTTTTCGGGGGCGTCCGCGCCGGTCCGGCGAAGGACGGCCTCTGCGGCGGCGACGCGAGCCTGCTGGAGCTGCTCGATCTGGAGATGCTGCGCGGCGAGGCCAAGGCCGCCGAGGTCGCCGCCGGCCGCATCGGGGCCAGGGACCGGCCGCGGCGAATGCTGGAGTCGGCCGTGATTTGGCGCGAACTTGCCCGTCGCACCGGCGACGCGGTCGCCTTGAAGCGCGCCGCCGCCAGCGCGGCGCGGGCGGCCGAGGCCTTCGACCGCAGCCGCCGCCCGCAAGGGTGGGGCAGGGCCCGGCTGGAGCAGGCCTGTTGCGCCTTGCTGGGCGCCGAGCTGTTCGGCGACGAGGCTCTGGAGACCGCCGCCGAGCGCGCCGCCGAAGCGGCCAGGGCCAGCGACGGGGCCGTCGGGCTGCTGGCGCAACAGGCCCTGGCGCAAATCCGCGGACGCCGCGCCGCCCGCGCCGGGGGTCTCACCGCGGTGCGCTTGGCCGCGCGCGCCTTCAACGAACCGATCGCCACCCTGGAGGCCGCGGGGCGCCGACAGACGGCCCTGAAGCTGGCGGCCGCCGAGGGCCGGATCGCCCGTGCCGATATGCTGGTCTGCGCCGGTTTGCGCCTCAAGGAAGAAACCCTCATTCGCGCAGCCATCGGCGACCTGGCGGCGGCGGGTGAGCGTCTCGACGGCGCCTATGAGCCGCTCGCCCTCGCCCGCGCCCAGCTCGCGCGGGCCGGGGCCCGGGGTTCGCTGGCTGAGCTCACCGGCGACGTGGCTGCCCTGGTGAGCGCGGTCGGAGACCTCGCCGCCGCGCTCGACCGGCTGGGGCGCGAGCATAGCCCCCTGGACTGGGCCCGGGGCCAGATCCTCCTGGCCCAGGCCCTCTCCCAACTGGGCGAGGCCACCGAGGCGGAGGCGGCGTTCGACAAGGCCATCGCGGCCTACGATCGCGCGGCGCTTGTCCTGCAGGGCGCTCCAGGCCTGCATCTGCGGGCCGAGGCGGCGACGGGCCGCGGTGTGGCGCTGGCCCGCTCCGCCGAGCTTTCCGGCGATCGCGGCCGGCTCGACGCCGCCGAGGCGGCTTTCAAGGCCGAGCTCGCCGGCGGGCTGCACCACAAGGATCCCGTGGGCTGGGCGGTGTTGCAGGTGCAATTGGGACAGGTCTACGCCGCGCGGCTGGCGCTTTCGGGCCGCGACCGGGGCGAGCGCGCCGCGGCCGCCCTGGCGTTCTCCACGGCGCTCGACGTCTTCGGCGAAGAGGGCCTGCGCTCGTTCGCCGCCATCGCCGCCGACGGTCTGGCCCGCCTCGGCGCGGCCCAGGTGAGGTCCTGAAGGGGATCAGGCCGCGGCCATCTCCGGCGTCTGCCGGCGCATCCGCCAGAACCGCAAGGTGCGCTGCGCCGCCTCCCGCGGGAGCTCGGCGTAGAGCTGGCCGTACTCCTTGGCGCGTCCCATGGCGTCGGCGTCGCGGTCGAGCACCAGGATAGCGAAGGTGAGGAAGAGCGAAGGCTCGAAGGCGGCGGCCTTGCAGACGATCGCCAGGGCGTCGAGCTCACGCTTTTCGAGGATGAGCCGGGCGGTGTGGAAGTCGATCCCGGCCAGCTCCGCCAGGGCGAGCATGAACCGGGTGGTCTCGCGGGCGCGCAGCATGTTGGCGAGCGCCTTGGCCGTCAAAGCCTTGCGGGCGACGAGCGAGCGGATGTCGCGCTCGGCCGCTTCGTAGTCCGCAGGAAGCGCGCCGTCGCGCGCCGCCAGCCGCTTGCGCTGCGTGGTCAGCGCCGCCTCGAGGGCGGCCGGGTCCATTTCGGCGTTGCGCTTCAGGATCTTCGTGCGAAGCCGGCTTTCGACCACGAAGTACATCTCGTTCAGCAGGTCCACCGGTAGGCTGCGCCGGTTGACCACCGCCTCGTGCAGCGCGGGATTGGCCTCCGCCCGATCCACCGCCGTCTCGTGGGCGTGGCGCGACAGCTCGGCGCCGTCGTTGCGCAGCAGCACGCCCAGGGTCTCGTCGTCCGCGCGCCCGACGATGGCCTCCGAGAGGGCCTCCGAGACGCTTTCGCGGCGCGAGATGGCCTGCAGGTGGTCTTGGCCCCGGTGCGCGGCCAGGAAAAGCAGGTCCTCTTCGGAGAGCACGTTCGAGGCCTCCAGCACCGGACGGGCCACCTCGATGGCGCTGTCCGACGCCAGGCCCCTCACCAGCTTGCGAGGCGCGTCCTGGGCCGGAGCGATCCGCTGGGCGAGCTCGGCGCGCACCGCCGCCTCCATCTCGCCGGCGAGCTGGCTCATCACGTCGTCGAACAGGGCAAGCTCGGCCCCCCTGCGCGAGTCGGGGTTCTCGAAGAAGAGGTCGGTGACTTCCCGAAGGAGGTCCCGGCGCTTGTCGCTGGAGGGCTCCTTGGCGAGGGCGATCAGGTCGCTGAGCTTGGACATCAGTAAACGCCGCTTGAATCGGTGTCGGATCGGTCGGAGCGCCGATCCTGGTCGCGGCTGGGGGATGCATCGCCGCCGGAACCGGCTGCGCCGGCGCCGCCGTCGGGCGGTCCGATCAGGACCAGGGGGCGGTTGACGGGGGTTTCGACCCGATCCGGCTGCATCCCGTAGTCGCGGAGCACCGAGTAGAAGCGCACCCCCACTGACGGCCGCGCAGGCCCGGCCGCCGCAGCTGGGGCGGCCGTGTTCTGGGCCAGGGCCGGGCTCGCGGCGCGCGCGGGAGGCTCAGCGATTGTCGAAGGGGGCGCGCCGGACGCAGGCGCGGCCTCGGGCGGAGGGAGGGCCGCCAGCGGCGCGGGGGCCGGCGCCGGTGTAGGAGCGGGCGGCGGCGCGGGCGCGGTCCCGACGGGCGCGGCGCCCTTGCCCGGCCAGTTCAGGAACGGGCCGTCGTAGGTCCCGGCCGTGGGGGCCGGCTCGGGGCGGAAGGGCCCATAGCGGTCCTCCTGGGCCGCGGCCGGATCGCCAACGGCCGCCGTCAGGGCGACGACGGCGATGGCCGGAAGGAGTCTCATGGGCAGTCCCGATGAGTTTGCAACCCCAGGGTCATAACCCTGCCGACTTAATCGCCCGCTAACGTGGCCCGCCTTTCCACCAGCCCAGCGCCGCCCGTTCCGCCGCCTGGAAGAGCAGATGGAGGCCCGCCGCCAGGAAGATCAGGGCGGCGAGGGCGGCGAAACTCTGGGCGATCTCCAGCCGATGGCTGGCTTCGCTGATCCGCCAGGCGAGCCCCTCCGAGCCGCCGGAGCCGGCCGCCAGCTCGGCGATCACCGCCCCGACGAGGGCCAGCCCCAGCCCGACCTTCAGACCCTCCAGGACATGGGGCGCGGAGGACGGGACCCGCAGGCGCGCCAGCCTCTGCCAGGGGCTCGCCTCGTAGAGGTCGAACAGCCGCTCCAGCTCCGGATCTGCCGACTTCAGGCCGGCGAGCGCCCCCGAATAGATCGGGAAGAAGGCGACGATGGCGGCCAGCGCGATGACCGCCCGCTCCGGGTGCTCCACCCCCGCCCAGATCACGAACAGCGGCGCGAGGGCGACCACCGGGGTCACCTGCAACCCGATCGCCACGGGCCGAAAGGCGCGCTCGACAGTGGGGCTGGAAGCGGCCGCCAGGGCCGTCACGCCGGCCACGACACAGACGAGGCCGAAGGCGGTCAGCGCGGTGGCGAGGGTTCGCGCCGCCGAGACGAAGAGCAGCGGCGCATGCCGGGCCAGGGCGACCACGATGGCCGAGGGGGCCGGAAGGAAATAGGGCGGCACCGAGAACAGCCGGCAGGCTGCCTCCCAGACGCCGAGGATCGCGGCCACGAACAGGGTGGGCGCGAGGAGACCCGCGAACCGGTTCATGCGGCCTCGCCCGCCATGGCTTCGGCCAGCAGATCGGAGACCCGCTCGACCGCATCGCGGAAGAGCGCCATGGTCCGGAAACCCGGCGGGCGCGGAGCGGGCGCCTCCACCACCGCCTCCCCGGCGATCCGGCCCGGCCCCCGGCTCATCACCGCGATGCGCGAGGCCATGTAGACGGCCTCCTCCACATTGTGGGTGACGAAGACGATGGCCGGACGCTCGGCGGCCCAAAGTCCGAGCACGTCGTCGGCCAGCTTGCGGCGGGTGATCTCGTCCAGGGCCGCGAACGGCTCGTCGAGCAGCAGGACCTTGGGATGGGTCACCAGCGCCCGAGCCAGCGAAGCGCGCATGGCCATGCCGCCGGAAAGCTGCGACGGGCGGGCCCGCTCGGCCCCGGCCAACCCGACCCGGCCGAGCGCCTCGGCCGCCCGCGCCCGCGCCTCGGCCCGGGCGACGCCCGCCAGCTCCAGCGGCAGGGCGACGTTGGCCTGGGCGCTCAGCCAGGGCGCGAGGGTGGGCGACTGGAACACCAGCGAAGTCTCCCCGCGGACCGCCGCGCGTCGGACCTCACCGCGGCTCGGCGCCTCGAGGCCCGCCAGCAGGCGAAGGGCGGTGGACTTCCCGCAGCCAGAAGGCCCCACCAGGGCGACGATCTCCCCCGGATCCAGACGAAAATCCACCGGGCCCAGGGCGCGCCCGCGCCCCCGATAGTCCACTTCGACCGCCTCGAGGGCGGCGACGGGCGCCATTCACTTAACCGGCGGGTTCGGCAAGAAATCGAGGGTGAAGGCGTCCTTGTAGTTCGCCGTCCCCTGGCTCGAGGCGACCTTGAAGAAGGCGAGCCAGTGGGCGTCGGTCATGGTCCCCACGCCCAGTTGCCTGGCCTCGCCGCCGTCCACCAGCCCATAGCGTCGCATCTTGTCCCGGGCCTGGGCGAGGATGTCCTCGGTCATCTCGGGATTGTCCTTCAGGATCAGCCGGTCGGCCGGGCCGGGATCGCCGCTCAGGTAGTTCTTCCAGCCGACGGCGCTGGCTTCGACGAAGGCGCGGATGGCGGCGGGCTGGGTCTCGATCAGCCGCCGGGGCGCGAGCACCATCGCCGCGTAGCTGGGGTAGCCCTGGTCGGCGAGCAGGAAGACCGCCGGCTCGAACTTGCCTTGCCGGGCGATCGTGTAGGGCTCGGAGGTCAGATAGCCCTCCTGGACCGCCCGGCGGTCGAGCAGGAACGGGCCGTTGTTGAAGGTGTAGCTGCGCACCTGCGAGTCCGAAAAGCCGTACTTGGCCTTCATCCAGGGCCAGAAGGCGGTCTTGGAGGCGTCCGAAAGCAGGATCGGGTGGCCCTTCATATCGGCGATGGAGCGGATGCCGGCGTCGGGATGGGCGATCAGCACCTGCGGGTCCTTCTGCATGAAGGCCGCCACCGCCTTCACCGGCGCATGCTGGTTGGCGAGGTTCATGACGATGAAGCTGTTGGAGCCGTCGCCGAGCTCCACCGCCCCCGAGGCCACCATCACCGGCACGTTGGAATCGGGGCCGCCCGGAATGATGCGGACGTCGAGCCCGCGCCTGGCGTACTCGCCGGTGGCGAGGGCTTCGTAGAACCCCCCATGCTCGGCCTCGGCCCGCCAGTCGGTGGCGAAACGGATCAGCGTGGCGCCAGGGGCGGCCGGCTTGCGGCCGGCGGGGGAACAGGCGGCCAGTGCGACCAGGGCCGCAAGCCACAGAGCTCTCAGCTTCATGCGCGCGCGCTCCCCCGATCGCGCCGGAAACCTAGAGGATTCCGACGCCGGCTCAAGTCATCGGGGAACTGGCGTCAACCCGCGGTCTGACGCTCGCGAACCGTGCGCGGCTGGACATCGCGCGGCGCCCCGGCCCGCGCCTCGGCCGCCCGCGCCCGTATGCGCGCCGCCCGGGCCGCCTGATCGCGCCACAGCATCAGCCGCCTCAGCCGCGCGTGGTCGGCCAGCGCGCCCGCCGTCGCCAGCCCCGTGAACAGGGCCGCGACCACGAACAGCTGGGCCAGGCGCAGGCGCCCGCCCATGTCGAGACCGCTGGCCAGCATCGCCGGACCGTGCCTGAGCGCCGCCATCGGCAATGAGACCACGCCCACCAGGAACCCGGCCACGGCGGCCCCCGGCGGGCCCAGCCGGAAGGCCACCAGGGTCAAGACCGGGAAGATCGCGAAGAAGAGCGGCAACTCCGTCTGCCACGTCACCGCCGAGCAGAGGGCTGCGAACCCGGCCAAGAGACCGACCGTCTCGGTGCGTCCGCGCCGGAAGTCGGGGTACTGCGGCCATCTGGCCGCCAGCAGCAGGGCCGGGACCACGATCGCCAGGCCTAGCGCGGTCGGCAGCACCCATTCGGCCCAGGCCTCCAGAAAGGGCCGCCCTCCCTGCGCCGCCAGGATCGCGCCGCCGAATAGTCCTCCGACGATGGCCGCCGGCAGGATCGCCGCCAGGGGAATGAGGATCAGGGCGCGCAGCGACAAGCGGCGCGAGCGGGCGCCGCAAAAGGTCCAGGCGAGATGGGCGGTGATCACCGCCTCCGCCAGGTTCACCAGCGGAAACAGGACCGACGGGACCAGGGCGCCGCCGAGCCACAGTGCGATGGCGACGTTGCCGCCGAGGCAGACCCCCAGCGTCGCGATGCGCAACGGCCCGCTCAGCAACATCACCGCTCCGGCGAGGAACCCAGGTGAGGTCCAGACGCCGGCGCTCTCGCCCATCCTGAGGTTGAACGTCAGGCTGGCGAGGTACCCTGAGGCCAGGCAAATGGCCACGACGGCGCGGGTCACGCGCTTCGGTCTGTCGCCGCCGGCCATGTCCCTCGCCTGCCCCGGGAAGACGACTCTATTGTCGTCCGGTTCCTGCGTCGGCCCTAACGGCGAATCGTCTCACCCACAATCGAAGGGGAGCCGGAACGAGCGGAAGGGCGACGCCCGGGTCGCCCCGCGCCTCGCCCTCTCACCCAAGTCCTTGCCGGACTTGCGCCGGCGTTTGGCCTCCGACGCCGAACAGGTCGCCCTGGACGGTCGCCTTCGGACAAGGAGCCTTCGCCCACTCCGGGTCGCCCCGGCGTTGCACGGGCTTCTGGCTCCTCTGGCGGGGCGGCCCTTCGAGGTTGCCCTTTGGGGCCGCGTCCGCCGACGCCAACGAGAGGAGACTGCGCCTCCCCTCCCCCCCTGACAACCGCGGCCCGGCGAAGTGATGTGCAGCACTTGAGCGTTGATGGTGCAGAAGCTGTGGACAACGGGTTCGCCTGAGGAAGTATGCGTCCAGGTTCCGACGCTTAAATTTCGCCAGGGTTGTCCCCAGATATCGAATCCGGCGCAGGCGGGTCCTCCGGCCCTGGGCCCCAGCGCCGCAGGTTGAATTCCCTAATGGACGAGCGACCGTTCTGGAAGACCAAGACTCTCGAGCAGATGACCGCGCCGGAGTGGGAGAGCCTTTGCGACGGTTGCGGTCTTTGCTGCCTGGTGCGGTTCGAGGACGAGGAGACGGGCGAGATCATCCCGACCCGCGTACATTGCCGGCTGTTCGATCCGGCGAGCTGCCGATGCCACGACTACCAAAACCGCAAGCAGCACGTGCCCGACTGCATCAAGCTCAGTCCCGGCAATATAGAGGCCATGTCCTGGATGCCCAGGAGCTGCGCCTATCGGCGGCTGGCCGAGGGCAAGCCTTTGCCGCGCTGGCACCCCCTGATCACCGGAGACCCCGAGAGCGTGCATCGGGCGGGCGTGTCGGTGCGGGGAAAAACCATCTCGGAAGCCGCGCTCGCCGATCCCGAGGACGCGCTCGACTTCGAGGCGCCGGAACTGCTGCGCGATTGCAGCGACGATTGAGCCCCCCCGGCCCTTCGGCGTAAACGGTGCGGCGACTTTGGACGGAGAGCCCTTGGCGCAAGACCCCTATCAGGAGCTAGGCGTAGCGCGCACCGCGAGCGCGGACGAGATCCGACGCGCGTTCCGCAAGCTCGCCAAGAAACACCACCCCGACGCCAATCCGGGAGACAAGGCCTCCGAGGAGCGCTTCAAGCGCGTCTCGGCGGCGTTCGACCTGCTGGGCGACGATGAAAAGCGCAAGCGGTACGACGCGGGCGAAATCGACGCCGACGGTCGGGAGATCATGCGCGGCTTCGCCGGCGGCGGCCCGTTCGGCCAGGGGTCGGGCGGCTTTCGCCAGGGCGACTTCGAGGGCGTGGACCTGGGCGACATCCTCGGAGAGATGTTCGGGGGGCGGCGCGGCGGCGGATTCGGGGGCGGCGGATTCAATGCGCCGCCGCCGAGGGGATCGGATGTGCGGGCCCGTCTCGAGATCGACCTCGAGGAGGCCATCCGGGGCGGCAAGAAGCGGATCACCTTCTCCGACGGGCGCACCCTCGACATCACCATTCCCAAGGGCGCCTTCGACGGTCAGATCCTCCGCCTCAAGGGTCAGGGCGGCCCGGGGCGCGGCGGAGCGGGCGACGCGCTGATCGAGATCGCCGTGCGCGCGCATCCGGTCTTTCGGCGCGAGGGCGAAAACCTGGTCATGGACCTGCCGATCTCGGTGCCGGACGCGGTGCTGGGCGGCAAGGTCGAAGCGCCGACGCCGGACGGGCCGGTGACGCTCAGCATCCCCGCCGGGGCGAACTCCGGCTCGACGCTGCGGCTGAAGGGCAAGGGTCTCTCCGACGCGCAGGGCCGGCGCGGCGACCTTCTCGCCCGGCTGGTGGTCACCCTGCCCGAGACGCCCGATCCATCGCTGAAGGCGTTCGCCGAGAGCTGGCGCGCCGAGCGTCCCTACAGCCCCCGGCGCCGGCCTTGAGCTGCGGGGCCAAGCTGAGCCGGAGCATTCAGCCGCTATTCACGGCGCCTCCCTCATGGTGCGGGCCATGAAGTGGTTTCCGGCAACGGCGGGGCTCGTCCTCGGCCTGGCTCTCTACGCGCCGGCCCTCGCCCAGGCGCCGGGCGGGGACTCGCTCGGGGCCGGCTGGCGCGAGCAGCAGAACGAGGCGCGCGAGGCTGTGCGCCAGGGGCGCCTCGCGCCCCTGGCCGTGATCATCAACCAGATCCGCCAGCGCACGCCCGGGCGGCAGCTCGACGCCGGCCTGGAGCAGTGGGGCGACCGGCAGGTCTACCGGATCCGCTGGATGACGACGGACGGCCGCCGGATCGACTACATCGCCGATGCCGTCACCGGCGCGATCCTGAGCGATCATTAGGGGGCGAGAGCGATGCGGATTCTGGTCGTAGAGGACGATCCCGATCTCTCCCGACAACTGAAGAGCGCGCTCGCCGACGCCGGCTATGCGGTGGATACCGCCCCCGACGGCGAGGAGGCCCATTTCCTCGGCGAGACCGAGCCTTACGACGCCATCGTGCTCGACCTCGGCCTTCCGAAGATCGACGGCGTCACCGTGCTGGAGCGCTGGCGGCGCGCCGAGGTTGCGACGCCGGTGCTGATCCTCACGGCCCGGGGCGCCTGGAGCGACAAGGTGGCCGGCTTCGACGCGGGCGCCGACGACTATCTGGCCAAGCCCTTCCATACCGAGGAGCTGCTCGCGCGGCTTCGCGCCCTGCTCCGCCGCTCGGCCGGCCACGCCGCTCCCAGCCTTTCGTGCGGCGCGTTGAGGCTAGACCCCCGGGCGGCCCGGGCGACGGTCAATGGCGAGCCGCTCCGCCTCACCTCGCTGGAATACCGCCTGCTGCACTACCTGATGATGCACCAGGGCCGGGTGATCAGCCGCACCGAGCTTGTCGAGCACCTCTACGATCAGGATTTCGACCGCGATTCCAACACCATCGAGGTCTTCGTCGGCCGGCTGCGCAAGAAGATCGGTCCGGACCGCATCGAGACCGTCCGCGGACTCGGCTACCGCCTCATGCCGCTCGAGGGCGAGGCGACCGAGAGGTGAGCGCCACCACCTCGGGCGAGGCCGCCGCGGCGCCGGGCGAGGAGGCGACCCGACCGGCCGCCAAGGCCCGCCCGGGCCTGTCGCTGGTCCGCCGCCTGGTGGTTCTGCACGCGGTGCTCAGCATTCTGGTGCTGGCCGCTGGGGGCGTGGCGCTCTCCTCCTTCTTCACCCGCCAGGCCACCACCCAGTTCGACACCGATCTCTCGCAGGACATCCTCGACCTCATCGCCGGGACCTCTGTGGACGAGACAGGTCAGGTGGTCGCCCCCGCCCTCACCGACGAGCGTGCGCTGCGGGCCTATTCCGGCAAGTACTGGGAGATCGCCGCGCCCACAGCGCAGAACGGCCTGAAGGATCTGGTCCGCTCGCGTTCGCTTTGGGACGCACCGAGCCTCTCGCCGCCGCCGGGCGGGGCGGCCGCCCTGGCTGCGAGCCGCGGCAAGCCGGTCTTCTACAACAGCCTGGGGCCGGTGAAGGAGCCGCTGCGCGTGGCCGCCCAGCAGGTCCAGCTGCCCGGCGTGGCGACGCCGGTGGTCTTCCTGGAGGCGGCCGACCGATCGCCGATCAACGCAGAGATCCGCACCTTCGAGACCGCCACCGGCCTGTCGTTGCTGGTGCTGGCGGCGATGCTGATCGGCGGCGTCATCCTGCAGGTGCGGGTGGGCCTTCAGCCGCTCTTCACCCTGCGCCGCGAGGTGGCCGCGGTGCGGACCGGCAAGACCGACCGCGTGGCCGGCGACTATCCGGCCGAGCTCGAGCCGCTCGCCACCGAGCTCAACGCCCTCGTGACCCACAACCAGGAGGTCATCGAGCGGCAGCGCACGCACGTCGGCAATCTCGCGCACGCGCTCAAGACGCCGCTGTCGGTGATGGCGGCCGAAGCCCAGGCGACGCCGGGGCCGCTGGCCGAAGTGGTGCGCCGCCAGGCCGACCTCATCCGCCAGCATGTGGACCATCACCTGCGCCGGGCGCGGGCCGCCGCCCGGCCCCAGGGCGGCGGTGAGCGCACTGCCGTGGCCCCGGTGCTGGAGGAGCTCAGCCTCACCCTCGAGCGGATCTTCCAGATGAAGGGCGTCGAGGTGGACTGGCGGTCCGCCGAGGATCTCTTCTTCCACGGGGAGCGTCAGGATCTGCAGGAGCTGGCCGGCAATGTGATGGAGAACGCCTGCAAGTGGTGCAGGGCCCGGGTTCGGGCGCAGGCCGAGGCCCAGGGCCCGAACCGGTTGGTTCTCACGGTCGAGGACGACGGGCCTGGGCTGGCGCGCGAGGACCGGGCCGAGATGCTGCGCCGGGGCGCGAGGCTGGACGAGAGCGCGCCGGGCTCGGGCCTTGGTCTTTCCATCGTAGACGAGCTGGCGCGCGCCTACGGCGGCGCGCTCTCGCTGACCGACTCGACCATGGGGGGCCTCAAGGTGGAGCTCGTCCTGCCGCGGGTGGAAGCCTAGCGCGCCGCCAGTTGCGCGCCTCGAACATATAGTGAACAATGTGGGCGTCATGCCCCGCCTTCCCGCCGCCGTCCGCGAAATCCCGAGCCCCTCGGCGTTTCGCCTGGCTCCCGAGCCGGGCTTCGACAAGCCTCATTACCTCGGCCATCGCGAGCGGCTGAGGGAGCGCGCCCAGGCCGGGCTGGACCTGCTGCCCGACTACGAGCTGCTGGAGCTGCTGCTCTTCCGCAGCCTGCCGCAGCGGGACGTAAAGCCCCTCGCCAAGGCGCTGATCGAGCGGTTCGGCGGCATGGCCGCCGTCCTCTGCGCGGGCAGGCAAGAGCTGCAGACGGTCAAGGGGATCGGCGCGGCCACCGCTCTCGATTTGAAGCTGCTGCAACAGGCGGCCTTGCGGATCGGCCGCGACCAGGTGGCCAAGCGCCCGCTGATCTCGTCCTGGAGCGCGCTCATCGCCTATGTCCGCGCCGGCCTGGCCCGTGAGAGGCGCGAGCAGTTCCGGGTGCTGTTCCTCGACAAGAAGAACCAGCTGATCGCCGACGAGGTGATGAACGAGGGGACCGTCGACCATGCCCCGGTTTATCCGCGCGAGGTCGTGCGACGGGCGCTGGAGCTGGCGGCCAGCGCCCTCATCCTGGTGCACAACCATCCGTCGGGGGATCCGGCGCCGTCGGCGGCGGACGTCGACATGACCCGGCAGGTGATCGAGGCGGCCCGCAGCCTCAGGATCGGCGTCCACGACCACCTGATCGTCGGCCGCGAGGGGGTGGCGAGCTTCAAGGCGTTGGGGCTGATCTGACGCTCGCCCGGCGTCGCTCCCCAGCCACGGCTCAGAAAAAGGCGCGCGTGCCCAGCACGCCGGCCGCGCCACACGGGAGGTCGAGGATGGTCCGGCAGCCGGGCTCGGCGGCGATCACCGCCGGCGCCAGATTGACCATCCGTGCGGCGTTCAGCCTGATCAGATTGACGATGCCGCCGCATCCCCAGGTCACCTCCAGCGGCGGCTCGCCCTCCACCCGGACCACGAACTCCGGTTCGGAAAGGGCGGACTTCCACTGCGGGCCGAGACCCAGCTCGGCGGTGAACTCCATCTCCACGCTCTGCCACGGCTTGCCGTTCACGAAGCCGGTGTACTCGTAGCGGCTGGCCGCCACCGTTCCCTTGGCGATCCGCACGCCGGTCGCCGGCATGACGATGTCGTGCGGCGCCGTTCCCACCTCGAAATTGGTCAGCTGGAAGTCCGACAGCTGGAGGCCGAAGGCGCGCGCGCAGAGCTTGGCCGCCTGATAGTAGATCCCCGTGCGGGACGACTTGCCGATCATGGCGGCGATCGCCTCGGGTGACGGCGGCGGGTGGCCGTAGAAGGCCGACATGGTGGCGTAGGAGCCGTAGAGGTCGTGGCAATTGCGCTCGCGCGTCCAGATGCGCCGAACCCCGCTGGTGTATCCGCTCATGAACAGCGGCAGCACGTCGTTGAGCAGCCCGGGCATGTTGCCGCCGCCGGTGAGCGAGACGCCGCCCGCCAAGGCCGCGGCCTGCAGCTGCTCGTACTGCGGCTCCTCGGTGAGTTCGTAGGCGCCAGAGATGGTGACGACGTTCTTGCCGGAACGAAGGATGCGCTCGAGCAGATCGGGCTGCAGGGTGTTGCCGTTGATCAGCACCACGTCCGCCTCGAGCGCCAGGGCCTCCTCGACATTCGCCGTGATCGGCAGGCCGATCGGGCCGATCCCCGCCACCTCGCCCGCGTCGCGGCCGTGCTTGGCGTCGGAATAGGTCACCACGCCCACGAGCTCGAAGGTCGGATTTCGGTGAAGCAGGGCGACCTGCATGGCGCCCATGGCGCCGGTGTACCACTGGATCGCGCGGTAGGGTCTCACGGCCGTCCTCCCGGTCTTGCCGTCAGCGGCCGACGCCGCGGGAAGCGAGCGCCGACAACACCGTCGGCAGGGCGGCGCCGGCGTGGGCCGGACTCGCGAGCAGTCCTCCGTCGACAAGCATGTTGGCCCCGGTGACGAACCGGCTCTCGTCGGAGGCGAGGAAGAGGTAGGCGGCGGCCAGCTCCGACGGGATTCCGGAGATGGCGAGCGGCTGCAGGCGCGGGGCCACCGACGAGACCGCGGCGATGATGGTTTCCTGATCCTCCTCGGATCGTGCGCCGCGGCCGAAAATCGGGGTGGCGATCCAGCCCGGGCAAACGCTGTTCACCCTCACGCCTGAGGGGGCGAGATCGACCGCCGCCTGTTTGGTCAGGTGAATCACCGCCGCCTTGGCCACCGAATAGATCAGCGGTCCGAGGCCGCTCTGCAGACCCGCGATCGAGGCGGTGTTGACGATCGATCCCGACCTTGCGCGCTCCATCACGGGCGTCGCGTATTTCATGCCGAGCACGTGCGCGCGCAGGTGCAGCGCCATCCCTGCGTCCCAATCGGCGGCTTCGACATCACGTACGCCTGCCGGTGAGGTGGGCGCGCCGGCGTTGTTGACGAGCACGTCGAGCCGGCCGAACTCGTCGTCCACGGAAGCAATCAGCGCCGCGATCTGATCTTCCTGCGTGACGTCGCAGCGGATGAACCGGATCGAGGTCCCGCTCGCCCAGTCGCGTCGACCTTCCACGTCTCGGTCGGCCACGACCACCTGCGCCCCCTCCTCGGCGAAGCGCGCGGCGATCCCACGTCCGATGCCCGAGGCCCCGCCCGTGACGATGGCGACCTTGCCCTGAAGCTTCATCAATGGAGCCTCACCGGTATGCGCCCGTATCCGCGGTTGAACGTGGAGAAGGCGAATTCCAGGCCGCCCTCGTCCACTTCCCAGTCGCAGGAGCGCGCAAGCAATTCCTCGAGGACGACGCGGCCCTCCAGCCGGGCCAGCGCCGCCCCGAGGCAGTGGTGAATGCCGGCGGAAAAGGCCAGCGGTCGCGCGATCTTGCGATCGATCAGGAACGCGTCGGGGCGCTCGAACTCGCGCGGATCGCGGGAAGCCGCGCCAATCAGCAGAAGGAGCTTGGAACCGGCCGAAACCTTTTGGCCATGCCAGGTTACGTCTCGGTCGACCAGCCGCGCCTGGCGCACCAGCGGCGGGTCGTAGCGCAGGATCTCCTCGATTGCGCCCGCCGCCAGGCCCGGGTCTCGGGCGAGCGCCCGCCGTTGCTCAGGGTGGCGCGAGAGCTGAACGACGCTCCACCCCATCAGCCGGGTGCTCGTTTCGCTGCCCGCGTTGATGATCTGCACCATGAAGTCGAGGATTTCCGAGAGGTTCAACGCGCGAGGTCCGTCGGGGCCGGGAACCTTCGCGTGAACCATCGCGCTCAGCATGTCGTCCTGCGGCCGGCGCGCGCGTTCGGATGCGAGCGCCGCGACGTACTGGCGCATATCGTCGAAAGCGCGCTCGCCGCTTCGTTCGCCGTTTTCGTCGCAGGCCATGTGGGCGTCGGTCCACTGGCGCATGAGGTCATGGTCCTCGGCGGGGATGCCCATGAGCGAGCAGATGACCGACACCGGGATATGCTGCGCGAAATCGACGACGAAATCGAACTGTTCCCGATCGGCGGCGCGGTCGAGCCGGGACCTCGCCCGGGCGCGGATGCCGTCTTCGAGCTGGGCGACGGCAGCCGGGCTGAAGGACTTGCTCACGATCCCACGCAGGCGTTGGTGCTCCGGCGGATCCATGAAGGAAAGCAGCCGGGGACGCTCCCCATCAGGCCGGTCGATCACCTCGAGGAGGTTGCCGCGACGGGAACTGTAGGTCTTGAAGTCGGTGAGCACGGAATGGACATCGGCGAAACGGCTCAAGGCATAGAAGTCGCGCGCCTCGTTGCGATAGAGCGGCGCGCGCTCGCGAAGCTCGGTCCAGACGCCCCAGGGGTCCTTGTCCACCCTGAGATCAAACGGGTCGTAGCTGAGGCTCATTGCCGTCCATCCAGCAGGCTTTTGGCGCGAGGCTCATCCTGATAGCCGTCGTTCAGGATGAGGATAACGACAAGGAGAACGCAGATGAAGTTCGGAGTCTCTCTCGGGCTGGACCTGCGGACCAACGCCGCCGAGCAGCGCGAGAACCTCTACCGTCTGGCCGCCCTCATCGAGGAGCTGGGGTTCGACTATCTGTCGGTGGGCCATCACGTCTTCACGCCCGATACCGGCGACCAGTCAGCGCCCTTCGTGCACCTGGCTGCGATCGCGGCGCGGACCAGCCGGCTTCGGCTGGCCACCGGCATCTACATCCTGCCGCTCTACCATCCGGCCTCGGTCGCCGAGCAGGTCGCCACGCTCGACCAGATCTCCGACGGGCGGGTGATCTTTGGGATCGGGGTGGGCTACCGCGACTACGAGTTCCGCGGCCACGGCGTCGACATCAAGACCCGCGGCGCACGGACGGACGACGCGATGGCGGCCCTGCGGGGGGCCTGGACGAGCGGGCGCTGGAGTCACCGGGGGCGCTTCTGGACCATCGAGGATCTCGAGGCGCATCCGCCCACCGTGCAGCGGCCGCATCCGCCCATGTGGGTCGGGGGCAACAGCCCGGCGGCCCTGCGCCGCGCCGGGACGCTCGGCGACGGCTGGATGTCCGACAACATGCTCGACATCGTCAGGGAGAAGGCGTGCGTCGACCTCTACCGCGGCTTCTGCGCCGAGGCCGGCCGCAAGGCGGGCGCCGTCTGCATCCTGCGCAACGCCTGGGTCGCTCCGACCCGTGAAGCAGCCGGCGAGGCGGTGATGCCGGCGCTGCGCCGCTTCCTGGAGCACTACCGCAGGGCCAGCGTCGGGACCAACCCGCAACGTTCCCTCTACTCGCGCATCGCCCACGGAGAGGACGTGCCGCTCAGCGAATACACGCCGGGGCGCGCCCTCTGCGGCACGCCCGAGGACGCCATCCGGGAGGTGGGACGCTGGCGCGCCGAGGTCGGGGCGGACTATCTGCAGCTAATGCCGTCGGGACCGCGGACCTACGAGACGCTGCGGGACATGCTTACCCTGTTCGGAAAGGAAGTGATCCCGGCCGTCCGCGAGGCGGCCTGACCGGCCCGGAGCGGCCGCCTCGCGCGCCTAATTCGGCGGGCAGACGGCGCCGCTGCTCTCGAGTCGCTCGATCTCGCCCGCCGCGTAGCCGAGCTCGGCGAGGATGGCGCGGTTTTGCTGGCCGCACAGGCACACCGGGCGCACGACGCCGGGCGTTTCGGAGAACCGGGCCGAGGGGCTCCAGCGGACCAGGTCGCCGTAAAGCGGGTGCTGCGTGACCACGGTGAGCCCGCTCTTTCGCAGGCCCTCGTCGAAGGCGATGACGGCGGGCATGCCCGCCAGATTGACCGCCGCGGCCCCCACCCCGGCCGCGGTGAGCCTGGCCTCCCAGGCGAGCGCCGGCGCGGCGGCGAGGATCCCTTCCAGCGCTTCGATCAGAGCCGCGTCGTTGGCGCGCCGGGCCTCGGGATCGGCGAAACGGGGATCGGCGGCCAGGTGCGGCGCGCCCAGCGCCCCGGTCAGCGCCGCGAATTCCTTCGGCGCGCGCACGGTCAGGCACAGCCAGCTTCCCTCCGCCGCCGGATAGAGCCGCTCCAGCGCGCTCAGGCCGTAATCCTCCTCGTCGCACAAGGGCGTCGCCGGCTTGCCGGCATAGGCGCAGAAGTCGTCGGAATAGGCCCAGGCGTTGCCGCCGATCATCGAGGTCTCCAGCCGCTGGCCCTCGCCCGTGCGCTGCTGATGGTAGATCCCCAGCGAAAGCGCCGCCAGCACGCCCAGGGCGGCGTTGGAGTCGCCGTCGATCACCTGGTGCAGCCGCGGGAAGACGATCGCCTTCAGCTCCTCCACGCTCCAGCCCTGCACCCGCTCGGGCGCGGACCAATGGCCGACCTGGCGGCCGAAACTGCCGCCGACGGCCTGGGCCGCCTGGGCGTAGAGGGCCCGCAGCGCATAGGGCCCGGTGCTGCCGTAACCAGCCGCGTGAACGTAGAGCAGCCGCGGATTGAGCGCCTTCAGCGCCTCGTATCCCAGGCCCAGCTTCTCGGCCACGCCGCTGCGGAACCCGGTGACGAAGACGTCGGCGTTGGAGACCAGCTTCTGGGCGACGGCGCGGCCTTCCTCCGTGCGCAGGTTGAGCGACAGGCTTTCCTTGCCCGCGGTGGTCTTGCTCGATCCTACCTCGGGGCCGAACGAGTGTCGGTGGGGATCTCCGCCCCCGTCCTCGATCTTGATCACCCGCGCGCCCAGGGCGGCCAACATGGCGGTGCCGTAGGGCATGGCGTAGAAATAGCCGAACTCCACCACCGTCACGCCCGCGAAGGGGTGGGCCGGCGCCGGTCCGCCGCCCTCGGGCGCTGCATGGGGCCCGAAAGGCCCCCTGTTGGCCCCCAGCGCCGGGGCCGGGCGGGAGGGCTTCATCGGCGTGCGCTCGAAGTGACCGATCGGGCCCACCTGGCGGATCGGCCCCATCTCGGGATCCTCGATGGTGATCGCGTCGCCGTTGTGGACGATCTGCGGGTGGTCCAGCCCCTCCTCGCTGGTGGCCGCCACCTCGAAGGCGACGTCGGGACTGGCCAGCAGCTTCGGCAGCCAGTGGCTGAGCGGCGCCTTCAGGAACGCCTCCAGCAGCAGATCCTCGAACGCCTGGGCGTCTTCGGCCGTGGCGAACATCGGCAGCTTGGCGAAGCGTGGCTCCCCGACCAGGTGGCCGAGGCCCGCCACCTCGCAGAGCGCCCTGCCCTGGTGCGGCATCATGGTGGAGGTCTGGATCAGCCGCCCGTCGCTGGTGGCCACCAGCACCCCGTAGCGGCTGGGAGGCTGGCCCACCGCCGGCTTGCCCTGCGCCGCCTTCTTGGCCCGGGCGGCGAGCTGGGCCAGGGTCGAGGAGAAGTAGTCGGTCGGCTCCAGGCCGGACGCCAGGGTGGTCGCCACCGACTGCCCGCGGCCGGTCTTCTCGCGCACGCGCAGGGCGCCCATGATCGCCGCTACGGACTGCATGGCCGCCCCGACGCTCGGCCAAGGCACCGGCTTCAGCAGCGGGCCGTCCCGGAAGGAAAAATCGCCCCTGGCCCACAGGCCCATCTTGGCCGCGACGATCCAGTCGTAGCCCTTCAGATCCGCATAGGGCCCATCCTCGCCGAAGGCGGTGATGGCGCAGTGGACCAGCGCCGGGTTCGCCGCGCGCAGGGTCTTCGCGTCGAGGCCCCACCCGCGGGTGACGCCAGGGGCGAAGCCTTCGATGATGACGTCGGCGTCCTTGGCCAGGGCGCGGAACGCTTCCTGGCCGGAGGTCGTGCGCAGGTCGCAGACGAGGCTCTCCTTGCCGCGGTTCCAGACCCGAAAGCCGCTCGGATTGCCCTCCCGTAGCCGATCGCCCTCGGGCGCCTCGAGCTTGATCACCCGGGCGCCGGCGTCGGCCAGCACCACCGCGGCGATCGAAGCGGCGACGCTGCCGGAGCCGATCTCGACGACGTTCAGGCCTTCGCAGATCCCGACCATCCTCAACCCTTGCGCAGCACGAGGCCCTGGGCGTTGAAGAAGAAGCCCCCCGCCGTCACTAGCGCCGTCCGGGCGTCCGGCGTCTGCCGCTCGCCGGCCAGCCCCTGCAGCTGATGCACCGCTTCGCGAATGTGGCCGGACCCCTGGGTTCCGCCTTCCGACAGGGCGCCGCCGTGCGGGTTCATCGGCACGCGGCCGTTGATCAGCACCCGGCCGGTGGCCGGATCACGGTTCGCCTCCAGGAAAGCACCCGCCTCGCCTGGCCCGCAGTAGCCCACCATCTCCAGCCAGGAGAGGGTGATGAACGAGAAGCCGTCGTAGGGGAAATAGACGTCGACGCCGTCCAGCCCGATGTCGCTCTTGGCCTTGAGGGTTTCCACCACCACCCGCTGGCCGTGATCGCGCAGGGCGGGCGTCTGCTCTTCCTCGTTGTGGTCGATCATGCCCAGCACCGCGGCGTGGACCAGCGCCGGCGGCAGCTTCAGGTCGCGCGCCCGCTCGGCCGTGGTGATGATGAAGGCGTCGGCGCCGTCCACCGGCACGTCCATGTCGAGCAGGCAGAGCGGCCAGCGGATCATGCGCGCCGACAAATAGTCGTCCATGGTGAGCGGCTCCCTCATCGCCGCCGCCGGATTGCGCGCGGCGTTGGCGCGGCCGTTCAGCGCCACATAGCCGAAGTGCTCCTTCTTCGCGCCGTACTCGTACATGTAACGCGAGGCCCAGGCGGTGTAGCCCACGGCGCCGGCCACGGTGTCGGGCCCTGGCCCTGGCCCCATGCCCATCCCGCCCCGGCGGAAGGGGTCCTTCAGCGAGTTGGCGGTGTTCCAAGGCAGCCGGTAGGGGGTGTGGTAGGCCAGCACCACCTCGGCGAGGCCCGCGGCCACCGCCGCGGACGCGGTCGCGACCTGGTTTACGAACGGGATCGGCAGGTTGGCGAACCAGGTCACCTCCGGGATGCCCAGCATCGACTGCACCATGGGCGCGGAGGGGTTGGAGCCGCAGATTCCGTCGATGTCGGCTGCCGTGAGGCCGCACTCGCGGATCACCTTGATGCAGGCCTCCGCGGCCAGGGACGCGTGGCTGCGTTCGGTGTTGTGCGGGGTGAAGCCTGTTGTCGCAGCGCCGGCGATCGCGACCTTGTCCTTCAGGGGATTGCGCGAGGAGCTCATCGGCGGCCCTCCTCGGCCAGGCGGAAGATGGGCAGCGGCGCGCCAGCGCGCTCGATCCAGTCGAGCCGGACGCGCTCGCCGATGGCGATCGCATCGTTCGGCGCGCCCATTACGGCGCCGGTGAACCTAAGGCCCGGCTGCTCGTCGAGCTCAACCGTCGCCACCGGATAGGGCTTGGAATAGTCGACGCCCTCAGCCGGCGGCCCCTGATGGAGGAAGATCAGCAGGTGGATCGTCCCCGTCCCGGCCACTTCGGTGGGGCGCACGCTGCTGCTCCAACAGCGCGGGCAGACGGGCTTCGGGGGATGTCGCCAAAGGCCGCAGGCCTCACAGCGGTTGATCAGCAGCCGACGCTCCAGCCGGCCGCGGAAGTGCGCAGCGTTGTCGCGGTCCAGGCTCTGACCTGGAAACTTTCCAACGAGGTCCTCGTCGCTGACCAAGCCCGCCTCCCTCTTCACCTGTCCTCGGGTCGCCGCCGTCGTCCGCGCCGCCCGTCAACTCCACGCACGAGTGCAATCCCCGAAGCGACGAGTCCAGCAAAATCTATAAACCGTAACCTCCGCCTTCGGCACGCACCGCTGCGGGTTCTTCCGCGCTCTCAGGCGGCCCCCAGAATCCTGCAGAGCATTTGCGCGTGGGTCTCGATCAGCTCCTCGTGCGAGAAGCCCGAGGCGCGGAAAAGGTCATAGCGTCCGCCCGCCGAGGCGAGCACGGCGACGCACTCATACCCCACCAAGCGGGGCTGCATCGAGCCGCTGAGGCGGCCCTCCGCCTGGGCTGCGGCGACCTTCGCCTCGAAGCCCTTGTACAGCGCGCGCGTCGAGCGCACCCGCGCCTCGGCGAATTCGGCGCGCTGCTTGTCGGCCAGCAGGTTGACGATGGCCATGATGGGTCCGTACTCGCGCCAGAAGGCGATCGCCCTCTCGGCCAGCGCCCGAGCCAGCCGCAGTCCCTCCTCGCCGCGCCATTCGCGCTTCAGGAACTCGGCCAGCGGATCGAGGCTGAGCTCGTCGGCGAGGGCCAGGACCACGGCGTCGACGCTGGGGAAGTAGGTGTAGAAGTTCGGCTGGACGATGTCCGCTGCGCGGGCGATCTCGGTGATCCGGATGTCGCCGAAGGACCGTTCCTTCAGAAGCCTGGCGGTCGCGTCCATGATCCGCCGGCGCGTGCGCTCCCCCTTGAGCCCCCGGGTCGAACCGGAGTCGGCGGATCTTTCTGCGGCCGCGGCTGCGCCCCGCGAAGTGGCAAGTTTGGGCCGCAAACGGGGCTCCTTCTCGTCATGCTGCGGGGCGAGGGCCCCAGATTGAGACATCGTAAAATCGGGCCGGCCGCGCGACATGGGTTTGCGCCCGGCCGCCAGAACATTTATACGTTATACAATTTTTCAGCCGGGTGCGAGCTTCGCTGCGGCTACGAGGAGGAGCCAGCAAAATGACCTTCGTCTTCAGCGCCGACGGCCACATCGTCGAGCCGCGGGAGCTCTATGTTCAGAACATCCCGCCGGACTTAGCGAAGTTCGGGATCCACTCCCAGAAGGAAGGCGAACATATCGTCACCCGGGCGGGCGACCTCGAGCTCCAGCGCACCCGCATCAACACTCAGCCGAAGCTCGACAAGAACGGCGACCAGTTCAGCCGCGGCAACCGTCTGGGGGCCAGCAATATCGACGCCCGCCTGGAAGAACTGGCTGGCA